>Ga0209606_1000500_pt1 | contig 57618 bp, 44 predicted proteins | sample AD_UKC057_MetaG_FD_184412 | JGI IMG/M metagenome (GOLD analysis project Ga0209606, IMG submission 184412) | Active sludge microbial communities of municipal wastewater-treating anaerobic digesters from USA - AD_UKC057_MetaG (SPAdes) (version 2) | ecosystem: Engineered > Bioreactor > Anaerobic >... | reverse complement strand
TGGCTCGATTGCGCTCTCCGTTGAGCCAGTTCTTCGCCGTGAGGCCATCGCTGTCGATGACCATCCGCGCCGGGTCGAGGTCCTTGGCTATACGGTACAACTCCTCGGCGATGGGGATGCCGTCGTAGAGCTCGTTTCCCATGCACCACCCGAAAACCGAGGGGTGGTTGCGCAGGCGCGTGATGACCGCCGCCCATTCGGTCTTGTAGAGTTCGAGGGCCGGGCCCTGCGCGCGCTCGTAGAACGGCCGGTACACGATGGGGAGTTCGGGTTGCACCAGAATGCCCATTTCATCGCACGCGTCGTAGTATTCGGGCGGCAGGAAATGGCTGTGATGCCGTACGCCGTTGAAACCGTATGATTTGATCACGTTCAACCGCTCGAGATAGAACTCTTTGTTGGCGGGCGGCGTCATGGTCGCCGGATAGATCGCATCGTCGCCGTAACCCCGCAGGAAGAAGGGCGAGCCGTTGAGGAAGAACTGCGAGCCCCGCGTCTCGAGCGTCCGCATCCCGAACCGGACCGTGCTGCGATCCAGCACTCCCGCTTCATCCATCAGGGTGATTTCCGCCGTGTAGAGGTGGGGGTAGTCGGTCGACCAGGGTTTCGGGTTCGCGATCGTCGTGCTGCTTTCCAAGACTCCCGTCCCGATACGAATCTGGTCAGGCGCGATTTCGGCGGCCTGCGCGCCGGTTGCGTCGCGGATAATCACGCGCGCGGCGTCTCCCGGATGCGATTCACCGGCAATCCTGGCCGTAACGCGGACGTTTCCGGCGGCGTCCGCGGGCGCGAACAGGTCTTCGAGCCACGTCCTCGAGCGCGCTTCGAGCGACACATGCCCCCAGATCCCGCCCCAGGGCGTGTCCATCTCATCCATGAAATCGATGCAGCCGGAGAGGCAATCGACGTCCCACCGCTGTTTCGAGTCGACGGCGAGCACGATGCGCGCCGGTTGGCCGGGGGTGACATGCTCCGTAATCTCGTATTCGAAGGGGGACAGGTACCCGATGTGCTCGCCCAGGTACACGCCGTTGACCCACGTTTTCGAGTACCGGTGCACGTTGCCGACACAGAGGAACAGGCGCCGTCCTTGCCATTCCCGGGGAATATCCACCACCCGCCGGTACCAGCCCGTGCCAATGAACTGGTGGCGGAGCTTTTCGGTTTCCTCCCCGAAACCCTGGGCGTCCCATGACCCGGGTACGCCGACGTGCCCGCTGAAGGCCTGCTCGCCCGCGCCCCATCCGCTTTCTTCGCCGTTATTCTCGGGGTCGAGCTGGAACTCCCATTCGCCGTCGAGCGCAAACGCCTCACGGCCGTCCGCGGCATGGGCTCCGGATGCCGCCGCCAGTGCCACGAAAAGGACCAGGCACACACGCGAAAAACAACTTGTTTCCATGATGTCCCCTTTCCTTGATTGCATCTCGGATTCCGCACCCCAATCCTCAATGTGGGCCATTATAGACCCTGACTTGTCCAAACGGCGTTACGGATTCGGCCACACGGCGGGATCGCGGTAGAAATTGACGTTCATGGCCGAGAGGCGTTCGCCGTGCTCGCGGAGGCGGGCGACGAAGTCCGGCCATTCCCGTACTGCTTTGGGCGACCACACCGCCTCGGAAAGGGCAATCAATCGGGGGAAAACCTGGTAGAAGATGCCCGGTGCCGCGAGGATTTCGCCCGTTTGCTCGAGGTGCCGCCTCGACACGTTGCCGAGCCACATGCAGCACTCGGCTCCGAGAATATGGCCGGCGTCGGCGGGGTCCAGCCCGGCCGGGATAGGCTCGAACGAATAGGTTTGCCGCACCGGCGTCTTCTCGTGAGTGTAATCGAGATAGCAATGGCTTGTCGGCGACATGACCACGTCGTGCCCCTGGCTGGCGGCTGCAATGCCGCCCTCCATGCTGCGCCACGACTGGACGGTGGCGCGCGGCGCCAACCCTCCCTCGAGAATCTCGTCCCAGCCGATGAGGCGGCGGCCGTGCTTCTCGAGGATTGCTTCGGCGCGGCGCACGAAATAGTTTTGTAGTTCCTCTTCGCTGTTGAGTCCTTCGGCCCTCATGCGCGCCTGGCACTTTGGGCAGGCCTCCCACCGGGTTTTCGGGCACTCGTCTCCCCCGATATGAATCCATGGCGACGGGAAGATCTCGACGACTTCGGCCATGACGGCTTCGATAAACGCAAAGGTCTCGTCGTTGCCCGGGCAGAACACGTCGGGGTAAATCCATTGGTCTCCCAAGACGGCCGGCTGCCCCGTACACGAGAGTCCCGGGTACGACATGAGGGCGGCGAGGCAATGTCCCGGCATTTCAATCTCGGGCACGATGGTCACGCCGCGCGCGGCGGCATACGCGGCGATCTCGCGCAGGTCCTCCTGGGTATGGTAGCCGCCGTAGCGGTCGCTTGGCTCTTTGGGAAGATAATTTGTGCGGGCGTTGGCGTTGGGCCGCCATGCGCCGACCTCGGTGAGCCGCGGCCGCGATTTGATCTCGACGCGCCAGCCCTGGTCGTCCGCGAGATGCCAATGCAGCCGGTTCAGCTTGTAATACGCGAGCAGATCGATGAACCGTTTGACGAACGCCTTGTCCTGAAAATGCCGTGCGCTGTCGAGCATGCAGCCCCGCCACCCGAAGCGGGGAGAATCCTCGAGCCGCACGCAGGGGACGGTCCACGGCACGCCGGTCACGGCCTCTCTGGATTCGATCTGCGGGGGAAGGAGTTGGCGCAAGGTCTGGCATCCGTAGAACAGGCCCGTCCGCGCTGGCGCAACAATCGCGACGCGCTCGGGCGACACCTCCATGCGGTAGCCTTCCTCGCTGAGACGCTCCAACGAGGGGTCCAGCCTCAGGATGATTGCGTTCCCGGCGTCATCGCCCGGTGGGAGAGGGAATCCGGTCGCCGGACCCAGCAGCGCTCTCAGATGGGCGGCTTCTTGCTGGGAAGTCTCGCCGGCAACAAGGACGGTTTCGTTGGTGAGCTGGAACTGCCCTTCCGCGCGCTCGACGATCGCCGGCCGAGGGATGATAGGCAGGGGATTGTCCTGAGCAGCGCTACAAACGGACCATGCCGCAAGGAACAGAGCAAACGCTGATTTCATGATTCCTCCTGGATTTTTGTCCGGGCCGCGTCTTGGGCGGACATCGATTTCCTCTGACGGCTGTATCCTACGGCCCCTGCGGCACTGTAGGGGAGCCAGGGACGGAAATCAAGCGCCCGGCGCGCATATCCGGCCGTTTTCCGGGGCAACACGGGAATCGGCTCCAGATGTTCTGGGCGGCGCATGGCGTGCGTGCACTTGGCTTTTATCCCGGCGCTTGGCTATGCTTTTTGTTGCATTGCACGGGGCGATGTGGGCCATACGGTGCAAAATCCGGAGGGGCGAGGAACCCAGCGTGTACAAACCTTTTGCCAAACGTGTTGGAAACGCGGTTCGCCTGGCCGAAGTGGTGCAGGTGCTGGTGCGCTACGGTTTTTCCGACGTGGTGCACCGTCTGGGTTTGCATGAGGGGCTGCCTGCGAAGGTGCTGCGGGGCCTGCGTCTCATCGAGGCGCCGTCCGCCGAGCTGGAGACTCAGGGCCGCCGTCTTCGGGCCGCCCTGACCGAGCTCGGCCCGACCGCGGTCAAGTTCGGGCAAATCCTGAGCACCCGCCCCGAACTGATCGGCCCGGACATGGCAAACGATCTGGGCCTTCTGCAGGACCGTGTTCGCGCGCTTGGTTTCGATAAGATCAAACCCGTGATCGAGCAAGAACTGGGCGGGCCGGTATCGGACCTCTTTGTTGAATTTGAGGAAGAAGCCGTCGCATCGGCTTCGTTGAGCCAGGTTTATCGCGCCGTGACCCGCACCGGCAAACAGGTCGCGGTCAAGGTGCAGCGTCCGGGCGTGCGCCGCATCATCGAAGCGGACCTCGTCCTCATGCAGAGCATAGCCGAATGGGTCAGCGAGCGCGTGAGCGACGTGGCGTGGATGAATCCCGCGGGCATGGTAGACGAGTTCGCCCGGTCGGTCAGGCGCGAACTTGATTTTGGTATTGAGGCCCGCATCATCGAGCGGTTTCGTAAGAACTACGAGGGCGACCCTCACGTCTTTGTGCCGTGCGTGTATACGGAACTGTCGTCCGAGCGCGTGCTGACGATGGACTGGGTGGAAGGGATTCGGGTCGACGACATTCCGCAGTATGGGCGGTTTCGGTCGAATCCACATACCGTTGCGGTGACGGGCGCGGACACGTTGTGCAAGCAGGTCTTCGAACACCGGTACTTTCACGCCGATCCTCATCCTGGGAATATCATGCTGGTGGGGGAGAACCGCATTGCGTTTCTGGATTACGGAATGGTGGGCAGTCTCGAGGAGAGCGATACGGTGGCCATCGCCGACGTGTTGCGCGCCATCTTCCGGCAGGATGCGGCGTCGGCGGTTGAAGGCATGCTGCAGTTCACCACCTCCGGCGAAACCGATGACTACGGGGTGCTGGTTCACGAGGTGGCGGACTATATCGCGTTTGACGCGGAAGCGATCATCGCGAGGGGCGAGGTGGGCAAGGCCATCGACCGGCTCACGGCGATCATGCGGAAGTACAAGCTTCAGCTTGCCCCGCGCGTGTCGCTGCTGTTGAAAGCGCTTGCGACGGTGGAATCGACAGGCCGCGCCCTGGACCCCAAAATCGATATGGTGCCGATCATCCAGCCTCATGTCGAGCGTATTGTGAAACAGCGGTTTTCGCCGGCCCAGCTTGCCCGGGAAGCCCGTCAGAATATGGTGTTGCTGATGCGTCTGGGCCGCCAGATGCCGTCGGACGCCGCGAACCTGATGCAGATGTTGCGCCGGGGGAAATTGAAGATCCAACTGAATCACGAAGGGATCAACTATCTTGCGGCGGCCATGGATCGCGCCAGCAACCGGGTGACCGTGGGGCTGATCACAGGGTCGATCATCGTCGGTTCGAGCCTCCTGCTCGCCGCCAACATCGGGGCGCGTACCCTTGGTCTCACCGGATTCATCTTCGCCGGGTTGCTGGGCCTTACGCTGGTCATCTCGATCTTGCGGTCGCGGGATATTTGACAGGAAACGTCTTGACATGCCCAACACGCTGAGAATCCGGTCCTATGCGAAGGTCAACCTCTATCTCGACGTGCTTAACCGCCGCCGGGACGGGTTCCATAACATCGAGACCATCTTTCAAACGGTTTCGCTGGCGGATGAACTGACCTTTACTGAGGCGTCCTGCGGCATCGAGCTGTGCTGCTCGCGGCCCGATCTCAGCACGGGCCCGCACAATCTGGTATGCCGTGCGGCGGCGCTCCTCCAATCGAAGACGGGGAGCGCACGGGGCGCCGTCATCCGGCTCGAAAAGAACATCCCGCTCGCGGCGGGGCTGGCTGGCGGCTCCGGCAACGCCGCCGCAACCCTCGAAGCGCTGAATCTGCTTTGGGATTTGGGCCTTTCGAGGGGGCAGTTACGCGCCTTTGGTCTTGAACTCGGCTCGGACGTCCCGTACTGCCTCGTTGGCGGCGCGCAGGGCGCGACGGGACGCGGCGAACATCTCTTTGCCCTTCCTCCGCTGCCCGAGACGTGGTGCGTGCTGGTGCATCCACCGGTACAGGTGAGCACCGCAGCCGTGTACAACAGCCCTCGGCTTCTCCGCAACGCCGAACACCCCTTTGCGGGACGGACACGCATGTTTCGGCGGGCGTTGCGGGCGTTGCGGGCGGGGGATTGGGAACAGGCCGTCTTCAACCGCATGGAAGCGCCCGTGTTCGAGCAGCACCCCGGCCTCGAAACCGTGAAACGCCGCCTTCTCAATGCCGGGTGCGCCGCGGCAGCCATGAGCGGGAGCGGGCCAACCGTGTTCGGGGTATGCGAGTCGCGTGAAGCTGCCGAAAGAACCGCGCAATCGCTAAAACCGTATGCGGTGACGGTTGTGAAGACGGTTGAGACAGGTCTGAGCCCTGTCGAGACGGTGCAATGTTAGTCGCTGGACATACGGAAGGCATCGTTACGAAACCATAGAGGAGCTTCGCGTAATCTTGACATGTTTTGCTTTGAGATGCAGCGCCGTATGCCTGGCAGCTTTCACGGCGGCGGCGGGGGAGGATGCTCCGATGCCCATCGCGTATTACGATATGACCGCCTTGAACAAGGCCGAGCTGGGCGACCCGGCTCAGGCGCGTGCCGCGTGGGATACCGCGCACCTCGTGGCGTCGATCCAGGGAATCGTGAACCGCGAAGGGCCGAGGCTATTTGTGCGGTTCATGGAACACCCCGACGATTTCTGGTTTGATTATTGCCGGGGTGAATCGGGGTGGCTGGCGGACCGGCCCGTCGAGACCGTTCTCTCGCTCGATGCGCTGCTGCGCCGCTTCGCGGGGGATTTCGAAGGCGTGGTGGTCTATGACGAGCGCGTGGCGGCTACCTCGAACCTGGCCAGCACCATCGCGGGCATCGAAAACCGCCTGTGCTTGCGTTATGACCCGAACCCGGGCTCGATTTATGCCGCCGTCATCGCGATGGACCTGCCGTTCGCGCGCAACATCACGCGATTGATGAATGATGACGGTTCGCCCATGTTCACGGGGGAAGGCGTCATCCCCGGCACGGATATCCCCTCGACCGGCAGCGCCAAGTGCGACGCCCACCTGTGGGCCAAGCATCACTACCTCGACACCGGGAAATGCAGCCGCGAGTTCATGGCCTATTACATCGACGCGTATTGGCTCAAACAACCTGCGAGCGGCGGATTGACCAACGCCACGCTCACCAACCACGACTTCTTCATCGCCAACAAGGCGCTCTTTTTCGATTTGCACGTGTGGGAAGAGGAATCGCCCGTGGACGACCCCGGCCAGAAACCCGGCACCGATGTCGCGACGCTGCATCAGCTCCTGCAATCGATGTACCGCCACGCGGGGGGGCGCGTCATCCATATCGGTGGGTTTACGCCGTGGGCCTGGAAATACACAAACCACGGCAACGCGGGAAGCGCCCACGGCCCCGTCGATACCGAGTGGAAGTACGCCCAGCTCATCTCGGCGTATACGGGCATCATGGACGCCGACGCGCTCGGCCTGTCGGGCATGGCAAATGCGTCGTTTTACCAGCATTTTCCGCTCGAAGGCCGCTACCCCCAGAACCCGAAACCCACGGAGGCGTCTGTGCGCGAGCGGGGTCTCCTGCTCGAATCGGGGGCGCCCGCTCCGAAGGCCTACGTGTGCTTCTATATGGGCGATTACGACTCCGCCGCGTGGTTCAACCATCGGGCGCCCGAGTGGTGGCAGGACCCCGCTCATGGCGAAACCTTGTGCACGTGGGCCTTCAACCCGAACCTCGACCGCCGTGCGCCGCAGGCTATGCACTACGTCCGCACGCACCAGTCGCCCAACGACTGGTTCATGTTCGGCGATTCGGGCGCGGGCTACCTCAACCCGGGCATGCTGCTCGAGGAACCCCGGCGCGCGGTTTCGGGGTTGCCTTCGGGACTCGATGCGTGGGTCGCCCACAATCTGTCTTACGCGAAGCGGTACGGCCTGTCCATCACCGGTTTTGTCATCGACGGTCATTCGCCCGGCATGGGCGACGAGGGCATGGCCGCATACCTCAAATTCTCGGCGGACGGGATGGCCGGCCAGAAGATCCCGCCTCAAGGCGTGTTTCGCGGCATCCTGCCCTATGTCCGCATGAAGCTCGACTTGGACGGCGCTCCGCGGGACGCCGGGTCTACGATAGCGAGCCTCGCGGGCGTCAACATGCCCAAATTCCTGTTTATTCGCACGATCCTCAAATCGCCCTCGTGGCATCGCGACACCATGAACGCCGCAACGGCCGAAAATCCTAACGTAGCTTTCGTCGACCCCTACACCTTTTTTCTACTGGTGAAGGCGTTCGAGCGAACGAAGGACGCAGCCGCCGCCGAACGCTCCGCTGTTTCCGAAGTGGCATTCGCCGCGGGGACGGTCTCAAACGGTCTCGCACCGGTCCGTGTGGGTGATGGACCTTTCGCAATCTCCGGCGAGGGGGAAGCGGCAGCGCTGCGCCAAGCGAAACCGGACGGCATCGAGTATGTGTACTTCGAGATTGCCGAATCCTTCTCGGCGCCGTTCCAATCGGCTCCGGGGCAGGCTGCGGTCGTCACCGTGACTCTGCTCGATACCGCGCCGGGCGAGCTCGGCATTCACTACGACTCGCACGCGGGCAGCGCGTACCGCGAGGGTCCGCGCCATGCGCTCGCGGGCTCGGGCGAGTGGCGCGAAGTATCCTTCGAGCTTCCCGACGCCGCGTTCGCTCATGGCCAGAACGGCGGCGCCGATTTCCGCCTGGTCAATTTCCGCAACGAGCTCGTCATCCGCCGCGTGCAGGTGAGAACCGCGCCGCAGGACGCGGGCCGGCGCTGACTTTTCTGAGATGCCTCTGCTCTGTGCGGGTTATTAGTCTGTTCCGATCGCCAGGGGGTTGAATGCGATCGAGTGTGCCAGAAACACCGCGGTGACAAGCCACAGGGCGAGGCAGACCCAGAAGGCAACGGCCCAGAAATACCGGAGCGCCGCGCTGCGCAGGGGATGCACCTCGGGAAGAATGCCCAGCAGCAGTCCGCCCGCCAGCCCCCCGATATGCGCGGCATTGTTGACCCGGGGCACGACGAATCCGAAGACAAGCATGTAGACGACCCAGTGAACGAGCGCGTCGCGGTAGACGCGCATGGCCGGCCCGCCGGTGTGGAAATAGGCGATCCCGAAACCGATCAGCCCGAAGATCCATCCCGATGCGCCAAGCGTGGGCACCTGTGGGGTGCCTTGCACGCGGACATACCAGAAATACGAGCCCGCCGCGGAAGTGAGTTGGCAGACCGTGATCAACACGAGCATGCGGGAGCGGCCAACCTGGTTCTCCATGATTGGCCCGATTTGGCTGAGGGCAAGAAGGTTGAATCCGATGTGGATGATGCCGGCGTGAAACAGTCCGAAGGCCAGGATGCGCCAGTATTGCATCGGGTCTACCATCATAAGGGGCATCCAGCCGCCGAACCGGAACAGCGTCTCCAGGTCCGGTCCCAGAATGGCCGACAGGCCCTGGAAAAGGACGCTCAAGCCAAACAGGCCGATCATGACCGCCATGAAAATGCCCACGGCAGGCGCCCCGCCCTGAGGCGTGACAATGCCGAAAAGGCGGAAGAGCTTGTATCCGAGGGCCGACGGGAGCCGCGCCCCGCATTTGAGGCAGCGCCGCATCTCGCGGTCGTTCAGCGCCCCGCATTTCAGACAGAATTTGTGGGGGTACTTAAGCCACTGCATACGATTCGGCAGGACGGTGCCTCGTTCGGTGGCGGCTTCGCGCTTCTTTTCCCACTGATATAATTTCCAGCGGAGCTTTTGCGTACGGATGCCGAGCGACTCCAATTTGTCCAGCACTTTGCCCAGAAAATCGAACATGATGGACCGGTTCCTCCCCATGTTGTCAGGGGGCAGTGTACCCTGCGTCTCCCGCGGCAGGCAATATCCGTATTGTCATGCCGGGCTCCGGGATTGCAGATGGACTGGCGCGGATGATGCCTCCGGAGTCGCGCCATGCTTGTACCCGTACGGCCGGTTGGTTCATGATAGAGCCAGTAAGGGAAGTCCGCCGGGCCCGGTCTGGGGATGTGAGTCGTACCACATCGAGAGGGGCGCTTCCTGGAGTTTCTACCGCGACTGCCGCAGGCGCCGGCACGTGCAGCGTATGAGGTCTTGAAATGCCTGATTCCGTCAGCGGCCACTCTACCAGAGCCTTTGACATGACCCGCGATGTGGTTGCCCTGGTTCTCGGCGGCGGGCGAGGCAGCCGTCTTCGGCCGCTGACCTCCGAGCGCGCGAAACCCGCCGTGCCCTTATGCGGGCGGTACCGGCTGGTGGACATTCCGATCAGCAACTGCCTTCACTCGAGGATCAACCGGGTTTTCCTGCTCACGCAATTCAACAGCGCATCGCTTCACCGCCACGTCAGCAACACATACAAATTTGACGCGTTTTCGGACGGGTTTGTCGAGATCCTTGCTGCCGAGCAGACCTATCAGAGCGGCGACTGGTACCAGGGCACGGCTGACGCGGTCCGCAAACAACTGCGGCATTTCCGCATCCTCGACGCCAAGTATTTCCTCATCCTGTCGGGCGACCAGCTTTACAGTATGAATTACGGGGACATCCTGAAGACCCACATCGACAAGGGCGCCGACATCACCATCGCGGCCCTGCCCGTTGCCAAAGACGCCGCCCGGGCTTTCGGCGTGCTGCAGGTGGACCAGGGCGGTCGAATCGTTAATTTCGTCGAGAAACCGTCCGACGACGGTCAATTCGAGAAGCTCGTCACCCCCAAAGCCGTGTTCGACGACTTCGGCCTCGAATCGGAAGGGCGCGATTACCTCGGGTCGATGGGCATCTACGTGTTCAACGCGGGTCTCCTGCGAGACCTGCTGCTCGAACACCACGATTGGAACGATTTCGGCCACCATGTCCTGCCCAGGTCGCTGCACGAGCGGACCATTTTCGCACACCTCTTCTCGGGGTTCTGGGAAGACATCGGGACAGTCCGGTCGTACTACGAGGTCAGCATTCGCATGGTGCAGCCCGACCCGCCGTTCGAGTTTCACCGTCCCGGCCATGTGGTGTACAGCCGCGCCCGCTATTTGCCCGGTGCGCGCGTAACAAATGCCACCGTACGGAACGCGATGATTTGCGAGGGATGCCGTGTCGAGGACGCAACCATTGTTGATTCGATCATTGGCATTCGCACCGTGGTCGGCCGCGGCGTGACCATCAATCGCAGCATCGTCATGGGGGACGACTATTTCGAGGTTGCTCCCGCGCCGGGCCAGATTCCTATCGGGATCGGCGAGGGCTCGCGCATCGAGGGGGCCATCATCGACAAGAATGCCCGCATCGGCAAGAATGTGCGCATCTATGCCGCCGACAACCTGCCCGACCAGGCGGGCGACGGCTGGGCGATTCGCGACGGGATTGTCGTAGTGCTGAAGGATGCCACGATCCCCGACGGAACGGTCATTGGAAAAGCCTGAAGCGCGGCCATGGGCGAACGGGCCGGACCGCGCGGGGTGAGATACACAGCCTTGTGAGGACGGGCGTCAACCCATGCCATCGCTTGCCTTGACTACGACGAAATGGATGCTCGATGCCGCCACGCGGCTGCTCAAGGCGACCGTGCGCGTGCACAACATCTCCTGCCTCGACGAAGACATGGCCGTCATTCTCGTAGCGAACCATTTCACGCGCCTCGAAACCGTTCTTCTGCCGTATGTGTTCCAGAAGCACGCGGGGCAGGAGCTCTGGTCTCTGGCGGCCGCCGAACTTTTTCAGGGCCGGATCGCCGGCTACCTCCATTCGGTGGGCGCCATCTCGACGAGCGATCCGGATCGCGACAAGACCATCCTGCACAGCCTTCTCGTGGGCGACCACCCGTGGATCATCTTTCCGGAAGGCCGCATGATCAAAGATAAGCGCGTGCTGGACGAACGGGGCATGTTCGCCGTGTTCTCGGGCGAAGAGCCTCGGCCGCCGCACCGGGGGGCCGCCGTTCTCGCCCTGCGGGCGGAGTTCTACCGCCGGAAGATCGCGTGCCTGGCCAAACGGCCCGGCCAACCCGGCTTGGCCGAGACCCTCGACCGGTTTGGCCTGGCGTCCGCCGCCGAGCCCTTGCGCAAGCGCACGGTCATCGTACCGGTCAACATCACCTATTTCCCGCTCCGTCCGCAAGCCAACCTGTTTCTCAACCTCGCCAAACGCGCAATACGGGATCTGAGCCCGCGCGCCATCGAAGAACTGTCCGTCGAGGGCACCGTGCTTGCACGCGATACGGACATCGACATTACGCTCGGCACGCCGATCGACGCAGGCACGTTTCTGGAAGCTCCCGAGTACGCCGGACTGATGGCCTGCGGCGATTCAGACCTTGATCTCCTGGCCGCGGAGCCGAGAGCGATGTTCGAGGAGGCCGCCCACCGCCTGATGCTGCGCTACATGGAAGCAATCTACGGACTGGCCACTCTCAACCATGACCACATTTTCGGCGGCCTGCTGCGTCACCAGGGCGCGCGCACCTTCACCGAATACGAACTGCGAAGCAGGGCGTTTCTGGCCGTCCGGCGTCTCAAGGAGAGCGGGCAATACCGTCTGCACCCGCGTTTGGAGGCCCAATACCCGTGCCTGGCGTCGGGGCGGGCATGTCCCGAGCTGCGCGATTTTCTCGACTTATCCGTGCGGGAGGGGATACTGCGCGAGTGCGGGGGCCGGTACGTTCGCACGCGTCATCTGCGAGCCTCCGCGGCCGGATTTCATAGCGTCAGGACCCAGGATATCCTGTACGTGCTCGCCAACGAACTCGAACCGGCGGATCAGGCGGCGGCCGTCGTGAAACATGCGGCGGCGGTTCCCGAAGAGATCGTACGCTTGCGAATGCGCCGGCATTTCCTCGACGGGGACCGCGCGATGTTCGAGGAGGACTACGCCCGGTACGCGCTCGAGGGCGAGAGCAAACCCAGAGAGGTCGGAGCGCCGTTTCTGCTTGTTCCTCGGGTCATCCGGGGAGGCGTCGTGCTGATTCACGGTTATATGGCCGCTCCTCTGGAGGTTCGCGCGTTGGGCGCCTACCTTCTCGAACAGGGGTTCCTGGTATACGGCGCCCGGCTCAAAGGACATGGTACCGCCCCCGAAGATCTCGCGCAGACCAAGTGGGACGCGTGGCGCGACTCCGTGGACCGCGCGTTCGCCATCGTGCGGTCGTATACCGACAGCGTGATCTTCGGGGGATTCTCGATGGGCGGCGTGCTGGCCTTGTTGGCGGCGGCGGAAATGCGGGCCGACACGCTCGGCGTCTTCGCGATCTCGGCGCCGCTTGAGTTGCGCAGCTACGCCGCACGCATGGCGTCGTCGATCGTCACCATGAACACGCTCCTGAACCTTTTCAGCGGCCGCGACGCTCCCTGGTTCGTCGAGAACGTACCGGAGAACCCGCACATCAACTATGTCCGGAACCCCATCGCGGGCGTAAGCGAATTGGGCAAAGTCATGAAGGCCATGGAACGCGCGCTGCCCGATGTTGCCGCGCCAGCGTTGATCATCCAGGGAGACGGCGACCCCACCGTGCACCCAAACAGCGCAGGGCGCATCTTCGAACTCCTGGGAAGCGAGGCAAAAGAGGTGATCATGCTCGAACGGGCGCGGCACGGGATCGTCAACGGTCCCGGCAGCGCCGAAGTCTTCGAACACGTCGGCAGATTCGTACGGGCCCTCGAAGACAAGCGCCTCGAAGCTCAATCCCGTCAAGCCGTGTAGGCCTGCGCGGCGAATCCCGTCGATTTGCCGGTCTCGGGTGCTATAATGGCGGCGGTGCCCCGTAAACCGCGAAGGAGGAACGCCATCATGCCGGACAAGAAGGAAAAGGTCTCGGATTTCAGGTACGACACAGGCGCGGCCCGGGTGCCGTGGGCCGCGGTGGGAGAACATGTGCGCGAGGAGGATATCCTGGCATTGGTCCGCTTTCTGCTGCGTCCGGCCGAGGACAAACAGGAAAAATACGACGCACGGTTGAAGAAGCTCGAGACGCGGCTCCGGAAACTGGGGAAGGTTGCGACGCCGGCCGGCAAACTCAGCCTGGCGGGGAATGTCCAGGCGCTCGAGGAGGAAATCGCGAAATTCCTTGGCGCGAAACACACCGTGTTTCTCACCAACGCGACGGCGGGGTTCGAGATCGGGTTCAAGTATGCGGGGCTCAAGCCCGGCGACGAGGTTATCGCGCCCGCAATCACGTTTATCGCGACGATCGCGTACCCGCTCTCGATTGGGGCCAAGGTCGTATTGTCTGACGTTGAGCCGCGCAGTCTCAACATGGATCCCAAAGACGTGGAACGCAAGATCACGCCGAACACCAAGGCGATCATTCCGGTCCACCTCGGTGGGTACCCCGTGGACATGGGGCCGCTCATGAAACTGGCGCGCAAACACAATGTGACGGTTATTGAAGACGCGGCCCACGCGTTCGGAGGGTCCTACCGCGGCAAGATGCTCGGCACCATCGGGCATTTCGGGTCGTTCAGTTTTCATGAGGTCAAAAACATCACGTCGCTTGGGGAAGGGGGCATCCTGGCGTCGAATATTGCCTTCGGCAAGGAACTTCGCCGCGCGCGGTTTCTGGGACTTGACCTCACGCGCCGGATCCCGAACTGGCTGTACGATGTGCCGGCGTTTGAGGGGAAAGAGGGCTATTTCTTCACGGGCAACTACTCGACCACCGAGATCCAGGCGCTCGGGTTGCTGTCGCAGATGAAACGGTTGTCCCGGATCATCGCGAAACGCAAGAAGGCGGCGCAGTATCTTGACAGGCGATTCAGCAAGGTCGAGGGCATTCTTACTCCGCCCGGCGACGACGCAAAGGTCAAGAGCACGTACCATCTGTACCTGCTGCAGATCGACCCCGACAAAGTCGGCGGCGATATCAAGACTCTCAAGAAGAAGCTCGACGCCCGGGGCATCGTGCAGATTCCCCATTTCGCCCCGCTGTACAAGTTCAGCGTGATGAAACAGATGGGATACGACACCGACGCCATCGAGAAGACGTGCCCCGTTGCGGAGGAAGCGTTCCAGCACCGGTTCACTCATCTCCCGCTTTACGATTTCAGCAGCGAACAATTGGCTTACCTTGCCGGCGCGGTGATCGAGTCCGTCGGCGAGATGAAGCGCGGCATCTAAGCAGGCCTCGCCGCCGGTGTTTGTGGCGCAGTCGTCCATGTCTGCCTGGAAGGGCGGGTGTCTCGTCCCTTTGAGGATGGAGGACGCGTTGTTTATGCTCAGAGGATACGTGAAAACACACTATCGGGAAGCACGCAGGAGACCGAATCATGAAAACGAAGTGGGGAGTCTGGGGTTCCGGAGGCATTGCGCGGCGTCGTACCATCCCGGAGGGGATCGTGGCGGCGGGTAACGCGGAATTGACGGCCGTCTATGACGTGAACGCCGAAGTGAACAATCAGGTAGCCGAAGAGTTCGATGTGGTGGCCTGTGACACTGAAGATGCACTCCTGGAGTCCGATTGCGAAATCATCTACGTGGCCACGCCGGCCAATACGCACTGCGGCCAGGTGATACGGGCGGCGCAGGCTGGCAAGCACGTTCTCTGCGAGAAGCCCCTGGGCATGGACGTCGAGGAGGCCGAACGCATGATCGCGGCATGCGAGGACAACGGCGTGAAACTGGGCACGGCTTTCATGATGCGGTTCCATGCCCAGCACCAGGAGGCGCTCAAGCTCGTGCGCGAGGGCATGATCGGCACGCCGGTGCTGGCCCGGGCGCAACTGTCGTGCTGGTACCCGCCGATCCCCGGCGCGTGGCGCCAGTATCCCGAGCAGAGCGGCGGCGGCAGTCTGATGGACATGGGCGGCCACTGTATTGACCTGCTCGAGATGTTCTATGGCCGCGCCCAGAGGGTCCAATGCCTCATCGGCAACCTTGTGCACGATTACCCGAGCGAAGATACGGCGGTGGTGATTCTCGAATTCGAGAACGGCGCCAAAGGCATGGTCGACAACTTGTTCAATGTGCCGGACAGCAGTTCGAAGAACCGGCTCGAACTCTACGGTTCGAGGGGCAGCATTCTCGCTGAAGGCACCATAGGCCAGGGCGAGATCGGCGAAATGACCGCCTATCTCGAATCCGGCGACACCGGATACGAGGCCAAGCAGGCGCGGACCGGCGGAAGCGGCATTGCGATCACCCCCGACCCGTTGAATATGTACCGGGCGGAAGTTGAAGCCTTTGCCCGGGCTGTGGTCTCTGACCGGGAGCCCCCGGTTTCCGCTGACGACGGACTCTGGAGCCAGCGTGTGCTGGCCGCGTGTTACGAAGCCGCCAAGACTGGCTGCGCCGTATCGCTGTAAGAAAGCTCCGCGGCGGCGCTTCTGCCGGAGGCGCGGCTATTTCAGGCCCAGCACGTCCTGCATGTCGTATAGGCCGGGGCGGCGGTTCATGACGAAGCGCGCCGCTACGATGGCGCCGCGCGCGAAATTGTCGCGGTTGTGCGCTTTGTGGGTGAGTTCGATGCGTTCGCCCTGCCCGATAAAACTCACCGTGTGCTCGCCCACTACGTCGCCGCCGCGAATGGCATGCATACCGATCTGATTACGCGGGCGCGCGCCGACGATGCCTTGGCGGCCGTGAGTTACGTCGCTGGCGCAGTCGAGTCCCAGCGCCAGGGCCGCTCGTTCCGCCAACCGCACCGCGGTGCCGCTTGGACTATCTTTCTTCTGGTTGTGGTGGGTCTCGCAGATCTCGATGTTGTAGTCGAGGCCGAGGATCGAAGCCACCTCGCTGGTCAGTTTGAACAAGAGATTGACGCCTACGCTCATGTTGGGCGCATACACGAGCGGCACGCGGACCGCGCATTCCTTGAGCGCCGCCAGTTGCGCTTCGGTCAGCCCCGTGGTGCCGACCACGGAGGGCTTCCCGGCTTCGGTGGCCGCGCGCACGTTTTCAACGCACGCGTCCGCCGCCGTGAAGTCGATGAGACAATCCGACTTGCCCAGTTCCGCGGCGGGGTCCGCTGACACCAGTACTTTCTGGGGATGTCCCGATTCAGCGCCGACAACGAGTTCGGTTCCCGCGAATGCCGGGACGTCAAAGGCGCCGCCGATTTCGATGTCGCTGGCTGCCGCGGCCAGTTCGAGAATGCGCCGGCCCATTCGGCCGCACGCGCCCGCCATGCAGATTTTCATCGTTTCCCTTTCGCGCCGCGGTCTGCTAGATCGCGCCCACCTGCTCCAAGATTCTCTCGAGCTTTTCGAACAGCACCGGCTGCATGGGCACCAGGGGCAGACGCAGCACGTTGTTGATCCTGCCCATGCGGTGCAGGGCCGCTTTCACGGGCATGGGATTCGTCTCGAGAAACAATCCCTTGAACAGCGGCAGCAGGTCGTAGTGGAGCCTCTGCGCTTCCGCCAGATCGCCCTTATCAAACGCCGCGCACATGGCCGCGACCTTCGCGGGCATCACGTTCGCCGCGACGGAAATGACGCCCGTGGCGCCCACGCTCATCATCGGCAGCGTCAGGCTGTCGTCGCCCGACAACACGGTTATCTCGCACAGACTGCGTATTTCGGACACCTGATCGACGCTCCCGCATGCTTCCTTGACCGCCACGATGTTTTTCTGCGCCCTGTGCATGTCGGCGATCGTTGCAGGGAGCATCTTGGTGGCGGTACGTCCCGGGACGTTGTACAACACGATGGGGATGTCGACCTGTTTCGCGATCGTGGTGTAGTGGGCCATCTGGCCCGCGGGCGTGGGCTTGTTGTAGTAAGGCGTGATGAGGAGGGCGGCGTCCGCGCCGGATTCTTTCGCCTTGCGCGTCAACGAGAGCGCTTCGCGCGTGCTGTTCGAGCCCGTGCCTGCGATGACGGGCACTCTCCCGGCCACCCGCTCGATGGTGAATCGGATGCACTGGAGCTGTTCATCGTGGGACAGGGTCGCGGCCTCGCCGGTGCATCCGCACGGCACGACGCCGTCGGTTCCGCTTTCCAGCTGCCAGTCTATCAGGCGGCCGTACGCCTCGAAATCAATGTCGAAATCTTCTTTGAACGGCGTCACAAGCGCTACAATTGAACCACGGAACATGTAGAATCTCCTTCGTGAATTGTCACCCCTGCCGCGTCTGGACCGCCCGCGTCCCCTGATTGAGGGACGTCCAGCTTGGGCGCCATTGTAAAACATTCCGCGCTGTCCATGCTACACATATGCGCGGGGGTTTGTTTCTCAGGCGGGGCGGGATCGGGTACAATCGTGGCCATGCCCGACATCGAGACACCCGAAATCTGGAGCGTGAGCCAACTGACCCGGCGCGTGAAGGAACTCCTTGAACGCGAGATCAGTTACGTGTGGCTTTCCGGTGAGATCTCGAATTTCCGCGTGTCGCCCGCAGGGCACGCCTACTTCACGCTTAAAGACAAGTTCAGCCAGATCGACGCGGTCATGTTCAAGGGCCGCATGATGAAGCTGCAATTCACCCCCGACAGCGGGCTGGAAGTCATTGTTTTCGGGCAGGTTACGGTATATGAGCGGCGCGGAAACTACCAGATAGTCTGCGACGAGATGCATCCGAAAGGTGTGGGCGCTCTCCAGCTCGCCTTCGAGAAGCTCAAGAAGAAGCTGCAGGCGGAGGGGCTGTTTGACGAGGAACACAAGAAGCCGCTGCCGCTGCTTCCCCGGCGCATCGGTATCGTCACCTCGCCCACGGGGGCCGCGATTCGCGACATCCTCAACGTGCTCCACCGGCGGTTCGCCAACGTGCATGTGCTCCTGTATCCCGCGCGCGTTCAAGGCGACGAAGCGGCGGAGGACATCGTGGAGGGGATTCGCGTGCTCGACGCCATGGGCGTGGACGTGATGATCGTGGGCCGCGGCGGCGGGTCGCTTGAGGATTTGTGGCCTTTCAACGAGGAGATCGTGGTTCGGGCGGTATACCAGGCCCAGACCCCGATCATCTCGGCGGTGGGCCACGAGATCGATTTCACGCTGACCGATTTTGCGGCCGACCTGCGCGCGCCGACGCCGTCGTCGGCGGCCGAGCTGGTCGTTCGCGAACAGCGCGAGTTCATCGAGACGCTCCAGATGCTGCGGCAGCGAATGGCCGCGGCGACGGCGCAGATGGTTCGCGCCTTCCGCAACCGGATGGATGTGGTGCGGGCGTCTTTCGTGTTCCGCCGCCCCGAGGAACTGGTCCGGCAGCGCCGCCAACGGCTGGACGAAATGCGCATGACCCTCGACCGCCTGTTACGCGGCCGCGTGCAGGACGAGCGGCACCGGCTGACGGGGCTGGTCCGCTCGCTGGGCCTGTTGTCGCCGAGACAGCGGTTGCGCCGCGCCTTGGAGCGGTTAGTGGTTCTCCGGCAGCGGTTGTGGCAGTCGGGCGCCGCCACGGTTGAACGCGGCCGGGGCCGTCTCCGGCCTCTTTTGGCGCAGCTTGACGCGCTCAGCCCTCTTGCCGTGCTGGGCCGGGGTTACGCCTTGGCATACAAGTTGCCCGAACGCGCCGTCGTACGGGATGCCGGGATCCTTGCGCCCGGAGATGAGTTGTCGTTACGGTTTGCACAAGGCGCGGCAACCGCCAGCGTGAAACAGGTCGAGGAAACCGAAAATGGCTGAACCAAAATTCGAAAAAGACCTCGAAAAACTTGAACAGATCGTCGAGGCGCTGGAAGAGGGCGAACTCTCCCTTGATGAATCGCTCAAGAAATTCGAGGAAGGCATCAAGCTGGGCCGCCGCTGCGAGAAGGCCCTCAGTGCCGCCGAAAAGAAGATCGAGATCCTCATGAAGAACGCCGACGGCGAACTCGAGGCCCAGCCGTTCGGCGAGGAAGACGAATCTGACCAGTCCGGCGAGTCTGAGGAGTCCGGCGAGCCCGACAAGCCTGGCGAAGAGGGAGAAATGCTGTTTTGAGTCCCTTTGACAGCGAGAATCCGGAGGCCGCCAAGGCCGTTGCGGCAGCGTTTTTGGGGGAGAAATCCGCCAAAGTGGAGCGGGCTCTGCATGCGCTCTGCGACAGCTGGACCGATGCCCCGGAAACCCTCCGCAAGGTTGCAGAATACAGCCTGTTCGCGGGGGGAAAACGGTTGCGGCCCGCCCTGGTTCTCGGCGCGGCCGAGATCGTCTCGGGCGACGACGCGGCCGCCATGCCCGCCGCGTGCGCCCTCGAAATGATCCACACGTACTCGCTCATGCACGACGACCTGCCCTGCATGGATGACGACGACCTGCGAAGGGGCAAACCCACGGCGCACAAAGTGTTCGGCGAGGCGAACGCGATCCTTGCCGGCGACGCCCTGCTCACCATGGCCTTTGACGCCGCCGCACAGTCCGGCAGCGCGGCGGTGGTTCGCGAGATCGCTCAAGCCGCGGGTGTGGCGGGCATGGTTGGAGGGCAGGTGATCGACCTCGAGAGCGAAAACAAGCGGCTCACCCTCGAACAGCTTCGCCATGTGCACGCATACAAGACGGGCGCGCTGATCCGCGCCTCCGTTCGGGCAGGGGCCATGCTGGGCGGCGCAAACGCCGAAACACTTGCCGCACTGACGCGATTCGGCGAAGCCATCGGGCTCGCGTTTCAGATCGCCGACGATATCCTCGACGTGGTTGGGGTCGAAGCCACCATCGGCAAACGCGTTGGCAGCGATGCCAGCAAACACAAGTCGACTTATCCACAGCTGGTGGGACTGGACCGTGCGCGCGCCCTCGCGGGCGAGGCGGTCGAGGAAGCCCTCGCCTCGCTTGCCGGATTCGGGCCCGAAGCCGATGACTTCCGCGCGCTGGCGCGGTTTATCATCGAACGCGACAAATAGCACGGGCCCCGCTCGCGGCATGGCACCACAAACGCGCCTATCCTCTGCGCCGCGGCGCGCGCGCCCGTGTCCGCATCGGAGCGGATTCTGGCCTCAATCCAGCGAGGGTTGGACGATTTCCCCGCGGGCTTGGGCCTCGGTGTTTTCGTAGGCGCCGTAGAATTCGGAATTGCAGTCGAGCCACAGGGCGAGCCGGTGGAACTCCTCGGCGGACAGCTTGGTGTCGTAATGCTCCTTGGTGAGGTAGGGCAGCAAAGCCGCGGCGCGGGCGCCGAACCGTCCAGCCACGGTACGGCTGCCCCCGTGTTCTTTCGAGCGGATGGAGCCCCTCCCCGAGTCGAAATAGAAACCGTAGTCTTTGGCAAGATTGGCGTATGAGCGGGTCCATCCGTGCTCTCCTTCGATGACGCCGCGCAGGTCCAGGGCATTTTCGCGCTGGTGGCACTCGACGCAGTGCCGGTCAAGCACGGGCTGAACGAGACGCACATAACTGAAGGGGTTCGAGCCTTCCGGTTCGGGCTGGATGGGCGAAGGCGCTCTGCGCAGTGCCTGGGGGGCGCGCGCCGCCTCCATGGGCGGCGTGGAGGCCCGGTGCTTGGACTCGTGGCACCCCTGGCAGGAGAGTTGCTCGCCGGGATGCACGTACGTGCCGGAACGCATGGACTGCACCGCCATGCCGGTATCGTCGAGGGCTTGGAAGTAGATGAGCTTGCCCACGGGCGCCTCGAAAAAGGCCGAGCCGTCGGCTTCGACGGGAACGGTGCCGAGCACCGCGCGCGCGTTGGACTGGCTAGCTACGCCGATGCGAGGTTTGTTGCTCGGCGGCGTGGTTTTTGGCAGCACGTGGACAATGCGCAGCGCGCGAATCCTCACGCCCTCGGGCCATGGAAAATCGCTGTTGTAGACGTTCATCACGGCGACCGTCGCGGGGCGCGGTTCGTTACCAGCGGCCTGCGTTGTCCCGTCGGGGATCACGGGGGGCACGGGCCGCGGCTGCAACGGAATCGGGCTCAGACACGAGATCTCGGGGTCGCGGTAGATCAGTTCGCGGTTTCCGAAACGGTCGAGCCAATAGATGCCGCGGTTCGCGCACGCCGCGTCATACACGCAGAGATAATCATCCTCGCTCAACGGCCACGCGGTGCCGTAGACCATGAATTCCCGGATGGCTTTGACCGGTGTTTCGGCTTCGGGCAACGGCACCTCGGGCGTCAGACGCGTGAGTTGCGCCATGGCGCGGTCGTCTTCGATACGCGGGTCGATGAGCACGAGGGACCCGAACGCGTGGCCGTGGTGTGCGGCCGCCGTGGCCACGAACCGGTTCGAACCCGGAATGGCGCGGATGCTCATCTCCATCCAGGGCCGGCTCTCGCGCTCGAGGGGGTAGTTGCCGTGAAACGCGCGCGGGTCGCGGCCGTCGGGGTAACAGGTCCAGATGTGGTGGGCAACGTTGGTGTCGCGGTCGACATAGTCCCACCGGGTGTAAACGAGCATCCCGTCGTTGGTGACGCTGGGGTGCCACTCGTGTGTCTCGTGGAAACTCAGGCAGATGATATCCGACCCGTCTCGGGCCATCGAGTGCAGCGTATAGGTCGGCGAACTCAGCGGGGGCGCCGACCCGCCGCAGCGCAGGTAGCCTCCGCGCCGTTCCGACACAAACACGAGCCGGCCGTTCGGCAGGAAACACGGGTCGAAATCGTTTGTATCGCCGTCGGTAAGCTGAGTCAAGCCCGTGCCGTCGCTGTTGGCCTTGAAGATATGGTAACTGCTTCGCGGCGACCACTCGGGATACTCGCCCTGGGCTTGCGTGTATGCGAAGAGAATCGTGTTGCCGTCAAACGAAACCTCGGGCGACAGGAACGAGCCGGGCGTCAGGGGCTGGCCCGCCAGACGGCCGTTCTCGACCACGGCGTTCTCGAGCAGGCCGCGCGCCCGGGGATTCGGACCAAAGGGGTCCTCGAGCACGAACAGTCCGCCGCCGGCTTTCGCCGTGAACCCGTAGTATTGGTGGCACATGTGAAACAACCCGCCGGGATCGTGCCGCTTGATGAACAAAAGCCTGTCGATGCCGAGCAACGGGTTCTCGAAGGCGACGGCACGCAACAGGCGGCGGCATTCGAAATAGAATTCTTTCCGGGCATCGAGAGTTGCATCCCCGGCGGCCTCTAACTGCTTCAATTCCGCGGCAAGCCTGTCCTTACTGGCCAGCGAGGCTTCGAGGGCGGCGGCGGCATCGGTATCGCCGCATTCGCCGGCCTTTGTGAGGAGCCGCGCGGCAAGCTGGCCGGTACGTTCAAGAACCTTGGCGCTGTGGTCCAGCGAGAAGCGGTCCGCGCCGGCGATTTCGGAGGGCATTTGTTCTTGCGGCGCGGCTTCTATTTCCGCGACCGAATAGGGGCTGACACTCTTCTGGTCAGCGGGGCGGTGCAGGGCGATATTGGTATCCGGAGCGTCTTTGCCATATACCTCGACCTCGTCGAGCGCGAACGAACATTGGCCGGGCACCTGCAGGCGGACCACGCGGGCCGTGATGTTCTTGCCGCGCAGGTCCACGACGAGCGGGGCGTTCTCATTCACCCCGAAGAAGGGTTGCCCGTCATGCGCGTAGATTTCGGTGAAGGTCCACCGGTCGCTGGGGCGGAGAGACTCGTCGCCACCCGTCCCGGTCGCAACGAGCACGCGGATATTGCTGGTGCGGGGTGCGTTGTTGCCGTCGGTGCGGTTGAACACCACCACGCGGTCCAACTCGACGAGCTTGCCCAGATCGACCTGCCACCAGGGCTCTGTCTCCTTGCTCGCCGTGTGGAACCCAAGCTTGCCGTTCTTGACCCCGTCGCAGCCGCCCGCGGCGTCCTGTACGCTCGTGACGCCCTTCTCGTTGGTGGGAAGGGTTTCCTCGTTCGCATGGGGCTCTTCGAGGGCCTTCAGGGCAAACTGTTCGTCCTGCGCGGCCCAATCCGCCTCGACGAGGTCCTGCAGGGCCTGGGCCTGTGCGGCTCCGGCCAGGAACACGAGCGTGAACGCAGCGGACACCGGCAGGGCGGCACAAAGCGCCTGTTCAACCCAATGAACGAGCCAGGAACGACAGCGCCATTGTGTTGTCATATGGTCTACCCTTGCGTCATGGACGTGTTCTGGTCCAAATTCGCTTTGGAGGGAAATATACCGCGTGAAGTGGCCGGAGTCGAATTCGGCGATTTTCTTGTCCCACCTGCTGGTCATTCGCCTCTTGCGGAGGATTGTCCGCATCCGGCGCGGGCGCCGCGCTATCCCCTTCAAGCTTGTCCTGGCCTCTGGTTGCGGCTAAACTTCCCTGTTATAGTGTTTGTGGGCAGACAGTATGGATAGGGGACGATAAGGCCAAAGCGGCCAGGGCCGCGGTGGGCCGATTGCGGGCAAGTTCGTCTCGAGAGGGGGCTGCGCTGCGTCCGTGCAGAACGATGAGCAAGCCAGTCAGAAGCGCCGCGCACACCTGGCCCGGTTTGCGGGCGGGGGCATGATTGCCGTTGGCATTCTCGCGTATCTCATCTTAGGGGACGATGTATTCCCCGGAACGTCCTTTAAGGGATGGTGGCTGGCTGCGCTCTCTGTGATGACGGGGTTGTGTTTTGTCCTGTTTCCGAATGCGCGCTGGGTGCAGAAGGCAGTAAAGGACACGAGCTGGGATGTGTTGGTGATGAATTTTGGGGGCGACCCTCCGCCGCAGGATGAAGCGGAAGGGGAGAAGGAACCCAAGCCAATGGGCGCCGACGAGGATGTTCGAGCCAGGATCGACGCGCACTTGCCGGGGGTCGACTGGTCCGACCCGAAATTGGGCGTATACGAGGGCGACGGTTTCTCGTTCAGATTCAAACTGGGCGGCCAGGAGGAAGATGGGGTATTCCTGGTCCACGTACGCGGGGGAGGCGAGGCCATCAAGGCGTTGATGCGGGTCGCCAATCCCAACAAATGGACCTTGTTTGACTGCTCTCTTGGTGAATATCTGGACCCGGAGAATCCGTCGCAAGAGGGATAGGAGGGGCTTGAGGAACTTCGCGATCGATACATCGGCAAACGGGAGAAAAGAAACAAACCCTGATGAGGGCAACAAAATTGTGGGCGAGGGACTGACCCAAGGTTTTGCGAAGCAAGACCGCGTGGTCTGTCCCGAGCCGCTGTGACATGGCGGAGCCGGGCGGGTCTTCGCGACCCGAGGCGTCGCTGATGTGAGGTTCAGACAATGCGAGACACGATTCCGATCATTGCGCGATTTGCCCTTGGCGGGGCGGAGGAGCCCGGCGCAACCGTGTTGAAAGACCCAATCGGCACCCTGCTGATAGCCGCCGTCGCGATTGTGATCCTGGCCGGCCTGACGGGCCGGGGGATATTTCGAAGAAGCCCGAGAGGACGAGGGTCCGGGTCCAGCAGGTCTTCCATCGTGGACACTGCGGTGATCTGTGTGTTTCTCGCGTGTTTGGCTGTCCTGTTCATGACCCGGTCCGCCGTGTGGGCTATCCCGGCCCTGGCGGCGTGGGCCATCGGGTATGTCTTTCAGGAGCGCAGGAAACGCCGCCATGCAGCCGATGAAGAGGAACTGCGCATACGAAATGCTCTCAACCACCCGGGCGTATTCGACACTCCGCCGCCCCAGGACCTTGACGCGGCCGACGGCGACACGGTGGACATCTACGACGCCGGGGCCTGCACGTACCTCGGCCGTTTCCCGAAATCCGATATGCGGCAGATTGCGGATCAGTTCGAAGGAGACAATGGGTCCAATGACGTGTTTATCGGCCATTGGCATATCCCGGACACCGAGTTGAGCCCGGCCTTCGCCGCGGCGTTGAAAGCCGCCTTTGACGAACGCGATTACCTCGTCCTGCGCTGGATGGGGGCGGTGGAAAAGAAGCACGGACAATGATACGGGCCGTGTGCGGTGCGGTGTGGGGTTCTGTTTCGAGGGTCATGGACACGGTGTTGGCGCCGTTCCGTCCTATCGCGCGGTTTTTGTGTCGGCCCCATTGGTTTTTCACGTGCGCGTCCGTGTTGTACATAACCGTCTTCTTTCTTGCTATTTTCGATGTACTCTCCCCGCCGGAAGAGGGACTTTGGGGCATTCCCCCTATGTGGGCCTGCGGGGCAGGAGCGGTGTTCCTCCCGTTCTTGGCAGTGTGCTCATGGATAGAAAGACACCGGGACGCAGTCCGCCGTGAAGAGCATCGGCGGGAGTTGGCGGAGGTGCAGGGGGCGCTTGTCGTGCCGGTGACTCGGGAAGAAGCGCACGCGATGATTGCCCGGTGCTGCTGTGCGCTCGGCTTGGATGAAACCCCGTACATCGCCAAGTTCGACATCAAGTACGACTATTTGCAGCAATGGGAGCCGAGTGAAGTGTGGTACTACGAACATGCCGCGCACTGCGGGTTCGCAGTGGTTCGCGATGGAGAGGTTCTCTGGTATGCGCCATGGTCGAGCGCGTAGGCGGTTCTCGAGAGGATTGGCCGAAGGTTTATGCGGAGCAGAGGACTGATGACGTGAGCGAGCAGAGCAGCAAGAATCCCGTGCCGACCTTCATCTTTTGTCTTGTTTTCTACTTGATGGCGGCCATGATGCTGTGTATCGAGTTCTTGCCTCCTGAGGCGCAGGCCATCTTCGGGGGCAATTGGGAACGGCACGGGGACACCTTGTACTTCACGCTTACCTTTGCCGCAATCAGCCTTCTGATAGCGGTGGCCCTGCACGTCTATTTCTATCGAAGGAATCGGGAGCGGTTCGATGTCCGCGCCTTTCGCTTTGTGGCGATGCTCATGGCTGGCATCATGGCGGCGGATGTCCTGGTCTCGATAGTCGTTTCCCGCACCACGGGTCTGCCGCCTGATGTTCTGGCGCGGAAATTTGACAAGACCGTGGGGTGGCTCTCCGTGTCTGTTTTGTCGTTCCTCGTGCTCGTGGGCATTCTTGTGGCTGGGTACGTGTATTTCACGATAAAGTACGGCGCGGGCAACCGTATGGCGAGCAAAATCGAGTCCGGTGATTTCGCTGGCGCGATCCGCATTGGCGAGGCGCGGCCGCCCCGTAAGCGCGATTTCCTGGTCACGTACAACCTCGCCGTTGCGTATGGGTACGCCGGCGAAATGGACAAAGCGCGAAAACTCCAGGCCCTTATCGAGCAGACGCGAGAGTTGCCTAAGAACTGCACGCAGGAGGTTTTTGAGCAGTTCGTCCAAAACCTCAGGAAGGTTATCGAGGAGGGGGAAACCGCGGGGAACAGAGAGCCCTGACCCTGGCACGGGACGCCACGGCAAAACCTATCAGCAATTCTGACCAGAATTCGTGCACTTGGCATGCCCCTTAATCTCGCGAGATGAAGTATGTAAGCAGAATCGCCCGAAGCAGATATCTGTCTGCCCGCCAGGTCTGGCGGGACCTGCCGCGAGGCGACTTCCTCATCCGGCGAATAATCCGCCTTGCCCGGTGTAATTACAGGCGGTGGAGATTGAACCACGGGCGCGCGAGGTCTCGTGCGCGGAGCAATACCATGTGGCTGAATGCCATTGACTTTTCCCTGTATGGACGCGCTAGACTTGCGCAAGGGGTTGTTGCGCCGCGGGAGCGTGCGATTGCGCGATGCGCGTCAGAGGCACGACATAAGGAGGGCCAGACATGATTACGGTCTTCATCATCTGCGCCACACTCGGGAGCACCGTTCTGGTCGTTCAGTTCATCTTGCTTCTCTTCGGGGTGGGTTTCGGCCACGACATTGGCGACGGTCATTCCGTGGACTTCAGCGGCGAGCATGACGTTTCGTTTGGCGACCAGCACTTCGAATTTGGAGGCGACCATGATGGCGGCGCCATAGGCGACCACGATATGGGCGCGGACGGCCACCTGGATGCCGCCCACGGCCATGACGTTCACGATCACGGCTCGTCGTGGTTTTTCAGCGTGTTGTCGGTGCGGTCGGTCGTTGCCGCGCTGGCGTTCTTCGGGCTGGCGGGCCTGGCCATGGATGCGGGCGGCGCGCCGCCTTACATAGCGTTCGTAGTGGCGTGCGGAGCCGGAGCGGTGGCCATGGTCATCGTCGCATGGCTCATGCGCCTGCTCTACAGCATCGATTCCGAAGGCAACGTGCACATCGAAAGCGCTGTCGGGCTGCCGGCCTCCGTCTACTTGCGCATACCGGGCAAGCGCTCCGGCGCCGGCAAGGTGACCGTGAAAGTACAGAACCGCACCATGGAGTATCTTGCCATGACGGACGGCGGCGCGCTGCCGACCGGGGCGCCCGTCATGGTGGTTGGCATTATTGGGCCGGACACCTTGGAGGTCGCTTCGGTCCCCGAGGGGAAGGAGAAACACTGACATGCCGTACGTCGTCCTGATGATTGGGCTGGTAATTGTATTTTTCCTCAGCATTCTGCTGTTGCTTACCAGCCGGTACAAGCGGTGCCCGAGTAACCGCGTGCTCGTAATCTACGGTAAGGGAACCGGCAACACCCCGGCCCGGTGCATTCACGGCGGGGCGAAATTCGTGATGCCGCTGTTTCAGGACTTTGCGTATCTCAGCCTGGAACCGTTCCAGATAGCGATTCCGCTCAAGGACGCGCTGTCTATCGAGAACATCCGCGTCAGTGTTCCCAGCGTGTTCACGGTAGCCATTGGCACCCAGCCCGAGATCATGCAGAACGCGGCCATCCGCCTGCTCGGTCTGGACGCGCAGGAGATAAAGCATCAGGCGGAAGACATCATCTTTGGACAGTTGCGCCAGGTGATCGCCTCGATGAGCATCGAGGACATCAACCGCGATCGCGACAAGTTCCTGCACAACATCCAGTCTTCTCTCGAACCTGAACTCCGCAAGATCGGCATGGTGTTGATCAATGTGAACATCACCGACATCACCGACGAGTCGGGCTACATCGAGGCCATCGGGCAGAAGGCCGCTTCACAGGCGATCCAGCAGGCCCGCGGCGATGTGGCCGAGGAGGTGAAGCTCGGTGAAATCCGCGTCGCGGAAGCCGAACGCGACAAGGTGGTCAGTGTCGCCGAAGCCAGCAAAGAACGCGAGATCGGCACGCGTGCCGCCTCGCGCGACCAGGCGGTGCGCATCGCCGAACTGGCCAAGGAACAGACTGTCGGCGAACAACAGGCCGCTTTCCAGCGCGACGCAGCCGTGAAAGACGCCGAGCGCGAGATGCGCGTGCGCGTTGCGGGGGCCAATGCGGCGGCCATCGCGGGCGAAAACGAAGCGAAAGCCACCGTGGCCGGTTCCAACGCGGGTCTGCAGGTCAAAGAAGCTGAGGCATACCAGCTCGGCGAGACCCGCAAGCGCGAGGCTGAGGCAGCCGTGCTCGAGGCTCAATACCGTGCTCAGGCCAAAGCCGCCATCGCCGACGCCGAACGCGTGGAAGCCACGCGCCGCGCCGAACTGGAGGCTCCGGCCAAGGCCCAGAAGGCCAAGACCATCGTCGAGGCCGAGGCCGAAGCCGAGAAACGCCGCATCGAAGCCGAAGGCCAGGCCGCGGCCATCTTCGCCAAACTTGAAGCGGAGGCCAAGGGGCAATTCGAAATGCTGGCCAGGAAAGGCGACGGTCTGCGGCGCATCATCGAAGCGTGCGGCGGCGCCCACGAGGCCTTCCAGCTGCTCATGCTCGAACACCTCGATACGCTGGCTCAGACCTCGGCCCAGGCCATCTCGAACATCAAGTTCGACAAGGTCGTCGTCTGGGAAAACGGCGGCGACGGCCAGGGAAGCAATACCTCCAACTTCCTTCGAAACCTGTCACATACCCTGCCGCCGATGTTGCAGGTCATGAAAGAGATCGGCGGCATCGAGGTCCCCGAATACCTGGCGAAGCTGACGCCTGACAGCGCGAACGAGGCCCCGGCCGCCAAGGAACCGGCCGGCAGAGAAGCCAAAAGCGGAGCGCCCGAAGCGTAAACAGCGCGTCAACTGAATATCCGGGCCGCGCGTCTCCCCCCGGGGTCGCGCGGCCTTGCTTCCACAGAGCAAATGGAAACGTCTTGGAAAAGCTCGCGGCGGGACAAACCGAATACAGGGAAGGCCCGCCGCGAGAGCCGTGTCAGGGGTTAACTTCTTGCGCGGCGGCGTTGCCACTGTCTGCCGAGGGTCAGGCCGTGCGCGAGAAGGGGATCGCGGGTGAGCCCTTTAGCGCGCATCTTTTCCGCTACCCAGTTCTCGATGGTTGTTTCGCACCTCCGGGCAACGTCCGGCCGTTCCTCCGCCACGTTGCGGAACTCGCGGGGGTCTTCGCGAAGGTCGTACAACTCGCGCGCCGGCGTGCCGTAGAAATCCGGTTGCCGGGCCACGATGAATTTGTAGTCGAGCGTGCGCAGGCCCCATTTCATCTGCCAGGTGCATTCCTGGCAGACCACGAACTCGCGCACAGGCTTGTCGCGCGTTCCTTCCAGGAGCGATACGAGCGAGAGTCCCTCCATCTCCTTGGGCGCCTCGAGCCCGCAAAGGGCCACGATGGTCGGAGCGAGATCGACGTGGGCGGTCAACTGCGCCACGCGGCCGGGCCTGAGATCCGGATGATGGATGATCAGCGGCACGTGCACGGTTCCCTCGTAGAGTCCGTGGTGGTCAAAGAAGATGCCGTGGCGGAACATCATTTCCCCGTGGTCGCTGGTGACGGCAAGCAGCGTGCGCTCCAACAGACCCAGCCGGTCGAGCGTTTCGATGACCCGGGCAATGCCCTCGTCGCAATAACGGATCTCGGAGTCGTACAAGGCTTCGACGTACTCGGCGTCGGTCACGGTCTTGCCGCGCACGAGTTTGTTGAGCCAGGTCTCGCTCCAGACTTTTCCCAGGGGATGCCTGGCAAGCTTCTCGAGCGAGGTGTTGGCGGGGTCGCAGGGGTCTTTCCCCCGGTCGTAGAACAGCCGCCGGTACGCCCGGGGCGGCATGTAGGGCGTATGCGGGTCCCAGTAGTGGATGAACAGAAAGAAGGGTTCCTCGGCGTTCTGCTCGAGCCAGGGGAGGGCGCGGTTGTTGATGTCGCGGTTGTCGCAATTGATGCTCAGGGGGCGGCGCGAAGCGGGGTCGATGTAGTACTCATAGCCGCGGCCGAATCCCTGGTGCCATGGGGCCAGGTTGTCGATGGCGCACGTTGTATAACCGGCCTTTTGAAGCAGGGCGGGCAGCCAGGGGACCGTATTGCGCAAGGGCACCCTGCCGCCATGCGCCACGATGCCGTGCGTGACCGAATACTGTCCGCTGCCCAGCGTGGCAAAGGCCGGATGCGTGGGGATGGCGGACGCGATGTGCTGCTCGCAGACCACGGATTCGCGGGCGAGCGCATCGAGGTTGGGCGACGTGTTCCGGTGGTACCCGTAACAGCCAAGGTGGTCCGCCCGCAGCGTGTCCACGACAACTAAAACGACGTTCAAAGATGCTCTCATACGTTGTTCCATTTCGGCTTGCCCCGCCAGTGTCCCCCCGGCGGTAATGCGCTCGAACCAGCTCGGCGGGCGGCATGCAGCCCGATCGTGTAGCACGACAGGAAGGGCTGGTGCAAGTGATTTCGCCTGCGGGCGGGTCCTCGACGGGCAATCCCGCTCTCAGGAATCCCTGGGGTGAACGGCGCCAAATCGGTCATAGCCTATGCGCACTGAAAGGGCCGGGCCTCGTTGTGGCGCGAGTGTTCAGCCCGTTCCGGCAGCCAGGCAAGGCTCCGCGACCCGGGTCACCGAGTTGAGAGATGGCGCACTTGGGGCCGCCGACCGGCTGGATGGCCTTTTTCGAGCGGACGCGCGCCGGCATGCGTGATTTTCGCGGCTGAAACTCCTCGCTCCCGGTCCGCTCAGCATGTAGGCAAATCCCTTACAGGGTGTATAAGGGTTTGACCTGACAAGACATGTAGGCAAAACGACAATCGGGCTTGACAATGCAGGGCCGATTTGATAGTATTTTTTCCGTTATTAGACATATTCTTAGCGCGTTATGTACGCAGTTATGATGTTATATTGATTCCTGGCATTGGGGCGTCATTCACTGTTTCATCTGGTGCGTGGGATGTATTGGAATGCGAATCCGTCGGTGCGATAGCCAGGAGGATGATCGTGGCCGTATTCAAGTATTCAGCGGTCGTCAAGAATCGCGAGGAGATGTCGGAATCAGGCACAATTGTCGCTAGCAACGAACAGCAAGCGCGCGAAAAGCTGGAGCGTCTGGATCTCACGGATGTCCGCCTCAAGCGTATCAGCGGCATTTCGGGCCTGCTTAAGTCGCTTACCGCGGACATCCGTTAGGAAGCGCAGGGGCCTGGGCTGTTCTCGTGCGGGGGGCTAGCGTTCGGCCGGTCCAGCGCGGAGCACCGCGAGGGCTGGCGCAAACACATCAACGCTGTCCGCGCCTCCTTTCAGCAGGATTGTGGCATTTTCCGCTACGGTGAATCCCGTTGTCACGACATCGTCTATCAGAAGCACGTGGCCTCTGGGGGGAGGGGCCTTCTCATTAAGCGCAAACGCTCCCGCGATGTTCTTGTGGCGTTCCCTCGGGTCGTGAAGGGTGCTTTGAACTCGAGTGGGCCGGATTCTGCGCAGCGCGTGAGCGACCTCGGCCCGTGGGAAGGCCGGGGCGACCTCGCTGGCCAGCAGCCGGGACTGGTTAAAGCCGCGCTCGCGTTCGCGCACGGCATGCAGGGGCACCGGTACCAGCATATCGTACCGGTCGCACTCCAACTCTTCCCCGGCAAAGGCAACCATGAGTTCCCCAAGGGGCCTTGCAAGCCGCTGTTTCCCGTGGAATTTGAGGAGTTTGACGGCGGCTTCCATCACGCCTTCGTACCGCGCCACACCGTATGTTCGGCGCACGGGACGGTCCGGCCCCCCCGCGAGACACCTCCCGCAGGGGAAGTTCGAGCGCGTTCCGAGTCCCACGGCGGCGCGATGAGGCCGTCCGCATACGGTGCAGAACGGCCGCTCGATACGCGGCATCAGTTCCCAGCACGTGGCGCAGAAGTAGCCGTTCTCGTCGGTCAATAACCGGCGGCGGCACTCCTGGCAGAAGATGGGGAAGACCAAGTTCTTCGCGGCGAGCTTCCACTCGTGCCAGAGTTCGCCCCGTGCCAGGCTCATGGCGCCTCGCAAATGCGCGGAGTTGCCCACATGACCCAGTCGCAGTTGTACGGGCCCGCCGAATCGGTGGTTAACGTCAACACCACGGGTTTGCCGGCCCACCGTTCGAGGCCGGCCCGCATCGGGACAAGGCCGTCTCCGGGACGGGCGCGCGAACGGACCATCTCCAGGCCATTTACCTCGACCGCGCATTCGACGCCGTTGGATTCTTCTGCGCCGTCGCGGAGCCCCACGAACGCCTCGAACAGCGACGGCGCTGACGGGAGTACCAGGAAAAACACGACCACCGTCACGCCTTCGTTGGGCGGATGCACGAACAAGCCGGTCACGGCGGCTCCGTTGACCTGGCCGTTCGCGGGCCTGGCTGTTGCATGCGGAGGGGCTTCCAGGCGTTGGCCCAGGGAGCCCGCAAAAACGGTTTCGAATTGGCGACTGGCGAGTTCGCCGGGCAGCGTGACTGGTATCGGGTTTCCGCTGATGAAGTACGCGGCGCCCGGTAATGGCACGTCCACGGCCAGACCGGTTCCGGTCCCCTGTATGGGAACCAGCTCTCCTCCGGCTGCGGCGTGTGTGTACGAAAGGGTTCCAGCCAGCACGAGAGTGCCCGTTGCACACAGCCGCTGGCTCACTCGGGCGTCGTACCAGCGGGCCCAATCGAAACTGGGGCTGTTCGCGGGGCCGGGGTTCACGCTGAGTTCGAGGGCGATGGTGCGGCCCGCACACGGCGTCAAATCGAGCGCCAGCGGGACCGGTTCCGCCGCGTCCGTGTGTACCGACGCGTCAAACGTCTCCCCGTTCGATTCGGCGCGGACGGAAAAGGTGACGCCGTCCGTTTGTCCCACGGCTCCTTTGTCCATGCCTACGGTGGACTCGAATAGAAGTTTGCCGGTCTTGGGCAAGGCGATTTCGAGCCGGGCGTACGTTTCGCCCGTGCCTTGTTTCCATGGCGGGTGGGCGTGGAGCACGTTTCCGTGCGGTTCGAAAAAGGCCCCGTCCGGAGAGGTCCCGTCACCCTCGAGCGCGTGTTGCGAGCCGTCGAGGAGCCGCGCGCCGCGGTCTGCTTCACCCAGCAGCGCCGCAATATCGGCCACGACCCCTCCCCGCTGCTCCGTCCGCACAATGCCGGTCCCGCCGTCCAGAATGATGCTCGTGGGGCGAAACGCTTCGGGCAACGCCGCCAGATGGGGCGCCGCCAGGTCGCGCGGGTTGCCAAAATAGGGATACCACGCCTCGGGGTCCAGGCCGAACAGGCGCGTGTCGTCGTACGCCCGCCAGCCGGGGATCGTGCCGGGAAGCGCGACCTCTTCCGCTTCGGATATGGTTTGCGAGACGACCCGGCCGCCCGCCACAAGGCGGTGATCCGTTGTCCGGACGATGGGGTCTCCGGCTTTGGTCCGGTAAGGGAACGCCGTGGTTTCGGGCCAAGGGTCCTCGAGGGCGATTTCGGGGCGGGCCTCGAACCAGAAGGCTGTCTCATCGCGGAACTGCCGCTCGAACCCGGCGGGCCGCTCGAAGCTGCCAGGGGAGGGTTTGAAGGTCGGGATCACGCCCCAGTGCTCGTAGGCCTCGTTCCATGCCGCATACAGCTGGCCTGAGGCGGGAGGAGCGCAGCCGAGGTAGCCGTTGATGATCGTGTAGGGGCGGAACAGGTATGAAGCGACGGGATGCGCCGCAGCCAGAAGGGCCCGGTCCCAAGTGCCCTCGGAATGGTGGACCCCCCAGGCATGGCGTTGGGCGAACGCCTCGTGGCGATACGTGATCTCATTCAGGCCTTCGCCGCTCAAGGCCACCCCGGGCAGGGCTTGCCGGAGCTGTTGGTGCAGGGCGATGTTGCCCTCGGCCATGGTCATGCCGTCGATGCGGCCGTTTTGATCGTTGTAAATGCACAGGGTCTGGTCGAGATGAAGCGCGTCGACCGCGTATTCCGCGCACAATCGCGACATCCGCTCGACGAACAGGTCGCGCCATGCCTTACATGCGGGATTGATGTAGGCGAACTTGATCTCGGGCTTGGCGCGTGTCCACAGCCACCATTCCTTTTCATGTTTTCCCCAGGGGCTTCGCACGTGATACGGCTCGAATTGGGGGTAGAGCGCGTTCAGGGGGTCAACGCCGAAGTAATTCACGTGCAGCATGACCCTGAACCCGAGCGCGTGGGCGTGTTCGATGAATGGCCTCACGCCGTCGATGACCTCGTCGTAGTCGGGATAGTCGCGGTCGTACCCCTGTGACCGCCACCCCGGCACATACACGATGGTCTGCGCGGGGTCGAGGTTTTTCCCGAGGTTCTCGAGGCCCTCGAGGTCGAGCCCCGTGATGACGAAGCAGCGGATGTCCTTGAGCCACGCCGGTTGCTGTTCTTCGAGCCGGGTGGGCGCGAACTCGCGCACCATCCAGTCGCGGTACCGGCGCGCCGGGACCCGCCAGTCGCCGGTATAGGCGCCGATGCGCCACTCGGGGGATGTGAGCCCGGCGGTCTCTTCAAACGGCGCATAGGCCATGGACACGAACCGCAGGCGCCATCCCGTGCGGCTGCGCTCGACTGCCAGGCGTTTGAATCGTGCGTCCGGGTCGCGTGCCCAGACGTAAAAGCCGGCGCCCTCGCCCTCGACAATCACCAATTGCGCTTCCCACGACATCGGGTAGTCAAAAGTGAACCACGAGCCCGGTGTGGCGGCGGTCAGGCGAACGCCCGAGTGTCCGGGCACGATGATATTCTGGTCCAACGGAATCCCCGGAACGCTCCACTCGACGCCCCACAGTCCTTTTTGAGGACACTCCGCTTGCTGTTGTATGACGAGCTCGTCCGCGTCGGCGGATACAGTCGTCCGCACGCGCGTCCCCGGCAGCGTCTCGAAGCCGGAGAGCGTCCACGTCTTTGTTCCCGCGCTCTCTTCGGGCTCACACGACCGGGCCTGTTCTCCGGGAACGGTCTCGTCAATGCGATGCAGACAGGGGAGCGTCTCGACGCCGTTCTCACAGGCCGCAAAGACACGTCCTTCGGCGTCAGAGAGCACAACCACTGCCCCATTCTCAAACTCCGCCTTCAGGCGGGAAGAGGCAAGGACTTCGCGCCCTGTTTCCGCGGCGAAACCGGCGCAGACCAGTCCGCCAATGAAACACAACGCCCCCGCGGCATGGGTAAGAGTTCTTCTCTCGTGCATATGGGCATTATTGCGCGCCGCGAACCCCAAATGCACGCTTTGGCCGGAGCAGCGAGCCGCCCGAGTGCGCCGTGTTTCTCTTCCCCGGCGTCTTGCTATACTCGGGGGGGTACATTGATTCAGTGGGGGGCCGCGAAATGGCCAGACGGATTACCCTATGACGAGAAAGGCTCGAAGGCAATGGTGAAAATGCGCGGACACGTTGTGCTGGGGATGCTGTTTCTGGCGGTATGTTCAGCGGCACTTTCGTCCGAACAGCCCGTTGAGGGGGCCGCTTCGAACGGGCCGCCGGCGGGGGCGCGTCCGCCGGCGTGGGCGCAACCTGTCGAGATGGACGGCGTGCCGAACCTCCACAAGGTATCCGATACGCTTTACCGCAGCGCGCAGCCTACGGCCGAGGGCATGCAGAATCTCAAAGACCATGGAATCAAAACCATCATCAACCTCCGCTCGTTCCATTCCGACCGGGACGAAATCGGCGAGACCGGCCTGGGTTACGAGCACATCTACATGAAAGCGTGGCATCCTGAAGAGAAAGAGGTCGTGCGGTTCCTGCAACTCGTGACCAGTCCGGACCGGACGCCGGTGCTAGTCCATTGCATGCACGGGGCGGACCGCACGGGCGTCATGAGCGCCATCTATCGTGTCGCCATCCAGGGGTGGACCAAAGACGAAGCCCTTAAAGAACTCAGGGAAGGCGGATTCGGCTTTCACGGCATATTTGAAAACCTCCTCGAGTGGTTTAATGGTCTTGATATCGACGAGATGAAGCGCCGTGCGGGCATCTCCGCCGAGACGGCCGAAACGCCGTAAACCGCTCCGCTCAGGGGTCAGGGGTTCTGCGCCCCTGCGCCTTGGATGACGGGATACTTCCGCTGCAGACGCGCGGCGCTGATCGTGAACGAGTGCTCGAGAAGCCGGACCTGGATGCCGCCCAAACGATCCGTACGAAGAACCTCGATGCCGCGTTGGCGGTAGCGCTCGAGTACCGCGTGAGGAACCCTGTCACCCCCGCGCCACGCGCCGGTCGACACGATGGCGTATCGCGGAGCAACGGCATCGAGAAAGGGGCCGGTGCTCGAGGTGTCCGAGCCGTGATGGGGCACCTTCAGCACGTCGCTGCGGCAGTCGGCGCCGCACAACGCTTCTTCGGCGGGTTGTTCGATGTCGCCCGTGAGCAGCAGGCTGCCCCCGGTCCAGCGAAGACGGCACACGACCGAGCGGTTGTTGGGGTTTGGCGCATCGGCTCGCGCCGCATCGGGATGCAGGATTTCGAGCGACGCGCCGGCAAGCGCGACCGTGTCGCCGGCCTGCACCTTCCGCACCGGAATCCCGTGTCTGGCGCACAGTGCCGCCATCCGAGCTTCCTCCGATTCCGGCTCGTGCGCGCGCAGTTCCGAGCCGAGCATCAACTCGCCGACCCGCATTTTCTCGAACACCGTCAGCAGTCCGCCGATGTGGTCGCGGTGCGGATGCGTCAAGATGACCCTGTCGAGCTTGGCGACCCCCCGCGCGCGCAGAAACGGAACGAGTATGCGCTCGCCCGTGTCCACGTATTGGGAGAGGTCGCCTCCGTCGACCAGGACCGATTCACCCCCGGGCGTATGAACGTAAATCGCGTCGGCGTGGCCTACATCCAGCACCACGGCTTCGGGCTTTGGCGCCGGCCTCCACAATAGGACGGCGGTCAGGAGCATCAGGGCGGCCGCCGTTGCCGCTTTGCGCCGCAACCGTGGATTTTCGAGGGCCACAACCAGTATCCCGAAAGCTGCCCAGTAGCAGAGAAGCGCCATGCTCGACGGACACGACACGGCGACGTGGCTTCCCGGCAGCCGGCGGACGGTGTCTATGATCCATCCGATAAGAAACGTCACGGGCAACAGCGCGTGACCGAAGACCGTTGCCAGTCCCATCCAGACGAAGGACAGGAGGCTCGTGAGAAAACAGAGCCACAATCCCACCGCCAACAGGGGCACGACAAACAGGTTCGCCAGGGGCGCCGCAACCGAGATGCTGTGGTAGTGGTAGGCCGCCATCGGCAATGGAAGAATCAATACGGCAACGGGCATGGCGAGGGGCTGGCGCAAGTAATACGGCAACCGTTTCAGGCCCTCGGTACAATGGGGCAGAAACAGCAGGATCGAAGCCACACTGAGAAACGACAGCTGGAATCCTGCGTCGAACAGGATGTTTGGGCGCCATGCCAGGAACAGCAGCGCCGCGACGCTGAGCGCGGTCGGAGCGTCGCGCTCGCGCCCGGCAAAATCGGCCAGCAGATACACGGTGAACATGATCGAGGCGCGCAGGGCGGGGGCCCGCCCGCCGGACATGAGCGCGAACAGCCAGATCAACGCGAGGGCCAGGATCGATGCCCTCCGCCGCGTCGATGTCAGCGTCTCGAAGAACGCGGTCGCGGTCACGAACACAATCGAGATATGAATGCCCGAGATCGCGAGGATGTGCGAGGTGCCGGTATCCACGTAGCGCGCGTAATCGTCAGTTGTGAGCCCGCTGCGATCGCCCAGCCAGACCATCAACGCGAAGGCGAGGGCGTCCGCGGGCATGGCATCTTTGAGACGCTCGGCCTGAACGCGGCGAAAACGCGCCGGCCAATGCCTGAAAGAGTGCCAGGGAGCGGCTCTGATCGCGACAACGCCGTCCGGGCCGCGGGCCGCAATCAGCGAGTGTATGCCGTCGCGCCGGAGCGCGTCTTCCCAGCTTTCGATACCTGGATTGACGCGGGAGAGGGCGAGGTCCCAGCGCCCGGTTACGCCCACCCGTTCACCGGGAAAAGGCGGCGGGCCCGGGTCCGACCACTTGACGAGCACCCCGCCTTCAGTACGTGCCTCTATTTCACCGATGCGAATCGTGTCGGCGTCGAGGAAGAAGCGGGCGTATTCGTCGGGGGGCGTTGCATGGGGCACGTCGCGCACCACCCCTTCGATGCGGCACAGGCCGGGTTCGCGCGCCGCGAGGAAACGGCTGAGGGGATCGCCCGGCGGCCCTGTGTGGCACGCGTTGTGCATCAGCGCTCCGGCCCCGAGAAAACACGCGAAAACGGCTACGGCACGCGACGCTGGCACCGCGGAGAAGGCATACAGGCAGAACGCGCCCGCCAGACACAAGCCTACGGGAATCAGAATGCCGGGGGCGTGTCCCAGGGCGGCCAGCAACACGCCCGTCGAGAACCCCAGGGCCACCCACACCAGCGGCCGGTTCACGATACCCTACCCGGTTGGACCACAGCGCACCCCCGTTTGCGTGGCCGCTCGGCGCTACGAGGAAAACGTCACGAACAGCAACAGCACGTTGTACAGAATGTTGTAGAGCTGTGCCAACAGATTCGTGGGCTCAAGCGCGATCACCTGCGACATCAGCAGGTCCCACAGATTACTCAAACCGTCCAGGAGCATGACCGTATCTCCTCACGCGCAGCACAAAGCGCGGAATGTTCACGATACCCTCTTAGAGTAGGCATCATTGCGGCGGGAATCAAGGTTCTTCGCGGGGAGGGGCGTACCGCAATAGGCCCCTACCGCCCGGAAAGCGAGGGTTTGTGCTCTCTACAGGCCTATTGCCATCCCCCCGTCTGGCGGGAAATCGGCGGCGGGTACATGCTATACTTGCATGAAACGTTGGTCCGCGGCGCGCCCCGGGAGCGGGGAACGGCGCATCACGCGGCGCCGCCGGGGATTGCGGACCCGAATACGCGTCATGCTCGCAATCCGGCACAGCGATGCCTATCGAATGCAGCAAGCAATGGGACAGGGAGTGCACACGATGAGTTTTCCTATCGACGTCAGCAAATACAAGCCGTTGAGTTTGGACCCGGCAAAATCCAGGATGGGCGCGAACGTCATGGCCCGGTACAAGACCAACGTGGGGCTCGTGCGCGACACGATAGTGTTCTTCACCGCCATCGCGGGTATCAAGGGTTTCGCGGGCCACACCGGCGGGGCCTACAGCATCGTGCCGGAGATTCTGCTGGGCGACGCGTTCATGCGGGGTTCGGGCAAGGTGTATCCGGCGCTGTTCGATGAAGCCGGGCACCGGGTAGCAGTCCAATACGCCATGAGCGCCTTCAACGGCGAGATGCCTTTCGAGAAGCTGTTGCAGTACCGGGCGTTTGGCGAGGGCCTTTACGGCCATCCCGAGCGCGACGAGAAACTGGGCGTGAAATTTTCGTCGGGCCGTCTGGGCCATATGTGGCCGTTCATCAACGGCGTGGCCAGAGCCAATCCCGAGATGAGCGTGCTGCTGTATGGCAGCGACGGTTCGCAACAGGAGGGCAACGACGCCGAGGCTGCCCGGTTCGCCGTGGCGCGCAACCTCAACGTGAAGGTGCTGGTCGACGACAATAACGTGACCATTTCGGGCCATCCTCGGAACTATCTGCCGGGGTATGATGTTGCCAAGACGCTCAAGGGTCACGGTCTGACGGTTGACGTGGGTGATGGCGAGGATCTCGAGGCTCTCTTCAAGCGTTTCCGGAAAGCCGTGAACACCGAAGGGCCGGTGGCGCTGGTCAACCGGCGTGTCATGGCGCCCGGCGTGCCGGGCATCGAAGGCTCCACGAAGGGCCACGACGTGATCAAGGCCGACGCCGCCATTCAGTATCTCGAAGCGCGGGGCCACAACGAGGCGGTTGCCTATCTGAAGTCCGTGGAAAAACCCAAAGTGTCGGTGAGCTTCAAGGGGAGTTCGACGGACGGGGCGGCGAACCGCAGCGAGTTCGGCAAGATCGTCTGTGACATTCTCGCGAAGATGACGCCGGAGGAACGCGTAAAGAAAGTCGTCGTGATCGACAGCGACCTCGAGGGTTCGTGCGGTCTCAACCACATCCATGAGAAATTCCCCGAGGTCTTCATTCCGAGCGGCGTGATGGAACGCGGCAACGTGTCGGCCGCGGCCGGTTTCGGGTTTGATGCAGGCAAACAGGGCATCTTCGCGACGTTCTCGGCGTTTCTCGAGATGGTGATCTCCGAGGTGACCATGGCCCGTCTCAACAAGGCAAACCTCCTGTGCCATTTCTCGCACGCGGGCGTCGACGAAATCGCTGACAACACCTGTCATTTCGGGATCAACAACTTTTTCGCTGACAACGCCCTGGCCGAAGACGAAGCCACGGGCGTGTATTTCCCCGGGGATGGCGACCAGTTCCGCAAAGTTCTCGAAACGATCTTCCACGACCCGGGCATCCGGTTCATCTTCTCGAACCGGTCGAAGCTGCCGTACATCCTCAAGGAAGACGGGTCGCGTTTCTTCGGCGATGGATACACGTTCGAGCGCGGCAAGGATGACGTGATCCGCCGGGGCGGCGCGGGCTACGTCGTGGCCTACGGCGAATTGTTGTATCGGGCGCTGGACGCGGTGGACCGCGCGCGCGAGACTGGCATCGATGTGGGGCTAATCAACAAGTGCACCTTGAACGTGGTCGATGAAGCCACCCTTCGACTGGCTGGACAGGCCCCCTTCGTGCTTGTGGTCGAGGGGCAGAACCGCAAGACGGGTCTCGGGATGCGGTACGGCGCCTGGCTGCTCGAGCGCGGTTTGACGCCCAAGTACGCCCACATGGGCGCGATGCGGCCGGGACACGGCGGCATTGCCGAACAGGTGCCGTACCAGGGTCTCGCGCCCGACGATATCCTCGCGAAGATCAAGAGCATGACGAGCTGATTCAACCTTGCGGCATTTCTCTCGGGGCGAGCGCGCGGGCGGCCGCCTGAGCGAGTTCGACGGCATGAAAGCCTGCAAGAAGCGGCTCGAGAAGCTTCAGGGGTAATCCGGATGACACAAACCAGGCATACGGACGGGGCGTCCGCTAGGCGGCTGGCGTCGTTGCGCTGTTTTCTGCTCGATATGGACGGGACCATCTACCTCGGCGACGCTCCTATCGACGGCGCGGTGGAGTTCCTGGAGTACCTGGCGGAAAGCGGCCGCAAACGCCTTTTCTTTACCAACAACTGCTCCGTGGACGCCGCGCAGTATGAACAGAAGCTTGCAGGGATGGGCATTCCGGCGGTGCGCGGCGACATCCTCACGTCCGGCGAGGCCACGGTGCGGTATCTCGCCGCCGAGACGCCCTACCGGCGGGTGTTTGTTTTGGGCACGCCTTCGTTTGAGGCCGAACTCGAAGCCGGAGGACTCGAACTGGTTGATCATGAACCGGATGTGGTGGTTTTGGCCTTCGACCGCACGCTGACCTACGCGAAGCTCGAGAAGGCTTGCACGTTTTTGCGCAACGGCGCGCCTTACATCGCGACCAACCCCGACAAGGTTTGTCCTACCGCCACGGGCTATATCCCCGATTGCGGCTCGATGGCCGCGCTGCTTTTCGAGAGCACCGGGCGCATGCCGAAGTACATTGGCAAGCCCAATCCCGAAATGGTTGCGATGGGGTTACAGAAACTGGGGGGGACGCCGCGCGAGACGGCCATGGTCGGCGACCGCCTCTACACCGACATGCAGATGGCCTGCGATTCAGGCATCACCTCGATTCTCGTGCTGAGCGGCGAGACGAAGGAACCCGATCTCGCGCGCGCCGTGCAAGAGCCCGATTTCGTGTTCGCGTCCGTGAAGACGTTTCTCGCGGCATTGCGCGAGGCGGATGGCGAAAAGGCGGGATGAGCAAGAAACCGGGACCCAGCGGGGCATTTGCGAAGCACACGCGGGTCAGACGGAGTTTCCCGCGTACGGCATCAACGAGAAACGCGCGGGCAGCGCCCTTGTGAGGCGTGCCGCCCGCGCGCGCTGTTCTGTCAAGGGGCTCAGGCCCAGTTGAAGCAGTCTGCTACCTGCGCCAGGGCTTCGTCGGCCGTGGCGGTTGTGTATCCGCATTCCAGGGATACGTAGCCCTGGTAATTCTTACTGGCGATGGCCTTGAAGATGTTGGGGTAATTCAATTCGCCCGTGCCGGGCTGATTGCGGCCGGGATTGTCGCCCACGTGGATGTGGCCGATGCGATCGATGTTCTCACAGAGATTACGGATGACGTTGCCTTCCGTAATCTGCTGGTGGTAGATGTCAAACAGCATTTTCACGTTCGGGCTGTTCACGGCCTCGAGGAGCAGCAGCGCCTGATCGGTCCGCGTCAGGAAATACCCGTGGTGGTCGACGAGGGTATTCAGCAGTTCCATGACGATGGTCACGCCGTTCTCCTCGGCGATGGGCGCCAACCGGCGCAGGCACTGGACCACGTACATCATCTGGCGGTCGTACGAGACGTCGTCCCGCGTGTTGCCGGACAAACCGATCAAGGTCGTGCACCCGATGGTCTTCCCGTACGCGATCCGCTCGCGGAAGTTTTCCTCGAGGCGGCCGTGTTCCTTGGGCTGAACCATCTGCCCGGGCGCGATCGCGCCGACGCCGCCGATGCAGCTCCACTTGACGCCGGTCTTCTGGGCGGCGTCGCGGAGCTCCTCGGCGCTTTTGTCGGGGCCGAGCCATTCGAGGGCGGGCAACCCCCACGCGGCGCACTGGGCCATGCGGTCGGCCGGGCTGCCGTCGAACCAGCTATACGGGGCGGCGATTTTCAAGGGAAGGCTCGCAAACGGCTTGGATTCCTTGGTTGCGGCAATGGCCGTGCTGCTGAGCGCGGCCATGGCGCCGGCGCCCGCCGCGCACGACGCAAGAAACGATCTGCGTTTCATGTCCATGGTAGTGGTTTCCTTCACGGTTCGCGCTACTGCGCCCTATTTCTTTTGAAGTTCGGGGAGGTTGCCCGCGCCGACCTTGCCGGGCACCGGAACCGGTTCGTTGGGATAAGACTTCTCCCAATCGAGTTCGGGCACGATGGAGTAGTCTTTGAGCTTGCCCTCCATCACGTCTTCCCAGGTCACGCGGCGCCCGTTGTACGCGGAAATGCGGCCCATAATGGCGATCATGGTGCTGTACGCCACCTGGACGCCCTCATTGTAATGCGGGCCCTGGCCGGTGATGCTTTTCACGAGGTCGATGTGCTCCTGGACATAGGGGTCGACGCCGCCGGAGCCCATGCTGTGGCAGTCGCTCTTGCCTTTCGTGCCATAGACCGCTTCGAATACGCCCTCGTCCAGGCCATCCCAGTGCCGGGAGAAACTGGTCATGTGCACGTCGTTCGGATACTCGAAGTCGCACGAGAAATGGTCCCACAGATCGCCGAACTTGGGCTCATCGGGCTTGAACTGCCGCCCGCCCGACGCGAACACCGAAATGGGATGGTCGATGCCGAACCCTTCCATCACCCAGTTGCAGACATCGAGGTTGTGCACGTGCTGCTCGACGATGTTGTCGCCGCAGACCCAACAGTGGGCATACCAGTTGCGGATGCAGTACTCGAGGTCGGTTTTCCACTCGGGTTTGCGCTCATGAGCAAAGGGCAGGCCGCCGCACCAGTAGGCGCGCATGGAGACGATGTCGCCGATCTCGCCGCCGTGAATCTTCGCGATGGTTTCCTGATAGGGTTTCTGGTGCCGGCGCTGGGTGCCCGCCACGAAGGAAAGCCCCAGTTCGTCGGCGCGTTTTGCGGCGCGGATGACCTGGTGAATGCCAACCGGGTCCACCGCGACGGGTTTTTCGGTGAAAATGTGTTTCTTCGCTTCGACGGCCGCTTCCAGATGCTTGGGGCGGCTGTAGGGAAGCGTGCCCTCGAGAAGGATGTCGATGTCGGTGCTCAAAATGCCTTTGTAGGCATCGAGCCCCGTGAAACAGTGATCGTCTTTGATGTCGCGTTTCTTGGCAAAATCGTCGTTGCTTTCGATCTGTTTGCGGGTACGCTCGATTTTATCGGGGAACACGTCGGCCAAAGCGATGACCTTCACGTTATCATTGCCCTGAAGCATCTGCGACAACGCGCCGGTGCCGCGTCCGCCGCACCCCAACAGACCGACCTTCAAGACCTCCGAAGAGCCCTGGGCCGATGCGCCGCGCAGCACGGCGAACGTCGATATGGCCGCGGCTGAGGCCTTCGCAAACTCCCTGCGTGAAATGCCCGTTCTTGAATCCTTTTTCATGAGTCGTATCCTCCGCTCTGAGCCGATGCCGGCGTGCCAGCCCTCAAAGCATTATCGTGGTTGGGGACCAATACCCTCGGGAAAGTTACCAAGGCCCCGAGCATACCAATCGGCACAATACAGGTGCAAACAGAGGCTCAATCGTCGGATAGGAAAGCGCTTGCTGGAGGGTTCGTATTGTCTCCATAAGGACCAAGAACGAACTCACACGGAGACACAGGGAACACGAAGATCGAATCCTCTGTGCCTCTGTGTGAGTTTCCCGAATCGTGGTGTTGTCCGGCGATTGGGGACCGAGGCGCATAAGACGGGCAGCACGGACGCACGCGCGCCGCGGAGCCAATGCCTTTCGCGGCCTGCGCTATTCGGGCAGACCCATTTCGGTGGTGAGGCTGTATTCGAAGCCCAGGGGCGATTTGTAGACCATCTCGATATAGTATGCGGCGAAACCTTGCTCGGGCTTGAGGACGGTCCCCGAGTAGACGCCTTCGGCGTTCAGAGCCAGGGGCTGGGCGTTCCATGCGGGCCCGATGGTCATCAACCGGAAATCCTTGGTGGGGGCATTGGCTATCCACAAATTGGCCCGTACGGGGGCGTCGTTCGGGATGACCTTGAACTCGCCGTCCGGCTTGAACTCCCACGTGAATTGCGGCATAGACTGCCCTTTGATCACCGCGTCATAGAAGGCGGTCAAGGCCTGTATCGTGCCCTTGCGGGACTCGAGGCCGTGGTCCGTGTTGGGCTCGTAATGAAGGTTCTTCGGTCCTTTGAGGGCGGGGTAATACAGCGACGAGGCGTTCACGGTCCAATACTGGTCGCCCGAGCCCAGCAACACCAGTTTTGGCATGGTCAGACGGCGCAGGTACTGGTAAGGGTCCACGATATCGAGCAGCGTTTGCCCGTTGGGCTCCTGGAACCGGTCCTGGAGGTTGAAATCGGTATAGTCCTGGGTGGATTCGGTGTAGTGACCGTAATACGCGATCTGCTGCGCCATTTGGTCCGGCAGATTGAGCATGTCGATGACCATGGGAGCGATAGCGACGACGCGCTCGTCGGTTGCGCCAGTAAGCCAGGTGGTCCAGCCGCGTTTTGACGCGCCCGTGACCACAAACCGGTTGATATTGAAAGGGGACTCGGGGTGGTTGCGTCCGAAGTCCTGGACGGCGTCCATGGCGCGCACGGCGCTCTTCACCATGGGGAGCAAGAGGGGCCACGTGGGGTCGCCGGTCTTCAGGTAGCGGTCGAAGGTGTAGGCGATGATCTCGTCCTCAGAGCGCATGCGGTTTTCGCCGGCAAACTGGACGGGTTCGTTGGGCACGCCTTGCAGCATCGCGATGACCGACCTGGTCGCCATGGCGACCGTGATCACCTCGGGAGGCAGGCCGCGGGGCGGCTCGGCGTGCTCGTTGCTGCCGCCGGAAACGACGAGCATGCCGGTATCGGTCACGGCATTCGCCGGCACGCAAATGCCCAGCCAATGCCTCCACAGATGAGGCGTGACCAGACCCTCTTTCCACGATTGCGAGGTCATGTCAAGGTCGTAGATGGTGTAGCCGGGTCCCGGGTTCGTATGCGCCAGCGCGTACTGATAGTTGGGGTCGGGCGCGTTGACGTAGTCTTCGAGGGGGCCGGCGAGCGCGGGCGCCGCGGTAGACGCTATCAGGGCGGTAATCGACATGAGCAGGTAGAGTTCTTTCACGGTTGGGGCTCCTCAGTCTTTCGGCTCGAGCAGTTTCATGATGGTGGTGAAGCCGTAATTGAAGCCCAGCGGGCTGGGATACTCGAGTTCGATATAGTAGGCCGTGAATCCTTTGTCGGGCCGTTCGACCTTACCGCGATACCAGCCGCGGGCATCGGCCTCGATGGGCGCGCTTTTCCACACGTCGCCCACGGTCATGAGGCGGAAATCGCGCGTGGGGGCGTCGGCCTTCCACAAATACGCCGCGGCGGGCGGTTCCTCGGGTTTCACGGCATAGCGGCCGTTGTCGCGCAAACGCCACGTGAATTCAGGCCGCGGGGAGTCGGTGATCACCTCGTTGTAGAACGCCGTGAGCGTCTTCACGGCGTCTTCTTTCTTGCCCATGCCATGGTCGGCGTTGGGTTCGTAATAGAGGTGTTTCTCGCCGCGCAGGTCCGGGTAATAGAACTTTGCGGCATCGACTGTCCAATACTGATCGCCCGACCCGAGCATGACGAGCTTGGGCATGGTCAGGGCGTCGCGGTATTCATAGGGGTCGACGACTTCGAGCAGCGGCTTGCCTTCCGGACCGGTAAGCAGCGACATAAGGTCGAGTTCAGAGTAGTCCTCGATTTCCTGGCTGTAATCGCCGTAGGAGAATTTCTGGTATTCCATCTGGGGTTTCATGTTTAGCACGTCGATTACCTGGGGAGCGATGGCTTTGACGCGGGGATCCGTCGCGCCGGTCAACCAGGTGGTCCACCCTCGCTTGGAGGCGCCTGTCAACACAAACGCGTCCACGGCGGCCGGCGTATCGAGTTTTGTGGCCGCAAAGTTCTGGATGGTGTCCATGGCCCTGACCACGCTCTTCACCATGGGAAGAAGGAGCGGCCATGTCGGATCCTTGGTCTCCGAGAAGTATTTGAACGTGAGGGCGATTATCTCATCCTCGACGCGGCCTTTATCCTCGCCTGTGAAAACAAGGGGCTGGCTGGGCACCGTGCGCAACACGGCGGTGATCGACCGCGTCACGACCGCGATGGTTGCCCATTCGTGCTCGGGTCCGGGCTGGCCGTCGGTGTTCTTGCCGCCTTGGATGCGCAGTAACACTTCCGACTGCTGGAGGTCGTCGGGAATATAAACGGACAACCAATGGGTCCACAGATTGGGAGATACCTCGCCTTCGCGCCAGGACTGCGAGGTCATGCGGATGAAATGGGCCGTGTAGCGGTCGCCGTCGTACGTCCCCGTAATCTCGTACTGGTAGTTGGGGTCGGGCACGTTAACAAAATCCGCCAGCGGCCCTGCCGCGGCGAGACCCGCGACGAGGCACGTGAACAACAGGACAAGGAAAGAAGCTCTGCTGTGTCTCACGGTACGACTCCTTTTATCTGGACGGCGTGACCTGGATTGTTCCGTCTACGCGGCAATATAGGAATCAGGAGCGCAAACTTCAAGCGTAACGGTTTCCCGTCTGATCTGACCAGTGGCGGCGCCACGCGGGACGATGATGTTTCGGGCCTTCAGCCCTCCCGTTTGTTTGATGCCGGTTACCTGGCCCTTCAGGCCAGGCTGGTATGTTTCGCGCCGTTGGCGCTCCGGAACGGGAAATCGTTCAGCGAATACGCCGGTCTGCCGATACCACAGGACGCATTGTGTCTTGTCCGTCTTTTCTGTCCTTGCGGCCCTGTTGTCCCTTGTGTCTTTTCAGTCCCTTTCGTCCCTTTTGTCGGGTGGGTTTCCAGGGGCCGCCAATGTTCGAGGTAAGACATTGGCATGTAAGAAGGCTGTGTTTCGGGCCTTCAGCCCTCCCTGTTTGTTTCATGCCGTTACCTGGCCCTTCAGGCCAGGCTGGTATGTTTCGCGCCGTTGGCGCTCAAGAGGGAAAGCCGTAGGCCTGCCAGGATGTTTCGCGCCTTCGGGGCTGAAGAGGGGGAGTCCGTAAGCCTGCGAGGATGTTTTGTGCCGTTGGCGCTCCGGAGGTCCCATGCCCCCGCCGTTGCCGCGGAACATACCAGCCCAGGCGATACCGCCGCGCATGGGTGCCATTTCCGCGCCGTTGGCGCGGAAGAGGGGGAGGCCGCAGGGAGCATAAGAGGCCATGCGACATTCGGGGCATGCATCTTCCGCGGTTTAGTCGACGACGGCGACCTCGCTCCAGTCATCGAGCTTAATCTGAATCGAGTAGGCGCCTGCGCGGTACTTGACGTGGGCGTTGGCGTCGGCCTCGAGTCCGAACTTGTTGAACCGTTTCACCCGGGGCGTGCGGTCGTAGGGCCATGGAAACTCGCCTGATACCGCGGTAATCAGCCGCTCTTCGCCCAGTATCCATCCTTCGTGCAGCTCGCGCGGTGTGAACGGAAACATGACCGTTACCGGCCCAAACTCGCCCGCGACGCGCCCGTTAATCACTTGGGCTTCCTCGGGGCCGAACTCTTCCACGCCGTCGCCGTTGGCGTCGGGGTTCCGCGCGGGGAATTCAGTGGAGTAGTAGTAGTACAACTGCCCGAAGCGAAGATGGGCCGCGACGGTCCGCATAAAGAAATCGGCGCCGGCGTCACTCGGGAAGGCATGGCCGAGCCCGATAGGCGACCCGAGCTGTCCCTTGGCCAATTTGTCCATGAAGGGCGCGTCTCCTGCCATGGGATCGTACCCTTGTGTTTCCATAAAACGGCAGGCTGGCAGGCTCTGGAGCTCGAACAGAGCGGGCAGGGTGTTGCACACGACGGTCTTGCCGCGGTCGAGGACGTTCTGCACCCAGATACGGCGCGCCTCAGCGGAGACCAGGCCGAGGTCGGTCCATTGTGCGGCTACGCGTCCGTTTTCATCCAGGACGACGGTGCGTCCGTCCCACGCGGCTTTGTTGTAACGCTCGGGACTCTCGCTCCATGCGAGGCTGAATTGGTCGATGTACAGGCCGTCAAGGCCCACGTCATCGAGCAAGAAGGCCGTCTGCTCGAGGAAATTCTTGTGACGGAAGTTGTCGAGAGTGGGGTAGACCATGAGGTTGAGGGCGGGCTTCGTGGTGTAGTGCTGCACGTACCAGCAATCGAGGAGCACGCCGCCGTCGGCGTCGCGCAACACCGAATCGCGCCATAGCGAGGCGTCGACGAATGCCGTCATCTCGGGAGCGGCTTTCTGCCCGTATTTGCCGCCCACATCGCGGCCGATAGGGAAATCGGCCGGGATGGTTCCGCCGAAAAACGACAACGGCACGGGAACCAGGTTGGTTTCGACGCAGGCCAGGCATTTGGCCCCCGGCACAATGCTCTGAATAAAGGCTCTGGCCTCGGTCATCATCTGTTTGTACTGGTCGCGAGAGTAGTCCCAGCCGTTGTAGTACTCAAACCAAGGCGTCAGCGCGAAGTATCTGAGTTTCTTGCGCAACACCATCGCGGCGGCTTCCTTGCGGCCTTCTTCGGAGGCAAGGCGCCGCACGTCGAAGAAGTCCCACGGGCCATCGATGGTGAAATTGACGTTCCAGTCCTCGCGCAGGGCGTTAATGAAGCCGAAATAGTCGGATTCGACGGGGTAAACGGCCAGTTTGAGCGTGTAGGATTCTGCGGGTTTGAGGCCCAGGCGCTCCGTGCCAAAACTCAGGGCGTTCTCGCGCAGGAGCCGCTCCTGTTGGAGGCGCATGAGGTTGTCTTCGGGGGTGATGCCGATGCCGCTGCGTTCTTGTGCGAGGTACACCGTGGGGTTCTCGGGGAATTCGCCGAGGCCCATGCCCGCCGTATCAAGCCCGCCGAGCCGGACCTGCTTCGGCAGGCCGGGCGTGATGAGTCGATGTTTGACCGCGAGGCCCAGCACCTCGCTGGTCTTGTTGGTGATGGTGTCGGTGATGATGATGCAGCGCGGGGTGCGTTCGAACCACGGGCCTTCGTCGGTCTCTGGCAGGCCTTCCGGGCGTTTGGTGAACTCTTCAGGCCGCCGTATCGTGCGCTCGACGCGGTACGAGGCGCCCTCGGCCTTGAGGATTACACTGGTCGGGGCGACGTTCGCCTCGGGTTTCCATCCGGGCTCGCCCGCGGCCTCGCCGGTGCAGTTGAGCTCGTTGAAGCCCATGCCGCCGTCCTTGGGGAACGAGAACGCGGTCTCGAGGTAGTACGATTCGCCGGCAATGTCGATTCGGATGCCCCCGCTCGAGGGAATGCGCACCGGGTCTCCTTGACCGGGAACGGTGATGCCCGAGATGGGCCGCCGCTGGACCAGATGCGCCGTGCGCAGGGCCCGGACCTCGCGCGCGGGCATGGCCCCTGCGGCCAGGTCTTCGACGATGAGCTGCATTCCCGCGGGCGGGGCGCCGTTCCAGTATTCGGCGAGCGCGGTGTTGGTGATGGTCAGTTCGTTGCGCCAGCTCAGCTCGATGTCGCTGACATCGAGAAGATACCAGTAGCCCTCGTCGCGATCGGTAAGGATATTGGTGAGTTGAGGTTCGGCCGGCCCGAAGAACACCTCGAGACACGGCATCCCGGCTCGGGGCTGGATGAGGTTCTCCACAGGATATCTGGGACTGCTGGTTTCGAAGACGCTGCGCCGGTTGAGAACGCGTTGTTCGCCGGAGCCCGTCTTTGCGCCCAGTTGCACGCCATTCAAGGCGAGAGCGAGGTAGTTGTTCCAGCCGGCGTCCTGGGGAGCATCAAAACGCGCCCGGAAGCGCAGGCAAATGGTTTCGCCGTCCTCGAGTTCCAGACGCGGGAAGGTAACGGTTGTGGTCGCCGGGGCGGTTTCGATAGGGAGCGTCACCGGCGCGGAAGCCTTCCATAACTCCCTCCACGCCGCCGATGCCGCTTTCGCCTCGGCCGCTCCTGCGGCGGACGCCGCCAGCACCAGACCCATCGCCACCACCATGCGTTTCATGGACATGCCACTGCCCTCTTGCTGTTGGTCATTACGGAATGCTGTTGGAATACGTTCCTCAACAGCATAGCGAAGCGCTGCCGCACGGAGCAAGAAGAAGGAAGATTGCCCTGCCCAATCGCCGGATAACACGACGATTGGGGAAACTCCGGCGGTGGCGCCGTCCCCTGACCGCACCACTCTTTTGGCCGAAGGCCGCCCTCGCTGCGCGATTTGCGCAGCCGCTAACAATCCTCCTGGGAGTATTCAGCGGAGACGGTGCTGGCGAGTCCGCCGCGGGGATTGCACGCGATGACGAGCTTCATTCTCCGGGGCTGGCAAGCCCTGACGAGGTCTTCGAGCATACGGTTGACCAGATGCTCATACCATATCCCCACGTCGCGGTACGAAAGCAGGTAGTATTTCAGCGAGCGCAGTTCCAGGCATTTTTCGCCCGGGGTATAGGTGATCGTTATGCGCGCGAAATCGGGCAACCCTGAGAACGGGCATACGGAAGTGAATTCACCGGTTTCGGTGACGATTTCGAGGTCCTTGCCGACAGGTTTGCCGGCGTATTCGTATGGGAAACACTCGAGCAGCTCCGGCCGAATGGCTTCAGGCCCCTTAAACGGGAGGGACTTGTCCAGCGCTTTGAAGTGCTCTTTGGCGGGTCTATTTTCCATAGTAAAGACACCTCGCGAAGTTGGTTTCCTGCACGCCGACCGCGCGGACGCCGGCGTGATGCATTTTCAGCCGCTCCCAGAGCCAGTAACAGATGATCTCGCAGGTAGCGCTTTCGAGCCCGGGGATATCGTTGAGGCACCTGTGGTCCAGGATGGCGTATATCTCGCGCAGAGGCTCGTTGACGGCTTCGAGGTCGTCGGCGGCCACTTCGACACGGTAACTGTGTCCGTGCATGTTGTGGCACTTGTGAGTCTCCGGCAACTGTGCCAGTGATTGTGCTGCTTCGAAGGTGAAACGGATTGCCGCGGGCAGGCCCTCCTCCGGACGCGGCGGCACGCGTTCCGGCGCGAAAGAGCAAGCGCCAACAATGCGCACGCGCACATCTTTCAGACAAGGGAGGGCAGGTTTCAACTTCCGGAAGAGCCAGTCGCGCAGGCCGTGAACGGTGGGGTCGGCCAGGTCCTCGATCTCGTTCAAGACCGCATGGTCGATTTGTTCATACAGGGGATTGAAGGCGGCCGTGATATCACCGTAGTCGATCAACCAGGCGGGTTCCGATAAAACCTCGCCTTCAACCACGAGCGTGATATCGAAGCTGTGGCCGTGGAGACGGCTGGTTTTCTCGTTGCCCCGGGGATTGTGATGCGCCGCCTCGGCAAAGAAAGACTTGGTCAGCTCGACGTTCAATCAGACTCCTTTCTGGTCCGGGGGCCAGACAAACTTGTGCAACTGCAGCTGAAACCGGACATCGAGGCCGTCTTCCAGGAGCCATTCGACCAGTACCTGGGGATCGAGGACGCCGAAAACAGGCGCGAACAAGACGGCGTTGCAGCGGGCCGCGAGGTTGTGCGCGCGGAGCACGTCGCGGCTCCATTCGTAGTCGTCGCGGTCGGAAATCACGAATTTCACTTCATCGCGGGGACTCAGCGCGTCCAGGTTGGCCCAGTCGTTCATATCGGACTCGCCGCTGCCCGGGCATTTGAGGTCCATAACCTTGATTACTTCCCGGGGCAGGGCGGCGATGGGCAGGGACCCGCTCGTTTCGCACAGGACGGTGTACCCCTCGGCCAGGAGGGCCTCCGCGAGGGCCGGGCAGCCCTTTTGGAGCAGGGGTTCGCCGCCCGTGATTTCGACCAGGGGGCACCCCAGGCGGCGGCACTCCTCGAGAACCTCGGCTATGGTCATGTTGTCGCCATGATGAAACGCGTACTCGGTGTCACACCAGACGCATCGCAAGTTGCAGCCCGTCAACCGGATAAAGGTGCAGGGCCTGCCGGCCCACGTGGATTCGCCCTGGACGCTGCGGTAGATCTCGGTTACGAGAATCGTGGTCTCAGGGGCGTCCTGCGGCGAATCCGCGGAACCCTTCTTGACATTGCCCGGCTGTAACGATGGTGGAGTCATGAGCAGCCCTCTTCTGCGCGTGGAATACCGGTCATGCGGCCCATTATAAGAAACCGGTGTGCCGCCAATCACATTTCAAACGCGGACCGGACTTTACCTGTTCCGGCAGGGAGTCTAGAATAGTCTGCAGTCTCCGGGGATTTGAACGAAAGGACGTGCCATGAAGAACGGGGTTCGGGTGACAGTTTGGAACGAGGGCGTACACGAGAAAAGCGACCAGAAGGTCGCCAGCATCTATCCCGACGGCATGGGTAAGGCTATCGCCGCCTATCTTGCCCAACAACCCGGGATCGCCTCGGTGCGCGTGGCGGAACTCAACGACAAGGGCCAGGGCCTCACCGATGAGATCCTGGACGGCACCGATGTTATGACATGGTGGGGCCATCTCGCCCACGACAAGGTCACCGACGACAACGCCGACAAGGTCAAGCAGCGCGTCCTGGACGGCATGGGCCTCGTTGTGCTTCATTCGGGCCACTTCTCGAAGGTCTTCAAGGGGCTCATGGGCACCGGCTGCAACCTCAAGTGGCGCGAAGACGGCGGGAAGGAACGTCTCTGGGTGGTCGATCCGGCCCATCCCATCGCCTCCGGGCTCCCCGAATACTTTGAATTGCCCGAAACCGAGATGTACGGCGAACATTTCGACATCCCCCAGCCTGACCAGCTCGTATTCATCAGTTGGTTCGAGGGCGGAGAGGTATTTCGGAGCGGATGCTGCTGGCACCGCGGCATGGGCAAGATCTTTTATTTTCGCCCGGGCCATGAAACGTTCCCCATCTACCACAACGAGACCGTGCTGAACGTCATCTGCAACGGGGTCAAATGGGCGGCTCCCTCGGGCCTCAAGCAGGTCGTCCGCGGCAACGTAAAAGCCCTCGAGAAGATGGCGAAATAGCGCCAGGCCTTCGAATAAACCCGGAATATCGGGTGCAGGAGTCCAAAGGGGTGGCCTTTTCGTGATCAGGCGCGGCCCCTGACGCCATTCGAGTAATGTCATGCGACCACCGGCCCTGAGACTGTCCGACAAGCAGAAAGCGCTCCTGACGCGCCAGCTTACTTACGCGTACGAAGGAGGTATCCCGGCCAAGCGCGCCTTCGAGCTGATGATCGAGGAAAGCCGCGGCCGCAGCCTCAGAGTTCTCGCGCAGGACATCGCCAACGCGATTGGATGCGGGTACTCGCTCGAAGAAGCATTGCGGGCCCGGGGCGGCGCACTGGACGGCTTTTTCGTCGATCTCGTGGCCGCGGGCGAGCGCGCGGGGAAACTGTCCGACGTTCTCGAGACCTTGTGCCTGTGGTACGAGGAGCAATTAGCATTCCGCCGTATGCTCTCCTATCAGTTCAGTTACTACATCGTCCTCTTCACGGTTATCGGCTTCTTCCTCTATCCCTGCATTGCGGTGTTTCTCACCGGGGCCTCGCCCATGCTGCTGGTGCACGCGGCGATCCGGTTCGCAATGTTCGCAGCAATCGTCTACGCGCTGTTTCGGATAGGGGTATTCAGATGGTTCAGCGCGCACACGTGGCCGCTTTCGGGCCTTGCCAAACAACTCAATCTCAGCCGCTTCTGCCGTGTCCTCGCCCTGACCTACGGCCGTTTGTCTTTTCACGAGAGCTGGACCCGCGCTACCGAGTCCGTCTGGGACAAGCGCGCCCAGCGCCATCTCATGCGGGTGCCGGACCGTGTCCGCGAGGGTGCAACGCTTGGGCAGGCCATAGTCGAATGCCCGGTTCTGCCTGACATGGTCAAACAAATGATCGTAACCGCCGAGAAGACGGGCAACGCCGACGAGTGCTTCGGGAAAGCCTCCGAATACCTTCGGAACGAGGCCATGCACCGCGCGCACGTCCTTTCCCTTTCTATTGGCACGGCGATCATCATCGCTGGCGTTGTCTTGCAGGCCCTGGGGGCCGGATTCGCCCTCGGGAAGGTGATTTTCTGGTAGGCTGGCGTAAACCTAGCGGATTGCGCGGCCGTTTGCTACAATCGTGCGTGGTTTGTCTCACACGCGCCGATGCAGGAGTGCTGTATGGGCCTGTTTTCCTCGCAGATACCGGCCAAGAAGATGGTGCCGCTATGCCGGCAGCTCGCGACGTCGTACGACGCGGGCATTCCGATCGTGCGCTCGCTCGAAATCATTGGGCAGCAGCAGCAGGACTCCCGGATTCGCCACATTTTCCAGCAGATGTCCGATTGCGTAAGAAGCGGCGACACGCTGGAGCAGGCGGCGCGCAAACAGAGCAAGTATTTCCCCAATTTCTTCATAGAGCTTATCGCCAGCGGCGAAATCGGCGGCCGGCTCGACGTGATGCTCCGGGATCTGGCTGATTATTACGAGGACCGCCTGGAACGCCAGCGCCGTGTTGTGCGCGTGATGACCCTGCCAGCCATCGAGCTAGCCGCCGCCTGGTTCCTGGGCACGTTCGCCTTGCGCCTTCTCGGACAGTTGACCGGTCTTCTATCGGGCCAAGCCGGCAGGGGGTTCGATTTCGGCGCATTCTTCAAGGATTACGGGTGGTTCCAGACAAAATCGCTCGGTGTTTTCGCGATTCTTTTCGCCATCATCGTGATTCTGTCGCGCATGGGCATCTTCGGCTGGGTGACCGGCCTGTTTACCACGCACATCTTTCCGATGTCCGCCGTCACCAAGCGGTTCGCCCTCGCGCGGTTTTTCCGGAGCCTGTCGTTGCTGCTGGGCGCCGGGGTATACGTGCCGGCAGCCATCGAGCGGTCCGCGGCCGTTTCCGCAAACCCCTACATCGAGCGCGACCTGCTCAAGACCATTCCGCTGATAAAAGAAGGCAGGACCCTCGTCGAAGCGTTCCGGCAGACCAAGTATCTGACCCCGACGGCGCGCGAAATGCTGCTGGTCGGCGAACAGTCCGGAAAACTCGACGAAGCCCTGCGCAAAGTCGCCGATTACCATTTTGAAGAAGCCAACCAGGCCGTGGATATCGCGTCGAAGATCTTCGGCGTATTGATTGTGCTTGCCGTGGCGCTTACGATCGGCTATATCATTATTACGTTTTACACGGGTTTTTATACGGAGGCATAATGAATGAACTCGGGATTTAACGAACCGGATTTTGACTCTGCCGCTGAAGGCAAAGACCGCACCCTCTGGTGGTGGGCGGCCGCGGGCATCCTTGCCGTGGTACTGATTGGCGTGCTCTTCATTTGGGGAAGGGGCGACCCGAACGTGTCCCGTGTGCGTCTGCGACACATCCTGATTTCGTTCGACGCCAACGATCCGGCCGACCGTGCCCGTGCGCTGGAGCTGGCCGAAGCACTCCGCAAACGCATTCTCGAGGGCGAGAGTTTCAGCAAGCTGGCCAAGGAATATTCCAACGACCCCCTGAGCGCCAGCCGCGGCGGCGATCTCAACTATCACAAGAAGGGCGAACTCGACACGGCTATCGAAGACTACGCCTGGAGCGCTCCTGTCGGCGAGTTGAGCGGTGTGCTGCAAACGAGTTACGGCTATCATCTCGTACGCGTCGAGGACCGGCACCTCTCCGATGCCGACGCATATGACCTGGAGATGAAAAAGCGCGCTATGGAGGGGGAAAACGCCCAAAGGCAGTAGGCAAAGGCCCAGAGACAAAAGAGGCCCCGCCGTTCAGCTTCGAGCTCGAGCGGCGGGGCGTTTTTTGGCGTCACGTCTTCGAGTAGAACTTCTGGAGGTTTTGTATAACCGTGGGAAAGTTCAGCCAGTCCTGAAAAAACGCCGAAAGCAGGAGAATCACAATCGTTTCTGCGGGGTCCAAATCGCCCATATCGTTGCCGCCGATGGCTGCCCGTACCGGCATCCTGGATATTCGGCCAATATGCTTCATTGCCATTCCTTCCTCTGGGGCCCATTGCATCGCTTCCCGCGCAACGCAGAAGACTCTATCATACCGCGCCGGGAGGGTCCAATAGGGTGAGGGAGACCCGAATCGCCAGATAAGAAAGTCCTCGCGGGGGGGATCGTATTGTCTCCATGAAGACAAGAACAAACGCACACGGAGACACAGGGAACACGAGAATTGAATCCCCCGGAACAGAATGAGAGAGGAGGCATCAGTTCCGCGGTTGACGGGTATCAGGCTCGGCTATCTACTCAACTTCGGCGAGGCTTTGATGAGGGACAGCATTCCCCGCATCATAAACGGGGATGTTGAGTAGATTTCGCTTCGGCGTGGGCGCCATTTCCTCCGCGTCCTTTGTGCCTCTGTGTGAGCTTCCCCAATCGTCGCGCGATCCGGATTTGGGGGGAGATCGGCTCCGGATTCCCTGAGGGTTGAACGGCCTCGCCAGCCGTTTTGGCGCGGTCTACAGGCTGTGGTAGCATTAGGGCATGTCCAAGGCGGTCCTCAAGAGAAGAAGGAATACGAGGGTCATCCTGCCCGACGGCGACAAGCTGGGGTTTGTTGTGG
>Ga0209606_1000498_pt1 | contig 57929 bp, 53 predicted proteins | sample AD_UKC057_MetaG_FD_184412 | JGI IMG/M metagenome (GOLD analysis project Ga0209606, IMG submission 184412) | Active sludge microbial communities of municipal wastewater-treating anaerobic digesters from USA - AD_UKC057_MetaG (SPAdes) (version 2) | ecosystem: Engineered > Bioreactor > Anaerobic >... | reverse complement strand
GCATAACAAACGGTATAGGTCATGGCTGTAATCAGTTACAATCGAAGCTCTGTAAACGTAACTTAGCTTTTTACACCACGACAGGATATTGCCCTTTAGCCGCCACGCCCCATACCGTCAAACGTTAGGCAAAATGTTCCACCTTTGAGAATATTGACCACTGAATAATATTATCTTTGTTGTATGAAAGCTTATAATAAAATAATTAAAATCAGTCCAGACAAAAGGTTTGGCAAACCGTGCATCAGAAATACAAGAATAACAGTATTTGATATTCTTGGTTGGTTAGGTTCTGGAATGACCAATGATGAGATAATCTCTGATTACCCTGAGCTTACAAGAGAAGATATTAAAGCTTGTTTAATGTTTGCAGCAGACAGAGAACGTAAACTTCAAACCCTCTGATGAAACTGCTTCTGGATCAAAATATATCTTTCCGTATAGTAAATAAAATCCAGGACATTTATCCTGGATCCAAGCAAGTTAGAGAACTGGGACTTGAAAATTCTAAAGACTCTCTTATCTGGACTTATGCCAGACAAAATGAATATTGTATTGTAACGTTTGATACAGATTTTTATGATCTTGGGCTCGTGAAAGGATCTTCACCAAAAGTTATATGGTTAAGGATTGGAAATACAAGTACTCAAAATATAGAAAAAGTGCTAAGGAAAAATTTCGAGTTAATTAAAACATTTCTAACAGATCCAAATTACTCCGAGATCGGATGCCTCGAGATAAATTCTTAAATAATCACTTTGCCTAACACGGACGGTATAATTAATAACCTCGTCACGGTTTTTGCAGAATTCTGCTCCGAACAAGGACAAGTGGCACATCGCGGCACCCGGATACGCTCATCTGCACGCCAGAGAGTTCCTGCACCGGGACTGATTACTGACTCCGCCCAAACCTTGTACTGCGACACTGCGCAAACGTCTTCGAACCACATTTCTGCACCATGACAAAATTTTGGTCACCCGAAAGTTTGTACCGCGATCGCACCAGAACCCAATAAAATTTGTACCATGACGGCAAAAACCACGCCATACCCTCCTTGCACCGTGACAACTTCGCGGCTAAAGTACCAGGACCCTGCCCGGATGCTGCGTCGGGTAACACAACCTCCCCATATTGCCGGGCCGTTAGGTGGCATAGAATATCACAATAGAATAATTAATCTTAGTTAATGAGTTTATCATAATAAGAGAATTCCTCCCCATTTGCTGGGTCATATAAAATGCTACGCCAGTTAACTAAAATAAATTTGACATAAGGAATATTATATCATATCTTTGATAAACAAATCCCTAGATTAAAAGAAAGTATTAACTAAAGCCTGTAATTATGAAAAGAGTTGTCTTTATTGGTTTCATTATTTCGTTATTAATTGGGAGCTGTGCTCAGCAAGAAGTAAAGTCTCCTAATGAAGGTGCTTGGAAAGTTGTCCACTGGATACGAGTTACAGCCGATACTTTACAGTGGGAATTTCCAGCAAATTTCACAGGCAGTGAAATGAAGGTTTGGTCGAAAAATCATTTTGCCTTTTCTGGGCGTTATAAAATGGACACAGTTTTTATTGATAATTGTGGTGGCGGAAGTTATAAACTTGAAGGAACCCATTATGAAGAGAGTTATTTATATTTTCTAAATGCTCAATCGTTAGTGGGTACTTCACAAAGATTATTATTAGAGGTAAAGAATGATACCCTGATTCAAACCTGGCCTGTTAATGAAAACTGGCAAGTAGATAGAAGCAACTATAACATACAAAAATTGATCAAATTAGAATAATTAGTATCATGCTTAAATATTTCTGAAATTTGATCCACTGACATTTTCTTCTTATCACAGATTTGAAAAGCAGGATTTAAGTAGCTAATTTCAATCAGGAGATACTGCATTTTAACAATCAAATCAAAGTAAAACGAATCCTAATTGTTGTGCCGTTATTTATCTTTTTATTTTCTAATTGAGAGAAACCAGCAATGATTTGATAATTTAGGACCACGGAGGCTAAAATCAACCTTATAATTAGAAATAAATTGCTACGACCACCTAACACGGACGGTATAATTCATAAGCTCGTCACGGTTTTTGCTTTTGCTCCTGCAACCAAGACAGATTTGTAATAGTTTATACCGCGATCGCGCCAGTGCTCCCTCTAAAACTCAGTGCACCTTGACTTGTAACCTGCCCCACATCCACCTTGTACCGCGACACTCGTATAACTCACAAAACTTGTACCTGGATGGCAAAAACCGCGCCGTACTCTCCCTGTCTGACTGGCGTCAGCCAGGCAGGCTCGCACCGTGACAGCATACCGGCCCTCCCGAGTACTCGGGACGGGGTACCGGGACTCTGCCCGGATGCTTCGTCGAGTAACGCTTACGAAATTATACCGCCGGGCCGTTGTGGTGCATTTTAAGAAACACAGCCAAAGCCAAAATATTGTTTCGCATTCAAAAGATTGAGATTGATGAACACTTTGGAGACTGCGAACCTGTTGGCAATGGGATTCGGGAATTAAAAATTGACTACGCTAAAGGATACAGAGTATATTTTAAAGAATCTGATGGAAAAATCATTATTCTGCTTATTGGTGGAGATAAATCAACTCAGCAGAAAGATATAGAAAAGGCAAAGGAGATTTTAAAACGAATTAAAAAGCAGAGAAATGGAAACTTAAAATTTGATATAGCAGACTATTTAGATAGTAACGAAATGATTGCAGAATATCTTAATGCTGTTTTAGCAGAAGGAAATGATTCCGACGTAATTACAGCAATTGGACATATTGCAAAATCAATTGGAATGACAAAAATTGCTCAAGAAACTGGACTAAGCAGACCAAGTTTTTATACAATGCTTTATCTGATGGCGCTAAACCTCAATTTGAGACAATTATGAAAGTACTAAGAGCAATCGGGGGTCAAATACAAATAAATCCAGACAGCTTAAGGAAAAACGCACCACAACACACAATATAGCCAATAAGGGTCTGGGTGGTCTGCTAAGGTTTGCAACCCGCCTCAAGGTTTGTTGTAAATAGACAGGAAAATCACCCGCAATCCCTTACTGGCCATATTGTCAATCGTCGTTGTGCTGAATGCCAAAATACTTATGATAGATATTATTAAAATATACTAGTAGTATATATATATTATATATATCTTTGTGGAATAATAATTATGTTATGAAAACAGTATCATTAAAAATTGACGATTCGATCTTCGGAGAAACCGAGAATATTCTCTCCAAGATTAAGAAACCTAGAAACAGGTACATAAATGAGGCTTTGGAATATTATAACAAAATTCAGAGGCGTAAAATCTTAGAATCAAAACTCAAAAAAGAATCTGCCCTGGTAAAAGACGATTCTCTTTCCGTACTTAATGAATTCGAGGAGATAGATTATGCAAGTTAAAAGATTTGAAATCTGGGTGGCTGATTTGAACCCTCAAATAGGTACAGAACCTGGTAAGACAAGACCTGTGCTCGTCGTTCAAACAAATCTTCTTAATAAGATCCCTCACCCTTCAACGATAATATGTCCTCTGACAACCAGTATTCAGAAAGAATCTGAAATCTTAAGAGTTCACATTAAAAAGGGTACCGCAAATCTTAATGAGAATTGCGACATAATGATTGATCAGGTACGAGCAATTGACAATAAAAGGCTACTTAAAAAGCTTGGGGAATTGCCTGAAAGTCTTTCTAATAAAGTCAAAGAAAACCTAACTATCATTCTAGATTTGAACTAAGGCACTCAGCACAACAGGTCGGTATTTGTCATTGGCTTTCCGTACGGCACTACGAGTGCAAAAACACCCCGTCCTCACTTCGATCGGTACGGGGCACGGCGCCTCACCGTCCCGATACATCGGGACGCCAACAAGCACATACCGCCGAACGTTAGCCATAAAATTTAACCACCCAAATATGAAAAAACTCCTGATAAGGTTTGTGCTTTTAAGTATAATAGGTATGCAAGTCGGTTGCTGGAACAAGACGGAGAATTTAGACAGTTCTCTCAATTCATACTCAGTATTTGATCCTGGTACAATACCTTCTGGTGAACCATCCATAATCTGTGGAACTATTCATAATCTGGATGTCTATCCTCATGTAAAAGAGGTAACTCTTGAGATTCCTGATTTCAGAGGTTTTGAGAATAAATACACTACTCTAATCACCCCTGACGGTTCATTTTATTTTAAGATATATCCGGTAATTGCAAGAGAGATTACTTTAAAACCTGTATCAGATATCGTTATTGTTCATCCAGGGGACAGCCTGTATCTGGAAAAAGACTTCAGAGATATCTTAAATACAAAGTTCACCGGGGATGCTGATAATCTTAATAATAGCATAAACAAATTCCTGTCATCCTATTATTTAGGTCGATATGTAAATCGAGGTTATAATCTTGCCCCTGATGAATATAAAAAATATTGTGATGATTACAGAAAAGAGTCATACACTAAACTGCTCACATTCGTTACAGAAAACAATCCTCCTGATGAGTTCTTAAACTGGGCAAAAACAACTTTAGATCTCGACTATTATACTGCTTTGCTTGGCTTCTTGATGAACAATAAGATATCTCCGAAAGAAACAGCCAATAAATACATTGACTTTTTTTCGTTTTTAGATAGTCTTGAGCAAAACTTTAATAAATCTATAATTTGTTCAAATTATTACCCATTGATACGTAACTATCAGAATAACTATATTATGCCGATGATAATCAATAAATACATCGGAGGAGCAACAAAAGATCATATACGTGACTCTCTCTTGTTAGATGAAATATCAAGTTTTTCTGGAAACGACTTTCTTAATCAATTTGTTATCAGTCAATATCTTAATCAATTTCTTAACAACCATTTTATTGAAATATTTGAGGAAAATATATATTTCATAGAGAGTAAGATAAAGGAGCCATTCCTTATAAAAACTCTTTCAGACAGATATAAATATGTTAAGGAATATTCAACCAACCCGTCAAGTTTGTCTGACGCTATGCGAGGAGAGTCAGATTTAAAAAATGGATCAACTGATTTAAGATTTGACGATAAAATTAGAAATGATCTGATTAACAGAATAATTACAAGCAACAAGAATAAAATCATTTACATTGATTTCTGGGCTAAATGGTGTCCTCCATGCGTACCTGAAATAATTGAATCAAAAAAGCTTTTAACTAAATATAAAAGTCAGGATATAGTATTTGTATATATCTGTTTATCTGACAGTGTTTCTGCAAAACAAAAAATCAAGGAAATTGACGTTGGTGGCGAGCACTATTTTTTAAATTCAGATGAATCCAATTACTTTCAAAATAGATTTGGTTTTCAATGTATTCCACATTATTTACTTATCGACAAAAATGGAACGATAGTGGATTTTGGCTCAATGATAAGACCAAGTTTCCCGGAAACAATTGAAAAAATAGATAACCTTTTAAATAAATAATTCTATGGCTAATACGGACGGTAGGGTCAATAAGCTTGTCACGGTTTTTGAAAGATCCTGCACTCAAGACAAATCTGTAATAGCACTTGCACCCAGACACCCGCATCTGCACATAATTAAAATCCTGCCCGGGATAAATTTCTGGCTCTTAGACAAATGGTACCGCGATGCTGCGCTAGTACCCATCACCGGCTATGTAACCGGGATAAGTAATCGGCCGGAATGCTTCGGGTAACGCTTACTGAACGCTACCGTCGGGCGGTTAGGCCTAATGCGGAGCTGCTAACACATTATAGAAATTTCTTAATTTTCGTATGGAAAATAAATCACTAATGCATCTTTAATATAAACTCTTAACCATGAAAAAAATAATTCTTTCCAGCATTTCAATTCTAATTTCGGCATTGGCTTTTCCTGATACTGCAAAAGAGGTCACAACAGAAATAAAAAATGTCACAATCTACCAACAAGGGGCTCTTATAACAAGAGAGGGGAATATCTTAATTTCCAAAGGTAAAAGCACACTGATCTTTCAAGGACTTCCAGCAAAGATTACTCCATCGAGCATCCAAATCAGTGCTACTAATAACGTATTGATAGTATCGGTTACGCATAATATTGACTATCTCAATAAATCAATAACTGATAAAGAGCTAATTAGTTTGCATAAAAAGCAACGCGCTTTAAACGATAGTATCAAAGTTTTAAATAACCTAAAGACGGTCTTTGTACAAGAGAAAGCTATGATACTGGCAAATTCTTCCATTGCGGGTGACAATGGGGTTAATGTTGATGATTTACAAAAAGCAGCTGCATTTTTCCGTAAAAGACTGACAGAGATCGAAATAAGTACTCACGACCTAGATAATGACATATATGATCTTAGAAATGAGTTATATAATATTTCAAAACAACTTTTGGAACTGAATTCGAAAATTGATTTACCCACAAGTGTTGTAAAGGTTGTTGTGACATCACAAACGGATGCTAAATCGCTTTTAAAGTTAGATTATTTTATTCCGGATGCCAGTTGGATTCCTGCCTATGACATTAGAATTACTGAAACCAATCAACCACTTGATTTTGTTTACAAAGCAAAGGTTACTCAGAATACTGACGAAAACTGGAATAATGTAAAACTAACATTATCAACAGGAAATCCTGCATTAAGCAATACCAAACCAGATTTAACAGCTTATTACCTAACATTTGATAATTTTTACAGGACTTCCTCTTCCAATTTAATAACCGATAATGTACCATTCAAAGGAGTTGTAAAAGGAAAGATCACTGATGCTGAAACTGGAGAGCCTCTTGTAGGAACAAATGTTGTTGTTAAAGGAACTACAACGGGTGTAGTAGCCGATGTTAATGGTAACTATTCCATTGAAATTCCGAAAGGTTACAACACACTAAGCTTTTCTTTTATTGGTTATAAATCACAGGAAGTGACAATTAATTCAGGAACTATTAATATATCAATGAATCAGGATCAAGTCGCACTTGAAGAAGTTGTTGTTGTTGGCTATGGAGTAAGTAATGATTACTCAGGTGCACTTGCCGGTAGAGCGTCTGGAGTTACAATTTCAAAAAAGAGGGAACAAGTCCCAATGGCAATTGAAAAGAGACAACTCACAACTGAATTTCAAATAGATATACCATATACAATACCTTCAGATAATCAATCATATGATGTCAATTTGGTTGATTATGAAATCAATGCCAATTATGAATATTGTGCCGTCCCAAAACTATCGAATAATGCTTTCCTTATTGCAAAAATCCCAGACTGGATAAACTACAATCTTCTTAGTGGAACAACCTATATATTCTTTAAAGGCATTTATCAAGGGGAATCTTATATTGATCTTGAAACCTCTGGTGACACACTTTCTGTCTCAGTAGGTCGTGATAAAGATTTATTAATAACCAGAGAAATACAAAAAGATTTTACAAGTAAAAGTATCACAGGATCAACAAAAAAAGAACAAAAAGCTTGGACAATTACTGTGAAGAATAATAAGTCTATTCCTGTTAAAATTTCTATAGAAGATCAGTATCCCGTTTCTAAAACAGATGAAATTAAAGTAGACTTAATTGAATATTCTGGAGCAAAACGAGAAGAGTCAACTGGAAAATTAACATGGGAAGTTCCATTAAAACCTTCTGAGAAAAGATCCCTAGACTTGAGATATTCTGTTAGATATCCGACAAACAGATCAGTAATAATTGATTAAAAAATAATACCAGGCCTATAGCGTGTATAAGCCATTGCTGGTTGAGGGTTTGTACAAGTGGTTCTATTTTCTACATTAGTGTATCTAGAGAAGTAATCACACAATCAACGCAACGAGCTCATACACGCGTCCGTTGTGCCCAATACTAAAAGAGCGATACGGCTTGATTGAAACATGCAAAAACTGATTGATTATATAGAGCAATTTGTAAAACTGGATTCTGATGCAATAAAAGCTTTAGAGAGTCTTGCTGAGATTGAAATTTATAAGAAGAATCAATTTATTCTTAAACAGGGACAGCGCTGCAATAAAATTTGGTTTGTCAAGAAAGGAATGGTCAGAAAGTTCCATTTATACGATGGTAAAGAAGTTACGGTATGGATCCATACAGAAAAAAACATATTTACATCCTTGCAAAGCTATGCCAAAAATGATTTTTCAAATGAGTTTTTACAAGCTTGTGAAGATACTGAAGTAATTAGCATTACAAAAATCAAAATACTATCATGTATTTGCAATTGATATTATTGGCGAGTGTGGGAAAAGCTCTGAGAATCGACCATCTTTTAAAAGCGATAGTTATTCCGACTGGCTGTCAGATTTAATCGACAAACTGGGGTTAAATAAAGTTTTGCTGGTTGGATGCTCACTTGGCGGGTGGATTGCTTTGGATTTTGCAGTGAAATATCCCGAAAGAATTGAGAAACTTGTTTTAATGGCAACGGCAGGGGTTGTGCATGTAAAAACAAAAACAATTTTTTGGATAATCATAACATCGTTTTTAGGTAGTTGGGGATTTAATAAATTAAATAAACTTGTTTATAGCAACCTTGAAATTGACAAAAAGGCATTTGAATTTGCATCGTTGATTAAAAACTATTATAAACCCCGAACTGATTTTTTGCCAATTTTGCCAGATAATTCTTTGCAAAAGATAAAAGTTCCGGCTTTATTTATCGGTGGAGAAAATGACTGTTTCTATGATTCACAAAAAACGGCATCCCGATTAAATGATAATTTGAGAAATATACATAGTTTCGTTCTTGTAAATGCAGGACATGTATTGATTAATCAGACCAGTAAGATTATTCAATTCCTAAATTCCTAATGCCATGTTTGAATTTACAGGACAACTAGACATGTCGGTATATGCAATTGGCGCTCCGCACCACGAGTGCAAAAACACCCCGACCTCACTTCGATCGGTGCGGGGCACGGCGTGACAGTTTTTCGGCCCCGATGTCTCGGGGTACCAGTCCCGCCTCAGGCGGGATGCCCGGTGCTTGCGTCGGGATGCGCTTACTGAGCCTTATCGCCAGGCTGTTTTAGGCAAGTTATTAAAACCATATCGGTAGGGATAAGCTAAAGAAAACCTAAAACAGGAGTAAGCCTAAACATATGAAATAGTTCTATATGAAACAGAAAAAAATCATTTATGGCCTGTTTCTCATGACCTTAATTGTAGGTAGTACCTGCTCTCTGTCGACGAACCCGCTGAAGACTGGTACGACATTCAGGGAGAAAAGCTTTATTTCCAAAATGACAGTCTCCACTTTGAGAAATTTTGGGGGTTGGAAAAATATGATGGGAAATTATTACCTGGAGACTCAATAATTACTGGGATAAAACAAATCCGAAACAAACAACCTATCCTATTTTCAATTAGAAAGATATCAAAAGACAAGCTTGATTTTAAACTCCCCAGGTCTGCCTCTGATAACAAATCTTTTGGAAAATACTTTTACAATAAACCAACTCAGGATTCAGATAGCTTCTTATGTTCAACCTTAAATGATGTTGGGATAGATACTGTACAAATATTTTCCCTTATAAACAAAATCCTTACAAGAGAGATCCCAAATATCCATAGTTTACTGATAATCAAAGACAACAAACTCGTTCTGGAAGAATATTTTTATAATTACACTGCCGATAAACCTCACAGAGTACATTCTGTAACAAAAAGCATTACATCTGCTCTGACAGGTATTGCGATTGATAAAAAAACAATTCCAGACATCGAAGAGCCTGTTTGGAAATATTTTACAGACTGGGACAAAACAAAATGGATCTCTCAAAAATATAATATCCGGATTAAACACTTGCTAAGCATGACTGCCGGACTGGATTGGAAAGGACTGACTCCAAATGAATCCAATGATGACATTGACATGTACAAAACAAATGACTATTTTGGATTCCTGCTAAACAAAAGTCAAAAATTCACTCCCGGGACAAATTTCAGTTATAATAATGGACTTTCGCTGATGCTGGGACACATAATTGAGAAGGTTTCCGGAATTTCAATTGATAGTTTCAGCAAAGAATTCCTCTTCAACGATTTAAACATTAAAAATTACTCATGGGATATAGATGACAATGGCATTACCAGAATGGATGGAGGCCTTAAAATGAGACCGAGGTTATGCTGACCACTGGTGGACAAAAGATTATAGCGTAAACGGGACTTTATTCAGAACTTATTTTGCATTGGGGCATGGAGAACAGGCTATCATCATTAACCCAGACTTCAAATTAGTCTTTGTGATGACTGCCGGAAATTATATGCAGCCTGAACAAAGACCGTTTGAAATAATGACACAATATATTTTACCCTCTTTAGAGACTGTCAATACTGATGAACAAAAAATGCTGACAGACTTCATTGGTGAGTTCCAGATTAATGAGACTGAATCGATTAAAATTGATATAAAGGACAGTTCGTTAATTGCAATTGATCCGGCCGGTATAACTTTTAAATTAATTCGTAAATCAAATTTCAGCTTCATTACCGAGGACAAATCCCGTGAAGTACAATTTGTAACTGATCAGACCGGAACAATTAGTATTGCAGAAATCTATGTTAAAGGACAAAAGGTGGAAACACTGAAGAAAACAAAATAGATTTCTATAGCTAATACGGACAATAAGTGCATATGTTTGTCACGCCATCTCTAATAACGTCAGTCAGGTGAGGTTCTTGCTATCTCTGCCTTCCTGCTTGTCCGAATGGTCATCGGCCATGCGGGCGGCAACCAGAGTTACTGATGCATCCTTCATTTCAGGACTAATAAATCAGTTTACAACCAATGGAAACATGCATAACGATGCTAAGGGGCATTAACATGACCGGACATAATACAATCAAAATGACCGGACTTGCCGATATGTTCAGGCGATTAGGTTATACTGACGCAGAAACCTACATTCAAAGCGGGAATATTGTTTTTACATGCCACAACGAGAATATTGACAATGTTTCTTCAGGTATCCGAAAGGTCATCCTTGCTGAGCTTAACCTCGATATCTCTGTAATAACCCGTAGCCTGGATGAAATGAAAATGATTATCTCTGCCAATCCATACCTGGATGAACCCGGCTTTGACCCATCAAAAATGGCTGTTGTTTTTCTTGAATTTAAGCCATCAGGAGAACAAGTCCTGAGAGTTGCAGGTATTGATTATGCCCCTGACAAATTCCATATCAACAACAGGAAGATATACGTTTACTGTCCGAACGGATTCGGGAAAACGAAGCTGTACACGAATTTCTTCGAATCTAAAATGAAAGTGACAGGTACGGCCCGAAACTGGAGAACAGTGAACAAGTTTCTTGAAATGGCTGAGAAAAAGAAACAGCTCTAATTGCACTCACATTTTGTGGTTTATGGAATAAATAATTTTATTAACAACTTACGCTCAATATTATGAGTAATCACGATAAGCGAATTGCAGAAATGACTTTCTCCTCTGTATACCCATTATATCTGGCAAAAGTGGAGAAGAAAGGCAGAACAAAAGAAGAATTGCATCAGGTAATAGAGTGGTTAACTGGTTTCGATAATACTAAACTGCAGGAATTGATAAGTAAAAATGTAACATTTGAAGCATTCTTTCAACATGCTACCGTAAATCCCAAAGCACACCTCATCACCGGACTGATCTGTGGGTATCGCGTTGAGGAAATCAGGGATCCTTTGACACAGAAGGTCAGGTATCTGGATAAATTAGTTGATGAGCTTGCCAAAGGCAGGAAAATGGAAAAGATTTTGCGTATCTGACCTGACAGGTGACATAATACTCAAAAAATGAACTATTCAGATCTTGCTGATTTTTTTAAGAATGACAGGTATGCAGCCCTTACAGGTATTGAAATTATTGAAGCAAAGGAAGGGTATTGCAGGGCTCAGTTAAAGATTTCGGAAAAACACCTTAATGCTGTAGGCGTCGTACAGGGTGGGGCAATTTTTACACTAGCCGATTATGCCTTTGCGGTTGCATCAAACAGCCGGGGACAGCTGGCTCTCGCCATCAATGTAAATATTACATTCCTGAAGGGAGTCTCCGGAGGCATCCTTTACGCAACTGCAACAGAATTCGATGATCCCAGAAAACTGGGGGCATATGATGTAATTGTCACTAATGAAAAGAATGAGATCATTGCTATGCCAAAATCAACAAACAATATACCAACAATGCCGGTGTTGTTTCTAGGACATGGCAGTCCAATGAACGCTATCGAAGAGAATGAATTTGTTGAAGGATTCCGGAACGCAGGAACGTTGATCCCAAAACCGGAGGCCATTCTTTCTGTGTCTGCACATTGGGAAACACGTGGCACTTTTGTTACTGCAATGGAACAACCTGAGACCATACATGATTTCGGAGGTTTCCCAAAAGCCCTTTATGAAGTGCAGTACCCGGCACCTGGCAGTCCTGAACTCGCAAACAGGATAAAGTCTTTAATAACGACTGCTACTATTGAACCTTACTATAACCGGGGTCTCGACCACGGAGCATGGAGTGTAATTAAACACCTCTACCCCGAGGCTGATGTGCCTGTAATACAGATGAGCCTCGATCATTACAAAATGCCTCAGTATCATTACGATTTGATCAAAGAATTGATCCCACTCCGTAGTGAGGGAGTGCTGATCATTGGAAGTGGAAATATGGTGCACAACCTGCGTTTGGTTGCCTGGGATAAATTTGATTCAGATAATTTTGCTTTCGACTGGGCTCTGGAAGCAAGTGAAAAAATGAAAAATTTTATACTCAGCAACGACCATAAAAGCCTTATCAATTACCGGTCTCATGGCAAAGCGTTTGAACATGCCATTCCGACACCCGAACATTATCTTCCCTTGCTGTATGTTATGGCTTTAAAAGATGAAAACGACAATGTGAAGCTGTTTAATGACAAAGCAGTGGCTGGTTCAATAACAATGACATCTGTAAAAATTGGATAAAACTGGAGATGAAAACTACTGAAACTAATATGAAACTGACACGGGAACAGAAAGATGAGTTACTAAAGACACTAAGAACCCGTTTTGAAAGGAACCTGAACCGTCATATAGGAATTGAATGGAGTGAAGTTCAGCTGAGACTTGAAAAGGCAACTGAGAAACTCTGGTCTCTGCGTGAAATGGAAAGAACCGGTGGAGAACCGGATGTTGCCGGCTATGATAAGAAGAGTGGTGAATACGTCTTTTACGACTGCTCCGCGGAAAGTCCGGATGGCCGAAGGAATGTCTGTTATGACAATGAAGCCCTGGAATCAAGGAAAACTGCAAAACCTGAGAATAGTGCTGTTGGCATGGCCTCACAAATGGGCATTGAACTTCTGACAGAGGAACAATACAGGGATTTGCAAAAGCACGGTGATTTTGATACACGAACATCCAGCTGGATCAAAACACCATCTGACATCAGGGAACTTGGAGGAGCTCTTTTTTGTGACCGCCGCTATAAAAATGTCTTTGTATGCCATAACGGAGCACAATCTTATTACATTGTCAGAGGATTTCGAGGTTTCCTGAAGGTATGAACACGAACACAAAAGAGTAGAGCCAGATGAGAAGGAAGGAAAAAGAAATCACCGACAAAAGGATTATCAGCGAAATCCTTATGAAATCCGAAGTATGCAGGTTAGGATTTGTTGATAAAGGCGAAGCTTATATTGTCCCGGTAAGTTTTGCTTATGATAATGGAAAGATATATATTCATTCTGCACCTGAAGGGAGGAAGATTGAACTTATTAAGCAGAACAACCATGTAACTTTTGAAACAGAATTAGCTACAGAAATAACCAGGGACAATATTCCCTGCAACTGGTCAGCAAAATACAGGTCGGTAATGGGAGCAGGAACAATTTCGATACTAAGTGACAAATTATCAAAAGAAAGAGCCCTTGATAAGATAATGAAAAAGTATGGAGCTGATACTGAGCTGAAATATAATGAATCATCAATTTCGAAAATGGTAATTCTGGAACTTACGATAACCTCGCTCACAGCTAAACAGTCGGGAGACTGGTGATGATCATGCAGAGTATTTATTCAATAAATATTTTGTATTTTTATAAAACAATAAAGCTTGAAAATGTACATCTACAGAAAATTTCAATTCAGTTGGGTAATTGCGGTCACTTTCATAACAGTTCTGGTTTTGCTGACTTTGTCATTTTTATATGAATGGGGAACTAATCCCATTGATAAAGGTGGTTACATATTCATGATGTTGTTATTCGGGTCTGTCCTGCTTATGTTCTATGGGATGACTGTAATCATTACAGATAATGAAATAATGATCAGGTTTGGGATAGGTCTGATCACCAAAAAGATAAAACTATCTGAAATACAATCTGTTGCCGCAATGAAATACCCTGTTTATTTCGGTTACGGGGTCAGGATCACTCCGGGCGGGGTTCTTTTTAATGTAAATGGCAGACATGCGGTTGAGATAATACTGAAAAACAAAAAAAAGACTGTTCAGATCGGCACCAACGACTGGGACAATCTCAGGAATGTTATTGAGTCAGCCATCAGAACAAAACAGAGATGAGGTACCTGGCAGCAGTTATTTTGTTTTTTTTCTCTTTGTTGCTTAATGCACAAAAATCATCAAATACAGTCGCTACCGACAAAATAGCCCTTCTCATCCCCGGCCCGCTGACAGAAAGTTCTGAAGGAATATCAAGCTACATAACCAGCGACTTTTCATCGCAAAAAGAAAGAGCCAGAGCGATATTTGTATGGATCACAAATAATATAAGTTATGATATTGAAAATGCCTTTGCGATCAATTTCTATTCTGACAGCAGGCAGATCGTTGAAGAAGTTCTCAGAACAAGAAAAGGAGTATGCATGCATTATGCAGAACTTTTCAATGATATTGCATCAAGGTGCGGGATAAAATCATTTGTGGTTAACGGGTATACTAAACAAAACGGATTTGTCGACTATATTGCAGGAGCCGGAGTCTGTACTCAGTGCTGCACGGAAGAAACTAAATGAAATTAATCACAGCGACACCAATCTTTCTGCATCGATACTTCAGCTTAACAAATCGCTTGATGAGGCGATAACAAATCTGAATGAACAGAAAATATTCCTTAACAAATACTTCAGCACTTCAAAGGTATTAAGGAAATCCCTCTTTTATAAATATACCTGGATGGGAATCCCTGTCGGGCGATAAGATACTTTTATCAAGATCACTGTCAAATGAAATATCTCAAAACTTTTCAATATTCACAGATAAAAGCTTTAAGTGACAATTAATAAATATGGAAAGGATCAGGATTTTTAAAGGATCTCCCGTTTTCGGGAAGTTTTATATAATTTTCGGAGCGTTTTTCGCTTTAACAGGCATAGTTGTTACTGCCATCAATCTAACCGGAGGATTCGATGAAAGACTTAATGGCGGGGACTGGTCATTCGTACTTTTTATTCTCCAGGGTATTCTTATTTCGATTATGGGCTGGTCATTTATCAGGAACCAGAAATACTATATGGAATGGGACGACAGGGAAATACGGTATTTACTGCCTTATACAAAAAGAGCTGAGGTCATAAAACTTGATGAAATAGAATCCGTTAACATTAAACTGTTTGAAATTGAGCTCATTCTGAAAAACGGAATAAAAACCATCAAGCTTGATAATCTTGAATTTGAGGATATAAGGAGGATCAAGGAAAGATTCGGAGGAATTGCTCATGACAAACATTGAGATCAAAGCCAGATCAGAAAGAGCCGATGAAATCAGGGAGATCCTGAAATCGCATCATGCGGAATTCATCGGCGTCGATCACCAGAAAGATACTTATTTCAAAGTAAATCATGGAAGACTAAAACTGAGAGAGGGAAATATAGAAAACCATCTCATTTATTACGAACGTGAAAACATATCCGGCCCGAAACAAGCCAGTATAATTTTATTCAGATCAGATCCGTCATCCTCATTAAAAAAGATTCTTGAAAGATCTCTGGGTATTCTGGTGGTTGTAAATAAAATAAGAGAGATTTATTTCATCGCAAATATAAAATTTCATATCGATCATCTTGAAGATCTCGGGGAATTTATAGAAATTGAAGCAATCGATGAATACGAATCAATTGGCAGGGAAAAATTGCTTGAACAATGCAAAACCTACATGGTTTTATTCCATATATCTGATGATGATCTGATAAAATCCTCATATAGTGATCTTTTACTTAATAATGAATAAATAATTAAAATGTACCCGGAAACTTTCGCCAGATTTTACGATCTCATTTATCATCAAATGAGGGATCATGTGGATCTTGACTTTTTTCTTGATGAAATTGACCGTACCCGCGGCAGGATCCTCGAAGTAGGTTCTGGAACGGGAAGATTATTTACAAATGCGCTTTTACACGGAGCTGATATCTTCGGCATAGATATCAGCGAATCGATGCTGAAAGTCCTGAAAAGCAAGATAAAACCTGATGATTATTACAGGGTAAGCAATCAGAATATCCTGGATTTCAGGTTCGATTTCAAATTTGATCTTATAATTGCACCCTTCCGTGTTATAATGCATGTTGATAAGAAGGAAGAACAGCTCAGAGCGCTGAATAATGTATATAATCATCTGAATAATAACGGAAAGCTCATTTTTGACACTTTCATTCCCGATCTCGGCCAGCTTATAAACGGTCTGAAAGATGTTGTGGATTTTGAAGGTGAATATGAGAAAGGAAGAAAAGTAAGAAGGATTGTCTCAACAAAACCTGATCTTATAAACCAGATCATTAATGTAAACTTCCGGATGGAATGGGATGAAAATGGCACCCTTAAAACCAAAGAATGGAAAATACCAATGAGGTACTTCTTCAGATACGAACTGGAACATCTTGTCGAACGGTCAGATTTCGGTAAATATAAAATCATAGGTGATTATCAGGGCAACGAGCTGAATAATAACTCGAAAGAATTTATAGTCATCTGCACAAAATAATAGCCTCAACTCTAAGTACTCCAAACTCTAAGTACTCCAAACTTCTTTACTATATTTGCAAACAAACTAAAAACTTAAAACTATGAGCATGTTTTGCAACCAGTGTCAGGAAACAGCAAAAAACACAGGCTGTACAATTAACGGCGTCTGTGGTAAAAGAGAAGAAACCGCGAATATTCAGGATCTGCTGGTATATTCATGCCAGGGACTTGCCTTTGCCACTATTGCGGCAAGAAAGCAGGGGATCGATACTAACCCTGAAAGCAAGCATATAACCAATTGCCTTTTTATGACTATCACGAATGCCAATTTCGACGACAAGGCAATAATAGGAGCTATTAAGGATTGTATTAATTTCCGTGAAGGTCTGAAAAGGAAAGTTACGGTAAGCGACAAACATGATTCAGTTGTATGGAATGCAACAGAAGATCAGGAGCTTTATGGGAAGGCAAAGCTTGTCGGTACTTTAACCTATGATTCGAATGAAGATATCCGTGCACTGAAACAATATTCATTGTTCGGGATCAAGGGCATGGCTGCATATGCCGAACATGCATTCAATCTGGGATTCGAAGATCCGGAGATCTATGATTTCATGGAACAAACCCTGGTGATGATAACAAAGCCGATGGATCTTAACGGGATGCTTGACTGGGTAATGCGTACCGGGGAGTATGGTGTAAAAGTTATGGCATTGCTCGATAAAGCCAACACATCTACCTTCGGAAATCCCGCAATTACGAAAGTCAATATCGGGGCACACAAGAATCCGGGGATCCTTGTCAGCGGACATGATCTTAAAGACCTGGAGCAATTGCTTATCCAGACTGAAGGAAAGAGCATCGATGTTTATACCCACTCAGAAATGCTTCCTTCACATGCATACCCTGCATTTAAAAAGTTCGAACACCTTGTAGGTAATTATGGCAATGCATGGCACAGGCAGCTGGATGAGTTCGAACCGTTCAACGGACCTGTACTCTTCACAACTAATTGCCTTGTTCCTCCCAGAAAAAGCGCAACTTACAATAACAGGATATTTACAACAGGAGCGACAGGAATGCCGGGATGGAAATATATTGATAAGAAACTCCCCAACGGACAGAAGGACTTTTCGGAGATAATTGAGCTTGCAAAGAAGTGCCAGCCTCCGAAGGAAATTGAAAATGGCGAGTTAACGATAGGTTTTGCCCATGACCAGGTACTGGCTCTGGCAGATAAGGTACTTGCAGCGGTGAACTCCGGCGCGATAAAAAAGCTTGTCGTAATGTCGGGTTGCGATGCGCGTCAGAAAAGCCGCGAATACTATACCGAATTTGCAAAACAGCTTCCGAAAGATACCGTAATTCTGACATCGGGCTGTGCAAAATACAGGTACAACAAGCTGAATCTTGGGGATATCAATGGAATTCCCAGGGTACTCGACGCCGGCCAGTGCAATGATTCATACTCATGGGCATTTGTTGCTCTTAAACTAAAAGAGGTGCTTAACCTTGATGACATTAACAAGCTTCCAATTGTTTTCAATATTGCATGGTATGAGCAAAAAGCAATTATCGTTCACCTTGCCCTGCTTTCCCTCGGAATAAAGAATACACACATCGGTCCTACCCTCCCCGGCTTCATGACACCAAATGTCCTGAAAGTTGTACAGGAAAAGTTCGGAGTACATGTAAATACAACAGTTGAAGAGGATCTGAAGATTTTTGGACTGAATTAAAGATCAATATTATAATAAGTATTGTCCGGAAGTCATTTTAAGATCTGCTTTTAATTTGATTATTGTTTTAGGCCCTCCTCTTTGATACAAAGGGGAGGGTTTTTGTTGTATTTTTGCCGAAATCTGAATCGGAGCACAAATCCGGGCATTTGACAATAAGGGTAATTTAATTTGTAAAGTATGACATATTCCGATAATGTTACCTTTTACGGGAAGGAGATAATTGCGAAAAGGTCCGATCTCGATCTTGCAAAGGAAAATCTTAATGCATCTTTCAGTCTGTTCGCAGAGGGCAGGATCCTTCCTTCATGACTCACTGAAGCGGAGATTTCATACAAACAGGTAAAAATTGATTACCTTAAAGTTCTTTTTAATTACCTCGATTCACTCCTCGAACTGAGAAGGATCACAAGGTCATAAAATAGAGTATTATGAATTCAATAAAAGTAGGAGACCCTGTTCCGCCTTTTTCTCTGCCTGATCAGGACGGGAACATGTTTGATATTACAAATTATCTTGGCAGGAAGAAACTTGTTATCTTTTTCTACCCGCAGGACGGCAGCCTGAACTGTACAAGGGAAGCCTGCTACTTCCGGGATATGTCCGAAGCTTTCGAGGAAACCGATGCAACAATAATAGGTATCAGCGCCCAGTTGGTGGAAAGCCACAAACATTTTGCCGAATCAAATAAGCTCAACTACAGAATACTGAGCGATGAAAAGAATCATGTCAGGAAATTATTCGGAGTACCATCAAGGGCATTTGGTCTTATCCCGGGAAGGGTTACATATGTTGTTGACAAAAAAGGCATTGTAGTCTTTATAATTGATTCCCAAACAGATACTCAGCGCCACGTTGATGAAGCTCTCAAGATAGTTCTGGTCCTGAAAAAGAACGACTGATTTAAAGGTGTTATATTTGCAGTATCAGAATTAAATCTGTTCACATACTTCTTATCTTGAATATAACCAATGGAAATATTTATTCTGGCAGTCCTGATCCTGCTTAACGGCCTTTTCTCATTATCCGAAATAGCCCTCGTTTCAAGCAAAAGATCAAGACTTGAACAATATATGGCTGAAGGCAGGAAAGGAGCAAAAACTGCCTTGCGTTTGCTTGAAAACTCGGGGAATTTTCTTTCTGCCATACAGGTGGGGATAACCTTAATTGGTATTGTAACCGGCTACTACGGCGGTATTAGTCTTGCCGACGATGTGACCCCTCTTTTCGAACAGATAGGATTTCTGAACGGATATGCAGATGAAGTTGCCCTTATACTTACGATCCTCCTGATTACATATTTCTCAATAGTGATCGGAGAACTTGTTCCGAAGACAATTGCACTAAGCAATCCTGAGAAAATTGCAATCAGGATCGCTCCGGTAATATCATTCATAAGCAAGATCTTTTACCCTTTTGTCAAATTCCTTTCCTCTTCCACCATGCTGATCGTTAAGCTAATGGGGATAACAAGAAAGAGAGAACCCATAACAGAATCTGAACTCCGGCAAATGATAAAGATCGCATCAAGGGAGGGAGTTATAGAAAAAGAGCAGAACAGGATCCATGAAAAAGTATTTTATTTTTCCGATAAAAGGGCAAAACATATAATGACTCACCGTACCGAGGTGGAATGGATCAACCTTAAGAAATCTGAAGAAGCCATAAAATCCGAAATACTGGCCACCCGGCATAGCAAAATATTGTGCTGTAACGGCAGCCTGGAGAATTTTACAGGGGTACTTTACATCAAAGATTATCTTATAGCGCTTAATTCAGACAAAACAGTTAAGATCCGCGACCTTCTCGTTCAGCCTCTGATACTTCCTGACAGTTCAGATGCTCATAATGTTCTGGATCTGTTCAAGAAAAAACTTACACAGTTCTGCGTGGTCGTTAACGAGTACGGGAGCTTTGAAGGAATCATCACTCTTCATGATATAATGGAAAATATCCTTGGCGATCTTCCCGAAGAAGGAAAACCATACGAACCGGATATTTTCATAAGAGATGATAAATCAGTCCTTGTTAATGGCGATGCTCCGGCAGAAATCCTGGACGGGATAATTGAAGGTTTTACAATAGACTTCGAGAAAGTTGATTATTCCACAGTTGCAGGATTCGTTTTCAGTAAGATAAACAAGATTCCCCAGATAGGCGATAAAATAGAATTTGCAGGCTATTCAATAGAGATAGTTGATATCGATGGCAACAGGATTGATAAAATCCTGATAAGAAAACTGCCTTAGGTTTTGATACTTCAGGGTTTGTCCGGTCTCCTTACTCCTGTCCTCCCAATTTCCCGGGCTCAGGTATATGTTATTTCAGGCGATTATGCACATAATGGCCTGAATATTGAACAATGAAAGAAGATTTTCACGATATTTGAAAATGATTATCCGAACCCGTTAAGATAGAATTATAAATATTCATATATGATGAAGAAATTGATTATGCCCGTAAAGCTTACACTCCTTTTCCTGACAACGCTGATAGTTTTTTCCTGTGCAGTTAATCCTGTCACAGGAAAGAGGCAGATCATGCTTATGTCAGAAGAGCAGGAAGTGCAAATGGGTCTGGCCTACGATCCCCAGGTAGTAGCAACTTTCGGTGAATACCGGAGCGACAATCTTCTGAATTTCATTTCTGCAAAGACTAAAGAAATGGGGACAATTTCTCACAGGCCTAACCTTCAGTATCATATTAAGATCCTTGATTCTCCAGTCGTAAATGCTTTTGCTGTACCCGGAGGTTATATTTATCTTACCCGCGGTATACTGGCACAGCTTAATAACGAAGCGGAACTCATGGGTGTGGTAGGACATGAAATGGGACACATTACTGCCCGCCATTCTGTAAGTCAGCAAACCAAACAACAACTTGGCCAGCTGCTTCTTATCGGAGGGATGATTGCATCTCAGAAATTTGCCCAGTATGCGGAAAATGCACTCCAGGGGATGCAATTGCTGTTTCTTAAATTCAGCCGTGACGATGAACGGCAGGCCGATGCTTTGGGAGTTGAATACTCCTCAAAAATAAATTATGATGCGCATAAAATGGCCGACTTCTTCCAGGTACTTAATAAAATGAGCATGGCTGAAAGCCAGGGAGGAGTACCTACTTTCCTGTCAACCCACCCCGATCCCGGAGATCGTTATAACTCTGTTAATCAATTATCGACAGAATGGCAGACAAAGCTTGGTACCGGTGATTTCAAGGTAAACCAGGACAGCTACCTTCAGATGATCGACGGCATCATATATGGTGAGGATCCCAGGCAGGGCTATGTGGAAGGAAACACGTTTTATCATCCTGAAATGAAATTCAGGTTTACATACCCGGCAGGATGGAAATATGAAAACACTCCTACCCAGGTAAATATGGGACCTGAGGATGGAAAAGCCCTTATGGTATTTACGTTGTCTCCACAGAAAAGCCTCCAGAGCGCTGCTGACACTACTCTTGCTCAGCTGGGACTGACACTTCTGGAAACAAAAAATACTACCATTAACGGATTACAGGCAAAGGCCACTGTATCACGGCAGGTTAACCAGGACCAGTCGACAGGACAGCAATCATCAAATCTCGTGCTTACCTGTTTCATTCAATACAGTCCTTATATTTATGTATTCCACGGAGTTACTGCTGAGGCAGATTTCAATGCATATTTCAACATGATGGAATCATCAATGAAAACATTTGCAAAACTTACTGATCCTTCAAAGATAAATGTCAAACCGACGAAATTACTTGTAAGAAGGGTCCAGAGGACAACAACCCTTGGTAACGCCCTTGCCTCGTACAATGTGCCTCAGGCAAAGCTTCAGGAAGTTGCCCTGCTTAATAATATGGACCTGACAAGTTCCGTTCAGACTGGTAAGATTATAAAGGTGATCGGACAATAATTATTACTGATAAATATGGATTACTATCAATATCCTCCGGCAGATAAACCTCCGGAATGGAAGAAATACCTGCCCTATTACAAGTATATTATCTGGGCTGTTGTTATTCTGATACTACTGCTGCTGACATTTTTCCAGATCAGGCCGGAAGAGGCAGGTGTCATAACACGGTTCGGCAGGTATATACGTACTGAGGAGCCAGGCCTCCATATAAAAATGCCGATACTCGAAAATCTGTACAAAGTTGCTGTGGAAAGACAGCACAAGGAGGAATTCGGTTTCCGTACCCTGAGCAGCGGAATAAGATCAGAATATACAAAATCAGGAACCGCTGTTGAGTCACTGATGCTTACGGGCGATCTTAACCTTGCAGATGTGGAATGGGTCGTGCAGTATCGTATAGATGATCCTTACAAATATCTTTTCAAGGTAAGAGAGCCAGTGAGTACGATGCGGGATATCTCGGAAGCAATAATGAGACAGATAGTAGGTGATAGGACAGTAAATGAAGTACTTACCGTTGGGAGAGCAGAAATTTCAAGTATTGTTCAGCTTGAGATTCAGAAACTCTGTACTGAATACTCACTTGGAATAAAAATAGAACAGGTCATCCTTCAGGATGTAAATCCTCCGGATCCCGTTAAGGATGCATTTAATGCTGTCAATCAGGCTCAGCAGGAAAAAGAGACCCTGATAAACCAGGCGAGGTCGGAATATAATAAGATCATTCCGAAAGCCCGGGGCCAGGCCGAAGAGACCATTCAGAAGGCGGAAGGATATGCCACGGAACGTGTAAACAATTCCCTTGGTGAAGCGACCAGGTTCAATGCACTGTACAGAGAGTACCTTAAAGCTCCGGAAATTACAAAACAAAGGCTGTACCTTGAAACTATGCAAAGCGTGATCCCGCGGCTGGGGAATAAGATAATTACAGACGAAGACGGAAACAATGTACTTCCCCTCCTTCAGATGCAGATGAAAAATAAATAAGCAGAGAAACCATGAATTACAAAAAACTCATCATAAGTCTCGCAGTCGCGGTCATAGTCCTTATCTTCGTCCTTGAAACAGTTTATATGATTAAGGAAACTGAACAGGTAGTGATAACACAGTTCGGTAAACCCGTAGGCAATGCGAAAACCACTCCGGGACTGAAAATTAAGGTACCCTTCATCCAGAGAAAAAACTATTTTGAAAAAAGATTCCTGGAATGGGATGGCGATCCAAACCAGGTCCCTACAAAGGATAAAAAATTCATATTTGTCGAAACTTATGCCCGCTGGCAGATAACCGATCCCCTTCAGTTCTTCAAGAGACTGACTGATGAAAGAGGAGCTCAGTCGCGGCTGGCTGACATCCTGGATGGCGAAACCCGCGATTATATTGCAAATCATAACCTCGAAGAGGTAGTCAGATCAGAAAACAGAACTCCTACCTCGTCAGGGTCTGTTGGAGAAGAAGTTGGTGATACACTCTCTTCTATCATTGAGGGAAGACCTAAGATCCAGGAAAAGATACTTCAATCATCGAATGATAAAGCAAAGGACCTCGGGATCGTTATCCTGGATGTAAGAATCATGAGGCTCAATTATGTAGCTGAAGTCCAGACCCAGGTCTATGAACGAATGAAAAGTGAAAGGATAAGGATCGCCGAAAAATTCAGATCAGAAGGATTGGGCGAAGCTTCAAAGATAAACGGAGAGAAAGAGAGAGATCTGAAAACTATCCAGTCGGAAGCATACAGAAAGGCCGAAGAAATAAGAGGTACAGCTGATGCAAGGGCGACTGCAATATACGCTTCAGCTTATAACCAGTCAGCGTCTTCAAGAAACCTTTACGGATTTATAAAGTCGATGGAAACATTCGAAAAAACATTCGATACAACCACTACAATAATTCTTTCAACAAAAAGTGAATTATATAAATACCTTATAAACATTAATTAATGCCAAAAACAATTAACTGACATGAAAATTAAGCTCCTGCTCGCAATCTTTCTGATAATGATAAATCCGGTAATCGCTCAGAAATATAACATAATCCTCAAGGGCGGTCATGTTATAGATCCGAAGAACAATATCAATGAAGTAATGGACATAGCCGTTAAAGACGGCAAGATAGCCTTGTTATCCAAAAACATTGATGCCAGGGAAGGTATTCAGGTAGTAAATGCAGGCGGATTCTATGTGACCCCCGGACTTATTGACATGCATGTACATGTTTATCAGGGAACTAACCTCGACCAGCAATATATGAACGGCCCAAATTCAGTCACACCCGATGGTTTTACATTCAGGGTTGGCGTTACAACCGTTGTTGACGCTGGATGTGCAGGATGGAGAACATTTCCTGATTTCAAAAAAAATATAATTGACAGATCCCAGACTCGTGTACTGGCCTTCCTTAATATTGTCGGTGAAGGAATGAGAGGTGGGCCTTTTGAACAGAATCTGAAGGATATGGATCCTAAGATCACCGGGCAGTATGCGCTGAAGAACCGCAATGAGATAGTGGGGATTAAGCTGGCTCACTATAGCGGACATGAATGGGAACCGACTGACCGTACCGTTGAAGCCGGTAAAGTTGCCGATATGCCGGTAATGATAGATTTTGGAGGGGCTGATCCGCCTCTTTCGATTGAAGAACTTTTCATGAAACATCTTCGCCCGGGGGATATATTCACGCATTGTTTTGCCCAGCTGGGAAGCGGCAGGGAATATGTTGTTGATCCGGCTGCAGGCAAAGTGAAACCTTTCGTGTGGGACGCCATTAAAAGAGGTATTATCTTCGATGTCGGCTATGGAGGTATCAGCTTTGCTTATTCCCAGGGAATACCGGCTGTAAAGAGCGGTTTATTCCCTCACGTGATAAGCACTGATCTGCATATCGGCAGTATGAATGCAGCAATGAAGGACCTTCTCACAACAATGTCAAAATTCCTGGCTATGGGAATGGATCTTCAAAGCGTGATCAAAGCAACCACATCCGAACCTGCCCGGGTGATCAAAAGAGAAGAACTAGGAAATCTGTCCGTTGGCGCTGATGCCGACATCACGGTGCTGAACCTCAGACAGGGCAAATTCGGCCTGTTTGATCATACCGGTTATAAACTGGAAACCGACAGGAAGTTCGAATGTGAAATGACAATCAGAGCCGGAAGGATCGTTTATGACCTCAATGGAATTGCAAATCCTGTCATTGTATCCGGCAGGAGATAATTATTATTTTGTATTACTTAGTGCCTAAGTATCTACTATATAACTCACCCCTAAATCCCCCAAGGGGGACTTATGAATCTGAGCGCCCCCCTGGGGGCAAGGGGTGGCAAGAAGGGCAGGAGTTATTGTAGTTGATGTTCCTGAGTTCTTTAAGATGTACACTTAGTGGCAAAAATTAAATTAATATTAACTTAAATAGAATTATTATGAAAACTGAAAGAAGATCTGCTTTAAAGAAAATGTTCGCATCTGTGCTTGGTATAGCCGGGGCAGGAGTAGCTGCAAAAGCAGCTGTTGCATCAAGGGAGGAAAAAGAAGCTGACAGCATTACAAGCTTCCAGAATGCTCCGCTATTCTCGGGCCATACCAAATTCGGGAATCTTGTATTTGTTGCAGGAAAAGGTGCCCATGTAGAACCTTTTACAATCAAGGCTCATACTGAAATAGTCCTTAAAGAACTTGAGAACGAGCTCATTAAAGCAGGTTCCTCAATGGAGAAAGTCCTGAAGGTAAATGTATATCTTAATGATATTGCAGATTTTCAGGGTATGAATGAAGTTTACAAGGGGCGCTTCGGTAGCAAGCCTCCTGTCCGTACAACTGTTGCCGTAGCTAAGGGCGGAGTTCCCGGAAATTCCCTCGTCGAAATGGATTGTATAGCTTATATTTAATACCGGAATAATAAATGAAACGCAGAGAGGTCATAAAAGGACTGACTGTTCTGCCGGTTGCAGGAGCGGCGCTGAGCGCGTCTCTTCCATTGAGCCCCTTTGTTGCTGCTCCTGTAAAACGTGATCTTTTCGCCGAACTGGGACTGCGCAGGTTCATCAATGCAGCTGGCACTTATACATTTATGACAGCTTCACTTCTTCCGGAAGAGGTTGTTGAAGCAATGGTTGCCTCTTCCAAAGAATATGTACTGCTTGATGATGTACAGGACAAGGTTGGAGAAAAGATAGCCGCGATCTGTCATGCTGAAGCGGCAACTGTTACAGCAGGATGCTGGTCGGCTATGGTCCTGGGTACCGCAGGAGTCCTGACAGGAAAAGATCAAAATAAGATCGGACAACTCCCCGATGTCAGTAACATGAAATCGGAGGTGATAACACAGAACAGCCATAATACTGGTTATGTCCATGCCCTTAAAAACACAGGCGTAAGAATAGTGCCGGTTGAGACAGCAGGGGAACTTGAGGATGCCATAAATGAAAAGACGGCAATGCTCTGGTTCCTGAACTATGCCGCTCCATCCGGGAAGATCCAGCACGAGGAATTCGTAGCGCTTGGCAAAAAGCATAATATCCCGGTAATGATAGATATAGCCGCCGATGTACCGCCGGTTGAAAACCTCTGGAAATACAACGATATGGGATTCGATCTTGTATGCATATCAGGAGGCAAGGCATTGCGCGGTCCGCAGAGCGCAGGTATACTTATGGGAAGAAAGGATCTTATAGAAGCGGCACGGCTGAATGCTCCTCCCCGCGGAGGTAATATCGGACGCGGGATGAAAGTCAATAAAGAGGAGGTCTTCGGAATGTATGCAGCTATCGACAGATATATCAGGATTGATCATGAAAAGGAATGGAAGATCTGGGAAGACCGGATCGCACTGATCGAAAATGCTGTGAAAAAGGTGAATGGAGTCACAACAACAGTATCTGTTCCTCCTGTTGCTAATCATACACCCACACTGAATATTTCGTGGGATATTAACAGGATAAAGGTTACCCGTCAGGAATTCCAGGAAAGATTACGCAGGGGTAATCCTTCCATAGAAGTTGTAGCAGGTGCGGAAAACAGCATAAACATTACTGTGTTCATGCTGGAACCGAAGCAGGAAAGGATAGTTGCTGCCCGTATTTATGAAGAGCTGACGAAGGCTCAGGTATAAATAACCATTTCGCGTTCGGCATCCCATCCCATGCCTTTCACGTACATTGTGTACATGCCGGGCTGTGAGAAACCGTCCCATACCACCTCGTGTTTCCCCGGTTCGAACCCGTCGGCTCTGAGCCGCCAGACGACATCACCGTGACGGTTCTTTATATCGACATATACATCGCTCTCTTCAGGAACATTCACTTCCATGACGATGCCGTTATTATTATCGGCACCCAGGGCTTTGATTGACGGTTGCAGGTCTGATGTTATCTTACCTGTTTCCCAGGCAGAGTAATCAAACGGTTCATCAACCATGTGGTACTGATCTTCATTCTGACCGTCATAATTCCTTCTCATATACAGAGTGAGAAGAGGTGTCCGCTTCAGAGTATCAAGGCTTACTTTCTTTGCCTTTCCGTCTTCCCAGAGGTACACAGGAATATCGAAGGGATTAAGCACATTGGAAACACCACGTTCGATACCGATATGGAATAGTCCGAAATTTCCGGGTTCGTGACCGGCAAGCCAGTGAGCAATTATATCCACCCTGAATGCATCTTTCCCGAAAATAATATTATTGCTCATATAATTCATGGCTTTGCCGTTATGGGGACCTCCGGAAAAACCATCGCCGTCGCGGCCATAAATACCCTCTACAATATTTATCCCGGTCGGAGCAACACTGTAAGCATCGATCATCCTCTGTACCCACTGTTCCATGAACATTCCGCCACCATAGGGAGGCCTCTCCTGCCTGCTCCTCCACCTGGGAATTCCCTGTTCTTCGTGCTTTTTCTGAAGCTCCGCTATCTTATCCATATAATCGGGCTGGAAGAACTTATGATAACGCTCGTCATAGGTCTTGAAAATATCGTAATGCCCTCCGCAGAACTGATGAAATTTCCTTCCTGTCATGCCCTGAAGGTTCTTTATAGCACCTGTAATTCCCATCTGGTGGGATTTGAGCTTGGCAATATTAATAAGGAAGGTATCCTGGGCAGTCATTGGAGCCATAAAACCGACTTCCTTAAAGACAACTCCGTCAACCTTCCGGAATATTATATCACCTTCAGCAAGATCCCAGAAGTCTTTTGAGCTAAGATCCCGAAGGTCAAACCCATTTCTCTCGGCCATGGCAGTATACCCTGCTGCATTCCACAGATGCGGACAGGCGCATTCCCTGAGATAGAATTTCTCCGGGCCCAGATTTTTTACAGCCTTCAGGAAACCTTCGATAAAATTAACATCTGTAGTAATTCCAAGTTGAGAATCAGGATTTTTCGGATCGATCCTCCCGGTACATGTCCAGTTGGGCTTACAGGTGATCCTCGTTGATAACGGAAAACCTTCCCCCCCACTAGTTCTCACCATTATTTCTCCTGCAAGCCTGAACGCAGCATCATGTATGGCCTGTTTGTCATTGGGAGCAGAGACCGATGTCAGATTAATGAAAACAGCTTCGGGGTGTTCCTTTATAAAAGGATGCAGATCAAAACCCTGATCATCCACCATCCCGCTCATTGAACCGGTACCATATACCGGATTAATAAGTCCCATAACTCCTGCTGCAGAAGAGACTCTTATAAAATCACGTCTTTTCATTTATATTCTTCTATTGTTTTTTAAACTAATTAATCCTGCTATTAAACATCTAAATGACAATAAGGTTTACAATTAATCATATATCAGGTCGCAAGCGGCTGACCTTTGGGAAATCTTATCTGTCTTCTTGTTCCCCTGTAGTTATTGCGGTTTGCCGTAAAACTGGCATTTATATATTCCCCCATATAGATCTGGCCGGTAATTGTATCTCCCGAGAGGGTTCCCGAGAATATGAAGGGCACATTATCGGCTATCATTCTTTCTGAGCTGCTCAGTTTCACCTGGTCACCCTCGATTGTACCGACCATTTCACGGAATGAAAAATCGCCTTTATGTGATCCCTGTATCCAGTTGCCATCCTGTTCAAGAATAAAAGTATGCTGGCTCTTGCTGCTGTAAAACTGGATATCGACAGTCCATCTTCCTGAAATATCTCCTGAGGGTGCAGTCATTTCTTTGGGTTCAGGGTATTTCTTCGACAGCAGTTCGAAAATTCTGTCAGCAACGATCTTATCATTTCCCGGTTGCATCTGCCCGGATGTTACCCTTAGAAAAGTTGTTTTGTCCTGTTCATTACTCCCGCTGTGAACAGCAATCCTGGGTTGTGTTTGTGCAAGCATTTCAGCTATTTCAGGCCCTGCAACATTAAGCCTTGCAGGATCCCATGAAATAATTAACCATGGGCTCCGGTTATTAAGGTCAGCAGGCTCCCCCAGGGTTACTGTAACTCCGCTTACAGCTGAAACACGTTTTGATATTACATCAAGATATCCCAGCCATGTCCTGTATTTCGCCTCATGATCACGTTTGACCCAGGCTTCGACTGCCGCCAGCATTCCAAGCATTTCTTCTTTTCCGACCTTATTGTCGCGTCCGGTGCCGTGATGCGGGGAGCTGGCCTGCCATGCCGACATCAATATGTCCTTCTGTCCGAGAAGCAGTCCGGCACACTGAGGCCCGCAAATTGCCTTACCTCCGCTGTAAGCCACCACCGTTGCCCCTGCCTGGAGATGAACATTAGGTATTGTAAGATCTTCGGCGGCTGCATCAACAAGAAATGGTATGTTCAATGGTTTTGCAAGCGCGGCAATCTTATCTATTGCGAACTTATTACCCGGAAGAGTATCACGACCGGTCATAACGTATATCATTGCTGTCCTCGCATTCAGGGCCTTCCCAAGCTCTTCGAGTGTATCAACAGTAATAATTGTAACTCCGATGTTCCTGATTGAATGATCATAGGCATTTCTTGAGCTTCTGGGAATTACAACCTCGGTCTTGTCAAAACCTGTAAGATCAGGGATACGTACAAGTTTCTCGGGATTGCCACCTGCGATGCAGGCGGAAGTAACATGTTTCATCCCGGCGGCACAACCCGATGAGATCATCCCCCACTCTGCTTTAGTCAGCTCCGCGAGCCTCCTGCCGATGCCGAGGGCCAGCTCATCATACTGAACAAAGAAGCCCGATGCGGCATGCATGGCTTCAACAACTTCAGGCCTTTCAATGGAACCGCCAATAATTGTGTATGTGCCAACACAGTTTATGACCGGTTCCACTCCTATCGACTGGTAAATATTCTGGCCCGGTTCCAGAGGACCTGTAACCGGAGATAATATTGACTCAATTGGGCGAAAGCCTCCGGCAAATGGCAGAATTGTCAGACTCCTGATTATGTCTCTTCGTTCCATACTTCTTGTTCATTATTTAAAATATCTGTTCCATTTCTTCAAAATCTGTTTCCCTGACTGTCAATCCTGCCTGTCGCGGAAATGCCATTCTGATCATAAACTATCTTCCCTCCGCGGATTGTAAGCTCCGTTTCTATCCTGCGGTCCCCGTTCAGCCTGGTACCACCTGTATCAACGAATCCAAAGGTACCTTTTCTTATGCTGAAAACAGCAATGTCAGCTACAGATCCTTCACTTAAATGTCCGAGATCATCCCGCCTGAGCGATTGTGCCGGATTCCAGGTAGCCCTGAAGATTATATCCTCAAAAGTCATACCCATATTAAAGTATTTCGACATTATATCGAGCATATTCTTCATTCCCGAATTCATGCTGGAACGGTGAAGATCCGATCCGAAGGAATCAGGGATCAGTCCCTGTTTCAATGCAGGTATTGCCACATCGAAATGGAACATCCCTCCTCCGTGACCCACATCAAACCGGACTCCTCTCTTCTTTGCTTCGGCTACAAAAGGCTTGATTTTCCCCTTTTCGTCAAGCAGGCATTCACGGTCGGAAGCCACACAAAATGAATGAGTATATATATCTCCCGGTCTCATCCTTTTAAGTATTTCTTCAAGAGGAAGGAAGGGAAGGTGGCATTCGACAAGCAGAGGAACTCCGGCAATAAGTGCTGCTTCAGAAGCTCTGTCAAACGGCGTCCATTCATTTCCCCTGTAATGACCGATCTTTATGCCGACTATTATATCGGGGTATTGCTCTGCTACAAGAGAAGTCATCCGTGTATCCATGTCATTAATATCCTCTTCTGAAGGGAAACCGGTCATACCATTTCCCGCAATATTCAGAAATGCAAGGACCCTTGTCTGTGATCTGTCAATAACCTGTTTCCTGAAAACCGGGAAATTCCTCCATCCCGAGGTACCTGCATCTGCAACGGTGGTAATGCCTGCCTTAAATGTAAAGTCATCCGGTGAAACGCTTGAAAATCCGTCAGCAAAGCCCTGACCGGATCCTACAAACACATGTGTATGAATATCTATGAGGCCCGGAGTAACATACAGACCTTTCACATCAACAGTTCTTTTTGCATCCTGTGAACTTATATCCGGAGCCACCCTGATTATTTTTCCTCCGGCTATTTCGATATCCATCTGTGAATCAATACCATTCTTCGGATCAATCACATGACCGCCTTTAAGAAGGATATCTGCCTGCTGGGAAAGGGCTGGTAAGATTAAACAGAAAATGAATAAAAAAGCGGGAACAGCTTTCCTGAAATAAGCAGGGGTATTACTTTTCATTGTCCTTTTTACCGCTGGTTCTGACATGATAAAAATTGCTTCCTGAATTTTAATTTCTGTAACCTGTGTAAAAGTAACCTTCACTTTGAAGCTGAAGGCATGGCATCCCAGGCCGGAGATCCGATTCCGTTGAGGTCCCATACAATTTTTCCCGAGCGGATTGTAAGTTCAGCTTCAAGTTTCTGAGTGCCCTGCATTTTTGTTCCGCGGACATCGAGGAAACCGAAACTGCCCTCCCGGAGGCTGAAAACTGCTATATCAGCTACTGATCCTTCACCAAGGGTTCCCAGGTCAGTCCTTTTGATAGCTTTTGCAGGGTTCAGAGTGGCACGTTTAATTACATCCTGAAGCGGAAGACCCATATTCAGGAATTTAGACAGAAGATTAGCCATATCTTTCATTCCGCTGTTCATGCTGCCGGTATGCAGATCGGAGCTTATCACATCAGCAATAAATCCCTGCTGTACCGAGGGAATAGCCTGTTTCCAGTGAAAGGCTCCGCCTCCGTGGCCGACATCGAAAATTATCCCTCGTTTCTGTGCTTCAAAAATGAAAGGCTTCACCTTACCATTTTCGTCCACCGGAACCTCACGATCCTGTGGTGCATTTGCATAAGTGTGTGTCCAGATATCTCCCGGCCTGAGGTGTTTCATAAAAAGTTCCTCAATAGGCAATGGTGGATGATGTTCCCCGAGATCAACCATTACAGGAACATTTGCCAGCCTGCCTGCTTCGACTGCACGATCGACCTGTGTAAAATCCGGCCCCCAGTAATGTGCCGACTTGACACCAACAATAATACCCGGAAACAATCTGTTGATCATGTAGGCCACCATCACCGGATTCATATCATTAACATCCTGCTCCTCAAACCTCCCGTACATCCCCGATCCAACAATATTAAGAAACGCAAGTATTCTTGTTTGCGACCGGTCAATTGTCTGTTCCTTGAATTTCCTGAAATTCCGCCAACCGGCTGATCCGGCATCGACAACAGTTGTAACCCCTGCACGGAATGTAAATCCGTCAGGAGGAAGTGCATCCCAGCCATCGGCAATATATGATCCCATATCAGTGCCGTGGAAAGCATGCACATGCATGTCAATGAGCCCGGGAGTAACATACATTCCCCTTACATCTATGACCTTTGCTGAATTTTCAGCAGGAATATCGGGAGCTACCCGGAATATCTTATCCTTAACTATGGCTACATCCATAGGAGCATCAATATTGGATGCGGGATCGATAACATGCCCTCCCTTCAGGAGAATATCAATGGCTTGTCCATAAGACGGAATCGTACCCTGAAAACACAATAAAGCCTGAAGCGACAGAACTATCCTTAAGAATGATGAACAGCATTTTTTCATTTGTAAAAAGTTTATTTCCGCTAATCACACCGGACAGCGATGATTTGCATGTAAGCAAAACATTTGAGCAATAAAGATAACATAATTAAACAGATTTTATATTTTTACATTACGGTTATACACAGTGCTAACTGTTTTAGAAGCTGTGTGAAAATCCTCCTGGTGACCTTTGACCCCTAAATCCCCCAGGGGGGACTTAATGAATTACTGATGCTTACAAAGCCCCCCTTGGGGGGATGGGGGGGTAGATCAGGATTTTCACACCGTTTTTTCAGCAGCCGGGTACATGCAGAACTTAAAAAGGTATTTTCAATGAACCATTAATAACTCAATTATTATGAAAAAGATAACAAGACGACAGTTTATAGGCAGAAGCGCTCTTGGGATAGGCTCAGCTGTTGTGGCTTCGCATATTCCCACCGGTCTTCATGCCCGTTCACTACCAAAATCTGTCAGGTATCCTCTTGGTTTCCAGGTCTGGACAATAAAGGACCAGCTTATTAAGGATTTTGCCGGAACTCTTAAGATGATGGCCGACATGGGGTATAAGAGTGTTGAGATGTGTTCCCCTCCCGGATATGAAAGTTCAGGATTCGGTCCGCTCATGAAAATGACGGGAAAAGAGATGCGCAAAATAATGAATGACCTTGGTCTGCAGTTTGAAAGCACCCATTATGGCATGAATGAGCTCAGGAACAACCTGGATGAACGGATACAATTTGCTTCAGAATCGGGACAGAAGCAGATGATCCTGTCAAGCTTCGGTCTGCCGAAGAATGCCACTATGAATGACTGGATGAAAGCTGCTGATGAATTGAATAAAATAGGAGAAAGAACAAAAAAAGCCGGTATCCAGACCGGATTTCATAATCATCACGGTGAATTTGAAAAAATAGATGGTGTCCTTATTTATGATGCTCTTCTGAAACAGTTCGATCCCGAGCTTGTGAAAATGCAGTTCCAGGTTGCAGTTATAAATATAGGTATTAAAGCAGCGGATTATTTTTACAAATATCCGGGAAGGTTCATTTCTGCACACCTGGCTGATTATTCGGTACTCGACCAGAAGAGTGTTCCACTCGGCAAAGGAATTGTTGACTGGAAAGAATTCTTTGAGGCAACAGGTAAGGGCGGAGTAAAGAACATCTTTGTTGAAATGGATCCTGCGACGTTCAAAGATAGTGCACAGTTCATTCAGAATCTACAATATTAAATCCGGCGTACAGCGCCCGGTATCCGGCGTCCGGCGTACGACGTCCGGTATCCGTCAAATGGTATCGGGCGTCAGGAGTCGGTCATCCGTTATCAAAAAAAAATTACAATGAAAAAACTTTTGACATTCGTTACATTATGTTTGTTTATATCATGCAGCGTTACCGAAGAAACAAAAATCCCTTGTTACGCCTGGCTGAGCGGTCCGGGAGAAGCCACTGATGCTGATCTTGCAGCAAAATTCAAATTTTTGAAGGACAAAGGTATTGATGGATTAATGTATTCCGGCGGACAGGATCCCCTGACTTACAAAAGGGTCGGTAAGCTGGCAAAGGAAGCCGGGATGGAATTTCATACCTGGATACCAACACTTGTACAGCAACCCCGGCCTGAACTCAGACCTGAATTGTATGCAGTCAATGGCCTTGGCGAGTCGGCTTATGACAAGCCTGCTTATGTGGATCATTACAAATTTTTGTGTCCCAACCGTGAAGAAGTCTATCAATTCCTCGAAAACATGTATGGCAAGATTGCCGATTTACCGGAAGTCGATGGCATCCATCTCGATTTTATAAGATTTCCTGATGTTATACTTGCCCGGGGACTCTGGGAAAAATACGGTCTTTTTATGGACAGGGAGTTTCCTCAGTATGACTATTGTTATTGCGATAAATGTGTGGCAGATTTCAAGACAAAAACAGGCATTGATATAAAGTCGGTACCTGATCCTTCATCTGTACAGGAATGGAAACAATTCCGGTATGACCTGATAACTGACATGGTCAACCGGCTGGCTGTCATGGTCCATGCCAAAAACAAACAGATAAATGCTGCTGTTTTCCCCGGTCCTAACTCAATTGCGAAAAAAATAGTAAGGCAGGAATGGGATAAATGGGACATTGATGCTTTCTTCCCGATGAATTACAACGACTTTTATCTTGAAGGACCGGAATGGATAGGTGCAGTATCAAAAGAAGCTGTAACAACGATAAACAATTCCAAACCCGTTTATAGCGGGCTGTTCATCTGTCCTGAACCGGAAAAGAAAGCTGCTGAGAAGGATCCTGAGAACCACGGCCTTGTTCCGGGAGAACTGGAAGCAGCAATACGGGAATCAATGGAAAACGGTGCCGCCGGGATCTGTTTATTTACACCCGACCGGATGACTGCTGAAGGCTGGAAAGTATTTGAAAAGGCGATCAGAACAAAATACGTAAACAAGATATTCCCGTCTGAATAGCAGCGATACGGAACTCACCCCTAAATCCCTGCCTGCGCTGTCGCTTCGGCAGGCAGGCCCCAAGGGGGACTTTTGAATCTGAGCGCCCCCCTGGTAAGGGGTGGCAGGAAGGGCAGAAGTTGTTATAGTTGATGTTCCTGAGTTCTCTAAGGTATTACACTTTGTGGTTTAACAAAAGGATTAGCCGGATGATAAAATATCACAAATCTTCGTCAGGAAAGATTATTGCAGAACTGACAGATAATAAAGTAAAGATCGCCGAAGTCGGAGATATTCTTGATTTAATAGCTGAAATAGGACAGCATGACTGTAATGCTATGATAGTCAATGAATCATCATTAAATAAAGACTTCTTTGATCTGAAAACCAGGTTTGCAGGAGAAATACTTCAGAAATTCTCAAACTACAGGGTACAACTGGCAATCACAGGAAATTTTTCAAAATACCCCGGAAAAAGCCTCAGGGACTTTATACGTGAATGTAACCGGGGTAACCAGATATTTTTTGTTGCCTCAATCCCGGAAGCTTTAGACAGATTAGGATGATATTTATTTTACAGTGAACCGGACATCATAGTATTTCCTGAAAAAATGAAATCAATAAGGCAAATCATTGAGATAGTTATCTCCATGGCCGGATATGTTCCGCGAAGCGCCACTTTGTTCAGGACTATAATTATGACAGTTTCCCTTTGTTTTTCATTATATCTCACGTTTTTTAAACCTCTTAACCAGGGTATAGCAACAATATATTTTATTATTGCCGAGATACTTTATCTGGGTTTTATATCATCTGTCCTGCCGGAGAACGGATTGCGCAAACGGTTTATCATAAGATTGGGTGATGAGAGGAAGGGATACCGCGCATATGAGACCATCCTGGGATTTCTTTTCTTCCATAACGGTGCAAGTATAGGATATATAGCATCTTCCTCGCCCGGAACATTATATAATATTGACCACAGAAGCACTGTTTTCTTGATCCTTCCACTACTTATTGTCTTTGGTTTTATAATCAAGATATGGGCAGCAAAGGTGGTCTCTGTTGACATTTACTACTGGAAAGATATGTTCCTCGGAAGGAAGATCTGCGATTTCGCGGTAACCGGTCCATATAAATACTTCAGTAACCCGATGTATGGTATCGGTCAGCTTCCGGCATATGCGGCCGCATTATGGTACGGATCAGCATCCGGGCTCATTGCTGCAATTCTGAATCAGCTCCTGATCTTCAGCTTTTACTTCCTAGCAGAAAAGAAGTTCATTAAAAGGGTTTATCTGAGTGAAGTGAAATGATCCACCATCTCAAACCTGTAAAGATCTACGTATTAAAATACGTTTTTTAATACGTATTATAATACGTTGATACTACACCACAGTACCGTAACCTCATAGCACCGTAACGCCATAACACCGCAATACCGTAACACCGCCCCCCTACCTGCAGGCCATCACACCTTTGAAATATCCTATTGATTCGGCAATACCTGCAGCAGGATCTTTCATATCTTTTTCGAATTCAAGGCTGCATTTGCCTGAATATTTTATTTTTCTGAGAGTTGCCACAAAGCCCGGTATATCAATAACTCCCCTTCCCATTTCCAGGGTTTTACCTTCCTTTGAAGGCTTATCCACATCCTTTATATGAATATCATAGATCCTGTCCTTGTATTTCAGGATATCGACAGAGGGATTCTGTCCGTCACGGGTTGTATGACCTATGTCTATACATATCCCTATCCGCGGGTCCAGGTCTTTAATATGGTTCCATATATCTGTTGCATTCGGATAAAGGGGATTATCCGGACCATGGTTATGAATTGCCAGTCTGAAATCGTATTCCTTTATTTTCTGCTCAACATAAGGCAGCAGTTCGGTATTTGGAGCTCCGACAATCATTTTGACCCCGGCCATTTTGGCATATTCGAAAGCCTGGTCAACCGATTCTTTGGTTCTCATATAAATAACCCCCACCGTATAAACATTTATGCCTGCGCTTTTCAGTTTGCCGATAGTTTCTTCAATTTTCTCATGGGTGCTGTTAAGAGGAAGATGCATTTCCTTGAGCGAAAGATTGGTAACTCCCACCCTTTTCATTATTTCTATCATTTTATCCAGATTGAGCTGGGCGAAGGTAAAGCCAGCCATTCCAACCTCAAAGGCGTCCTTTGAGGTGAATTTCTTTGGCGGCATCGGGACAGACGCCGGTATATAAACCGGAGCAATACCTGCTGCCAGAAGACCTGCTCCCGACAATTTTAAAAACTGACGACGTGATTTCATAGTCAACTTCTGTTTTTGGTTTATTAATATTAAAGTATTCTTTATCAGGGTTTTCGCACAATCATGTTATTATCAATTAACCGGCTGTTATAGGACTGAATTATGGCTTTCAGCTTGTTTTCCATAAGCAAAAGCAGATCTGGTTCCTTCTCCTTTAAATCTATTTCAAGGAATTTGTCGCTCTTGTAGTTATATAATCCCACAGGCTTATAATCGATCATTATAAGAATATGATCCCTCATATACAAATGGTAGGTACTTCCGTTTGTATTAAATGCAAAGGGCTCATAAGAGTCGTCAAACAGGTCATTACCAAAAGCAATGAATTCCTCATCGTAATTAAGATAATGAAGGACTGTCGGCATAATATCAATCTGCTGTGCAATTCTGTTTTTAATTCCCTTCAGGTCGCTTCCCGGTTTATAAAGTATTACAGGGACAGAATAAAGGCCGAAGCTGTTCTGGAATTCCTTATGAATAGATTCATTTGTATGATCGGCTGTTATAACAAATAAAGTATTTTCAAAGAATGGTTCTGATGATATCTTTCTGAAGAATTCACCCAGGGCAAAATCTGTATATCCGACGACCTCTGCAATGGGCACCGGCCCTTTCTTAAACTTATTCCTGTATTTTTCCGGGACAATGAAGGGGTGATGAGATGAAAGCGAGAAGACAGATGCAAGGAAAGGTTGCGGGAATTCTTTCATCTTCTCTGCAAAATAACCGAAAAAGGGTTCATCCCATATGCCCCACATCCCGTCGGTATCACCAGAATATGGATAATCCTCATAACTGACATAATCTTCAAACCCCGACATCCTGGCAAATGAATCGAATCCCATCGATCCGCTCAGCGCTCCGTGGAAAAAAGTTGTGTAGTAGCCTTTCTTTTTAAGATGAGAGGCCAGGCCTTCAATCTGATTATTTGAATAATGTGATATCGCGTACGGCGTTTCGAGAGAAGGTATTGATGCAAGAATGGAAGGCATCGCGTCGATCGATTTTTTACCGTTGGCAAGGGAAACATCGAAAGTAAGGCTGACATTTATTAGAGAATCTATGAAAGGCGTATATCCGCTGTATTTTCCGCTATCAAGATCCCTGTTAAGTGCTCCTATATATTCACGGCCGAAACTCTCAAGTATGATCACCACTACATTTTCACTCTTCACCGGCTTATCGCCCGAGGGAATATGGTGTGGATCGAATAATACTTTAAGCTCGTCTTCATTGAAGAAGTTCTTTTTTTCCAGAGGTTTTTTCCCCGAAGTCCTGAAAATACTGAAAGGTGTGTTAAGAACAATTGCAACGTTTTTCGGATCTTTTACATAACGGGCTGCATTACTGTTTGATATAGGCCTTGTTGATTCATTCAGGCTTCCGCGTGCTCCCCCGATCAAAAGTCCTGCGGCAAGCGGGATCATCAGGATATTGACAATAGTATAAACAGTTCTGTTTGAAGGCTGTGGCTTAACAGGTTCCAGCCTCCGGTAGAGCCAAACCATCACAACCCAGAGTGCAATGCAAAAGAGGGTTGCCGGCCAATAATCTATCAGAAACCTGAGTATCATCTTTATTATATTCGGTTCACCCTCAAAAGTCCCGAAAATATCCGATGTAGCTCTTTTGAAAACAAACCTGTAATAAACAAAATCGGCTGTATTTGCGGCAAATGCGACACCGTTTGTTATAAAGAACAGCCATGCAAGTGATTTCTGATATTTTCTTCCGTACCTGAAATCGAAAGGCACTAACTGAAACAGAATGAAAACCATGTTTATATATACTGTTGCCGAGATATCGAACAGTAAGCCCCCTCGCATTATCGTAAGGAATTCTCCGGCAGTAAGACCGGGGAACATTTTATTGTTGAAAACATAAAATCCGGCTCTTGAAACCGAAAAAAGCAGAAGGATAATTAAGATCCTATATATCAGAACAATATATATATTCCTGGAAAATAACCAGTTTTTCATCAGCCAGACTGTGATAAGAATTATTATAACCAAAACCCGTAACAGGCGATCATGCTTAATCCGGGCGCATAAAAGTATAAAAACTATTTAAAATAAATAAGCCCGGCGAATTGTACCATCCAGGCTTAATGAGGAATATTATTATTGCCAGCTTTAGTTTTGCTGAGAGTTTTCAATTTGTTACCTGAGGTTCTCCTTATTGAAATCTTCCATAAATCTGCTTGCTTTCTTTTTAGCTCCGATACCCATAATTGTGAACAGAATGACCAGAGCTGCCAGAATTAAAATAACAATTTTGGATGTCCCCGTATCTGCTTTTAATGTCTGTGTCAATCCGTGATAAAGAAGGTATAAACCATACAGCGAAACTGCAAGACCTACAATTGATCCGAGAGTAATACTCAATCCTGTTATAAATCCAAAAAGAGCAGATATAGGCATCATGACCATACAGGCAGCAGTTACCCTTATATTGGATTCAAAATCAGTGTTTCCCTTGCAGATTGCAGAAATAACAAGGAGTATCACAGCCCCTATAAATAATCCTATCACGGCGGCCACTATATACCATATAATAGCCATAATACCTGCTGCTCCTCCAAGCAGTCCGGATGAAACACCTCCAATTTTGAACAGGCTCCAGATAAATGCTATTATTCCTGCAACCACACCGTATATCACGGCTTTGATCAGAGGTTCTGCAATACCTCCCGTTGTTTTCATTGTCGAGAAGTATGTTTTGGGATCTTTCAGGACATCCTTCGATTCCTTTATAAGTGCATTGAAATCAATTGTAGAATTGCTCATAGTAATAAAGTTTAGATGTTTATAGTTAAGCACTACAAGTTAGAAAAAAAATCGAAGGGCCGGAAGAAATTTTTAATAAATAAATGAAGTCATTATTCAAGGTATGTATAACCATATAATCCCGACCTGTAATTTGAAAGGAATTCTCTTCCTTCCTCAACTGTAATGATACCCGATTTTACCGATGACGTAACCCATGATTCGACAGTCCGCACCATCTTTTTCGGATTATACTGGACATATTCAAGTACTTCTGCTATTGTTTCGCCATCGATAATCTGGTCTATTTTGTATCCATCCTCTTCAACCGAAACATGAACTGCATTTGTATCGCCGAAAAGATTATGAAGGTCACCGAGGATTTCCTGGTAAGCACCAACAAGGAACACTCCAAGGTAATAAGGTTCTTTTTGTTTTAGCTGGTGGACCGGCAGATAATGTGAATTATTTCTGGTTGCAATGAAATTATCTATCTTACCGTCGGAGTCACATGTCATATCCTGTATTGTTGAAGCTACTGTTGGCTGCTCATTAAGCCTGTGTATCGGCACAATAGGGAAGATCTGGTCGATGGCCCATGCGTCGGGAAGTGACTGGAACAGAGAAAAATTGCAGAAATATTTATCTGACAATATCCTGGATATCTGTCGTAATTCTTCCGGGACATGTCTGGCTTTGCCTGCGATCTGGTATATCTTCCTGGCGACTGACCAGAAAAGTCTTTCGATCTGTGCGCGTGTTTTAAGGTCAATGATCCCAAGGCTGAAACGGTCGAGGGCTTCCTCGCGGATCTGCTGTGCGTCATGCCATGTCTCGAGCATCCTTGGCTGGCTGAAATTATCCCACAGGCCATAGATTTCCTTAACAAGCTCATGGTCGCTTTCATTTATTGCCTCCTCCACATCCCACTCAGGCAATGTGGTGGTCTCAAGAACCTCAAAAATAAGTACCGAGTGATGTGCGGTAAGTGATCTGCCCGATTCTGTAATAACATTCGGATGCGGAATGTTATTCTTATTACTGGCGTCAACAAAAGTGCTTACCGAGTCATTAACATATTCCTGCAGGGTATAATTTATACTGCTCTCACTGTTTGAAGAACCAGTTCCGTCATAATCAACACCCAGACCACCTCCGATGTCGACAAATTCAACGTTAAAGCCGAGCTTACGAAGCTGAACATAGAACTGTGATGCTTCCCTTAGAGCCGTTTTGATCCTTCTGATCTTTGTAACCTGGCTGCCGATATGGAAATGAATGAGGCGTATGGATCCCTTCATCTTATTTCTCTCAATATAGTCGATCGCTTCAAGCAGTTCACTTGATGTGAGTCCGAACTTGCTTATATCACCTCCCGATTCTTCCCATTTACCGCTCCCGCTGCTGGCAAGCTTAATCCTTATCCCGATATTAGGCTTCACCTTTAACCGCCTTGAAATAGAATTGATCAGCTTCAGTTCATTTAATTTCTCAACTACAATGAAGATCCTTTTACCCATTTTCTGGGCAAGAAGGGCAAGCTCTATATAATCCTCGTCCTTATAACCATTACAGATAATAAGCGACTCAGGATCAGTATTAATTGCAATTACAGCATGAAGCTCAGGTTTTGATCCTGCTTCAAGGCCTATGTTGAATTTCTTGCCATGACTTACGATTTCTTCAACAACAGGTCTCATCTGATTTACCTTTATAGGGTAAATTATGAAATTCTGGGCCTTATAATCATATTCCTCCGATGCTTTCTTAAAGCAGTTCGAAATGCTGATGATCCTGTCGTCGAGAATATCGGGGAATCTTACAAGTACAGGAGTTGAAACATCCCTCAGAACAAGCTCGTCGATAAGGTCTTTCAGATCAACACTGATACCATTCTTCTGAGGTGTAACTATAATGTTTCCCTTGTCATTTATTGAAAAATAATCGACTCCCCACCCGTTTATGTTATATAGCTCAGCCGAATCTTCAACACGCCATTTTCTCATTGCAAATCTGTCATAGTAGAAATAATTTGCAATGTTATTAAAATAACATATGAATAAGAAAAAATATATCAATAAAAATATGTAATTTAGCGCCCTTAATTTTAAAACACGATTACAATGAACAAAGGAACTGTTAAATTCTTTAATGTATCAAAAGGATTCGGATTCATCAAAGATGCTGATTCGGATAATGAATATTTTGTACATGCATCAGGCCTCGTAGACAAGATCAAGGAAAATGACCAGGTTACATTTGAACTTGCAGAGGGGAAAAAAGGCATTAATGCTGTGAATGTAAAAAAGGTACAATAAGAAATGAAAATAAAGAAGAGGCTGTTACGACAGCCTCTTCTTTTTATAACCTGCAGGACTCACCGGACCTGCTGGCAAAACTTGTAAAAGCCGGTTAATATAAACTGAATTCTATTTTTTCTTATCGGCTTTCTTTGCTTTCTTGGCAACACGTTTTTCTTTTAACGTTTTTGTGGCTTTTTTCTTTACCTTTTCCTGTTGCTTTGCTTTTTCGTGTGACATGACAATATTGTTTTGATTCGACAATTGGATCAATATAAAAAATTCATTGTTATTAAACTCTTATAAGTTTTTAACAGCATAATCATCGAACCAGAAAACTTGCAGCTTCTTCATCGAGCAGCCAGGTAATCCTGCCGTTTGCAGGAAGCACTAATGATGCCGGAAATTCCCGGTTGGTTTTAAATATCTGCTCAATCATCCCGGCTTTCGAATGACCGGTAACAAGGAAGGTGACCGCGTCGGAACTGTTGATAACTTTTCCTGTAATCGTAACCCGTTTTTGTCCGCTCACAGGATGAGTTGCCACTTCACATATTTTATCTGAGAAAAATGATCCGGAATCTGATGGGAATATTGAAACTGTATGACCGTCTTCGCCCATACCCAGGATAATATGATCAAAAACAGGAAGCCCCTCAAAAGAACGGGTATTTGCAATGATCTCCCCTGAATATCTTAAGGCTTCGACGGCCGGGTCTGCCTCTCCCCTGATCCTGTGGATATTCGTTTCAGGAATTTCAATCCTGCCCAGGAATAGTGAGCTGGCTGCCCCGAAATTACTTTCAGGATGGTCAGGAGGTACGCATCGCTCATCGCCCCAGAAAAAATGTACGTAATTCCAGTCCACTGCCCTTCTGTATTTTTCTGCAAGAACAGAATAAAGTATACCCGGAGTACTTCCTCCGGAAAGAGCAAGTGTAAACGGAGTTTTGTTTTCAGCTGCCTGCCTCATCTCATTTATAAGCTCCTCAGCAAAGGCTTCTGCAAGGCTGGCAGGGCCGGAGTAGATTTTGTATTGTCTCTTCACAGGGTTGAGGTTGAGGTTGAGGTTGAGTTATAATTCGCAAAAGTTGCCGTCTTCGGCAAGGTTCCTGCAGGGGTATCTCCAGGTCAGGCCGCATCCTCCCATAAGGTTGTCTGATATCTCCGGGCCCCAGGTTCCTGCAGGGTATCCGAAGACCTTAATCCCGGGGTTGTTTACCCAGGCATTCTGCACAGGTTCCAGGAATTTCCATGCTGTTTCAACTTCATCATCACGTGAAAAGAGGGTTGGGTCGCCTGTCATCACATCATACAGCAGTCTTTCATATGCCGAAGGTACCCTGATATTTGCCAGCTGACTGTACCGGAAATCCATATTTACATTTTTAACATTAAATCCGGATCCGGGCTCCTTCATATCAAATTTAAGAAGAATGCCTTCATCGGGCTGGATACGGATTATGAGCTGATTTGATGTCGTGATACCGTCATGCCTCTGAAAGAGGTGATGCGGAGTTCTTTTAAAGTGGATAACTATTTCTGTAACCCTTGTCGGAAGTCTCTTACCTGTACGCATATAGAAAGGTACTCCTCCCCATCGCCAGTTATTTATAAAGAACCTCATTGCTATATAAGTCTCGGTCCTGGAATCTCCGGGCACTCCTTTTTCCGATCTGTATCCCGTTACAACATCACCCCGGATCTTTGATCCTGTATACTGTCCCCTGATGACATTTTCCGATACCTCAGCTTCATGGAGGGGCTGGAGAGACTGAAAGACCTTGAGAATTTCGTTTCGGATTGCATCCGGACTAAGGGATGAAGGAGGTTCCATAGCTGTCAGCCCGACCATCTGAAGAAGATGGTTCTGCACCATATCCCTAAGCGCTCCTGATGAATCATAATAACCTCCCCTGTTCTCCACTCCTATACTCTCTGCAGCAGTAATTTCAACCCTGTGGATATAATTCCGGTTCCATAAAGGCTCGAATATACCATTGGCAAACCTGGTAACAAGCACATTCTGAACTGTTTCCTTGCCAAGATAATGATCAATCCTGTAAATCTGGTCCTCTTCAACAAGCTCATGAAGCTTTCTGTTCAGCTCCACAGCCGACCTGTAATCATAACCGAAAGGCTTTTCTATAATGAATCTTCTGAACCCGTTTGTCTGATCAGCCAGTCCGGCTTTTGCCAGGTTCCGGGCAATTATTTCATACATTGCCGGAGGTGTGGCAAAATAGAAAATATAGTTCTCTCCTGTATCAAAGGATGAATTAAGCTTATCAAGCTTCCCCCTGAGCCTGATGTATTCCTCCTCTGCTGAACTGTCCATCGGAAGATAAAATATACTATTTGTAAAACCTTCAGCCAGACGACGATCAGGGTTCTTCTCTTCTGAGAAAGCAAAAATGCTCTCCTTCATTTTTTCCCTGAAATTATCCTCAGTAAAATGAGTACGTCCGGTTCCCAGGATCGCAAACTTCTGTGGCAGAAGTTTCTGTCCCTTCATTGAAAACAATGCCGGTATGAGTTTCCGGGAAGTAAGGTCGCCGGATGCACCAAAGATCACAAGAGTAAGGCTGCCGGTTTGTTCCATATTATTCAAATAAATGCGGTAAGTTAATTAAAAATCAAACCTGATCATTGTAAATATTTTACAGGGTATTTCTGACAGCCCATATCTTTATTATATATTTAACATGTTTTTGATATATTTTCAATATTTTATTAATTTTTTTACATCTTTTTAAACCATTTTGATAGTTTTTATAATATATTTGCATCAGAATTTAAATTTTACCTGAATGAAAGCCACATTATCAGCAGCCATTAGGAATAATAACAGGAATACTAACTGTTACTGAGAATGGTATGTGGTCAGAAAATCATGAAGAACCGTTCTCTTAAAAGCAGAGAACGGTTTTTTTAAGTTTAATTACGAACAGATGAAAAAAGAAATTGAACAGTCCGGAATAAATAGCATGTACAGTAGCGAATTTGAACATGACAGTTGCGGGATAGGGTTTGTTGCTCATCTGAAGGGCAGGAAATCCCATAGCATTATCACTCAGGGTCTTGATATTTTAAGAAACATGACCCACCGGGGTGCGGAAGGGGCCGACAGTAAAACAGGAGACGGAGCAGGTGTCATGATCCAGATACCACGTGATTATTATCTTATACAGGGGTATGAATTACCTCCACAGGGTCAGTTCGGTACCGGTCTGCTTTTTCTTCCACGCAATAAAGAAGACGCCGCAGAATGTGAAAGGATACTTCTCGCGATCATAAAGGAGGAAGGCGTGAGCCTGATAGGATTCCGCGATGTACCGGTCAATAACTCAGTTCTTGGTGAAATATCTCTGGCTGCAGAACCATTTATCAGACAGATCCTTCTCGAAGCCGATATAAGTCAGGATGAACTGGAACGCAGGTTATATGTAATAAGGAAAAGAGCTGAAAGAGCTATCCGTGAATCCGGGATCAGTCAGAAAAAATCATTTTATATTCCTAGTCTTTCTACAAAAGTCCTTGTTTACAAGGGGATGCTGACATCGATCCAACTGGGAGAATACTTTTGTGATCTCATGGATAAAAGATTGCAGAGTGCAATAGCTCTTGTCCATTCGAGGTTCAGTACAAATACTTTTCCAGGCTGGGACCTTGCCCAGCCCTTCCGTATGCTTGGTCATAACGGTGAGATCAATACAATTAAAGGTAACAGGTTGTGGATGGAAGCAAGGGAATCAATTCTCCGTTCTGACAAGCTGGGTGATCTTTCCAGGATTTATCCTGTCATCGAGCCCGAAATGAGCGATTCGGCATCACTTGATAATGTTCTCGAGTTTCTGGTAATGAGCGGCAAATCATTACCATATGCAATGTCAGTATTGATCCCCGAATCGATAAATGCAAAAAATCCAATTTCCCCGGAGCTGCGCGATTTCTTTCATTATCACTCCACCTTCATGGAACCATGGGATGGACCGGCATCACTCATATTTTCTGACGGAAGATATATAGGCGGTATGCTCGACAGGAACGGCCTCCGGCCATCACGTTACCTGATAACAAACAGTGATCTTATTGTTATGGGATCCGAATCCGGAGTCCTGACATTTCCTCCCGGGGAAATAAAGGAAAAAGGGCGTCTCAAAGCCGGCAAAATGCTGCTTGTTGATACTGAAGAAGGAAAGATTTATTACGATGCAGAGCTTAAAAATAAGCTTGCAGCCGAATTTCCCTATGGGAGATGGATACAGGAGAATATGGTAACTCTCGATGAGATTGAAACAGGACATACTGTTCCCGCTGACATGGGTGCCGATTATGGCAGCTATTCAACTGTATTCAATTATTCGGTGGAGGATACCGAGAAGCTCATCAAGGAAATGGCAGCATCGGGGAATGAACCTATCGGATCGATGGGTAACGACATCCCTCTGGTAGTACTTTCCGAGAAACCCTGCCGGCTCTTCAATTATTTCAAACAGCTTTTTGCCCAGGTCACTAATCCTCCTATAGATCCTATAAGGGAGGATCTTGTAATGACATTATCGGGCTATCTCGGTTCGCTTCAGCAAAACCTGCTGGATGAATCTCCCGATAAGGTCAAAATGGTCAGATTCAGAAATCCTGTAATATCAAATACATATTTCCAGGTGGTAAAGAACCTCCGGTATAAAGGATTTTCATCAGCCGATCTGTATATGCACTTCAATCCCTCAGAGGGGGCTGAAGGACTTGAAAGAGCTGTTACCCGTCTTTGTCACGATGCTGAAAAGGCTGTTGATGAGGGAAAGAATTATATTATCCTGTCTGACCGGGGCATAAACAGGGATACTGCTCCCATTCCATCACTTCTGGCAGTCTCTGCTGTACATCACTATCTTATCGAAAAGCGCAAACGTATGCAGATCGATATTGTTGTCGAAAGCGCCGAGCCGCGCGAAGTGATGCATTTTGCTCTCCTGTTCGGGTACGGAGCAAGCATTATAAATCCGTATATGAGCTTTGCAATAATAGACAAACTCGTAAAGAACAAAGCCATCCAGCTCGATTATCAGAAAGCCGAAGCAAATTATATAAATTCGATAAACAAGGGTCTGCTCAAGATAATGTCGAAGATGGGTATAAGTACCCTGAGAAGCTACCGGTCATCACAGATCTTTGAAGCTGTGGGCATACACAGGGATGTGATCGACAGATATTTCGCAGGTACAACATCCAGGATAGGCGGTATAGGTTTGGAAGAAATCACAGAGGAAGTCCTTATCCCTCACAGGAAAGCATTTTCTGATGATGAAGGGCCCCGGCTTCTTGTTGAAGGTGTTTATTCATGGAGAAAGCATGGAGAACATCACGGATGGAATCCGGAAACCGTATCTCTTCTGCAATGGAGCACAAGGAACGGGGACAGGTCAATATTCAGGAAATATGCCGGTCTGGCAGATGCAGATACAATGAAACCCGGGTTCATACGTGGAATGTTAAGATGGAAAAAGAATCCGATCCCTGTGGAGGAAGTTGAACCTGCAGAAAACATAATGAAACGCTTTGTAACCGGAGCTATGTCGTACGGTGCAATAAGTCTGGAAGCCCATGAGACACTTGCGCTGGCAATGAACAGTATCGGAGGAAGGAGTAACACCGGAGAAGGTGGTGAAGACCCTCTCCGTTTCAAACCAAAGGAAGACGGCTCAAGTACACGGAGTGCAATCAAACAGGTTGCCAGCGGAAGGTTCGGTGTGACCACGGAATATCTTGTCAATGCCGACGAGATACAGATCAAGATCGCACAGGGTGCAAAGCCGGGTGAAGGAGGACAGCTGCCCGGGCACAAAATAGATAAGATAATTGCTAAAACCAGGTATTCGATACCGGGAATAACGCTGATCTCCCCTCCGCCTCATCATGATATTTATTCCATTGAAGATCTTGCACAGCTGATATTCGATCTGAAAAATGTCAATCCCGATGCAAAGATCAGTGTCAAGCTTGTTTCCGAAGCTGGTGTCGGGACCATAGCTGCCGGTGTTACAAAAGCCGGAGCCGATCTTATAACCATAAGCGGATTTGAAGGAGGTACGGGGGCCAGTCCTACTTCATCAATACAACATGCAGGTCTGCCTCTTGAACTGGGCCTTATTGAAACACAACAGACACTTGTGATGAATAACCTGAGGCGAAAAGTCATGTTACAGGCCGACGGACAGTTAAAAACAGGCCGCGATATTATAATGGCAGCTCTTATGGGTGCTGAGGAATACGGATTTTCAACCAGTGCACTCGTAGTTCTGGGATGTATTATGATGAGAAAATGCCATCTGAATACATGTCCTGCCGGAGTAGCAACACAAAATCCGGAACTGAGAAAAAGGTTCATGGGTAAAGCCGGTTATCTGGTCAATTTCTTCAGGTTCCTTGCAGAAGACGTAAGAGAATATCTTGCTGAACTTGGCTTCAGGAGCCTTGACGACATAATCGGACGGCTTGATCTTCTCGAGAGGACCACTACGAATGACAATTGGAAAACAAAGAAACTCGACCTCAGCTCTCTTCTCACTGTCCCTGCCGGAGCAGGAACCAATCCGTTCAGATGTATTGAAAAGCAGGGCAGCAAGCTTGAAAATGTGCTGGATCTCGAGCTGATAAGAGAAGCTAATAAGGCTATTCATGAGGGACATCCTGTAAATATTGAAATGAATATCAGGAATACTGACCGGACCACCGGAGCCATGTTATCTGGATTAGTCACACGGATTCACGGACCGGCGGGTTTACCGGACGGAACTATCAGGTGCAGGTTCAGCGGATCGGCAGGTCAGAGTTTCGGGGCATTCCTCGCTCCCGGTATCGAACTGCGACTCGAAGGTGATTCTAATGATTATCTGGGGAAAGGTCTCTCGGGGGGAAGAATAATTGTTGTTCCCCCACCGGAATCATCCTTTGAACCGGACAGGAATATTATAATAGGTAATACAGTACTCTACGGGGCAACAAGAGGTGAAATTTATATTTCGGGAGTTGCGGGAGAAAGATTCGGCGTAAGGAACAGCGGAGCAGTTGCTGTTGTTGAGGGCGTTGGCAATCATTGCTGTGAATATATGACGGGAGGCAGAATTGTTGTTCTCGGCATGACCGGCAGTAATTTTGCCGCGGGAATGAGCGGTGGCATAGCATATGTTTTTAATGAGTCGGGAAACTTTGACTACTTCTGCAATATGGGAATGGTTGAACTTTCACTGGTTGAAGAATCCGGAGATCTTAAGGAACTTCAGGAACTAATAAGACGTCATTACGAATATACCGGAAGCAGGAAAGCGGAAATGATCCTTAAGGATCCTTCAAGATATCTGCCAATGTTCATAAAGGTCATACCTTATGATTATAAAAGAGTACTCAGTGAACAAAAGCTGGAAGAGATCAAAAAGAAGATTGCCGATGTGGAGATGGATGTTGAATTTGGATCAAGAGTATAATTATTTAAGTGATAATAAGGTTTTATGGGAGATATTACAGGATTTTTAAAAGTCAGGAGAAAAGAAGCTGGTAACAGACCTCTTCATGAAAGGATATGTGATTACAGTGAAGTTGAGCAGACTCTGAACAGTGAGGACAGGATGCTTCAGGCTTCCAGGTGTATGGATTGCGGTATACCCTTTTGTCACTGGGCCTGTCCGGTTGATAATTTAATTCCCGAATGGAACGACCTTCTCTACAGGGGTGACTGGCGGGGAGCTTATGAACGTCTTCATGCAACAAACAATTTTCCGGAGTTTACCGGCAGGATATGTCCTGCCGGTTGTGAGCATGCCTGTGTCCTGAATATAAGTCATGAACCGGTCACGATCCGCGAGAACGAAGTTGCCATTACCGAAAAAGCCTTTGCCGAAGGATATATTAAACCGGCACCTCCAAAAGTCCGCACCGGGAAAAGAGTTGCAGTGATCGGAAGCGGTCCGGCAGGACTTGCTGCTGCCGACCTCCTGAACCATGCCGGCCATCTGGTCACAATGTTTGAGAAGGATGAAAAACCCGGAGGGATACTCCGGTTTGGAATTCCTGATTTCAAGCTCAGCAAGACTGTTATTGACCGCAGGGTTGACCTTATGATCCGCGAAGGAGTTGATGTAAGAACAGGAGTCAGGATCGGAACAGATATACCATTTGGAGAGATCATAATTAAGTATGATGCTGTTTGTATTGCAATAGGATCAGGATTTCCCCGCGACCTTAATGTGGAAGGCCGTGAATTCAGGGGAATTCATTTCGCAATGGATTTTCTGACAGCCCGGAACAGGGTGAATGCCGGTATTCTTACAGAAACTGACAGGGAGAAAAGTGCTGAAGGGAAGAGAGTACTTGTTATAGGGGGAGGAGACACCGGTTCAGATTGTGTTGGTACGGCTATCAGGCAGAAAGCAGCAGGTGTCACGCAGATCGAGATACTTCCAAAACCTCCTGCAGAGAGGGCTCAGGATAATCCGTGGCCCTGGTATGCCAGAATACTGAAGACATCAACATCTCACGAGGAAGGTTGTGAAAGGCTGTGGGGCATTTCAACAATCAGGTTCGTTGGAGACGGAAGTATTACCCGGGGAGCAGAGATTGAGGAAGTTAAATGGGAATCCGTCGGCGGGAAAAAAATAATGACACCTGTTCCCGGAACAAGAAGAGTCATTGAAGCTGATCTTATTCTGCTGGCACTGGGATTTTTACATCCGGTTACTGATGGATTTACGTATGGATCCGGAATTGAACTTGACAACAGAAAGAATATAAAAGTTGGTGATAATCTGTGCACTAACCTTTCAGGTGTTTTTGCAGCCGGAGATGCAGTAAGTGGTGCCAGTCTGGCAGTAAATGCAATAGCTTCAGGGAGGAAATGTGCAATAGAAACCGACCGGTTTTTGAGAAAAAATGACTGATTTTTTTGTCAAAACCGGGAAAATTTTGACGAACGGATATTTCCCGTAGGCCGGGAAACATATAATTCCATTAAAATTTAGATTCCTTTTCAATTTGTATTTAAATTTATCAAAGCTTTGGGTATGGAGTCCAAAGTTGTGTATAAAGTTTAAATAAGAAATGAAAGTCAGAATACAGGGCAGGCCCGGAAAAAGCTTTGCCCGGGTATGAAATGTTTTCACGCTTTGAATTGAAGAGAAATGAAAGAACAAGAAGTTGAAATCGGTAACAGTATCCTCTTTGAATTCCAGCGCTATGTAAGGGGAGAAATGACAAAGAGAGAAGAGTTCACATTCCAGAAGAACATCAGGAAGGATCAATATGCTGAAGCAGCAATAGAAGGTTTTACCGAAGTTCCGGAAGAAGAAGTCTCCTTCTTTACAAATCTGGCAGAGGAAGAAGAAGAAAAAAGAGTAAGAAACAGGAAGCGGCTAATTTACAGCATTATAGCTTCGGTAATAATTCTTCTGGTCGCCACATCGGCTTACCTTGTGGTCGAAAAGAAAATTTCGGTAAAACAGTTCAGACCGTTCAAATTTCTGAACAGTGGTACACCGGCACTTATGAAGGTTGTGACTAATCAGGCTCAGATTGCAGGATTTCAGGCATTTGAATCGATGTCACAGATGACAATCCCTGATATCAGAACTGTTCCTTCGCTTCCCCAGGTTACTCCTGATCCTGCACCTGTGATGGTTCCGGCTGATTCACTGGACACGGGAGAGAATACAATCCTGGCAACGGCTGCCCCTGCAGATAATTCAGAATCAGTGCCGGCCACACCGGTCTCAGGATCTGACCAGCAGAATAAAGCCGACACAACAGCTGCATTATCGAATCCGGCAGGTTATATTGCACCCCAGCCTGTCTCAGGAAATAATGGCTTTACTAAATATATTGAAGAGAACATCAGGAAACCTCAGACACTCACTGAAGGAGAAAATGCAGTAGCCGTTGTAAGCTTTGTTGTAAGGGCAACCGGAAATATAGACAGCATTAAAGTACTCAGCAGTCCGGGTGAAGAATATACAGCCGAAGCTATCAGGCTTATAAAAGAAGGTCCTGCTTGGAAGCCTGCGGAAAATAACGGAAGGATCATTGAAGATGAAAAAATGCTCAGGATCGTTTTCAAATAGAAATTTCAAGAACCAGCTATAACTTAGACCCAAAAATAAAGCGGATGCCATTACAGCATCCGCTTTTTGATTTTACATCTTAATCCCTTACATTTTTTAATTCAATCTCTCTTACAGTTATAATCTTCAAATTATCTGTCAATCCGGATTTTCTTAGAAATGTTTCCCTGTCTTCTCCACTGAACTTCAGGATATTCGTACGTGTATAACGCTGTTCCGGGGGCAGATCACCATCTCCCACCAGTCTGTTCACCCAGGAATTCACTACCCTGATCTTCAGTTTATTATTACCTTCCTGTACAAAACTGCTTATATCCAGAACAAAGGGAGCGATCCAGGTTACACCGGCAAACTGATCATTGATCCAGACAGCGGCAATCTCCTGAACATTTCCAAGGTCACAATATATCTTTCGGTCCTTGGTTATACTCCGGTCAATATTAAAGAATATTAAATACTCGGCCGGTCCGCTGTAGTATTTGATCCTCTTATCTTTGAAATCCGTCCAGGATTGAAATTCATTAATTGTTATCATCTCCTCCGGGCCCCAGCGATTAAGGAATTTAATTTCTGCTGAAGAAGATATGGGTATCTCAGAATATGGCTCTGCTTCATTGAATGACAATTCCCTGCCGTCGGAAAAGCGGAGTGTGTAATTACCCGGTTGCGAAAACCTTGCAACAATATTGTTTTCTTTGAAATAACAATCTACAGCAGGAAATAATGAACCTGCCAGTCCCGGCACAGGGAAGATTTCCTTTCCATCTTTCACCACTCTTGTAACATGATTGCCGGTCTGACCGGGAGAAAACACTACAAATACCGAACCTTCCGGATTTAAATGTATTGGGACATAAGTGAACTGTCCGTCATCGATATATATCGCCGGCTTTTTTATTTCACCGCTCATCGGATCCCATAATTCGGGTATTTTGCCTGAAACTCTGAATTTGCATACAACCTCCTCATATCTGTCCGGAAGATCGGTAAGATATCTGTACTTAGTATCATAGATACCATACCTGGCAAGACGGTTTACAACAAAGTATATTTCCTCCTTACCTGTTGTCCTGTGTATATATTCAATAAATGTGCTGTCGCCTGCTGAAGAGAAAGTGAAATCCGGACCCGGACCGGAAGACTTTAAAACCTCACCCGGAGATTGTCCCCAGACGACTTTCCCCTTTCCGTAGTTGTTCACTTTAGTATTTTCGCCGTCAATATTTCCCCAAAGCCTTCCGGCAATTTCAGAAACCTCTCTATCAGCATCAGGGTACTCTGCCAATCCTGTGGATCTCTCAGGTTTAGGTCCTATAAGGATCATTCCGTCGCGAACCAGTTTCTCAAGCTTTCGCATCAGCATGATATTAATGGCTTTTTCTTCGGGAAGAACAAGGACTGAGTAAGTCATTCCGTCGGGAAGTACAATTCTTCCATCTTTAATCTTTACCCTGTCAAGCAGAACACCGAGGCTGCATTTATCCCAGTCGTATCCCGGATCAAGGTCGGTAACCTCTTCCTTAAGAAAAACGAAATTAGGAGTATCATCACCGTAATAATACAGGGCATCTGCAACAAAGCTCCCCTGGGAGAGAAGAAAAGAACAGCGGTTCATATATCTTATAAATGCCTCAGATTCTTTCCACCATGTTACATGCCTGTTCATGTGTGTTCCGGCAAAGTATTCATTGCCGGGTTCTCCGTATTCGTCAGGAGAAGCAGTATATGTATGCCAGACTATCCTGTTCACCCCTGAGCAGAATATTCTGTCAATCACATTCTTACAATCTTTCGGAGGCCTTTCCCAGTGTGGTCCTATGCTTGTAGGGCCTTCTGCGGCAACAAATTGTTTTCCGTAAACATGAGCTACACTGGCACTCTGTTTAACACATAGTCTCTGTGCATCTGATATTCTGTGTGTATTTGAACGTACCCAGAATTCACCCATAGGAACGTCATTATAGCCCATTGTCTTAATTGCATCGATAGGTGCTGAATGTGGTCCTCCTGATTCAGGATGTGTGTATACAGAGTTCTGATGTGCAATTTCTGAGAATGTCCTGTAAAATTCATCAGCGATCAGATCGCTTACGGTCCTGCGGAAATCATGAAGGAAACGGTTTGAAATATCGCGGTTTACAACGATCCTGTTTGTTATTACCGGCATATAATCAGTCATATCATATCCCCTGAGTTCCCTGAATTTCTCCATGAATCGGGGAGTCCAGTTTGCAACTCCCATTTCCCAGCTGTCGGTATGAATGAATTTGAGGGAATTTCCCTCCTGCTTTGCTTTAGTAATCAGCTTTGAGATTACATCATCGTTGTACTGAAGTAAGGCATCCCTGCTCAAGTGATCCATTGAAAGTCCGTCCCAGCCGTCACTCGAAGTTGAAACCTTAACCCCCGTGCAGGTCATACCGTATCTGATAATTGTCCATTCTCCCTCAGGCACATCCCATTCAAGAATTCCGTTGTTAAAGAATCCTGTCACATCAAATATGTCATCCGGGTTAAGCGGATTAATGGGTTCTTCAACATAATCCTCCCTTAATTTGTAAAGAGGATAAATGCCTGACCAGCCAATCCGGTCGCGCAATATTTTTATTCCGTAATTTTTGATTCCAAGGGTATCCTGGTAAGCAGGATTCTTTCTTATAGCCTGAACAAGAATATCTTTATACAGTAACTCAGATGGCGGGTCAGGCAGGGCAGAACTGATTTTTGCCGGACCCCTGAAATCTGTTTCGCTCCATGTTATTTTCTTCATTGCGATTTCGGGGGTAACGGATGGTCCGCCCGGGTTCCATCCGCTCTGGACATTGATCGTCAGTTCCAGACCGAGGCGGTCAGCCTCCTTTACTGCATGACCATATAATTCCATCCATTTTTCGCTCAGGAATGCCGGGCCCGGATCTGTTTTTTTTGCCACAGTATAATTGGATGATCCTGCATCAAAGATAATTGCTCCCCCGTAACCGTTAGCCTTCATGGCTTCAAGATCCTGTGTTATGCACTCTTTGGTGATGTTGCTGTTGAGCCACCACCAGAACGCTCTCAACCTTGCATAAGGAGGAGGATCCGGGAAATCAGCCCTGAGGTCAGGGCTGATCTCTTTCCTGAATCCTTCATTTGTCACAGTGTTCCTGCAGGAACAGCCGGCAATCAGGCTTAAAATCAAGACTGATGCCAGCTTCCCTGTGAAATGTTTTATTATTCCCATCCCGGATTTTGCTTAAGCACATTATCCTTGTTTGTATCAATAACAGTCTGGGGTATTGGCCAGAGATTATAATCGAAGGTCAGTGTAGCCTGCGCTTCGGGCCAGTAAGCATATTGTGATATACGGTCTACAGCTATGGTTCCACCCATTCTCAGTAAGGTGTTCCATCTGCACTCTTCATAGACCAGTTCACGTGCACGCTCGTCGAGAATCAGGTTGAAATTATCATCCATATCGGCAGCAGTAACCAGATAAGTACACTGAGCCCTGTTTCTGAGAAGATTTATATCATTTGCAGCACCGTTTTTATCACCGCTGCGTTGCTTAGCCTCTGCTCTGAGCAGTATTGTCTCGGAAAGCCTTATGAAATAATCATCACGGAAAAGATTGCTCCTGTTTTCTCCGGCATCCAGTCCGGTATATTTATCGGTTGCAATTTTACATGAAACCGGATAGCAAAGACTGCGGTTATTGTTATTTGTGGATTCATCCGCGCCACCAGTGTACATTTCATCCCATGGCACAGTCTGGAGATAATATGGCGATGTTGCAACATTTCCAATAAATGTTCTACGGAAAACGACATCAGAATTTCTCATATCCTCTGCCCATTTACCGTCATAAATAACATCTCTTGTATACATTGTAGGGATGATCTGAGATATCCCTCTTCCGCCGACATCTTCCAGAGTCCCGGTCAGGTGGTTTTTAGCTCCGTCGCGGAATACCGGTCCGTAAGTACGCGAATAGGGCAACCTTGCCCGGCCGTCTTCAGCCTTATAAGCTGCATAGTCTGTCTGCAGAGCCCATATACATTCAGTATTTCCATCCTGATAGTTTACATTTCCTTCCTGGAAAAGATCCCAGTAATGATTTGTCGTTTGTTCAAGTGTACCAACGGGAGAACTTGTGCTTCCCTGCTTGTATACCGGGATATTTATTGAAAGTTCATTTTTTCTTTTGCCAAAACGGGTATTGACCAGTGAATAAATTCCTCCATCGATCACTTTGTTGCCATATGTGACAGAGCTTGCAAATGCTGTCTGAGCTCCCGATGAATTTCCTTCAGCCGCCATCTGGATTCCCAGTGCCAGATAGAGTTCACAAAGATTATGATGGGC
>Ga0209606_1000496_pt1 | contig 58169 bp, 45 predicted proteins | sample AD_UKC057_MetaG_FD_184412 | JGI IMG/M metagenome (GOLD analysis project Ga0209606, IMG submission 184412) | Active sludge microbial communities of municipal wastewater-treating anaerobic digesters from USA - AD_UKC057_MetaG (SPAdes) (version 2) | ecosystem: Engineered > Bioreactor > Anaerobic >... | reverse complement strand
CCGCGAATCCGGCTGCGATTGGCTTTCGGTCGCCGTGGGCAACGTGCACGGCGCCATCTCGGGCGTGCTGCGCGACCGGAAAAAGGTCGAAGCCCGCCTGAACCTCGAACATCTGGACGCCCTGCGCGAGGCCACAAACGTTCCCCTGGTGTTGCACGGCGGGTCCGGCGTGCTCCGCGAATACGTCCTCGAGGGCATCAAACGCGGCATAGCCAAGGTCAATATCGGCACCGAGATTCGCCAGGCTTACGAACAGGCATGGCGCGAACACAACAGCATCCAGGCTGGTCAGGAAGCAACCTACAAGCGTACGTGCTGGATTATTCGCGACTATTTCGGCATTCAGGGAACACGCCACAAGCTCCTCTGACCGCCCCGCGAAACCAAGCTGAGACGAAGGGGGGAGAACCCGTGAGTTTTCTGGGTATCGACGTCGGTACGACCGGATGTAAGACCTGCGCTTTCAGCCAGGACGGGACGCTGCTCGCTTCGGCCTACCGCGAGTACGATTACAGCGTCCCCCGACCGGGATGGGCCGAGTTGGACGCACGGGCGGTCTGGCACGAGATCAAAGACTGCATCGCCCAGGTCAGCGCTGCCTGTGCCCGAGATCCGATCTCGGCGCTTGCTGTCTCTTCCCTGGGTGAGGCCACGGTGCCCGTGTCGCGCGAGCGCGAAATCCTGGGACCCTCCCTCCTGAATTTCGACGAGCGCGGCGCGGAATTCCTCGACGAACTCGCAGCCCGTCTGGACGACGGCCGCCTGTACCGTATCAACGGAAACACCCTCGGAAACCATTATGGCCTGACCAAGCTGTTGTGGCGCCAGGCGCATCAACCCGAGCTATGGAATCGCACCCACAAGTTTCTTCTTTGGGGCGGATTCGTTTCCTATATGCTTGGGGCCGAGGCCTTCACCGACTACTCGCTGGCAAACCGTACGCTCCTATTCGATGTGAACGCGCAGGCCTGGTCGGACGAACTCCTCGCGTGGGCAGGCATCGACCCATCGAAACTGCCCGATACCGTCCCCTCTGGCACAGTGATTGGCCGCGTATCGGCGTCTATTGGCCATGAGCTTGGGCTGTCCCCCAGCGTGGCAATCGTTACGGGCGCCCACGACCAATGCAGCAACGCGGTTGGGGCGGGCGTCCTCGGCCCGGGAGACGCCCTGTTGGGCATGGGCACGTTCTTGTGCGCGGCTCCCGTCTTCGAACGGCGCCGTGAACCGGAGGCTATGCTTCCCCACGGCCTGAATACGGAGCATCACGCCGTTCCCGGCCGTTTCATAACCTTTATTTACAACCAGGGCGGCAGCCTTTTGAAATGGTACCGCGACACCTTTGCTGCTCCCGAGCACCGCGCCGCCCAGGAAGCCGGCGAGAGCGTATATCCGCGCCTCCTGGCGGAGATGCCCGACGGTCCTGCCAACGTGACCGTGTTGCCCCACTTCACAACGACAGGCCCGCCCGAGTTTGTCTCCGGCTCGAGCGGCGTCATGGCCGGGCTGCGCCTCGAAACCAAACGCGGCGAGATCCTGCGGGGAATCCTCGAGGGAACCGTCTTCTATCTCCGGGAGTGTCTCGAACGCGCCCACAGTGCGGGCATCGATGTGACGCGGTTCTCCGCGGTCGGCGGCGGAAGCAAATCCGAGACATGGCTGCAGATGACGGCGGATATCCTCAAGACTCCGCTCGTGCGGCCCAAACAGACCGAAGCGGGAGCCCTTGGCGCGGCCATGCTCGCCGCTGTCGGCACAAGTGCTTTTGCGTCGCTCGAGGAGGCCGTCGAGGCCATGGTTACACCCGGCCGGGCCTTCGAACCTCTACCCGAAGTCTCGGAACGATACGAGAGCCATTTTGAACGGTACAAGATGCTGTGGCCGCTCATGAGGGAGTATCTCCAAGGACGGCCTTGAACCCCGCTATCCCTGCCGCCGTCGCGCACGGCGGGACGAGTGTTTACGGCGTCTCGTTTGCGCGTCGGACCTCGTCCGCCGCCTCCAGAAGAGGCGCCGCGGCTTCAGCGATGCGTTCTGCCATGACCGCGTAGCCCTGGTCGTTGGGGTGGATCTGGTCGGACATCAGACGCGGCTTTCCAAAGATACCCTTCAGGATCTCGGGCACAAACACCGCTCCGTGACGTTCCGCAACAGCCTCGAAGCCATCATAGTAAGGGTCCGAGAGCACTCCCGCTTTGAGATGTATCAGTATGACCATGGACCGTGCCGCAACGCACTGCGCCACAATGCGCTCCACGTTCTCGACCGTCTTTTCCCGGGGTATCTGTTGCAGGAAGTCGTTTCCGCCCACGAGAACGATGACCAGACGCGGGGACCGCGACAAGACATCCTCCTTCAACCGCGCCAAAGCATCCCCGCTCGTGTCGCCCTCGATGCCCGCATTCACTACGCGCTCTCCCAGGAGCCGGGACAAGTGTTCCGGATAGCTGTTTCCGGGCGTGGCCCCGTAACCGCTGGTAAGGCTGTCCCCCAGACATACAATACCCTGATTCGGGGTGTCCAGGTTCGCCGCGTGCTTGTAAGAACTCCCGCACCCGCAAACCAGCGCCGACACACCCAGTGCGATTGCCTTGACCAATCCAGATGTCCTGAACCTGCGCATGTCCCATATCCGACAGGGTTGTCTTTTGGGCAGTATATTACTAAGATGAAGGGTATGAGGGAATCATGCCCGAAGGCGCCGGCGCCGCCATGCAAGCCGCGGGCGTTTTCGGGGTACAAACGGACGGGCACGGGTTATGTCAAGAGTGACTCACGCCAAACAGGAACGTATCGTTGAGGCTGTGCGGCTCGGGCTCGAAGGGGATGCCGCCGTCGAATTTGTACGCGAAAGCGGTTTCGCCATGACATCCGCGGGGATAGCGCGCCATCTGCGCAGCATGGGAGGGCGCGGACACGTTCAGGAGCTCATCGAGAATGACCTGAGCAATATCGAGATCCTGCAGCACTGTTTTCCCCAGGAAGACTTGGGCCACCTTCATGAGGCGCCCCCCAGCCAGCCCGAACTGTTCGACGCCGACGAACACACCCCGGCAGTCCCGCCGCCCGATCTCATGACTCCGGCCGGCATGTTCGAAACGCGCAAGATCGCTCTCCGGCTGCCGTCCGACCTCTATGAAGCCATCCGGCTCGCGGCTCGCGCTGAAAACACCAGCAAGAATCAGCTCATCGTCGATATCCTGAGCTCGGCACTCGCGCAAATGCCGAAACTACCCCCCGAGACGGACGAACAACAGACTTCCTAGCCGTTATCCCGCTCGTTGCGGCGCGCGATGCGAGCGTTGCGCCTCAAGCCCGCGAGTTTCGCACGCATGATCGGAGTGCCCGCGAATTCCTCTCGAAACCCCTCCTCATCCATCTCCTCGAACAGTTCCAATGGCGGACAAGCATGGCCCTGCCGGGGATGAAAATCCGTCTCGCTCGTTGCCGGAACGCCTCCGTTCCAGGGGCAGGCCTCCTGGCAGATGTCGCATCCGAACACCCAATCGCCGAAATGACGCTGCAACTCCTTGGGGACCTCGCCGTGATTTTCGATCGTGTGATAGGAAATGCACCGGCGCGAGTCCACTACATGCGGCGCCACGATGGCGCCCGTGGGGCAGGCGTCGATACAGCGCGTGCACGTGCCGCACAAGTCTTGCGCCGGTGCGTCGGCCGCCGCTTCGAGCGTGGTCAGGATGACCCCCAGGAAGAACCACGACCCTAAATCCTGCCGCAACACGAGGCTGTTCTTGCCAAGCCAGCCCAGACCCGCCCGCGCCGCCCAGAATTTCTCGAGCACGGGGCCGCTGTCAATGCAACAGTACGTATCCACATGCTCGTCCAGGGATTCGATGTGGGCGGCCAGCGCGCGCAGGGGCCTTCTCAGCACGCGGTGGTAGTCGCGGCCCCAGGCGTAGCGCGATATCCGGCCCGTCCCGGGTTCCGCGAGGGGACGGGGCGAATTGTAGTTGCGCGCCACCACGACTACCGAACGCGACCCCGGGAGCCTCTTCAGCACGTCCTGGCGAATGGCCTTCGTGCGGACCATCCAATCCATGTCCGCGTGGAACCCTTGTGCGAGCCACCGGCCGAGCAGGTCCTCGGGATCGATAGTTGTCACGGCCGCTACCGCGCACGCATCAAAACCCAATTCAGCGGCGCGCGTCTTGATCGAGGCGCTGTGGCGTCTGGTGTTCAAGATGCCCCCCGTATACCTATCGAAGGTTGACGCGGTCGCCGTACTGTTCAATAAGCCTCGCGTTCCACTCGTCGCCCCCCGGAAGATTGGCCGTCTTGAAAACAGGCGGCTCTTTGCCCGCGTTCGCGTACGCGCAGCACACGAGGTAAACGATTTGTTCCATTATGGCGATGCCCACAAGACTCGATGTCGCCGCCGTCATCAGCTCCAAGCCGGGAACCTGCAACGCCGCGTCGCCCGCCGTGCCGCAATTGTCGATGACCACGTCGCAGACCTCGTACAGCTTCTTGCTCTGGCCCGCGCCCAGCTTTGCCGCCTTGGATTGGTTCAGCGACGTGATGGCCACGGTCTTCAATCCCTTCTCTCTGGCATAGAGCGCCATTTCTACCGGAACCGCGTTCTTACCGCTGTTGGACACGATGGCCAGCACTTCTCCGGAACGCGTATCCGCCTTGTCGAGCACGACCCGTGCGAGACCGGGCATGCGCTCGAGCCTGGTGCTGGTCGCCGGCCCTTCGTGCTGCATCAGCGCCGGAAACAGGATCGCGTTAACCGGCGCCAACCCTCCCGCGCGGTAATACACTTCTTCTCCGAGGAAATGAGAGTGCCCTGTCCCAAAAACGTGCCAGACCCCTCCATTCATAAGACTCTCAGCAACCATGCCCGCGGCCTTCCGGATGGATTCCGCTTGCGTCTGCTCCACTTTGTCGAGCAATTCGCGGCCTACCTGAAAAAACTCGAGCATAAGACCTCCTCCCTTCGCAGACGGCGCCTGTCCCGGGCTATTGTCCCACGTTGTCCGGCTCGAAAGGCACGGGCAACGCGGCAATGCGTTTCAGCCATGCCCGGTACTCCGATAACGTGAATGGGGGCGCCCCCGAAATATAGTGATTTCCAAACGCCTGGCCGCCGCTTTCCCAACGGATAAGATACAACCGCCGGTCGCTCGCGTACGTGCGCAGGCGGCCCACCTGCCAGTTCTGCGAAGCGGGCACCGTCATTTCGCCCGCGCACAGGGCCTCCCCCTCGGCGCTGGACACCTCAAACCGCACAACGGCGTCCTGCAAGGTGTCGTTTGCCGCAATGACGGGCAGGTACTTGTCGTTGCCGGGTTCGCCCATCATCACGCACACCGGCCGCTGCACCCGCCGGATATACCAGTACGCCAGCTTCCTTCCGAAATAATAGTCAACGACCGCGTCGGAGAACTGCGGCCATCCGTCAAGCACGTTCCACCACAGGATGCCGCTCGTCCGCCATTTGCGCTGTCGCGTGGACTCGATAAAATACTTCTTGGCCTCCGCCTGCACGATTTGGCTGGCGAGCACAAATTCCTCGAGTGTACCGGGTATTTCACCGAAATACTCGCGGATCTGGTTCGCCATGAGCTTAATGCGATTGCGGTCCGCGGCGTTGTGGCGCAGGTGCGAGACGTCATGGACGCGCCACTGAGGGTTGTTTTCCCAGGGCCACAGCGCATCTTCAAAGATAAAACGCCGAATCGAGCCGGCGTTCGGGCAGCCGTGGTATCCGATCTCCCCGATGAAACCGGCGGTGTGCTGCGTGTAATACGGACTCTTGAAATACCCGCGAGGCCCCCACAGGTGCTGCTCGGCAAGCTCGCGTCTGGCGTCCGGCGCGCGGTACGGAGAACTCGGCACGTAATGGCGGCCGGGATCGCACCCGTGCACCACCCTTGGGAGGACCTCTCGCGAAATCCGGTTGTGTTCCGGCGACAAGCCGTCCGACGCATAACACTCGTCGATCTCGTTGTCGCCGCACCACAAAGCCAGCGACGGATGGTTGCGCAACCGCCTGACAACGGTCTCCGCCTCATCGCGCACCCGTTCAAGAAAGGCGTCGTCCTGCGGATACCGGCAACACGCGAACACAAAGTCCTGCCAGACCAATATGCCTTTCTCGTCGCAGAGGTCGAAAAAGGCATGGTCTTCGTACACGTTGCCGCCCCAGCAGCGAATCATGTTGCATCCAAGATCTTCCGCCAGGGCGATGGCCTCGGGCAGGCGGCCGGCGTCCCGGCTGTGGAACGCGTCCAAGGGGACCCAATTCGTGCCGCGCACCATGATGGGCTCATTATTAACGCGAAACACGAAATGGCCGTCCGGATCGGGCGGCTCGTCGTACCGGCACACGGTCGGCCCCCTGGATCCCAGCGGGTGGGGGACCCCGGCGCTGGCAGTGCGGTCGACGGCAACGGTGCGGACGCCAACGCGCTCCGTTCTCTCAGCGAGCGTCTCGCCAGCGCACGTCAGGCGTGCCGTGACGCGGTACAGATTGGCGTCTCCATAGCCGTTGGGCCACCAGAGGCGCGCGCCGGGCACAGGGATACGGCAGGCGTCCGCCGCGAACTCCAGCGGCCATGAATACTCGAAACGATGGCCGCCACAAACTCCTTCAAAATGCACCGTGTAGCCCATGAGGTCCAGAGCCGGAGACCGAACCTCAAACATCGCCGCCAGCACCGCGCCCTGCTCATTTATCTCGAGGGTCCGGTAATAGATCTGCTCGAATCCATGAGCGGCACGGGGTTCAAGGCGCACGTCGCGCCAGATGCCGGCCGATACTGCCCGGGGCATGATGTCCCAGCCCCACATATGCGGTGCTTTGCGCACGTGCAGCCCTTCCATGCGGTGTTCCCAGCTCAGCATCGACGCCTCGTACCGGCGCCGGCGCGCGTGGACCATCGCCGGCTCGATACGCACGTGCAGCTGGTTCCGTCCCGGCCGCAGCGCCCCGCCGGTAGCGAAACGGTGGGGGATAAGCATGTTGTCGCTCCGGCCAACCTCCACTCCGTTCAACCAGACCGTGGCGTAGGTGTCGAGGCCGTCGAAGACAAGATCCCAATCGTCGCAGGCCGCAGTGCTCTCAAACTCGAACTCCCGCGCATACCACCATTCGCAGGTCTCCAACGGGCGCAACAACCGGATGTTCTCCCCAAAAAACGGGTCGAGCAGCTTGCCCGCACGGCGCAAGTCCAATTCAACGTTGCCAGGAACCGTCGCGGGCACGGTTGTCGCTGCGCATCCGGGCAACTCTCCGGGATGTTTCGGCGCATTGGCCGACGTCTTAAGACAGGTGAGCGTCCAAGGTCCGTTCAGTGACATACTTTTCATGAGTCTTGCCGCATCCTTCGAGGGCGAGGTTCACAATAGTCCCTAGCATAGTGTTTTGACCGGATGGCAGATCAAGTTTCTTGACTGGGGCGCCGATTTCGCCGAATATTCGTATGTCCCTGGTGTATTATCCTTAAGGCATACAAGGGTTGGGGGAGGACGGCCATGGCAGGATTCGATCCGTATGACAAGGGTCACGGCGCTGTCGACTGGGATAGTCTGCTGAAGGGTGCCCTGACTCTTCTGCAGATTGCCACGGCTCTTTTCGGGGCCGCGCTCCTCGTCGCCGCGTTCATGTGGGCCATGCGCGTCTTTGAGTTCGCCGGGAGTTTCGCCGAAAACCCCGGCCGAATGTCGGAATACATCCAAGTGGCCAAGCAGGGAGACGCGTTCCTGCCCCCGGTCGAGGAGTCCCCGCGTGAGCCCGCGGAGTCGCCGGCGCCAAATGGCGAGCCGCCCGCCCGGGCCATCGGGCAGCTCAAAAGAGCGACATCCCTGAATAGTGCCGACGTTTTCGAGCGCACCGCGGACCGCGTGCTCGTGATCCTGCTCATGGTCCTTTATGCCATCATTCCTCTCGGCACGGCCCTGGTGGGCCTGAAGATCCTGGTCGCCATGCTATCACGAAAGCCTTCCAGGAAGGAGCCTGCCCGGTTGGGAAAGCATGACGTGGGGGAGGACGGAGAAGCGCTGCCCGATGAACCGGACGCACAGCCCGATGACGCTGTATTGCCACGGCGGATCGGGTGAGCCCGGCGCGCGGCTGGACGCCCGAGCCTGAAAGAAGATGATCCCCGGGGGGCCTGCGGGGTATCCTGTCTCCCAAAGAGTCTCGACGCACACAAAGCCAGGAGAACCGTTGTGACTATGCACCGCCGCATTTCCAGAAGAACGTTCCTCGCATCGTCCCTCGCTGGCGCGGCCGCGATTGGATGGGGCGCCGCCTCGCGCGCGCAGGACCCCCAACCGGACCGTTGGGTGCTCCTCGCCGACATCCACATCCCCGGCGACCGCAACAAAGCTGATGGAACGCCGCCCGTCAAACCCGTCGAGAAATTCGCCGCCATGCGCGCCGAAGTCCTTGCTCTCGACTACAAGCTTGCCGGCATCCTCGTCGCGGGGGATTGCGTCTATCTTCATGGCCAGCGCGAAGACTACGTCACCCTCAAGGAGGAGTCGCAGCCATTTGTGGACGCCGGTATCCCGCTCCATTTTTCCATGGGCAACCATGACAACCGCGAACAAATGTGGGATGTTTTTCCCGGCCACAAGGCCTTGAGCGCGGACTCGGTTCAAGGCAAACACGCCTATGTTCTGGACGCTCCCCGCGCTTCATGGTTCATCCTCGATTCGAATCGCGAAACCGGCTTTGTCCCCGGTGAATTCGGCGCCGCCCAGTTGGAGTGGCTGGCAAAAGAGCTTGACCAGCGTCCGGCCAAGCCTGCCGTCCTCATTGCGCATCATTATCCGGAAGGGGAGAATGGACTGGTCGATTTCGAGGCATTCTGGAGCGTCATTCAGCCCCGCAAGCAGGTAAAAGCCTACTTCTACGGACACAGCCACGCCTGGTCGCAGCATCAACGCGAGGGCATTCACTTCGTCAACCTCCCCGGGCTGGCATGGCTGTTCAGCGAGGAAAACGTCCCTCGGGCCTGGGTCGAGGCGGCGGTCAGCGACAACGGCGCCGATTTGGCCGTGAACGTCATGAATGGGGTGGCTCTGGCGGAAGGCGGGAAATACAGGCTGAACTGGAGAGCCTGAGCTGATAGGCAGGGACCCTTGCAGAAGAGGGGGCAGGACGATGCGCATTTGGGGCCTGAGCGCCCTTCTTTGTGTAAGCTTCACGGCTCATTCCCTTACGCTTGAGGACATTGCGGAAGTCTATGCCCGGAAAGAGGCCGCGCTCGGCGCGTACTCCGTACGATTCGAAGAGGAGGACACCTTCCAGAGAGAAAGCGGCGAGGAAGTGCCCACAAAGGACGTTTATTCCTTAACGGTGGACGGCCCCCGCTACCGCATTGAGGAGCGCACGTTTGAGCCAGCGGACTTGGCGGGATTTGAGACTGTTTCTGTCTGCAACGGTACAGAGTTCAAAATGATACTGAAAGGGCAAGATGGTGCGCCACACTCGGTGTACATTCTGGAGAAGCAGACCTACGAGCGGCCAAGCTATGTCATAGATCCCGTGCGGTTGTCCGGACTGTGGCGGGAACCCGCCCCGTTCGCCACGTATGGGTATGCAATCGATGTGCAGACTATCGTGCGGCCCCCAGAGGCCAGACTTGAGCCGGAGCCCGTTCTTGTAAACGGCGACCGAGCCTGGTGCGTGAGGGGAATGGTGAGCTTTGATGAGCCCAATTCTGGATATGGCCGGTTCTGCCATCTCTGGTTTTCGGAGGAGCGAGGTTTCGCGCTTCTGAAATGCGCCCTTTACGAGTCTGAACCTTCACATGAACAGGAACCCCATCTCGAAATCACGTTTTCGGATTTCTTCGAGGTTCAGAATGAACTCTGGTTTCCTGAACACATTCTCGCTGAGTGGGTCGGGCATGATGAAGAGCCTCTCAAGAGAGTAACCAACTTCAAGATAAGCGTGCTGGAACTCAAGACCGGGGCCCAGGTAACCGACGAAATGTTCCATCTCGCCGTGCCCGAACGCGTCGTGGTAATGGACGACGGCCGCTTTTATCGCGACACGGAGTCCTGGCGCAGGTCCAGGAAAATCGGCCACTTCGCCGAATGGTTTTCGGAAGCTTCCGGCATTAACCTCAGGCAGGTACGTAATGTCCTGATATTCGTCCTCGTCCTCGTGCTCGGGTACTGTATCTTCTTTCGGAAAAAGGAGAAACGCGCGAGCATCGAATAAGACGCCCCTCGCCTTGCCGGATTCATCTGCGCCACGGCCTATGCGTCCATACTGTCCATCAAGTCCATACAGACCATACTTATTCTCGCCATGGAAAGCCCCTTTGTCCGTATGCTAAAGTTGGCCATCGACATCACTCAGGGCTGTTTCCCAAGGGGGCTATCGATGAACGCAACGCTTTTCATCATTGCCTGTGCGGGCCTGTTCACGGCAGTGGAGGAGGCGCCTGCCCTGTATTTCGTGCGCGAGGGCGAGCCGGCGGCGGTGCGCTATGCCGCGCGCGAATGGACCCGGGGCGACGGCTACCTCGAGTTCAAAGGCGAAATGAAAGGCGATTTGCTGTTTGCGGACCGCTGGCTCGGCTCGGGCAATTTCCATCTCCACGCGCGCTTGGCTCTGATGAACGTCGAGGGTACCGCTGCAAGCTTCGTGATCAACGACCGCAGCCATTTCGGCTTCGACGGGGACGGAAAACAACTCTTCGTGGAAGGCCGCTTGTTTGGCGACAAAACCGCCCATATCGAAGGTACCGCCGGGCTCATACAGCCGGGCCAGCCATTCGATTTTGACGTTATCCGGGAAGGCGCCCAGCTCCGGTTCCAGATCGCCGGCAGGGACGTTCACACAATCGAATATTCCGGCAGGGATCTCGGAATCGTCGCGTTCCGCCCGTGGCGGAGCACCATGCGCATCTACGATTTCTGGGTTCGCGCCGCCGAAACCGCGCCGTTTCCGATGCGCACGCAGCCCACTTCGTATTCCATTCCCACGCTGGACATGGCCTTCGAGACTTGGCGGCAGGTTATCGTCGAGTCCATCCCCGGACAATACCTCGGCCATCCGACCACCGTCTTGATGCCCGACAACAAGACCATCTTCGTCACCTATCCCCTCGGACACGGGGGCCCCTCGGCGGTCCTCAAGAAAAGCACCGACGGCGGTCTCACGTGGAGCGAGCGCCTTCCCGTCCCGGACAATTGGGCAACGGCAACGAATTGCCCCTGCATCCACCGGCTGGTGGACCCCCACGGCGTGGCGCGACTGTTTGTGTTTGAAGGCAACGGCCAGATGCGGCAGGCCTGTTCCGAGGACGGCGGCGAGACCTGGACGCCCTTCGAGCCCAACGGTCTCCACTGCGTGGTCGCGCCCATTACCATCGTGCCAATCCGTGGCAATCGCCTGCTCATGCACTACCACCGTGGATTCAGCGAGCAAGACCGCTCGCCCCTCACAATCTGGCAGAGCATCTCGGAAGACGGCGGTCTCACGTGGGCTCCCGAGCGCAAAGTAGGGGAGAAGCTCGGCGCCGATCCCTGCGAACCCGCCATTATCCGGTCGCCCGACGGTACACAACTGGCGTCGATCATGCGCGAGAACTCCCGGCGCTACAATTCACTTCTCATGACCAGCAACGACGAAGGCGAAACCTGGACAGAACTGGTCGAGGCGCCCGCCAGCCTGACCGGCGATCGCCACATGCCCCGCTATGCTCCCGACGGCCGCCTGGTAATGACCTTCCGCGACACTGCCGCCGATAGCCCTACCCGGGGCGATTTCGTGGCTTGGGTGGGTACCTATGACGATATGGTCAATCTGCGCGAAGGGCAGTACCGCGTCCGGCTCCTGGCCCCGCCAAAGAAATTTGACCTCGGCTATCCCGGCCTTGAACTCCTCCCAGACGGGACCTTCGTAACTACCACCTACGCCGAACTGGTGGCCGGCCAGAAGAACTCGGTCATCAGCGTAAGGTTCACCATGGACGATATCGACAAGAAAGGCGCGGTTACCCTCGACGAGCAGGCGGTCTACGTTGGCGGACAGGAGGGCTACCACACCTACCGCATCCCCGCCGTTCTGGTCACGCAACAGGGCGCCGTGCTTGCCTTTTGCGAAGGGCGCAAGAACAGCGGGGCCGACGACGGCGACATCGACTTGATGCTCCGGCGCAGTACCGACAGCGGCAAGACGTGGGGGCCCATGCAGAAGATCTGGGACGATGGCGAGCACACCATCGGAAACCCCGCGCCCGTGCAGGACCGCGCCAACGGCGTCATCTGGCTACCCTTCTGTCGTGACAACGACCGCGTATTCGTCACCCACAGCGCCGACGACGGGCTGACCTGGGCTGAGCCCGCCGAAATCACCAAGCAGGTCAAACCCGTCGGATGGGCCTGGTACGCGACCGGACCCGTGCATGCCGTCCAGCTCAAGAGCGGCCGCCTGCTCATTCCCTGCAATCATTCCTTGGCCGGCGACGAGAATCAGTACTCGCATGTCATCGTTTCCGACGACCATGGGGAAACCTGGAAGCTCGGCGGCACGTTACTCGCCAAGACCGACGAATGCACCGCGGTGGAACTCCAGGACGGCCGCGTCTACCTCAATATGCGCAGCTATCATGGCAACTATCGCAGGGCCATCGCGTGGAGCGGCGACGGCGGCGAGACCTGGAGCGATGTTCAGTTCGACCAGACCCTCGTTGAACCCGTGTGCCAAGGAAGCGCGTGCCGCCTGTCCACCACCGGTAACGGCGGCAAAAACCGCATCCTTTTCTCAAATCCGGCGAGCCCTGACCGTGTCCAAATGACCGTGCGCGTCAGCTACGACGAGGCGCAGACCTGGGCCGCCGGCCAATGCGTCCACTGGGGCCCCTCGGCCTACTCCGACCTCTGTGTGCTGCCCGACGGGGCCATCGGCCTCTTGTACGAAAAAGGCCGCAAAGACGCCTACGAGACCATCACATTCGCCCGTATCCCTTTTGACTGGCTCACCGGCTGGACGGACCAGCGCACCGCCGCCGGAAAGTAGGGTGGCGGCGCCATGGCGTGTCTTCCCGTTGCCGCAGGGCACAAGTGCGGACTGACAAGGACCGGCGGTGGCGGCCGCCTCTACAACCGGTTTCCGCACGGCATAACCTCGCGCTGATGCATTTTCTCCTCTTTCTGCTACACTACAGCCTGTAAAGGGGCCGGGTTTTCCAGGCAGACGGAGAAGGCTGAAGCGGAAAACTCCCGTGCATCCGCGGCGGGGTCGCATGCACATCGGCCCGTGAACGTGTTCTCGAAGAACGCACCCGTCCCGGCACGCGGAATAGATTGCGCGTCGTGACATCCATATGAGATTAGGGAGACGAAAAGTGAGAAGAACAGCTCGAACGGTTCGATTGGGGTGGATGCTCGTCTTCTGCCTTGCCGCCCTTGCCGCCTTGGGGGCCGCGGTCAGCCAGGTTCGGCTGCCTCTCTTCCGGGGATACTGGTATCCCGCCACTGCCGAAGCGGTCCGCGCGGCGTGCGAACAGTACCTGAACGAAGCCCAGATGCCCATGCCGGTTCGCGGGAGGATTGTCGCCTGCGTTGCGCCCAACGCCGGCTACCCCAATTCTGGAGGAGTTGCCGCCTACGCGTTCAAACCGCTCAAGACCGGCCAGTATGACCGCGTGATGATGCTGACCGCTTCGCACACGGTCAGGTTTCAGGGATGCTCCATTCCCATCGTGCGGTATTACGCGACGCCGTTGGGTCTTGTGCAACTGGATGGTTCCGCCTGCAAAAGGGCAGCCTGGTCGTCTCTGATCGAGTCGCAAACCGTCCTCTATAAGGATATCGGGATGGGGAGGAACAAGCGCGTCGCCATTCACGAGACGGAACATGGCATCGAGCTGTTATTGCCGTTTCTACAGGTTCAGTTGGGCAACTTCGAACTCGTTCCCATCGTTGTAGGCGACTTGATGGACTCCAACGGCCGCCTGCGCACCACCGCCATCAAATCCATCGCCGACGTTCTGCAACGTATTGTAGACGACCGAACCCTCATTGTCATAAGCTCCAACTTGACGTACTACGGGGAGCGCTATGGATACACTCCGTTCAAGGAAAACGAAACGGAGGGCATAGAATGGCTAGACAAGCAGGCCCTGCACTTTATCCTCAATCGTGATCTTGAAGGTTTCGCGGATTACCTCGAAAAGACACGCAACCCCATCGACGGCGCAGCGCCGTTGGCGATACTCATCGCGCTTCTGCCCAATCAGGTCGAAGGCTATCTGCTCAATTACCAGACACATGCGCAGGAAATGGGAGAGAGCGGGTCCTCCGTGAGCTATGCCGCCCTGGTCTTTTCGGACCCGGCCGCGGCCCCCAATGAGTCCAAGAAGACCCTCGAGGTCACGCCGTGGGAACCGGCCGATGCCTCCGACATCTCCCTTTACGGCCCAACGAAGCCCATCACGGGAGATGATATGGCCGGCCGCCTGGCAAGTGGCCCCGAGAAAAGCGCCAACGAATAGACCGGCTGGCTCCTTGCCCACGGCGCCTTCACTCCGTTAGAAAAGCCTGTCTGTTTTCTGGTCGCCTTCCGCGAAGCCAGGCAGGACGCGGCGCAATAGTTCGCAGAGCCTCGCGGAATGGTGTTGTCCTATGTCGAGCACCTCGTCGTGGGTCAGGCGCTGTCGGCGGCAGCAAGTGTTCGTGATACAGGAAATCGCCCCGGCCCGCATTCCCAGACCTTGCGCAGCAACTATCTCCGGCGCCGTGCTCATGCCCACCGCCCATGCCCCCTGCCGTTGCAGCGCCGCTATCTCTGCCCGCGTCTCATAACTCGGCCCGTGGACCCATGCATATGTGCCGCTGGCCTCGCACTCCGGCACGCGCCAGTTCGGGACGGTTTCGCCGGGCGCATCCGGCCATCCGCGGTAAGGCCATGTCATGATGCATTCCGCCGCCATGAGTGCCCCCGGCTCCAACCCGGCCTTCAAGCCGCCTGCGGCATTGGTGAACACGATCCGGTCAACGCCGAACGAAGCCAGTACCCGCACGGTCGCGGTCACCTCCTCGAATTTCAATCCCTCGTAGAAGTGACGCCGCCCCTGCTGCACGATCACGCGCACGGCTCCGCACAGGCCCTCAGTGAAGGTCCCCGCATGGCCTGCCACACCCGCTGGAGATAGGCCCGGAAACACGGCAAAGGGTTTCTCCCAGCAAACTTCGTCGAGGATGTTTCTCAGGTCCAGGCCTGATCCCGCGACTACCGCCATACGGCAAACGGCGCTCATGTCTTCCACGCGGCGGGCAGTAGATAACGAGTGTACAGTTCCATCGCATACGGGTCCGTCATGCCTGCAATGAAATCCACAATCTTCCGCTCGAGGGAATCCGTGGGATCCCCCTCGCAGCGCACTTGTTCGGGCGGGTGGCTCAACAAATACGCATAGAGTTCGCGTAAGACCTTCTTGGCGTTCTCGATTTCCCGGTGAATGGTCTCACATGGGTACACGTAGTTGTAAAGGTAATCACGCAAAGTACGCATGCTCTCGCGGACATCCCGGGCGATGTCGATGGTCCCTTCCTTTGACCCCTCGATAATGCCAAGAACCATGCTGTCGATGCGCTCAGAAGACGTGTCACCGAGATGTTCAACCGCGGCCCCGGGAAGGTCAGAAGTCCGAATGATGCCGCCGCGCAAGGCATCGTCGATGTCGTGATTGATATAGGCCACCGCGTCGCATACGGCCACAATGTCGCCCTCGAGAGTGACCGCGCCGGGCTCCTTCATGCCAAGGATGATCCCTTTCCCTTTCGAATGGTTCGCTATTCCATCCCGCACCTCGAACGTCAGGTTCAAACCCGGGCCCCGGTGCGTCTTTTCCAGCTTCTCAACGATCCGCAGGCTTTGCGCGGTATGATTGAAACCCTCTGCATACAGTTCGTTGAGGACGAATTCGCCCGCGTGACCGAAGGGAGCGTGGCCCAGATCGTGCGCCAGCGCAATCGCCTCGGTCAGGTCTTCGTTCAGAAACAGCGCCCGCGCCACCGTTCGCCCAATCTGGGCAACCTCGAGGGTGTGGGTGAGGCGCGTACGGTAATGATCTCGCTCCGGAGCAAGAAATACCTGCGTCTTCCGCTTCAGACGGCGAAATGCTTTCGAGTGGATGATGCGGTCCCGATCCCGTTGATAGGCGGTTCGAAACGCGTGTTCCGGCTCCGGGTGGGCGCGCCCCCGGCTGTTCGCTACAAGCATCGCGTAGGGGCTGAGAGTCTCCCGTTCCCGCTGCTCGATCTGCTCACGGACGGTCACCGCTGGGAACTCACTTGCCTTTGGAGAGCCGCCGGGCCAGTTCGATCGGCAATCCGGCGTCGATTATCTTGCGCGAGCAGGCATCGATGTCATACTCGACCCGGCAGAACTCGAAGCTGCGGCTGTCGGTGTCAAAAAAACCGAACCCGGCCCGCGGATCACGGTCACGTGGTTGCCCGACGGCTCCCGGATTGATGAAATACCGGTTCATGGGGGTGAGTTGACACACGCCATCCGGGACCGTGCTGGTGCTGTTGCCCTTTTCGCTGAAGAAAGACGCCCGGTGGCTATGTCCGAAAAAACATATGCTGATGTCGCGGCCGTTCAGATATTCCAACTGCCGCACCGCGTCCAGCCAGTCGATAATGTAGTCGTCCCGGTTGCTCGGCGAACCGTGCACACCCAGGCAGTCGGAATTGAACACTATCTGCTCATGACAACTCGCCAGCCAACGGCGATTATCGTCGCGAATCTGCTCATACTGCCACTCGATGGCCTTCTTGGCGGCCGCCCGGAAGAACCAGGGATCTTCGAGACCGCACACCGCCGCGTCATGATTGCCCATAATCGTGGGAATCCCCCGCTCGCGAACGATGTCCACCACCTCATTGGGGTTGGCATTGTAACCCGTCAGATCGCCCAAACAGATGATGCGGTCAGGTTTCCGATCGTCTATCCGCTGAAAGACAGCCTGGGTCGCTTCGAGATTCGCGTGAAGATCCGATATTATCGCAATTAGCATCTACTCGTCCTTGAGGGGAAATACTTTCATTGTGGGCGCAGTAGCGTTACTCCGATGGTTGTTTGAACTTCTCTTTCTCGATGATCCGACGCAACTGCGCCACTTTCTTGCGTGCGTGCGGGTTCGAGGGGTCAGTCTCGAGTATCTTCTGCATGCCAGCCAGCGCCTTTTCGTAATCACGGCGCTTAATGAACTGGACGGCGATATTGTAGTCGGTGGCCAAGATCTTCTTCCGAAGCCGGGCCGAACGAGGCTGGGCTTTCGTCGCCGCCGTATATTGCTGAAGTGCAGCCGGATAATTGCGCGTCTCAAAATAGAAATCGCCCATTGACTCCTCGTGGGTAACGTCTCCCGTGGCGTCTTCCTTGCCGCGTTCTTCGATCTCCTTCAGGCGGTGTTGCTCATATTCTTCCGGCGTATACACGTGCTTCAGGGCAGAACGCTCAACGAGTATCGATATGTTGTTGCTCGAAGAATCCGTCGGAATCAAGAAAAAGCGTTGCTCATCGGGCTCGTAAGGATGCAAGGTAAATCCGCGTATGAATTCTCCATCTGCAAACTCGCAAATGCGTTCCCCGCCCTCCGGATGATACTCGGGGTATCTCTGGCGAGCGTCGAAATGACCGTCAAAACTCTTTACCTGAAACACGGCTTTCAATTCACTGAACCGAACCTGAATCGTCTCTCCGACTGTTGCGCCTTCGCGCGTCATGGTATCCAAATGAAATCCTGTGTCCTGCGGGTTCAACGCGAAACACACACCGTACTGTATCCTGCCATCCTTGTAACGGACGACGAGACGTTGCCTGGGATGCCTTTGCCGCGCCTGGACACGCTTCTGTTCCACGTACTTCCGGCGCAATTCCTTCTGTTCCGTCCACCGCTGACGCAGCAGAGTTCCGATATGCGCCTTATGAATAGACGTTACATACAATCCCTGCCGGCCGATCTGATTGAGAGCATCATTTTCCGTCTCGGCCTCAATAACTCCCGACGTTTCGTTGCCCTCTCCGTCGATTGCTTTGTAATCGAACTTCGCCACTACTCCCCTCCCCGGGCTTAGCCCAACGAGCCACCATAGTGTGCAATTCGAATCGAAACTTCTCGGATGAAGCCAACCGACCTCACATCTTGACTCTCAAACGAAACCTTAGCACGAAAGCACGATCCCGTCAAAAGGACACAGTACCTAACCCATTGATAGTGCTACGCTTCGTTCAGTCTCTCGTCATCATGTTATCGCGCGGCGCTTACCAACACTGATACGGTGGTCTTATGTCCGTCATCTACGCTATTTTATGCCATCCTACCCGGGAATACAAGCGCACTGCGGCAAATATGCTATATTCTCGCTGAACGCATTGTCGCGCCAGAGTTCGGGCCATCCGGCCGCCTGCCTCTTGCCCAGCGTAAGGAACCGAAACCGGGTTCTTGGTGTTCAACCCGGTGTAATGGGAGCCGCAAACAACAACCAATCGCCTTCTGACGGTTCCAATGTCGAGGTCACAAGCGCGGGAAGGCGGGCAAGGCAGGGAAAAAACCAAAAGACGCCGACCCTGCACAAGGAGCCAAACATGCGGAATAACATCTGGACAACCATCCTGGTATGCGCGGTTTTCACTGTGAGCTGCGCCCTTTGCGCCGTCGGAGCGCCCAACGCCGAAGAAATAGCGAAGCTTAAGAGTGCCGACACCAATGGAGACAACAAGCTCACCCCGGAAGAGTTCACTGCCGCTTTCCCTGAAGCTGGCAAGAGCGGTTTCAACAAGCGTGACCGAAACGGGGATGGCTTTATCAGCCGTGAAGACTTCGCATCGGCCGACAGTTCCGAAGCGCCTGCCAATCCTGCGAATCCCATAGCGCCAAGAATGCGCGTGAAAGCCTTGCTGCAGGAAGCGGACAAAGACGGCAATCGCGAGGTCACATTCGAAGAAATCGCCGCCGTGGCGCCCCAGGTCAGCCGCGAACGGTTCAAAACCCTTGATCGCAACAATGACGGGGTCATCTCTCAAGCAGATAGAAACGTTGGCGGCCCCGCCAAATTTGATTTGCCCAAGCTGTTCGCCAAGGCCGACACCAACAGCGACAAGCAAATCACGTTCGAGGAACTACAGGCGAAAATGCCGAAGCTCACCAAGGAGCGCTTCGCGCAATTGGATCAGAACGGCGATGGAATCCTCAACCAGGCCGACCGCGCTGCTTCGGCCCCGGCAGGCGCCGAAGGCCGCCGTCCGGACCGTGCCGCAATAGTCCCCAAAATGCTGCAGGCCGACACCAACGGCGACAAGCAAATCACGTTCGAGGAACTACAGGCGAAAATGCCCAAGCTCACCAAGGAGCGCTTCGCGCAACTGGATCAGAACGGTGACGGAATCCTCAGCCAGGCCGACCGCGCTGCTACGGCCCCGGCAGGCGCCGAAGGCCGCCGTCCGGACCGTGCCGCAATAGTCCACAAAATGCTGCAGGCTGATTCCAACGGCGACAAGAAGGTTACCTACGAAGAGGCTACGGCAATGAAACCCGGATTTCCTCGGGCGGCCTTTGACCGGTTCGATGCCAACGGCGACGGCGTTCTGTCCCAGGAAGACTGCGGCGAACGGTGTGAAAAGCAGGAATAGCCGGTCCGGTTTCCGCCGGTCCGTCTCAAAACACCCCCTTCCCAAACCCGGACGGGGGTGTTTCTGATTCGCGCAGCAGCTCTTACGGACGCTCACTCCGGGATTTGCGCCGCAGCATGTCCGCGAAATCACCGATCTCTTCCACCCGAAGCACGTAGCAGGCGCCCAGGTAAGCTGCAGAGGCCGACACCAGCAATGCGACGACTGCCGCCAAATGGGCCGGGGTCGAATCCGACGGCCAAATCTGGGCCGTTTTCGCATATGCGGCGTATCCCGCGGCCGTCATAACCGCGCCCGCCACGGTCATGCGGAGCAGTGACGTCAGGAACGCGCTGTCCCAGAGCGGGCCATGACGCCTCACCAGGAAGTAATACAGCGCCGCGAAATTCACCGTATACGATATGTCAGTCGCCAACGCCAGGCCGCGGTAGCCGAGGGGGCGCACCAGCGCGATGTTCAACAGGATGTTGAGTATCATGCTCGCGCTGGCAACGATCACGGGCGTTTTCGTGTCGGCCACACAGAAAAACCCCGTCACACCCACCTTAACCCATGCAAACGACAGCAATCCCAGCGCATAGACCGTCATCGCCCCGACGGTCAGTTCCGTCTGCTCGGGCGTCCAGTCGCCGTGCTCAAACAACAGCTGTATGAGCGGTTTCCCGAAGAAAACCAGACCCAGCATGCATGGAAGCACCAAGAAGAAGCTCTGGCGGAAACCGGTCATCAACGTGTCGCGAATTTCCTTTGCGCGGTTTCGTGCCGCCGCTTGCGACAGCAACGGAAGGATGGCTACCGCTACGGCAAATCCGAACATGCTCAGCGGCAACTGAATCAAACGGTTGGCATAATAAAACGCGCTCACAATGCCTTCGTCCAAAGACCGGGCGAACAGAACGTCGACAAGCTTATTCACTTCGCCCGCCGCCTGGCCCACAAGTACGGGCATCATCAGCCCATAGACTTTCCATACGCCGGCATGGCGGAGTTTGAAGTTCGGAAGCCACACCCCTGTCCTTCTGCCGAGCGCCGCATACAGGACCGCCAGTTGCGCCACGCCTCCCAGCCATACTCCGAGAACCAGGGCGTAGGCCGGGTCCGGAAACGCGTTCCGGAATGCCAGACAACACAGGATTAGAGCAACGTTCAACAACGCAGGGGACCACGAGGGCGTCGCATAGTGCCTTATCGTATATAGAGGCCCCATCGCAAACACCGCCATGCCGATGAAGAACAAGTAAGGGAAGGTCCAGCGCGTAAGCGTGCTGATAAGTTCCAGTTCCTGCGCCGAAAGCGTCACTCCGCCCGTTATCGGTTTCAGCGCGTTCAGGCCGCTCAATAACTGCGGGGCAAGGATCGAGCCTGCCGCGGTCAATACCAGCAACACGACCAGCATCGAAGACATTGCCGCCGAAACGAGTTCGTTGAACGCCTCCTTGCCCTCTCTCTCGAGCGATTTCGAGAACACCGGCACAAAGGCCGCATTCAGCGCGCCTTCTCCGAGCATGTCACGCAGCATATTGGGCAGTTTGAACGCGAGGATGAAGGCGTCTCGCGAACCTACGCCGACAAGGGCGCCCACCACCATGTCCCGCACCAGGCCGAGGACGCGGCTGAGCATCGTGCCCCCCGCAAAGATCGACGCAAACCGCGCGCTCAGACGCGTTGACTTGTTTCTATGGAGGCTCATGGTCCCCCAACCCTTCGCCGGGTGATCATTGGGGATTCGCTTCCGCACGCGGCTTGTTTATCAGTGCCAGGAGCAGCAGCAGCCCGCTTGCCAACACCGATGCCTGAGGGATGCGATGTGGCGCCCAAGGCGCTGGCCGTTCTCCCGGCTCGGCGAGAGGCATTGCACCCAGACACCGGTAACGCTTCGTCTCCCGAGGGGGCAAATCGCCGCTCAACCGGTGAAATGTACCATACGACGTTACAATCGCATTCATTCCGGTGAACCGGCCCCACGGATCAAATACCCCGGAAATGCCGGTGTTGGCGCTGTGCACAAGCGGCAGCCGGGTCTCAACCGCCCGCAAACGCGCCTGTTCGAGTTCTTGCTCCAGGGCGTTGCTGGCCCCGAACCACCCAAGATTCGTAATCACCACGAGGAAATCCGCTCCTTTGCGCCGCAACGTCTCGCTCATCTCGGGAAACAACACCTCGAAACAGATGAGCGGGCCAAGCGTGCGCTCCCTGACAGGGAATACCCGCACCTCATCTCCAGGTTCCACGTCGCTGATAATGGGCACCATCGTCTGAACAATCGGCAGGTACTCGCCAAAGGGCACATACTCGCCAAAGGGCGCCAGATGAATCTTGTCGTAATAGCCTTGTACCGTGCCATCGCCCGAAACCAGGAAACTCGAGTTCCGAAACCGGCCCGTTTCCGTATCGGTCCGTTGCGAACCCGTATACAGCGCGGCCCCCGTTGTCTGCGTCAGATTCTCCATGGGCTCGAAGAGCTCGGGAATGGTAAACTCGTCCATTACCAGCGTCTCTGGCCATACAAAGAGGTCCACCGGCTCGTTTTCGGCGAGTTTTCGCGATTTCTCGGCCGCATTGCGGACCATTTCTACCGTGTATTCGGGGTCCCATTTCATTTCAAGCGGGAAATTGGATTGAAACACACCCACGCGGAAGGGAGGAGAAGCATAGACTGCCGGCTCAAGCAGAAGCAGGCCCGCCCCGTGGGCGCCGACCAGCAAGGTCAACGCGACGGCTCCGCGCGCAACACGCAGACGGCTAAGATAGACCGTCTCCGCCAACAGCGCGTTAAACGCAACCAGAATCCCCGCAAGAAGGCTTGTTCCGCCAAGCGACGCCAACTGAAGAAAGGCAAGATCCTTGCCCTGCGAGTAGCCAAGGCTGCTCCAGCCAAATCCGGTGAACAGACGTCCTTGCGCGTACTCCATGCCCATCCAAAGCAGCATCAGCGACAACGCCGCCGGAAACCACGGCAGGCGCCGCCGCATCCATGCCCACAGCAGCCCCGTCACGGCCCAATACGCCGCCATAATCACGCAGACCGCTTGCTGTCCCCAGAAAGCCCAGCCCCCCGCCCAGAAGAAGTTCGTCAGCAGCCATTGGAACACTATGCTGTGAAAAAGCCAGCCGGCCAGGAAAAAACGGCATGCCGCCTCCTTGGGTGTTGCGTTCCTGCATGCAAAGAGAAGCGGCGTCAGCGCCGCCCACGCAAGAAAATACACATGCCAGGCGGGGAAGCACATTGCCAACATGGCGCCGCTTAACAACGGCAACCCGAATCTTGTGATGAATGCCTTCATGTAGACGGGATCATGCGCGGGCTGGACCGCAGAATTCAACCTTCAAGGCGCCGCGTTCCAGAGTTATGGGGTCTACAGACAAAACCGGCACGCCCATCCGAAAACGTGCCTGCCGGTGCCGTTTCAAAGGCCAGACAAATGCCTACAATTCGTCTTCCATGATCTCGATTTCCTGCTCGATGCGGTCGAGATTCTTCCATTTCTCCTCGCGCCAGAAGTTCAGTGCGCTGATAGCTTCCGGCCGGAGATTTCGAAGATCCACAATCGTCGGAGACAGGAAAATCAGCAAGTGTGAATTCTGTGCCTCGACCCGCCGGCCACGGAAAGAGGCGCCCAATACCGGCACTCGGCCAAGCAAAGGAACACGCCGTTCCGTCTTGAACACGTTGCGCGACGAAAGCCCGCCGACCACCAGCGTCTGGCCATTGGGCACCAGCACCTGGCCGGTCTGTTCGCGCGTCGCGAATACGGGAAGATCAATACCCCGGATCGGACTCGATGGCAGCTGGTCTACCACATTCAGTTTCGACAGGTTTATCTCGATCATGTCGTCGCCGAGCACCGTCGGCTGTATCCCGAGATTCACGCCCACTTGCCGCCACGTCACTTGCAGCTGCGCGCGGCCTTTCTGATAAATAAGCGACTGGTACGGCACCTCTTCACCCGCGTGAATGTCCGCCACGCCGTTCTCGACTACCAGCAGCTCCGGCTTCGAGATCAAGTCCCCATCCGATTTCTGCTCAATTCCGCGAACGATCCCGTCTATCGTCCCCGTGCCGCTGTCGATGATGCTGAAGGTGACTCCCGCGCCGCTTTGGGTCGTGATCCCGCCATTCTCCAACACGTTGCCCGTGGCAACACTGCTGGGATAATCCGGCGTTATGCGCACGTTGTCGCGGTAAGGATTCGTGTCGGGCACAGGAAGCGTCACCTGGTACGAAGTCGGGTCGAAAACGCGCGTCGAGATACGTTCAACTGTGCCATTGTTCTCGATGTCCCGGACAAACCGGGTGTAGTCGAGGTTAGTGCCGATATCCCGCAACCCGTCTTCCGTTGTCTCGCTGATCCATACCTGGATCTGCACCTGGCGTATCGGCTCCACTTGTTGCGGCGCTGGAGGCGGTTCAACCGGCGGCGGAGGGGTTTCCTCGCCTGCAAGCGCGATGCCTGCCAGGATACCGAAGAGTGCGAGCGCTGGCAGAACCCGTTGGATAGCCATTATTTGTCTTCCTCCATTTTCAGATCGGCCTCAATCCCCTTTTCCGTGGGGCCGCCGGTGATGGCTTCGCCGAGGCTCTGGGGGATCTCCGACACCCCCTCGAGAATGTCCGTCAACAATCCCGTTGGCGATACCTTGTTGCTCGTGTCTTCCTCAAGGCCCACAAACCCGTGCTCGTCGGCCACAAGGAAGGACGGTCGCCATACCTCGGACTTGATGAAAAACACGAGTTCGCGCCGGCCTTCATCGGTCTCTCGGTGTCCCACCGTGGCCGAAATAGGCGCTCCGATGAGATTACCGGGGACGAACGTCTCCGCCAACCCGACCGCGGCATCCTCAGCCTGCGTCAGCCAGGGAACCGTCTCGAGGCTCTTCTGACGGGTATTGCGATATAGCCCGCCCAAGACCAATACCTGGCCATGGCGCACCCAGACGCTCGTCATGATGCTGCGAGTGATGAACACTGGCGCTGTGATCTGAGTGCCACCCGATAGACTGTCATCCAGGGCGATGACAATGCGGTTGCCCAGCTCCTTCACTTCGGCTGCAACTTCGAGATTGATGTACGTGTCTTCCAAGGTGGCCCAGTTGCCGTCGTCGTCCGTCACCTTAGGGACTTTCAAGGTCAATGCCACTCCCGTGTCCCGGAATGACGTGGCTTGTACCACCGTGGCGCCTACAACCGTCGTATCCTCATACGGGATTTCCCGCACCGTTTTGATGACCGTGCCCGGCCGTTCCGCCCCAATCATGACCATAGCTTTGGGACGCGACAGAATGTACGCCCGGTTCTCATCCACCAACGCCTGCAACACCATCTCGATGTCGCCGTAGTTCGTGGAAATATTGTCCAGGAACACCGTCAACCCTTCCAAGCGCGTTCCCGAATCCGTTGGAAACGTCAAATCCGCGGTCCGAATGGCGCCGTTGCCGCTTGTGACCCGTCCATAGAGGCGCTCCTTGTTTCGGCGCGCAAAGAAAGCGCTGAAACCCGTCTCAACGCTCTTTGTCGTCTGGAATTCCACCACCTTGCAGGAGACATTCACCTGCTTGGGCGCCTCTATATCGGGCGGTGGCGGTGGCGGCGGCGCCGGGGCCGCTGGAGCTGCTTCTGGGGCCGGGGCCGCTGGGGCCGCTTCCGGGGCCGGGGGCGCCGCGGCCTCTTGCCCAACGGACACTGCCGGCGCGATCAGCCCCAACGCAAGAATGACAAAACCAAATAGATACCGTTTTCGCATTGCTGACCTACCGTTGAAATGTTCCGATAGCCTCGTACCGTGTTACATTCTCGATATCATCAAAGATGCTGAATCGCACCACAAACGCCCGTGCTTCGCCCGGGTTCAGCCGCCCGATATTGACTGTGCTGGTGTCGTAAATCATGTTGCCGAAGCCGAACACCGTCACATTCACCTGCACGCCATACAAGACGCTGTCGCCGCGGTTGTGTGCCTGTCCCGTAACCACGTAATAGTCTTGCCCCCGGTAATACGACCGTTCGCCGGCGCCAATATCCGTGCCCGCCCGGAAATCGTTCAAATTCGTAATGACCAGGGGTTCCTGCTCAACAGCCCGTTTCTCTCTCTCTTCCGGCGTCAATAGCGTATAGCTGCCATCCGGCTTGAACTCGATACGGTCTTTCAAGCGAACGTCCGTTGCATAGGTCGGATACTTCTCGATGATGTTGGCATACATCTCGCCTGCCATATCATAGTCACCGCGCTTCCAAAGCAAGTCCGCCAATTCCCACTTCGCCTTGTAGTTTGTGGGCTCTTCCTTGACCGTGTTCCACAGTCCCGTGATCGCCGTATCAAGCTGATCCGGTGAGCCGAACTCCTCCGTGTACTCCTTACGAAGCTCCGCGATGCGCTGGGCGCTTTCTTCAGCGTAACGCCCATGAGGCGATTCATGCAGGTATTCGTCAAACAGGTTGATGGCGTCTCGATAACTCTTAATGTTGTAATAAGACACCGCAAGCCAATACCGGGCGTCCATCGCAGCATCCGAATACGGGTACTTCTGAATCACCTGAAGCAGCCGGGGAATGACTATGTTGTAGTCGCCCGCCTCGATCATCCGGCGGGCTTCCTCTACCTGCTTGTCGGCCGACCCTTCTTCGAGGATGCGGTTCTTGGTCACCGGAGTGGCCGTCATCGGGACGTTGCTTGACGGGGTAGTGCACCCCGGAAGCTGTAAGAAGAATCCCGCAAGGCATACTAACACAAGGATTTTGGCGGTCATGCGTGCACGTTGCATAGCTGGCTTCTCGCAAGAGCCACCCCTGTCCCTTCAGCAAGCCGGTTGCCTGGACGGGAAGTGTCTCCCTCTAGCTCCTATCGGTTGCTGGCCTTCTTTTGGTTCTGTTCCATCGTCTTAATGACGAGTTCGGTAATGTCGTCCGCCGGAATTGCCGGCTCCAAGCTGCCAAGGTACCCCTCAGCTGCTATCAGGTCGTACTCGGACTCTGCCCCCACCTGGGCGATGGTCCGAACAGCCCGATCGCTTGCCTGGCTGATTAAAATCCAGTAACGCCCGGTGCCGCGCTCGATCTTCTTATCCTTAAGCTCTTTGTATTCAGGCGTTTCTGTCACAATGTCCTGATACCGAACTTCGCCCGGCTTCTCGAACCCACTTGGCAGTCCCCAGTATATCTTCTGAGGGTCCACTTGCTTCTCGTCGATCGAATAGGCAGCAACATATGCGGCACAAACAGCCACCAAGAACCCCGTTGCCACTACTCTACACGAAAACCTGCCCATGATTCTCCTACCTTTTCTTTTCTAGCACTTGGGTGATTCTATTGACCGAATACTCTTCCCCCAAAAGCGCTCGCTGCGGACGGAGTTGAGCTCGAAACCTCCCCAATACTAGCGGTGAGGCGCATTCTTGTCAAGAAATTACCCGGGCGCTGATTCCCGTCCCCACAATCATCGACCCGGAAATTCAACTTCTTTTACCGAAGACCGGCCTCATTCAACTGTGCGATGCCCCTGAACAGACACCGCCTCCACTTCTTTGTCTACAATACCCTCCAACCTGCAAAGGTTCCTGCAAATTCCCCCAAGATGCAGAAAGCGCTCCCCAAAAAGTGTACCACAGGACGCGAGATCCGTTACTTTATTGATTTATTTGCGGCGCGTACGGCTCATAAGTCTTTGTCCATCAGGCAATTCACCCTCCTTCCCAACGATTTTTCCCGCAGACCTTTGCTGCGTCAACGAAGCGCCTTGGCCATCCGTTATCCACTTTGACACGCTGACGCGTTAGCTCTAGAATGTGCAGACTCGATATCCGTTTGATTCTACTGTGCCCCGAGAGGACTAGCCAATGCCATGCTGCCGTCCAATACCGTTCCGGTATGTGATTTCCGTTTTGTGTTTATGTTCAGTTCTCACCTTGGCCTCGCTTGCGGCCGAGAACGAACCGGCCGCGGCTTCTTCGGGCGTGCGCGTCTGGGTACGTCCCTCGGCATACGAAGATGCGCCCCAGGCCCAGGCGCGTTTTCTGCTTGAAGACGTTGTATCACCCGGCGACGCCCTGACGATCCCCTGCCAAGTGAGCTTGACTGAAGGTCTCTCAGACCCGCGCATAGCGTTGTATGTTTTTGACGGTGCGAACGCGCTGCTCTTCGAAGGAACTACCCCGCTTGAAGGGGGAGAAGGAACCCACAATTCGTCGTTTACATGGCCTCTCGCGAATGTCAGCGACGGCGCCTATCGGGTTCGGCTCGTTGTCGTGCATGCCCGTGATGCGGACGTTGCCTGGCGCGAAGTCGTGCTCCAGAAATGCACCTATGGCCGGCTCGCGCAAGAGTGCGAGGACCTGTCCCGGACCATGACTGCGCTTGACGACAGCATGCAGCGCGCCCTCAACGCCGACGTTCCGACCTATAGCGTGGTTCGGGCCGCGATCGCGGCGGACGCCTTGCAACGCGCCGAAGAACTCTTGGAGCAAGGTGACTGGCCTCGGGCGTCAGCGCTGGCAGACTTTGCCCGGACGGCATCGGACTCGGCGCGAGCATTGATTACCTTTGCTCCTCTCCTGCCGGACGTCGAGGCGCCGGTCCGGCCCCCTTCACCTACCGCATTGGAAACACGCGACGGGACGTTCTATTCTTCGCAAGAGCCGGTCTTCTTGTTTGGCTTGCATGACTCTGCCATGGAGCCTCGTTCCCTTGCCGGGCTGAAGCGGTATGGCCTGAATTTCGCCGGTATCGACGCATCTCCTGCCGAACTCCTGCTGGATGCCCAAGTGAACCAGGAGTTGTTGTCACGGGTCGGAGAGTACCTTGCAACGGCAGACACGTCGGGGATCGGTGTTACCGTGGGATTGAGAACCGAAACGGCGCCTCCGTGGCTCAATGCCCATGCCGTCGATTCCGACAGTCCCTCGGGAAGCGGTGGACCGGCGCGCCCGCTTGACCCGGGCCAGGCGCGCGCCATTTGCGAGCGGCAGATCCAAGCGCTGGCCCCCGTCATCACAAAGCATCCTTCGGTGAATGGAATAAGCCTGGCTTACGAGCCGGGATTCCGTTGGGAGACCAAAGCCGTCCGGGAACAGTTTATCGAGGCCGTAGCGCGCAAGTATGAAGGGGACCGCCGCCTCGTCAATCGCGTGTGGCGGACCCGGCTGCGCTCCCTCGACGAGATCGAGATCATGTGGGATTACACCCGGGCGTCGTATCAATACGACTGGCAATCGTGGCACCAGCATATGGTCTCGAGCCACTTCGCGTGGCTCGCAGGATACGCGGACCAGTTTCTCCCGGGCATCCCCAAACAGGTAACGTTGCCAGACACCGTTTTCGAGCCCGGTGAGGCGCGAACCGGCATTGATCAGGAAATGCTGGCAGGTGTTGGCGCAGTTGCGGCATGTACCGCGGACTACGCGGCTGGCGCCCCGGCGTATGCGCTCCCGTTTCCCAGACCCGAGATCTTGTATCGTCTTCTTCGCTCGCTGGCTCCGGGGAAGCCGCTGGTTGTCCTCGATGCTGATTTCGACCTTGCTTCTATCCCCGATGAGGAAGGCGCCTCGCGCTACGTGCATTCGGCCATGTGGGAAGCCGCTATTGCGGGCGTGAATGGCTGCGCGGTGGCCCCGGGCAGCGTGTGGCAAAGCCCGGGAAGCCTGGAAGGGTTGGCCACCGCCTGCATCGACATCAACCGGCTGGGGGACATCGTAACGGCGTTTCAACGCGCGGACGCGCCCATAGCGGTGCTTTGGAGCATGTCCTCTAAAATCTACCGTGACGGTGACACGTTTCTGGATTCGGTGCAGCGCGTGTATGAAGGGTGCGCGTTCTTCGGTTTTCCCGTCCGGTTCATAACCGAAGACGAGTGTAATCCGGCCGGCCTTGAGAATGTGGTGGTGTTGGTCATGCCGGAGGTACCTGCTATCGCCGATGAAACCTTCCAGGCGCTCGACGCTTACGCACAGGCCGGCGGAACCGTCGTCCGCAGCGGCCGTCCCGCACCGTACACGCCCAACGGCGGTTCCCGGCACGAAGTCATTTCACAAACGGACCGCACCATCTTCATGAGAGCGTCCGACACGCCAACGGTCTACCTGCAGGCGCTGGATGCCGCCTACGAGTTCGGCATATTCCCGTCCATTCCCCGCACGACCAACAAGTACGGCTATCCCCTGGAAGGAGTCAAGAGCCGGTATACCGAGTGCGAGGGGCAGGAATACCTCTATGTGATCAATCTCAGAAAAGAACCGGTTCGAACATACCTCTTTGGGGGCTCGCGTCAGGGGCGCGACGTCATTCGAGGCCGCGATGTCCGGTTTCCAATAACCCTCGAGCCTCTCGACCCCATGCTGATCCGGCTCGAACCGCAGGCCTCCGCGCTGCCGGGTGGTGAAGGGAGCGCCGCCATGGCGGCCAGCGAGGCTTCTGAAACGCAAAACAACCCCCCGAGTGTGGAGCTGCAGCCGGCGGTCCCGCAAGCGCCTTGATATCCGTTCCGACGCGCGGCCTCGATGGTTTCGCAGGATTTATCTGAGCTCGCGAAGTGTTTACAGTGCGACAGTATTCGATGACGCCCTGACAGAGCACATGCCTTCACACACGGTTTGCCAGTCCAGTGCGGGATGTGATAACATTGTGTGCCGGAGGACGTTATAAAGCATGAACATCGTCCTATATCCAGACGAACCCCTGCAAGGAACAGCGGCTCTCGTCGAGGACTTCGGGCCGAAGCTCGAGATGCTCGCCGCCGACATGTTCAAGGCCATGTATGAAAACGAAGGCGTGGGTTTGGCTGCCCCCCAGGTGGGCATCCCCCAGCGCTTCTTCGTCTGCCATGACCCTGAATCCGAGCCCCTCTGCCTGGTGAATCCCGAAATCCTCGATATGGAAGGCAATGAGACCGTCGACGAGGGCTGCTTGAGTTTGCCGCAGATTTACGCCCCCGTGCAACGGGCCACCCGGATTCGTGTCCGGGCATCCGATCCTTCGGGCAACGCGCTCGATTTCGAGGCCCGCGACTTGCTGGCGCGAATCATCCAGCACGAAACAGACCACTTGTATGGGCGAATATTCCTGGACCGCGTAGATATTCTGACCCGGCAGGCCAAACTGAAGGAGTGGGAGGAACTGCGTCCTTCCTTGATATCCGCCGCGCCGCTTCAATAGGCGTGGTGAAGACGCATGCCGGTCATGCCCGGTGGGGCGGAAGTATATGCTGTCTGATACACCTGTCTTCGAGCAACTGATTGAAGCCTTCCGGCGCCTGCCCGGCATCGGAAAGAGGTCGGCCGAGCGGCTCGCGCTCCATATATTATCGGCGCCCGAGAACGAAGCGTTTATCTTGAGCGACGCCCTGCTGCAAGCCCGCAAACACATCGTGCGCTGTTCGATATGCTGCGATTTGTCCGACGGCGACCCCTGTGCCATATGTGCGAACGCCGGCCGCGACAACGGCGTGATTTGTGTGGTGGAACAGCCTTCGGGGGCAATGGCGATCGAGAAGGCCGGCACCTACAAGGGACTTTATCACGTGCTTCATGGCGCGCTCAATCCATTGGAAGGAATCGGCCCCGACGAACTCACGGTCGACAGGCTTCTGCGCCGCATCTCAAGCGGGGTTCGCGAAGTCATCGTCGCCACCAACGCCACCACCGAGGGCGAAGCGACAGCGCTGTACCTCTCCCGCATCATCGGGCAGCGTTTCGGCACGCCCGTAACGCGAATCGCGCACGGCGTCCCGATGGGAAGCGGCCTGGAATACGCGGATGACGCAACTCTCGCTCATGCTCTCGAGGGCCGCAAACGCGTATAACCCCTGCGGGGATGTGCTATTCCACAGTCTGTTCAGCTTGCGGAAGAGCCCGCTGACGAGCGGACCAGCTTGTCCAGACCCGAAATCGTGTATTCGCCAACGACTGACTTGCCCTCGAGGCGGCTGGCCCCGTTCAAGGCCGCGCCCTTGCTCTCCACCTCTTTCTTGCCTTGGGCTATGCCCATATCAAGGAAGAATTGCAGGCTTCCGGGAATGTCTTCTTCCACGTCGGGGCGGCAATCGATGCGGAGCGTCAAGGCCACATCCTGGGGACCGGTAAAATCCGCGAACACCCGCATTGAGGCCACGTTGGCGAACATGCCGACGAAGAACTCCGGGTTGTTCTTCCCGTCGGCCCCCACAAGCAATCTAAACGCCGACAACACAGCGAACGCGCCGCCGTCCCGGTTGTCCAGAACTGCCTCCACCGCATGGCCGCCCTCCAGTTCAAGCGGCCCGGCCACGGCGTATCCGGCCCACGTCTTCCCGGTGAGGTCCTGGGTCAGGCGATCGATACGCGTCTCGCCGCGTAACGTGAGCACTCCCCGTTTCTCGAGCACCATGCCTTCGTTGGCCCAGCGGACGGTCGGAACGGATTTCGAGATGTTCGCGCTGTTGACCGCATCGCGGATGACCGGTCCCAGACGCTGATCGTTCACAAATCCCGTTACGGCGGCAGAACCCTGGGGCACGTCAGGGGCGATCAGAATCGCCACCTCTTGTGGCAAAATCCGCCGCACAACCCAGCTGCTCGGGCGCTGGTCTTCCGGAAAGGCTGCTTCCAGCAGTGCCGTAAGGGTATCTTCCCCGCGACCCGGCCACGCCGCAATTTGGACGCGCGTATCTGGCGTCACATACGAAGAATGCGAAAACTCCGGACTCTTCAGGACGGCGAATTTTCTATCGGCAACAACGAAAGCGATTATGCCAACAACCACCAAAATGCCCAAAGCCGCAAACAACAGCACCCAGAGCTTCTTCAAGATTTGCCCCCTTCTAAGTGACATCCATTGGTTTCCGCGTCACGCAAGCCCAGATCGTAAGCCTATGAACTTGCCAAGTCAACACAGCTTTTCCTGGCGCTGGCTCATACCCGGTTTTCCGCGGTCACAAACTGGGGCGGTGGTTCATAACAGAAGATAAGGAGAAAGGCGTTTGCGGCCATTTTCTTGTTTCCCGGGGGAAAGGGCGGGAGCAGCGGGGCACAAAGCAGGGGCATAAGGAAAGGCCGGCGGTCGCGATGCCGCCGGCCCTGTTCCCAACCCAATGGTATTGCAGATACGTTAACGTACCGCTGCGCGTGGAATATCTATGTAAGTAGACCCCATCATCACCTTGGTTCGCTTCGGGGCCGTATGTGCATGCTTGAGACTTGCTATGGCGCGAAGATAGAAGGCGTGGTCGACCGCCAGGTCCCGCTCCTGGACTTTTGCTTTCATGCTTTCGAACGCCTGAAGGGCGATGTCTTTTCTACCGACCCGCTGCGCGGCCACGATCCACCAATACAGTTGGTCCGGGGACAATCCTGTCATGTTGGGGAATCGCCGGTACGTCGCAAGGACGGTGTCTCTCCGATCATGCCACTCTGAGGGGCCCAGGGCCACGACAAAGAGATTTGCCAACCCCGCCGGATAAAACTCGCCCGTGTCTTCCACGGTGACCGTTGCGTCCCCTGCTTTAGCCCATGCGTAAAGGCCGTCCTCGCCGCGAAGCTGGTCGAACGCTTTTTTCATATCGCGGCGTGTGTAATACACTTCGTGCACCCAGGCATAGTCACGGAGGAGCTGGGCGATTTGCCGCGAATGCCAAAGCGCTTCGAAAACCTCCGCATTGTCCATAACGTACTTGTACGGCGAGTCCGGCTTGGCGTAGGTCAACCCGTCCACGTCGAGGGTCGATAACATCGCCTTGTGCGCTCCAAAAATCTTACCCATTTCACGCAACACGAACCGGTGGTCTTGGGTCAGCATCCGGCGCATGTTCACGCACATCAGGAAGGTTGCGGCATACGAATCCGTCGCGTCGCATTCGCCGGTGGATTCGTAGTTGCTGACGGTTCCCTTGTAGTCATGAATGACGCCCCGGAGATCCATGTGTTTGAAATACCAATCCGTCCACTTGATTCCGCCTTCGAGGTATTTCTTATCGTCGGTAATCTGATAGGCTTCGAACAACCCGAGGGCGGCATAGTTGCCAAAGTACGGCGAAATCGTGATTTGGTCGCCCGATTGCTGGTGGATGATCGCACCGTCAGCGAGTTGCTTTGACAAGATAGCGTCCGCATGTTCGCAGATCTCGCCCTTCGGCGTCATCGCAACCAGAAAGATGAGTAGGGCTTGCATCATTTGCTCCTTCCCGGCGTCACAAAACATAAACTCCCACGCTGTTATTATGCCTCAACAACAGCAAAAGTTCCTGTAAACTCCGTACAACTCCCCTCAACACCCGTTTTCGGCCGGTTTGTTCCCCCTGGCCTCGCACCTGTTTGCAGGAAAAAGGCTTACGAGATCGACACCCCCGGTGCCTCGACTTCTGACGGAAACATGAAATCCTGCGGCTCGACCACAACGACGCCGCGGGGCGTCACCCGGAACCGCCGCATGTCCTCATCGGAATCATACCCGATAACCACGTCTTCCGGCACATGCACCCCCGTGTCTACGATGGCTCTGCGCACACGTGCCCGACGGCCTATGGAGACCTCGGGCATGAGGATGCATTCTTCCACGTACGAATAGCTGTTCACGCGGACCTCAGGCGAGAGCACGCTCCGCCGGACCATGCCGCCGCTGATGATGCACCCGGGGCTGACTATCGAGTCGATCGCGACCCCAAACCGGATGCCCTCGTCGGCAAACACAAATTTTGCCGGGGGGACCATGGGCAGTTTGGTGCGGACCGGCCATTCCCGGTCGTAGAGGTTGAACAGGGGGTCCACCGCCACGAAATCCATGTTGGCTTCCCAGAACGAGTCTAATGTGCCCACATCCCGCCAGTACTTGGCCTCTTTTCGGTTCTCGTCGACAAAGGGGTAGACATATACCGGGTCGGTTTCCACTAGCCGCGGGATGATGTCTTTGCCGAAATCGTGGGAGCTCATCCGTTCGGCATCGTCGTAACAGGCGCGAATAAGGGTGTCTTTATCGAATACGTAGACGCCCATCGAGGCCAGCGTTGTGCTGGGGTTGTGGGGCGACGGCCGCGGTTTTTCCGGTTTTTCCTGGAACCCGGTCACGCGGTCATCGCTATCGACCTCCAGTATCCCGAAGCGGTTTCCTTCGGCGAGAGGGACCTCGAGGGCCGCGAGCGTTACGGCAGCGCCTTTTGCCCTGTGGAACGTCACCATCTTCTGGTAGTCCATTTTGTAGATATGGTCGCCGGACAGGACCATCACCTCACGGCAGTCGATCGGGTCTATCGAGTACAGATTCTGGTAGATGGCGTCCGCGGTGCCCAAGTACCAGTTGTCGCCCGTGCGTTTCTGAGCAGGGATAACCTCGATGAACTCGCTCCATTCGGGGTACGACAAGTTCCACGCAGAGTGGATATGACGAATCAGGGACAGCGACTTGTATTGAACCAGAACCAGGATCTTGCGGATTTGCGAGTTGATGCAGTTTGAGAGCGTAAAATCAATGATGCGGTACATTCCGCCGAAATGCACTGCGGGCTTGGCTTCGTTGCGCGTCAGGGGGTACAGCCGTTCGCCCGCGCCGCCCGCCAATACCACGGCGAGCACGTCTTTCATGCTGTGCCGGTCATCCATGCTACGCCTCCAATCCGACAAACGCCCTGCATGGAGCGCCATCCCCGTTTCGGACCGCCAACGGCAGCACTATGAATTCACATTCTCCCGCCCCAACCGCTCCCAGTTCAAGGCCTTCCACCACGAGCACAGCGGCTTCCAGAAGGATGCGGTGTACCACTTCGCAGCCCTCTCCGACGGGGGCGATGGACAGATAATCAATCCCAACCAATTGTACACCTTCGGCCACAATGCGTGCAGCCGCTTCCTGTGACAACGAGGCGAAATTATGATGAAACGCGGTGTCTCCCGCAAACGCGCTGTTCCGTGTCTTTAACAACAACCGTTGAGGGAGGCCTTCTTTGCCCAAATCCCCGGCCAGAATCTCCGAACCGGCCGTCTTGACCTCGAGCACGCGCGCCGGGCCGAAAAAGAGCGTTGTATCCAGGGAGTCCACAGGCGCGCCGGACGGACAGAAGTGGTACGGCGCGTCCACATGGGTCCCGGTATGAGTGGTGAGTAGCAGCCGCGAAACGTTGCTGACGTCTCCGTCCGAAATACGCGATATGGCGGAAATCTCGACCGCTGGGTCGCCGGGCCAGCATGCCATACCCTCAAACAACGGCCTGGACACGTCCACCCACCGTCTCGAGGAAGTGACGCGGACTTCCCTTGGCAATAGATTTCCTCCTGCTGCAGGCCTTTGCGTAAGTGATTGGATTATACACTAACTTCAACGGAAAGGCCGAATCGGAATGCGCCAGGATTATCGGCCCCCGGGCTGCGAGGGCGGAAGGCAATAATGGTGCGCGGACGTGTCCACCCGCGGGGTGATTAAGGGGCCGGTATGAAAACCGGCCCTCCGTTGGGTACGGACAGCCCGGCGCTGTGGCGGGGTTTCCTGGCCATGCTGCAGGGGGCCGGGGAGTGGGGGCAGCCTTTATGGGACCGGCCCCTTCGCCGGTCGTGTCAATTTGGTTCCCGGTTCATTTCGGGGCAGGCGGGTTTTCAGATGTGAACCAGATTGGACTTGACCATGCGATTTCTCCGTCGTTGCGGGTGACGCGGACGTAATACCAGACGGGCACGGCGGGCAGGGAGTCTGAATCGGTCCATTCGATGGTTTGTTCGGGTCCGTTTCCGGGGGCGGTGTGGACGGGCTCGTTGTTGCGCAGGATCGTTGTCTCCTGGATCTGGCCCGGGGTGACAATCTCGGCGTGTATTGTGAGGGAGGACGGTTTGCCGCTTTCGACAACCTCTCCCATGACGTGGTCCCCGGCCGTTACGAAGAGGGAGAACTGTCCGTCCGTGGTCGCGAAGGTGCGGCGCGCCTTAATGCCTTCGAAAATGGCTTCACGGGTGAGGGCCTCGGCCCACACGCCGGTTTTGCCGTATCCGCCGCCGTGGTCCGGGCTGGCAACCACGCCTGCAACGATTCCGCGGCTCCAGGCGTCCTGCAGGAAGTGGCCGGGAGTGGTAAACGATTTGACGGCCTGGCGGGGGCATCCAACCGCCTCGTAAGAACCACGGTGCTGCCAGATCTCGGCTACGGGCTCGAGTTCGGGGTCGTGCCAGTTCCAATACACCGGGCAGTTCATCGTGTCCGCGAGTTGGTGGGGGATGACGATGCTGGACTTGGGGTCCAGGCGCCGCCAGAGCGATTCAACAGTGGCGTCTTTCGTGGCCGTGAAGAATTCGGGAAAACAGGGGTCGACATGGATGATGTTTCGGTGGCCGAGACCCGATTCGGGGGGGCCGATGTCTTTGGTCCACTCTTGGCCCAGAAACGTCACGAAAACCTCGGGGTCGTTGTAGGCGCGGACGAGTTCTGCCGTTGTGACCCAGCGAAAAGGGTCCAAGTTGAAATCGTGGTCGGTGATGGCGGCGAAGTCGAGGCCCTCCATATCTTTCTGCAGGGCCAGCAGGTCGGCTGTCCGGGGGCTCATCTTGCGCAGGCAGACAGAGAGGTCCGAATGTTCGTGCAGGTCGCCGAGGCAAAGCTTGAAGGCACGGTTGCCAACGGTTCTGGCTGGGCGGGAGGGCAAGGGAGCGTTTCTCGCGAGGCGGGCCGTCAGGGCGAAGCCGGTATCCGGAAGGGCAAGAGGCTCGGTCTCCAGTTGCACCGGGGAAACGGGGGTAGCGAGCGGGATGGTTACCACGCTCACGCAGGCGAAATGCGCATCCTCCTGCGGCGTTTCGGACCGGGTGAACGTCATGTCCTCACAGGCTATCGCCGCCCAACACTGGCCTTGTGCAAAGGCAAAAGGAACGGGCGTAGAGAACGACGCGGAATCATCGAGCAGCCGGGTACTTTCCCATTCGTTGCCCGCGTACTGAGCGAGAATGGGTTCCCATCCGTCCGACCACCGCCTGCAGCTCACCCAGAGGTTGTTGTGCCCGTCGATGGCAATGGCGGGGGCGCGCACGCTGCCCGTTGACGCAAGGACGCTTTGGTTCCAGCCGAGGGGTATCTCGAGGGTTCCGTTTGCGTACCTGGCGACCACAATCTGCTCGTTCTCGAGCCAGTGTACGCGGTATTCCTTGAACGTACATGCTTCCCAGGCAAGCCAGACGTCGTTGCCGTGCGCAAGCGCCTGCGCGTGGCGTTCGAGACGCGGATCGAAGGTGATGCGGATTTCTGGTCCCCATGCGCCATTCTGGAACCACGCGCCATAGAGATCCCAGCCCGGGCGGTCGATGTCTCGCCTGAAGGAGTCCCACACAGCGAACACGCGTCCATCGGACAGCGCGCAAACGCTTGGCGAGCGCGAATTGTGGGTGGGAGAGGATATCGAGACGGGGGGGGCGGCGCCGTCAGCGTCTACGCAGGATGCGCGTATCACCCGGCAGGAACCCTCGAGCCCTTCCCAGACGAGAAGCGCACCCTTCTCGACACTCACGATATTGGGCAGGATGCCCTCGCAGCCCAGGGGGGACTGGACCGCGACATCTTCGTGTCCCGTGAAGTCTTCGGGAAAGGATGCATAGTGAATTTGCCAGATGCCGTTGCGTTCGGCGGCGAACGTCAGGAACATCCCCCGTGCTGACGGGGCCATGGCGGGCCTTCCAAAGGCCGTGACGCCGGCCGGGCGATAGGACCACACCATGTCGGCGCCGGTTTCCGAGCATTTCCACAGGCGGATTTCCGAGCCGTCGCTCGAGCGCGCCAGGGTCGCAAGCCACAGCGCGCCGCGCGCATCGAAGGCCATTGCGGGCGCGGTCTCCATTGAATCACTCGAAAACGGAGGAAGCGTGTGGGCCTCTACCTCGATATCGTCAATCCATGCCGTGGACTCGGTGCCGCCGTTACCGTTCTGAAACCGAAGGACGAGCTCCGTTGCTTCCGCGCCATGCACGAGCACGCTTCTTTCAAGCAGAGACCATTCCCGGCTCAAATGCCCCATGGGCACATCCTCGCTGTATCCGTCCGCGAAACGGACCTTTGCCGAGGCGGCAACACTTCCGGCGCCGCGAGCCCGGAATGCAAAAGAGAGTCGCAGATTCGTCTTTGTGGCCAGTGAGAGCGGGAGCGCGATCGTCTCCTCCGGACCTTTGAAGGTTGCCTTTAGACAGCCTTGGCCGGTGAATGCTTCACCCGGAAACAGATACTTTTCCGCAAATGCGGGGAGTTTCTCGGCGGTCTCGAAGCCGCAGCGAAATACCGTCTTGGAAACGCTCTCCGGGGCGGATGGGAGGTCGGCAATACGGCGAACTCCCGAGCGTACCCCGTTTTCGCAGCATAAGCCGACCATGCACATGAGAAGCGCGGCAACAAGAACTGATGCCATGGACGGTTCAGGACCGCGCCTGCGGAAGGGTCGAGAGAACAGCATTGAGTACCTTCTGTTTGCCCGGAAGGGACCAATTACGAAGGCTGGAGCGATCTTGGTCCGCTGAATTACTGATTCCCCCTGCATCAGCCAGCGGCATGACCACAAACGGCCTTCTTCGCTACGGGCAACCACCAGTTGTGCTTATTGCTCAAGGAAACCTGCCAGGAGTTTACCTGAAACAGTTGTCATATGGCCATACCACAGATAGGCGCAATGGCAAGCGTAGGCACAAGGCTCACCTAGGGCAACTGGGCATGACTTATGGATTGGTTCGTGGGACAAGCGGCGGGGGCCTGGATTCCTTCTCGGCGCGATCATTCGCCTGAACGCAACCGTTGCCGACGCATCCGAGCGGCCGGCCACCCCGCACGCGGGCATTTACGCGTATAGTTTCACTCTATGACGTTCACCTGTTTGACATACATATGTGCAAATAAATAGACTTTTCTATCACGATATACAAACAGCTTTTCCCTTTAGTGATTACCCTATGCGTTGCTGCCGCCGCGGTTGTGTTGGCGGCTGCGCTCGGGGAAACGCTGCGGATGGAAACCGCGGGATACCGCACCGGCAAGTACATTGACTATATCGAAACGGATGGTTTGCGGCCTGCGATTCTCTTTATTCACGGTGGGGCATGGGTGTTTGGAGATCGTACGGCGTGCGCGGAACTGTGCGAGGCTTTTGCCGGTCAATACGACACGTATGCCTGCGATTATACTCTTGCCGCGAAAGGCGGGAGGCCGTGCTGGGAGCAGACGGTTCGTGATATTGCGGAGGCGGTGCGGTGGATCAGGGGCAGGAAGGGCCCGCGACAAGTGTTCCTGGTGGGGATCTCGGCTGGAGGGCACCTGGCGCTCTATCATGCCGCTCGTCACCGTGATGTTCATGGCGTTGCGGCGATCAGCGCTCCGACCGATTTGGGGGGCCGTTTCTGCGAATCGGTGGAGCGCTCGGTCCGTCTTTGGGCCGGTAGCGAGCTGGAGGCGGCATCCGTCCGTCCAACGCTGTCCATGCCGCCGGTATGCATCGTGCATGGCGATTTCGACGACGTTGTGCCGGTAGGTCATGCCGATACCTTTGTGCAAGAGTGTCTGGAGGCAGGCGTGCAGTTTGAATACCATCGGTTCCATAGCGGGGTACATTGCATGAGCGACCACAAGGAACTGACGTGGCGCATCGTGCAGGATTTTCTTTCAGCTCTCGTGCTCTGATGCGGCCGCCCGTTCAGGGCTGGGAAAGCCTGTTTTGTAGCTCGAATACGCTCGCGCCGTTCGCATCATACTGCTTTGTGATGAGCGAATCCGGGAGGGTTTCGAGGCGGGCGGTTTGCCCGGGCGAATGGCACACGATAAAGAGGGGGCGAGGCACGCTGGCGGCCTCGGTCAGCGCCGTCGTGAGCGCGCGCGTGTCGGCGCCGGATAGGATGGCGTTTACCTGAGCCCGGCGGCGCTGGATTTTTGCCGGCTCGTGGCCGTGTATTTCTTGCATGAACTGCTGGGGGGAATAGGTCCATCCGAGGAGCGATGCGGCATCTTTGGTTGGCATCGCGACATAAAGGGCACGGCGGCCGAAGACGCAGGCGTTCAAGTTCGTGTCCATGAGCAGCGCGTTCGTGGGGGTATTGTCCGCAATCCACGTGTACAGGGCGTCTTCCCGCGGGTCTATTGGATGCAGGTAGCGGCCCTTCTCACAGGCCGCCTCTTGGATGTCGCGGGGCCGGGTCAGTTTCCACGCGAGATCTCCCATGGCAAGCGAAAAGAACAGGCACAGAACCACTCCCGCGGCCAGGGGCGTGGCTTGAACCAGTTTATGCATTGGCGCCGCGGCGGCGATGGCAAGCATCAGAAACGCGAATGCCCGCCACTTGGCTTCGCTGGTGTCGGGGCCGCTGACCAGGAGATGCAGTAGCAGCAAGATGATGCATGCCGCCAGCACGAGGCGGCTTCGCGCGAGATTACGCCCGTACCATTCCCTGATATCCCCAAGCCGGGCGGCCATCAGGGCCAGAACCGGCCACAGCAGCAGCGAGTCCTGGATCGCCTTGTGCAAGAGGGCGTTCGCGCCAGTGGTCAACAGGAATGAGGTTTCGGCGGTGCGTCCCGACATGTATTCCAACAGTAGCGGGAGGCCGCAGACAGCGCCGAGGGCGCTCGCGGCGCCGGCGGCGATCAATGGCCGAAGCGCGCGTTTGCGGTTTGTCGCCAGGGCTGCCATGCCGGCGCCCGCCCCGAGTGCCGCGATGGCTACAAGGGCAAAGGGATACAGCGCCCCGCACAAAAACACTGTCCCAAACGCCGCCCCGTACCAGTGGAGGCCCGGACGGTCCGCTGTCATTGTGCGAATCATAACCAAGGCGTAGGCAACAAAGAGCATGACACCCACGGACATGGCGCTCATGTTCGAGAACCGCCGGATGATGGGAATCGCTCCGTGAATTCCTAATGGAATGCCCTGATCCTCCAGAAGAAGGGAGTACAGTCCCTCGGGCAGGAAGGTTACGCCGAAAAACGCCATTGCCGTGGCCAGGATTCGTTGCCCCGGTTCTTCGAAGAAATACCGGGTAAAGGCGTAGAAGAGCATGAGGGCTACGGCGAGGGCGGCCAGATTCAGGAACGCAAATGCCCACGAAACCGGCAGTCCCGTGGTCCAGACCAAGCCCGCTACAACGGCATGAGCGGCCCATGGATACGAGAGGGTGGCATCTCCCGCGAGGGGGTCTTGCGGGGGTATTTTCCCGTTCAACATCTGGTAGACAATGGAGGAGTGGTAAAACCCGTGCACCGAGGCGATCCGGTAAGTCGGGTTGACGGCGTAAACACTGGCGACCGCGAGCAGGGCGAGAATCAGAAACACCCATTTGCTTGTGCGGGCCCGCAGCAGGAGCATGAATGCCGCGGCGCAGGCCGCGCCCGCGGCCAGGCTCACCCCGAAAAAGATGACGGGATCATCCAAACACGTCCGTGACAAGCACATCCCTTTCCGTGCCGGCGCGGGTTCGACGCAGGTACTTCCGCCGCCGTTGGTCCGGTTTCCCCACAAAGTATCAGGGTTGGCGCACAACATCAACCCTTGCTCCGATGGCAGCACCCGCGGGGTACGGCGAGTTGATAGCGGCTGTCACACGCGCTATGCTGCGGCTCGGCTGCCGAAGGGGCGCCACGAATATCTTACAGAAAAAGCCAAACGGAGGACCGGCACCTTGGACAAAGAGCACCCCCGTTTTTCGCAAGAGATTACCGGTGTCGCGCTCGCGGCCGGCAAAGGCTCGCGGATGATGAGCCTGCAGACCCTGCTCCCCAAACCCGTCCTGCCCGTGCTGGACAAACCCATCGTGTACCATCAGTTGGAGGCGATGGCGCGTCTGGGCATACGCAAGGCGATCATCGTGGTGGGGCATCGCGGTTACGAAGTGGTACGCCAGATCGAGCGCCAGCCGCCGGTCGGCATCGAGATTGACTACGTGCCTCAGGAGAGCACCCTCGGCATCGCCCACTGCGTGGGATGTCTCGAGAGCGCCATCGAGGGGCCGTTCTTGTTGTTCCTGGGCGATATCTACTTCCATGCTCCAAAACTGGAGGGGATAATCACGGTATTTCGCGAGAGCAAGGCCGATGCGGTGCTGGGGGCCATCGAGGAAGAAGATACCAGCGCGATCTCGCGCAACTATTGCATTGTGACCGACGAACACGGCCTGGCCCGGCAGGTGATCGAGAAGCCGCGCTTCCCGAAGAGCAGACTCAAGGGCGTGGGCATTTACCTTTTTACCCCGGTGGTGTTCGACGCCATCCGCCGCACATCCCGCACCGCCATGCGCGACGAATACGAGATCACCGACAGCATCCAGATACTGATCGACCTGGGCTATGGCGTTCGGACTTGCACCGACATCATTCACGACCTCAACGTCACGTTTCCGCGCGACTTGCTGGACCTGAATCTGTGGGCTCTCAAGCACGAAGGCCGTGACAAGTACGTTGCCGAAACCGCCCATATTGGCCCCGGGGTTGTGATCGAGACATCCGTTGTCGGCGCGGGCGCGGTCATCGGGGCGGGTTCGGTGCTGAAGAATTCAGTTGTGTTCGCGGGGGCAACGGTCCCCCCGGACCGCCTTCTCGAAGACGTCATCGTCACGGAGTCCGATATCTGCCGCACGTGATGGGAGATCGTATGTGCGCATCGACGACACAACGCCGCGCGCTGGTTACGGGGGGCGCGGGATTCATCGGTTCCCACCTGTGCGAACTGCTGCTCGGGGCGGGCTGGGGCGTGCGCGTGCTGGACGACCTGACCTCGGGTTCCCGCGCGAACGTGGCGCCGGGCGTAGAGTTCGTGGAAGGCGATGTGCGGTCTTCGCGGGACGCGCTGGCGGCCTGCGCGGGTATTGACTGCGTGTTTCACCTCGCCGCCCGCGTGTCCATCCGGCATTCGGTTGAGACCTTCCGGGATGACGCCGACACGAATCTCATGGGCACGCTCACGATGTTGCAGGCGGCCGGCGAGTCGGGGGTGCGGCGGTTCGTCCACACGAGTTCCATGGCCGTGTACAGCGACGCCGGGGAAGGGTTGTTCGTGAGCGAGAGCCATCCCGCGTCGCCCCTGAGTCCTTACGGCATCAGCAAACTGGCGGGCGAGCACTATGTATTCATGATGGGTTCCCGGCTGGGACTCGAGCCGGTTGTGCTGCGGCTCTTCAATACCTACGGTACGCGCCAGGGATACACGCCCTACGTGGGTGTGATCACGATCTTTGTAACCAATATCCTTGCGGGAAAACCGTGCGTCATCTTCGGTGACGGGCGCCAGCGCCGGGATTTCGTGCATGTGGCGGATGTGGCGGAAGCCTTCCGGCTCGCCGCGGAATCCGACGCGGCGCCGGGACAGGCCTTCAACGTGGGCTCGGGGCGGGGCGCCACGGTCAGCGAGCTCGCGGACCTGCTCCAGTCCATGCTGGGCCGGGCCACGTTCACCCACGAACCGGCCCAGGCGACGGAGCTGCGCAATTCCGTGGCCGATATCTCGAAGGCCCGGCAATTGCTGGGCTACCGGCCGCGCGGGACTCTGGAAGAGCGCTTGCCCGAAGTCATCGGCTACTTGAAGTCACGCCCCGCGTGAGGGGGAGCTGCCGTCGCCGTTTGTGGATGGCGCGCATGCTCCTTACGGCGGTGTGTTAGGGGCCTGGCCGAGGCACGAAGCGGAACAGCCGGCCTCTCCCTGAATCCATCCGCATTATGCTAGTGGCCGCTCTTGACCCACGCCTCGGAGATGGCCGCGTACCGGATGCAGCTTCCCTGGCCGGAGGTGCACGAGTAGGTCATGTGAATGGCGCCGTTCCGCCCCTCGATGACGGATGGGTAGGCGAACGAGTTGCCCCCCATGGGACCGGGCTCGATGACGCGCCGCCATTTCCAGGTTGCGCCTTCGTCATCGGACAAGAACGCGCTCAGACGGTGGCGGCCGTCCTCGGTATCGTTCAGTATCATCAGCCAGTTGCCGCTATCGAGTTCGATGGCTTCGAGGCTCGAGCCCGGGTTCGGAATGTCGGTGTCGACGGCGGGAGACCAGGTCTCGCCGCCGTCTTCGGAAGAACTTGCCATTACACGGTTGGGGGCGTCTCCGCTATCGCGCAGATAAGCTATCAGGGTGCCGGCGCCTTTTTGGACGATGGTGGGTTGAATCGGTCCGCGGCCGACCATGGGAGCGCTTGCGCGCCACGAAGCCCCGTCGTCGTCCGAGATGGCCACCATCGAGACGTTGAACCCGTCGGAATAGACAGGCAGGAGGATTCGGCCGCTGTCGAGGGTGTAGGGATGGATGCGCGTCATCCAGCCGGTCTGGCGCTTGGCCGGATCGGCCGCGGCTTCGATCAACTGGAGGTGATAGGGTGGCGCGTATTCGGCCCACATGCCCTCCTCAAATCCCAGTGCGTCGAATCCCGCTTTCAGTTGCGCGGGGAACTCCTGGCCGGGTTCGAGAACGATGACATCCTGCCATTTCCAATCGGGGGCTTCCGCGCCATTCGGATTCTCCGCCCACCGGTACTTGAGAAGCGAGCATTCCCACCGGTTTGCCAGCACGGCAATCCAGAACAGCCAGACGCGCTCGTGTTTGTCAAGATACAGCACGGGATTGCAGTCGGGCAGGCCGGGTGTATCCGCCATCAGGAATACCGGGGACCATTGTGAGCTGCCTTCCCCCAGACGCGCCCCCAGAATGCGCACATCGTTGGCCGTACGTTCGCCTGAGCCCTGAAACCAGCAAGCCAGGAACGAGCCATCGGGACACTGGATAATGCTGCTTCCGTGGGTGTGCTGGCTTTGGGGCGGAAAAATGTCGAGGTACTGGGCAGCGTTTTCCGCGGCCATAGCTGCCGAGGAGAGACAAACCAGTATTCCAAGCGCAGGGATTCGCATGATGTGCTCCTTCTGGTGGCCATATCGGGATTCTACGACTGCGGGTCAGGGTTTCCCTCGCCGTTGAGCTTCTTCATGCATTCCGGGCACAGGCCGTGTCCGAAGTCCGCCTTCGGGTGCTGTTCTGCGTACATTTCGAGCGGTTTCCACTCGCCTTTTTCATCGCGAACACGACTGCATTCCGCGCAGAGTGGAATAAGATCCTGGATGGTCTTGAGCCGGGTCGAAGCGTCCTTCAATTCGGCAGTGAGCCGCTCGTGTTCGAGGTCGATGCGTTTCCGCGAACACAGACATCCGACCACGGTGCTGAAGAGCCGGAGCAGTTCGCACTGGTGTCGCGTCATGGCGGTGTTTCGTAGAAGGTTGTCCGCGCTGACGAGCCCGATGACCTGCTCCCCGTCCCACAAGGCCGAGAAGAACTGGGGGCCGGTGGTCTTGGAGCGGCGGTCCGGGCCGGGGAACGTTGCATGTTCGAGCAGAAGAAACGGTTCCCTGGCAAGAAGGATGCGCCCCTCGGGACCGTTCGGGTCAATGCGCGCGCGCAGATGGCGTTCGTCGCGAAGTCGGCCGCTTTCATCTACGCCCCACGAGCCGCGGATGACATTCGGTTCCTCGGTGCGGAGCCAGATGCCGAGGCGGTCGAATCCAAGGTTGGTGCGCCCCCATTCCACCGCGCGGCCGATGAGTTCGTCAACCGATTCTGCTGCCGACAATTCGTTCGTGATTGCCACGAGCGAGGAAAGCAGTTCCGTGAACCGCCGCTCATTTTCTTCCCTTGTGCGCAGTATGCGCTGGGCGTGTTCGAGTTCGCGCCTGGCTTTCTCGAGCTCGAGAACGCGCTGCCGCAATTCCGCGAGTTCCCGTGTTTCGGACGGTGCTGTCTTGACCTTTTCCATGGTTGGGTAATCTCCCCCCATCTACCATTAACCCCAAGATAAATTGTAGCACATCACCGGCCGTTTTGAGGCAGACAAAGAAAAAAAGACACGGTTTCCGCTCAAGAACGCGGTTCCACGGGTTGCGGGGAGGGCGAATGGGGCTTCTCGTTTACGACGGGAACGCCGGCTTCTCTCAAATGGTCGCACCACCGCGCCACGAGTGTTTCGTTGGCTCGCGCGGCTCCGGCGCGGCCGCGGGAGTCCAGTCCGAAGCGCTCTACTTTGCTTTCGCCCAGGGGGTTATACGTCATCAGCTCGACCCCAACCAGGTTTGGCAGGGATTTAGCCAGGTTCTCGATGCCGGCAAGGAAATCCTCGCGTTCGTTGCACCCGGGGATGACGGGGGAGCGCATGACCACCTTCGCTCCGCTGTCGTGAAGCATGCGGAGGTTTTGCTGGATGCGTTTGAGAGGCACCCCGGTGAACGCGATGTGCTTGTCCGGGTCTGTTTCCTTGATGTCGACCATGAACAGGTCGACGAGCGGCATCAGAGCCTCGACCGTTTCGGGTTCGGCGTACCCGCACGTCTGCACAGCGGTATGAAGGCCGTAGCTTCTCGCAGCCTTCAGCAGGCCCAGGGCGAAATCGAACTGAAACGTGGGTTCGCCGCCGGACAGGGTCATTCCGCCGCCCGATGTCTCGTAGAAGGGTCTGTCGCGGAGAACCTCCGCCATGACTTCCCCGACGGAGATTTCGCGCCCAACGAATTCCAGAGCATGGGCATAGCATTCCTCGGTGCACTTCCCGCACACCTCGCACCTGGCGCGCTCCAATTCATGCGAAACCCCCGCCATGCGGTGCGCGCCCCGCGGGCACACGCGAAAACAGTAGCCGCAACCGATGCACTTGCGCGGGTCGAACGCGAGACTGGGCCGCGATGAAATGGCCTCCGGATTGTGGCACCAGATGCACCGCAACGGACAACCCTTCATGAAGACGGTCGTGCGGATGCCGGGACCATCGTGAATTGAGAAACGCTGTATCTCGAAGATGCTTCCACGGATGTCCGGGGTATTGGTTTCAGGCATGGTTCTTTTCCGTAAACGCGATTGTTTGCCGTCTCGGGCCGGTTCCGTCTACTTTCACGCATCGCAGTGCCGAAATCAAGCGCGCCAATTCCAGGGACACAATACTCAATTCTGAATATGGATGCGCAGGACACTTATGGCAGGTAGCGCGCGCACGACCTCAATTGAGTATTGTGTCCCCGGAATTATCCCGGTATCCTTTCGGAAGAATGAGGGAGGTCATCAGGCAGGAGGTGTCATGATCCACGTGATTGCGACCATTGACTTGAAGCCCGGCAAACGGGATGAGTTTCTCGAGATATTCAAGGCGAACGTGCCGAATGTGCTTGCGGACGAGGGATGCCTTTTCTACGAGCCAACCATTGACATAGAAGCCGACGTCGGGGCCCAACCGCCGACGCGCGACAATGTTGCGGTCATCATCGAGCAGTGGGCCAGTCTCGCGTGCCTGCATGCTCATCTCAGGAAGCCTCATATGGCCGCCTACCGGGCACAGGTCCAGGATTTGGTAAGACATGTCGAAATGCGCGTGATGCGTTCGGCGTAACAGGGCGTGGGGGCCGCATGTGGGAGAGCCGTTTCCGCGTGATGTTCATCGGCGCTGCTGGGCTGAGCGCAGCGTGCGCAGCGGCCTGGGCGGCCGAGAAACGGCTCCCGAGCGAGGCCGTCTTTCAGGCCGGCGAAAGGCCGCCGTACGAGAGCATTCGATTCGCGCGGTTCTCGCTCGAACAAACCGGCAATGCAATCGGGCCATAAAGGCAGTACACAAGGCCATCGGAAAGGAACCACGGCACGTCATGACAGGCAGGGAACTTGGCGAAAGACTCCGGGCAGGGATGCGCGTCTATGGCACGTCGATCGTCTCCTCGTCGCCTCATTGGCCCGCGGCGGTACAGCAATCGGGCCTCGACTTCGTGTTTCTGGACACGGAGCACATCACGCAGGATCGCGTGGCCCTTTCGTGGATGTGCCGCACGTATCGCGCCCTTGGAATCGTGCCTGTCGTGCGCATTCCACGGGCCGATCCCTATCTTGCGTGCCAGGTGCTGGACGGGGGCGCCTGCGGCATTGTCGCCGCCTACATCGAGACGCCGGAGGAGGTCCGGGCGCTTGTCGGCGCGACAAAATACCGGCCGTTGAAAGGCGCGCGGCTGGAGCGCGTGCTTGACGACCCCGGGTCGCTTGCCCCCGAGATGCGGGCGTACGTGCGGGACCGTTGCGCCGACAATGTCCTCATTGTAAACATCGAGAGCGTGCCTGCCATGGAGAACCTCGATGCGATTCTCGCCGTGCCGGGACTGGACGCGGTGCTGGTTGGCCCTCATGACATGACGTGCAATTTCGGGGTGCCGGAACAGTACCGCCACCCGAGATTTGAGGGGGCCATTCGCGAACTGATTGCGAAAGCACGGGCGGCAAACATCGGCGTCGGGGTGCATTTTTTCTGGGATACGCTCGACCAGGAGATTGGATGGGCGAAGGCAGGCGAGAACTTGATGCTGCATAGCAGCGACATCACGCTCTTCAGCAAAGCGTTGAGCGCCGACATCGGTTTGTTGAAGAATGCCCTCGGGGACGCCGCCCCGGAAGCCGCCGGCGAGGAGGTTATTGTCTGAGCGGACAATATTATGTTCTTGGCGCTTTGAGAGGAACCTGAGATGGCACGAGAAGTAAACCGGCGAGACTTCATGGCGGCGGCGGGCGCAAGTGTGGCGGCCGTATCGGCGGCGGGACGGGGAAATGCCCAGCAGCCGTCCGCTGCTCGAAAACGAAATGTGCTGATCTACGTTACCGACGACCAGGGCCGTGCCGATGCCGGTTGCTACGGCAATTCTGTTATCAAGACGCCGGGCTTGGACCGCCTGGCCTCGGGGGGCGCGCGGTTCACGCACGCGTTCTGCACGACGGCGAGTTGCAGCCCGAGCCGCTCCGTGATTCTCTCCGGACTGTACAACCACGCGAACGGCCAATACGGGCTCGAGCACTCCTATCACCATTTTTCGTCGTTTCCGGATGTGGAAGGCCTGCCTGTGCGCCTGAGCAAGGCAGGCTACCGGACTGCGCAGATGGGCAAGTTCCACGTCGCGCCGGAACCGGCGTACCATTTCGACGAGTATTTGAAAGCCAAGGGCAATGTGCCCGCGGATATGGCCGTTGCCTGCCGCGAATTCATCGCGCAAGAGGGCGACAAGCCTTTCTTCCTCTATTTTTGCACCACCCAGCCGCACAGGCCGTTCCACCGTCAAGGCGCAGACCCCGTAGCGCCCGAGAACGTCATTGTGCCGCCGTACCTGCCCGATTCGCCCGAGTGCCGCGAGGAGCTGGCGCAATACTACGGGTCGGTTCAGACCGCGGACGCCGGATTGCTCCGCCTCATCGAGCTCCTGGAGGAAACCGGGCATTGGGAAGACACGCTGATCATCTATGTTTCGGACAACGGCATTGCGTTTCCTGGCGCAAAGACGACGTTGTATGAACCGGGTATGAACCTGCCCTGCGTCGTGCGGGAGCCTTTTGCCGGCAAGCCGGGCATCGTGACCGATGCCATGGTGAACTGGGCGGACATCGTGCCGACGGTTCTTGATTTCGCGGGCGTGGAGGTGGGCGAGAAGAACGTCCATGGGCGCTCGTTCCTGCCTGTCCTGCAGGGCGCGCCGTCTTCCGGGTGGGATGAGGTCTATGCCTCGCACACGTTCCACGAAGTCACCATGTATTATCCAATGCGGGTGGTGCGCGAGCGGCGCTACAAGCTGATCTGGAACATCGCGCACGGACTCGAATACCCGTTTGCGTCCGATCTATACGGATCGGCAACGTGGCAGGGCGTTCTGAAGCGCGGAGACGAATACTACGGCAAGCGAAAGGTCGACGCGTATCTGCACCGGCCCGCATTCGAGCTGTACGACCTCGAAGCGGACCCCCACGAAGTCAACAACCTCGCGGGGGAACACGCGCATGCCGAGACCCTGACGCGTCTGAAGAACAAGCTGCGGGCGTTTCAGGAGCGTACAAAGGATCCCTGGCTTCTGAAGTGGGAGCGCGAATAGTACGGGGAACTATCCTACGCACAGAAGCAGGCCGCAGGAGGCAGGACGAAGATGAACCGGCGCGCGTTTCTGCGATGTCTGGCGGCAGGGCCCGCCGCGGCCGCCCTGGGATTGCCCATACGAGCCGCGGGCGCCGCGCGGAGTGTGCCCAACATCATCCTGTGCATGGCTGATGATCTGGGCTGGGGCGATACCGGGTACAACGGGCATCCTGTGTTGCGCACGCCGACACTGGATGAGATGGCGCGCGCGGGCATTCGGTTTAACCGTTTCTACTCCGCGGCGCCGGTGTGCTCTCCGACGCGGGGGAGTTGTCTGACAGGAAGGCATCCTTATCGTTACGGCATATTCAGCGCGAACGTGGGGCACATGAGACCAGAGGAACTGACCTTGGCCGAGGTCCTGAAACAAAAGGGCTACGCCACCGGCCATTTCGGCAAATGGCATCTCGGCACGTTGACGAAGACAGTCAAAGACTCGAACCGTGGGGGCCCCGATGGCGCAGACCACTATAGTCCGCCCTGGGAAAATGGATTTGATGTCTGCTTCTCGACGGAGGCGAAGGTGCCCACGTGGGACCCCATGATTGATCCCGAGACCGGTAAGGCCTACGGCACACGGTACTGGCGGGAGGATGGCAGCATCGTTGACGACAATCTCGAAGGGGACGATTCGCGCATCATCATGGACCGGGTCATACCCTTTGTGCGCCGGGGAGCCGAGGCAAAAAGGCCGTTCCTGGCCGTGATCTGGTTTCACGCCTCGCACATGCCCTGTGTGGCAGGCGGCAAGTACCTGGCGATGTATGAAGGCCAATCCGAAGAATACGCGCATTACTACGGCTGCATTACCGCGATGGACGAGCAGGTCGGCCGTCTTCGGCAGGAACTGCGTGCCTTGGGCGTGGCGGAGAATACCATGCTATGGTTTTGCAGCGATAACGGTCCCGAGGGTCAGTCGGACGATTCCCCGGGCGCCACGGCGGGTCTGCGGGGGCGCAAGCGCGATCTTTTCGAGGGCGGTATCCGGGTTCCGGGACTCCTTGAATGGCCCGCGCAGGCGAGCCGGCCTTTCACAAGTGACGCGCCTTGCTGCACGTCCGACTTTTTCCCGACCATATGCAGCGCTGTTGGCATTGACGGCACAGGAGCTCCGAAACCTGTCGATGGTATCGACTTGATGCCGCTCATCAAAGGGCGCATGAAGAAACGGCCGCGTCCGATCGCCTTTGAATCGGGCCGGCAGATGGCCCTTATCGACAACCGCTACAAGATCATCTCTACTGACGAAGGCAAAACCTACATGCTCTTCGATATAGACGCGGATCCCGGGGAAAAAGAAGACCTGGCGGACAAGAAACCGGAAATGGTGCTGGCTATGCGCAAACAACTGGAAACATGGCAGGCCTCCTGCAAAGACAGCCGGAACGCAGGGACTGCCACGGACATGTCACAGGGTTAAGGAGCAGCCCGGCGCGGACGAGAAGCAATCGCCAGTCTCGTTGGCGTCCTCCCTGATTGGTTCACGGCGTTTCCGGCCATGTCGAGCGCACCTCCCAGATATCGAGCCGGTCGATATGCGCCGAGCCCTGTTCGCAGGTCAACGATAGCGTCTTATCGAGCAGGTCCGGGAGGAAACAAAACGACATTACAAGCCTGCCGCCGTTGGCGAAGATCTCGATGGAGGTCCGATCTACCAGGACGCGCAGCGCCAGCGGGGCATCTTCCAGGGGGAGTGGAGCCTCCTTGTCGAGGCACGACAGAGCCGCTTTCGCCGCATCGTATACGATGGGGGTTCCGCGAACGTTCAGCACGGTCCGGGACCCGTCCTGCGGACGTATGACGGCATCGATGTCCCAGAGTTCGCCTTGGAGATCTTTGAGGGGATTCGCGCCAGGCTCGAGCGTTTCGTCGGCCCAGTGGCCGCGCGCTTCGCGTATGGTCTCGATTTCGGCGATGGGATAGGCGTATAGCCGCGGCCCGTCGGGCGTACTGCGCAGTGTGAACACGCGGGGGAAGGCCATCTGCTGGTTGAACGGCATGCCCGGATAGCTTCCGCCGTTCATCCACGCGATGAAGATGCGGCGTCCGCCGGGCACGTTGTTGTAGGTCTGTCCGGCGTAGCAGTTCCGTCCCCATTCACTCGGGAGCACGCCGGTCTCGGGGGAGAACGTCACGCCGTCGAATTTACCGAGCATATGCCTTCCGCCGCCTTCCCAGAGGACCCAGCGCGTGTTGGCGGGGTCGCCGTCAACGGGCAGTTCGAACAGCTCGGGGCACTCGTGCCCGTCGGGGAACGTGATCGTGCTGAGCCGCTCCCAGTTCTTCAGGTCCGGGGAGCCGAGGATGACGAAATCGCTTCGGGTTCCCACATAGAGCACCATCACCCACTTGTTTGTCGGGGCGTGCCAGAACACTTTGGGGTCGCGGTTGCCGGGTCCGAGGTTTTCGACGACCGGGTTGCCTTGGTACTTAGTGAATGTGCGCCCGCGGTCGGTGGAGTATGCGATGCCTTGCGTGAACGGACGCTTGGGTGTTCCGAAGTCTCCCGCGTACGTGAATATGCAGACCAGCGGCGGATGGGGGCCCGCCTGGAACCCGGAGGTGTTCCGGGTGTCGATGACCGCCGACCCGCTGAAGATGGTTCCGTGTTCGTCGGGAAGTATGGCGTTCTCGAGCTGGGTCCAGTGCATGAGGTCGGGGCTGACCGCGTGGCCCCATGTCATGTTGCCCCAGTCGATGCCCTCAGGGTTGTGCTGGAAGAAAAGATGGTATTCGCCGTCGTAATAAACGAGTCCGTTGGGGTCGTTGGTCCAGTTCTTCTTGGGTGTGAAGTGGAATTGCGGGCGGTAGGTTTCCTGGTACAACTTGTCGGTGACGTACAACACGCCGCGGACTTCGCCGTCGTGGTGCACGGTATCCGCGATGCGGTGGCCGCCCAGAGTGACCTCGATGATGCTCAGCGCCGCGGTCTTGCCTTTGAGCTGGGATACGTCCCAGGTGATCCAATAAGGTTCCTGGCGGTTCTGCCCGGCCGTATAGCGGACGACCTCGTTGTTCAGGCGAAGGCTCACCTGGGAACGGCCGCCTTGTTCGGCCCCGAACTGGAAGCTGAGGTAGTCCTCGACAATCGCGAGTTCGCGCGAAGTTTCCTGGGTGCCGACGCTGTGGTTTGCCTGGAGTATGTGGTCGATGTTGATGTGGCCCCATCCGCCCGTGTGGGCATCCACGACCTGGATGACCGCCGTTTTCTCGCGTAGGTCCGAGACGTCCCAGGAATACCAGTCGAGCCGCTCGGTACCGCCGGGCTTGTCGTTAGGCCCGGTGGCGGTGCGCACAACGCCGCCGTCAACTATGAGATTGATGCACGTTTCGCCGGGGTGCATCCCGCCTCCTATGAGAAACGAGATGTAATCACGCTGGATCTCGAAGGGGGGAGAAGTGAGCGTGCCTGTTGTAGCGTCGCCTTCGAAAAACGAATTGACGAGACCCTTGCCCTCGAATCCGGACACTTCCATCTGGTTTGGGAGCGTGCCGCGTGCCGGACCGGGGCCGAACGCCGTGCCCTCGGCCTTCCAGTCGCCGTAGGTGCTGTCCTCGAAATTGGCGATGAGAATTTCCGGCGGGTTTTCGGCAGTCCATGCCATCCCGGCCAAGAACGCCAATCCACAGAGGCATATGAGGCAGACGCGATTCATTCGGTTTTGCATGCTGTCAAATCCCTTATTGATGTTGGCTTTTGCGAGTCCCCCGCTTGGCGGCTATTGTAACAGACTCTCGGGCGGTGTGATTAAGGTTGAGCCAGCGCGTGCCCTCCCCCCAGGGAGAGGGAGAATAGACGGCCTCTGGCCGCAGGGTCTGACGCATCTGGCTTGTCTAACATTTCTGACGTTTCTGAGCGTCGCTGGGCTCTTCGCAGCGATGGCCTGCGCATTTGAGGCAGTATCATCGAGCCGCTCGTTTCTTCGAGGCCGCTTCGTTGCGTGGGGCACAATGGCGGCATTGTTGTTTAGTGCGCTCCGTTTGGGGGCGCAGGATAAGTCCACAAAATGCAGGTAGTTACAATTGGCGGCGAAACAAAGTAGAAATGTGAGCTCGTGAATGGTATACTCGCGCGTTATCTGGCCCAAAGGGGAAGTCTGCCTGGGCGGTTACAGGTTCTAACCATGGAAGGGAGGTGTTGCGGATGGCAGAGATTAATGTCGCGGAAACCGTCAAGAAGATCGTTGTGGAGAACCTCGAGCGCAAGCCCGAAGAGGTAACCGACGACGCTCGCTTCATCGAGGATCTGGGCGCGGATTCGCTCGATCTTACGGAATTGCTGATGGCGCTCGAGGAAGAGTACAATGTCGAGATCGATGACGAAGCGAATGACATCCAGACGGTCGGTGACGCGATAAAGTACATCGAGTCGAAGCTGAACAACAAATAAATGTTTCGCGCACACTTTCAGCGCTTGTTTATACGAGGAGGTTAAGTGACGCCCAGCCCGTGGCCGCAAGTCCACGGGTTGGGTGTTTGGTGTTAGGACATTGGGTTCATGCGCGTGGTGATTACAGGAGCGGGGGTGGTTACCCCCTTGGGCAACTCTGTTGCGGAATTCTGGAAGGGGTTGTGCGAGGGCCGGTCCGGCGTGCGGCGTATCGATCGTTTTGACCCCTCTGAGTATGCCTGTCAAATCGCCGGGCAGGCGGAAGACTGTGTGCCCGAAGGCATGTCAGGGAAGGATTTGCGCCGCAGGGACCGGTATACGCGTTTTGCGCTGTATGCGGCCGATCAGGCGTGGCGTCAGGCGGGATTGGCCGCGGATAAGGTCAATCCCGAGCGGTGTGGGGCAATCGTAGGCAGTGGAGTGGGCGGGTTTGATACCGTTCAGGAGCAGGTCACCGTGCTGGTGCAACAGGGACCGCGCCGCGTTTCGCCCCTCCTGGCGCCCATGGCGTTAGTCAACATGGCCTCGAGCGAGATTTGCATCCGGTTGGGCCTTGAGGGTCCGAACCGCGCCGTCGTGACAGCCTGCGCCACCGGCAACCATTGTATTGCAGACGCCGCGGACGCCCTTCGTATGGGGAAAGCCGACGTCATGCTGGCGGGGGGGGCTGAGGCGTCGATTGTGCCCATCTGTGTGGCGGGTTTTTCGTCGATGAAGGCGTTATCGCGCCGCAACGATGCCCCCGAACGTGCCAGCCGCCCCTTTGATGCGGAGCGGGACGGTTTTGTGATGGGCGAAGGGGCGGGCATCCTGGTGCTCGAGTCCGAGGCGCATGCCAGGGCGCGCGGCGCGGAAATCCTGGGTGAAATCGCCGGGTACGCCGAAAGCTGCGACGCGTTTCATGTAACGGCGCCTCGCGAGGACGGTTCGGGGGCCGCCCGGGCCATGCGCGGGGCGTTGAACGATGCCCAGGCAAATCCCGAAGATATTCACTATTTCAACGCGCACGGTACGAGCACCAAGTACAACGATATTGCGGAAAGCCGTGCGTTGCGGGCGGTTTTTGGAGAGGCGATGCCACCGGTGAGCTCGAACAAATCGATGATAGGGCACCTGCTTGGCGCGGCCGGCGCCGTCGAGGCTATCGCCACGCTCCTGACGATCCGGCGCGGGGTGATTCCGCCGTCTATCAATTACGAGACCCCGGACCCTGAATGTCCCGTGAATATCGTGGCGAACGAAGCGCGTGAAACCGACGTTGAATTTGCCATGTCAAACTCGTTAGGATTTGGGGGTCACAATTCGTCTCTGATTATCAAACGGTATGAATAGCATCTCCTTACGGTTCCGCGAACTGCAAGCGCTTGCCCTTCGATTGGGGATACGGTTCGAGAACATCGCTATCCTTGACCGGGCGCTCACCCATGCTTCCATCGCATGTGAACGGAAGGACTCGTGCAAGAACTATGAATCGCTGGAATTCGTGGGTGACGCGGCGCTGGGATTGGCGGCGGCACACCTGTTGTTTGAGCGAGTCCCGGAGCGCACGCCGGGAGAGTACAGCCGTATGCGGGCCGCGATCGTGAATCGCCGTTGCCTGGCGCGTATTGCGCGGGGCTTGGACATCGCGCCCGCAATCAGGTTGGGAAAAGGCGAAGAATTGGCCGGCGGAAGGGCTCGAGCGGCCCTGCTGGCGGATTGTCTTGAAGCCCTGTTGGGGGCGCTATATCTGGACCAGGGTTGGGAAGCCGCCCAGGCGTTTGCCGTGCGGTTGCTCGAACCCGAAGTCGCGGCGTTGCAGGCACGGCGCCGGATTTGGGATTTCAAGTCGCGCCTTCTGCACCACTGCCAGGCGCGTCACATCGGTCTGCCCGAATTTGTGGTGGTCCGGTCGGATGGGCCTGACCACCGCAAGGAATTCGAGGTTGAGGTTCTGCTGCGCGGGACATCCGCGGGGCAGGGTGTGGGCGCGAGCAAGAAAGAGGCCGAACAGAAAGCGGCGCACATGGCGCTGTTGCGCGAAGGGATAGTTTTCGACGACGAAGAAGAGTGAATCAGGCGTTGCAGGACTGCTGGAACCGTTCTCCGGCGAATGATGTAACGTGAAACATGCCCAGGGGCCGGCGGTTTGGCGGTCTGGGCAAAGGGAGTATCGAGACCTATGGGTGAAAGTGGATTTCTAGGCGTTGCCGGGTTCGCCAGTCTCTGCGCGCTGGCGTTTGTGGCTTACCTGGCCAGGTACGTGCTGTCAAAGCCGCAGGGTAACGAGACGATGGAACATCTCTCGAAACTGGTGCAGCAGGGCGCAGCGGCGTTCCTGAAGAGAGAATACACCTATGTGTCCGCGTTTGTCGCGGCGATCATGGTTTTCTTCATCGTAGTGGGAGGGGCCAAGCCCGAATTCGGCGTGAACTGGCAAACGGCCGTCGCGTTTCTGTTCGGCGCGTGCGCGAGCGCGGCGACCGGCATACTGGGCATGACCATCGCGACACGCTCGAACGCCCGCACCGCGGCGGCTGCCCAGTCGGGCGGCGTCAAGAGCGCTCTTGACGTGGCCGTGAGCGGCGGCGCGGTCATGGGTATGGGCGTGGTCGGCATCGGCGTGCTCGGCCTTATCATCGTCTACATCCTGTTCAAGGGAGAGCCGACCGTAGTGAACGGGTACGCCATGGGCGCTTCTCTGCTCGCCCTTTTCGCGCGGTCCGGCGGCGGCATCTTCACGAAGGGCGCCGATATGGGCGCCGACCTGGTTGGCAAGGTGGAAGCGGGCATCCCCGAGGATGATCCGCGCAATCCGGCCGTTATCGCGGACAACGTGGGCGACAACGTGGGCGACGTCGCGGGTCTTGGGGCGGACCTTCTCGAGTCCTACGTCGAGGCCATCATTGCCAGCCTTGCGGTTGCGGTCATTATTTCCCGGGCTGCCGATGCGGCGGCTGCCGGGGCAGCCTACGTCACGGCCTACCCGTTCGTGATTGCGGCGATCGGTATTTTCGCCTCGATCGTGGGCGTGATGTACGTCAAGACATTCGCAAAGAGCAATCCTCAGAAGGCCCTGATGTTCGGCACCTACATCGCGGCAATCCTCTCGATCGCCGGGGTATTCGTGTATTCCGCCGCGGCCGGGACGTCATTCGTGTTGGAAGGCGTTACCTATGGCAAATATGGTCCCGCCTGGGCATGCGTGGTCGGGATCCTGTCGGGCATGATTGTCGGGTTCGTCAGCGAGTATTTCACGTCGGGCAGTTACGGCCCTGTACAGAAGCTGGCGGAACGCTGCCAGACCGGTCCGGCGATTGCGGTGACTGAAGGGAC
>Ga0209606_1000495_pt1 | contig 58179 bp, 47 predicted proteins | sample AD_UKC057_MetaG_FD_184412 | JGI IMG/M metagenome (GOLD analysis project Ga0209606, IMG submission 184412) | Active sludge microbial communities of municipal wastewater-treating anaerobic digesters from USA - AD_UKC057_MetaG (SPAdes) (version 2) | ecosystem: Engineered > Bioreactor > Anaerobic >... | reverse complement strand
AAACCCTTACACAAAGTCCGCATTTAATACATTTAGCATTCTCAAAAATCAGGCCGGTCTGATGATTAATCTTCTTTACTGCCGGAGCATTAACAACTTTTCCTCCTTTATCCTTGATTGAAAATGTCTGTGCAAGGTCCCTGAGTCTGCAATCGCCGGCAGCTCTGCAGTCACAATGCATACAGTTCTTTGCTTCCTCACAGGCTGAATCAAAATCTGCAATTTCATTATACCTTTTATCTGCTCCGTCGCATTCTTTCAGCCATTCCCGCAACTCATAATCTTCCAGTCTGCCAAGCCGTGATGAGAATCTCTTTTTAAGATCCTGATATTCGGAAAGGGGAACCATATGATCCATACCACCTTCGAAGTCAAGGTTCCTTGAGATGAATATCCTTATATTTCTTATTGATATCTGTTTGTCGATTTTCTTTCTTCTGCAGGCATTTTCACAATAACCCTGACAGTTATGGCATCTGACATCCTCTGAATCAAGTTCCGACAGTATCAGTTCGATTGCCTTCCTGTAATTTCCGGCAGCCAGCAGCCTGTTCATCAGTGGAATATTGTATCCGGCGGGACAAACTATCCTGCAGGGAGCTTCACATTCAGCCCTGTGTTCGGACAGCAGCAGTTCAACGGCTTTCTTCCGTATTTCTATAACCTCATCGCCCGAAGCATCTATATCCTGTCCATCCTGTACCAGAGCTGTGCAGGAGGGAATGAAGCTTCCGGTACGCTTATCCCTGACCATGCATACCATGCAGGAGGTATAATGTTCAACTCCGTCCTTATGACACAAAACCGGAATTGATATTCCCGCCCTGGCTGCCACAGAATGAATCGTTTCTCCATCTTCGGCTTCCAGATCAATATTATTTATCTTTATTTTAAGCATTTATGTTCACTAATTCAACGGCTTTCTCCGGGCATACAACCCGGCAGTTATCACATTTCGTGCAAAGGTCCTGGTCAATTTCATGCTTTTCATATGGTTTAAATCCTATTGCATTTACAGGACACTCCTGGAAGCATTTGGTACAGCCGGTACATTTGTCGGTAATAACATATTTCACAAGGTCCCTGCATTTCTTTGCCGGACAGATACCTTTTGCATGTGCTTCATATTCCTCACGGAAATACTTAAGTCCGGTTATTACAGGATTAGGAGCAGTTTTTCCAAGACCGCACAGGCTTCCGTTACGAACAGAATGGCACAGCTTTTCAAGTTCATCAATTTCTGCCATTGATGATTTGCCTTCGCTGAGCCGTGTCAGAATGTTCAGCATGTGTTTTGTTCCGACCCTGCAGAAGGTACATTTTCCGCAGGATTGTTTATGAGTAAATGTAAGGAAGTATTTTGCAACGTCAACCATACAATCTGAATCGTCGAGGACCACCATTCCCCCGGAACCCATCATTGCACCCATTCGTGTGAGTTCCTCATAGTCAACGGGGGTATCTGATTCTGAGGCAGGAATACATCCACCTGAAGGACCGCCAATCTGGACGGCTTTGAAAGTCCTGCCTTCTGCAACACCTTCACCAATCTGTTCCACTATCTGACGGATTGTCGTTCCCATCGGAACTTCTATCAATCCGCCTCTGGCAACCTTCCCGGCAAGTGCAAAAACCTTGGTTCCCTTGCTCTTTTCAGTCCCGATAGCACTGAATGATTCCGAACCATTATTGATAATCCATGGAACAAGTGCAAGAGTCTCCACATTATTTACAAGTGTGGGTTTATCCATGAATCCCTTAACAGCAGGGTAGGGGGGTCTGAGATGTGGTGTACCGCGCTTCCCTTCAAGAGACGCTATCAATGCCGATTCCTCGCCGCAGACGAACGCTCCGGCGCCCTCAAAGATCCGTGCATCGAAAGAGAAATCTGATCCGAGGATATTTTTCCCAAGATATCCCTTTTCATAACAATGCCGGAGGGCGTGACCAACCCTGGTTACTGCCAGAGGATATTCCGCCCTGATATAAAATATTCCTTCTGAAGCTCCTGTTGCATATGCAGCGATCATCATTCCTTCAATAATCCTGTATGGAAAAGACTCCAGAAGCATCCTGTCCATGAAAGCCCCGGGGTCCCCTTCATCCCCGTTGCAAACCACGTACTTTGGTCTACCCCTCGTACCGGCCGAAATACTCCATTTCCTTCCTGTAAGGAATCCGGCTCCTCCACGACCTCTTAATCCGCTTTTTGTAATCGTATCAATAATCCCTCCGGGATCCCCCGACATTAAAGATTTTTTCAATGCTCCGAAACCTCCCAGAAGCAGATATTCATCAAGTGAATCAGGCTTCAGAATTCCGCTGTTGAGTGTAGCCAGACGTATCTGATTCCTTGTAAAATTATTGAGATATTTTTCCCTTGTCTCAGCAGGAATATTGACAGGGCTCTTCAACATATTATCAGTAAGAAAAGTATCTGCAAGGTCATTTATCCTGTGTCTGATCTTTTTGCCAACAGATCCCGGAGCTACATGTTTAAGAATAATATCCTCAACCTGATCCTTTCTTACATTTGTGTACCTTGAATGAATATTATCCTTTGAAACAATTTCAAGAAGCGGGGTCTGATTGCAGACGCCCACGCATCCGACCGGCTTAAGACTGATATTCAGATCATAATCATCCCTGACTTCCATCAGTCTTGAAAGTACATCCCTGCTGCCTCCGGCAACACAGCAGGAGCCAAGACCAACTCTCACTTCTGCTTCAAAGTTTTCTGAAATCACTTCTTCACCTGTAACTGATACTTTTCCAACAGTCCGGAGGAAATCTTTCAGAATCTCGTCAGCCTGGGTAGGCTTTACATGTCCGTATGTTTTCCCGTCAATCTGTACAACAGGCGCAAGAGTACAGCATCCAAGGCAGGCCACTTCCTCAATTGAAAAAAGTTTATCAGGAGAAGTGCTGCTGGTTTCATCGATTTTCAGAACCCTTCTGAAGGAATCAGAAATAAGCTGGGAACCTTTAACATGACAGGCTGTACCGGAACATATTTTTACCGTATGTTTACCTGCAGGTATATGACGGAACTGCGAATAGAATGTTGAAACTCCAGAGATCTGGCCCGGTGTTATATCTGTTATCCTGCAAATATGCTTCAGGGCTTCGGAAGGTATGTAATTGAGTTTCTTCTGAACTTCCTGAAGTATCAGTATCACCTTATCCTTTTCCCGGCCTGTCGATCTGACAATATCTTCAACAACTGAAGTAATATCATCAACATTCACTGTCTGACAATTACAGGATCTTTCCCTTGTTATGTCCTCGTTTTTCTTCAATTTTCAGAGATGCAATAAAGATTTTGTTTCCCGCGGATATAAATGTTCCTGTCTGAGAACGCAGGTGTGCAGTCTGCCACCTCCCCGAGGGATGATTCGGCAATCAGCTCATATTTTGAATCAGCGCTGACTATATGCATGATACCGCTTCTGTTAAGGAAATAAACTTTTTCGTCGGCTATTACCGGTGAAGCATAGAACTGGTCCATAAAATAATGTGTCCATAATGTATCTCCTTCCATTGCATTATAGCATGCCACATCGCCCGTTCCGGTGGCAAGGAACAGCAGATCATCTGTAGCTGCAGGACTGGAAACATCAGGCGTGTACATATTGTCAGACCATACTATTGCTGCTCCGCTACCCGGTCTTATTGCTGCAAGCTGCGCATAATCAGTAACAGCATAAGCCAGCTTGCTGTTTACCGCTACTGACGGAGCCACATCTCCTGTCATACATTCAACAGACCATAATTCCTCTCCTGTTACCGGATTAAAACCGTTTACATATGGATTGCCATTAATTACAACCTGAGGTTCTCCGTTAAAATGACCAATAACAGGTGATGACCATGATGCCCTTCCGCGACGTATCGTTTCCCATTTAAGCTGACCGGTCGTTAGTTCAAATCCCATGAGTGAGACCTTTTCATTTGAGTCATATTGAACGAGAAGGAGTTCATTGAAAATTATCAGAGAGCATGAATAGCCATAAATATTTTCCGGAGTCCCCAGGTTAGTGGCCCATTTCTGCTTTCCGTCATGGTCGAGGCATATCAGGTTGCCATTCGCAAATATTGCACAAACAACATCTCCGTTTACGGCGGCAGAGGATACAGCAATTCCTGATTCCTGGTCCGTTTCAGGCAACTGATCCGGCTCACCGGGTATCCCTGAAGCTGATGCTGTCCATAATATCTCTCCAGTGCTTTTGTTAATACAATATACCTCACATGACCGGCCTTCCGCACCTGTAATGAATAATTTGTTTCCCCAGATCACCGGAGAACTTTTACCATTTTTTGGAATTGTTACCTTCCATTTTATATTTGTACCGTCTTCGCCATTCCAGTTTGTCGGATATCCCGATCCTCCTGCAATGCCACGACTGTCCTGTCCCCTGAAGAACGGGAAATTGGTTGCATCGGGTTTAAAACTGCCTTCAGTCCTTTTTGCAGCAATACGTTCTGTTCTTTTGCCAGGCTTGCCAGGTGAAAGGTCAGGAAGATTGCTCCTGAGCATGAAGGATGAAACAACAGCAATAAGTGTAATCACCGTAACTGATGCAAGCAGATAATTGATCTTTTTCTTACGTCCGGCCGATTCATCAGGCCTGATCCCCGGAATTGAAGGAATTGTTCTTTCATTTCCTGAAATGAGCTGCTGACAAAGGATAAAAATAATTGCACCTGCAAGAAGAAGGTAGGAACCTGTTTCAACCTGGCGCCTGGATGCGAAATATGCTTTTCGTGCCATCAGATCCATTGCCCTCACCTGTTCGGCTTTTGCAGCGTTTTCCGGATCGCTGTCATACTGCTCCTTTATCTCTAAAAGGGCCGGATTATCAAGAGGATTTATTGTTTTCAGCTGAATAAGGCTGAAGATCATTGTAAATGCCACGATAATTGTGAAAATCCCGGCTATCAGGCTGATATGTTTAAGTATACTGATATTTTTTTCTGTGAGCTTCATCATAAACTTGTTTTTCTAACTTCTACCGGACAATATTTAAAACACCTGCCGCAGCTGAAACATTTTCCCTGATGGGGTTTATATTCTGTTCTGGTTTTACGGATCGTCAGTGCGACAAGGGCTATACCAAGCGATAAGCCCAGAAATCCGCCGGCCAGGGGAGAAGCTTTCCTGAACCTTCGAATGATAAGTAACTCCTCGGCAAAAAGCTCATCCTCTGTCTTTCCGGCTTCTTTAAATGCAACAGCATCTTTTGATACGGCTTCAATGCCTGATTCTTTTTCAAGCCGTATTTCCTTTGCCAGCCGTACCTCCTGCCTGATGCCTGCCAGGGCCGGAGCAAGATTATGGAAAATAAGTGCACCAGCGGCAGTAAAAACCGGAATAAGCAGAAGATATAAGTAAAATCGGTTTCTCGTCTTCCCGGAATCTTCCTCACTCGTAACCGGATCAGATGGCAAAATGGCATCATAGGGACATGAATCCTCACAGAGCCGGCAGTTTATGCACTCAGCCGGAGTTATTGTCAGATGTCTGCGGGAGAATCGCGAAAATATATTAAGAAGAACTCCATAAGGGCAAAGATATCTGCAGTAGGGTCTGTTTATGAATATACCGGCCAAAAGCAACAGGGCTCCGAACACTATCATTGTATAGGGTGCATCCAGCCTGAAAATTCCAACAAAAGGATCATACCGGCAGATTATAAACTGGCTTTCGAGAGCGGCAAATAATACCGCAACAGCGAGGTAAATGAACGGAACCGCTGCCATGACAGCTTCAACTGCTTTAGGAAGCTTAACCGGTTTAAATCCTGTAAGTTCCTGTATAGCCCCTAGCGGACAAACACCGGCACAAAATACCCTTCCGTAAAAAAGTGCAAATACAAGGGGGATTATAAAGAATAATAATGCTGTAAGAGGTATTGAATAAGAGTTGTTGAACATCGCAAGCGCAACATTCTGAACTGCACCTACCGAACAAATACAACCTTCCCTGTAAAATCCGAAATATGCAAGAGAGAATACCGACATCCAGATCAATCCCTGCCTTGACCTGCGCTTTATCGCGAGCCATGATGTAACTGAAAGTGCAGCTATAAGAACGATTACATCAATATATTCCCATATATGCGAACGCTGTAAGGGCATCTGGTGTTCAGGATATACATAACCGGATTCAAACTCCGGCCTCGGAAACCTGTCCTGGGCAAACAGAACAATATGCCAGGTAAGCAGGATAAATATTATTAAATATGGAAACAGTTTCTTTTTCACTATTCGTTTGTTTCGGTTTATCGTTGTAGGGGCATTGCATGCAATGCCCTATTGTTCAATGGGCATTACATGTAATGCCCCTACGATTTTGTTATTGTCATTTGTGTAATACGCCATCCTTTTCCTTTGGAATATATTGATAATCAGCCGGTACTCTTGATATTGCATCCGATGGACATTTCCTGGCTATCAGGCAATCGTTGCAATCGTCACAAAGATCCTGGTTGATCTGCAGATATAATGATCCGTTGCCGAAATCAACGCATCCCTTTACACATTTTCCGCAGCCATCACAGAGCCCTTCATCAATTGTATATTCAAAATAAGGTTCTTCAACAAATTTCCTGGTTATAGCGCTGGTCGGGCACAATTGATTTTCAGCAGCAGTACTTATTGTTTTAACACCCTGCCTGAGATATCCTCCGCAGAGATCACAATATCCGCACATTACATAGGCATGATAGCATTTGACTGCCGAAGGTGTCTTCACGCAGTTTGTCTTGCACTGACCACACTGGGTACATTTAAAAGGATCGATCTGCCATACAAAACCCGATGCATTAGTCTTCTTTGCAAGTACAACAGGCAGGGCAACAAGAGGCGCTACGACCAGTACCTTACCTGCCTTTCTTACAAAATCCCTTCTCGACTGATATTTATTTTTTCCTTCTTCCATAAACAATTCTTCATTCTTCATTCGTTATTCGTCATTCTTCCTTCTTCTTGTTTCTTCCTTCTTACTTCTTCTTTCCTGCTTCCTTCTGTATTTCCCGCACTCTCCTTCGCTGCACACTCCATTTCCCGGGCATCCTGAACAATCCTGTTCCCCCGTCACAGCTCTCGTTCCGAGTGATACCGCAATAAAGGCCAGAAAAGCTATCATCACTATTCTGATTAGCCCCCTGAGGAATTCCATCCGGGTCACCAATTTTCCTGATTTCATCTATACCTTTATTATATATACTACTCAAAAGTCATTTTCAGCATCTCTTCTGAACCTGCTTCCCAACAGGTCAGCTCTGGATTTTTGTTCAGTGACCTGTTCCATGTTAATTTCGTTTAAATACATACAACTTTGAATCGGCCGGGTTTGCAGCATAAATAGTTTTCCCGTCATTTGACGCAACATCAAGGGGAACAGAGGCAATAAAGTTGTTCCGTGATGAAACGAATTCAATGAAGGATCCATCTGTTGCGAGAATCTTGATCCTGTTTATTCCTTTCTCAGCAGTCACAAAGCCCTGGGGGATAACAGCAAAATGTGCCGGATTACAGCATCCGCAGAATGCGCCCGGTGCTGTACCCGGTTCACCGAACTGACTCAGCTTCACCCCATCTGCTGACCAGGTTTCTACTCTTCTGTAACCCGTATTGGCAGCCATGACAGTATCCTCACCTGAGAATGCAACATCGAAATAGGCGCTTGGAATAATGAATTTATCATTGCCCTGTCCTGCCATGGAGACCACTTCACCATCCTTCCTGAGGATGAATATCCGTTTTGTCCCTGCATCAGCGAAAGCTACGTATCGTCTTCCTGCTGAGACTGAAGTAATAATGCTGTTTGCTTCATATGGTCCCCATTCTGTTATTATCCTGCCATCACTGCCAACAAGGAACAATAATTCACCTGCTGCCGCGTAAACCGTATCACCATAAACAGATATGGCGCCAATCTTTCCCGGCATTTTCGTCTTCCAGATTACTGTCAGGGACTCATCATAGCAGGCGAGATAGGAATCTCCTCCGAGAAACAACTTCCCCGTTGCCGATACAGCAACTGAAAGCAATTGTCCTTCAGTAAGCTGCAAATCTTTTTCTATCCTCCACATATCAGGAGGATCAGAAGTTTTTACTGTTTCCTTATCCGTATTATCAGCACCTCCCGATGAAATGGAATCGTAGATTATATACCCTATAAATGACAGGATAATAAGTAATGATATGACAGCATAAATCTTTTTGTTCATTTTAACTGTTCTTACCAATAAAAAGACATAACAGATTCCTTGCATCCCTCATAATAAGGAAATTACCTGCAATAGCCATAGGTCCCCAGGCTTCAATTCCATCAATAGGCTTATAGCGGGAGAGTAATGTTGCGGAAGGGCCATCAATCTTAAAGAAATAAAGATTTGCATCATCATCCAGAAGGAACATTTTATCTCCTTTAACTATATAAGGTCCCAGTCCTCGTCCATACCTGTTATCTTTACCGCTTGTCCAGACCGTAAGGCGAAGGTCTGATTTATGGTAGCAAACAAGTTGTTTTTTAAGCGGACCTGCATTTTCAGGCATTATCGACCAGATATGATCTCCCAGTATTACCGGTGTCTGCTGATCGCTTGATATACCTTCCATAGCCTTATGGCTTTCAATTACAGAAGCTGAATATTCCGAACCGTTAAAGTTAATTTTAATTCTTGCGCCACCGGCTCCGTAACTGCCAAATACCGCAATCTCATTATTCTCAAGAAGAAGAGGTGATGCCGCAACTGTCGCCGGACTCCACTTTGTAGTCTGCCATAATAATTTACCGATATCTTCACCCTCGGCTGAAACACCGCAAACACCACCAACCGCATTATAGACATACATCTTCCTGCCATGTAATATCATCGGCATTATTGAGCAGTGCGACATTCTTAAAGTATCGGGATTTGGGGTTTTCCATAATATTTTACCGGTCTCGCAGTCGACTCCTATCATAAGTGCTTTCCCTCCCGGAGCAAGCACAGCAACATCATTATCTATCAGAGGACACTGTCCTGAGTAAAAATCCGGCGTGATCCTTCCTTTTGATTTTCCGGGTATCCCGTATTCTTTTTCCATATCGATGGTCCATCTGAGATCACCGGTTAGAGGATCAAGACACATCACATGTGAACGGGGACCAATTGAAACAAGGTATTTTTCTGTCACTGCGGGAATAGTTCTGGAATATCCGTGGTTCCTTTTTATGTCGACATAATACCATCGTCTCCAGAGTTCCGTACCGGATTTAAGTGAGAAACAGCGCAGCATATCGGCTTTGCGTCTTTCATTATAATCCATTACATAAACCCTGCCGTTAAAAACTGCCGGTCCGGCATATCCTTCTCCGAGTGTTACCTTCCATACCAAAGGCGGTCCTGCAGAATCCCAGGATTCTGCCATTGAGATCGTATCATGACATATATTATCAAAATACGTACCCCTGAACCTTGGCCAGTTTCCGGGAACAAGCTCATCGAAATTGTTCAGAGTGTCAAAAAATTCGCCGATTATCACAGAGTCCGCCCGGGGTTCAATCTTAGGACGGTTATCCATGCCCGGAATACGGGCTATAATCTCCGAAGGATAATGATCATCCGCAATCCACCAGATCAGAAGAGTTGCAAATACAGCTGCAACAATTACTGTAATTATTGTATCATTTTTCTTTAATATCATACGCCATCAGCGCTTCGCCATGCCTTAGGTAAAGAACACCGTTATGAATGACCGGATGTGCCCAGTAAGGGCCGCTTCCGGCTTTTATCCTGAAATTGCTCACAAGATCAAACTTACCCGGATCCGGTTTTAAAAGCCCCGCAAATCCTGTCTTTTCATCATAAATATATAACAATCCGTCGGCATATATTATTGAACCTTTGCACTTCCAGTGCTGTTCCCACATTGTTTTACCGGTATTCCAGTCAACACAGCACCAGTTCCCGTTACCATTATTTATCCAGTTGGAGCCATATATGAATCCGTCGATCAGCACCACACCACCATGATGGACATCAAGATCCATGTTGGTCCATTTTACTGAAGCCTTCCTGCCATTATCAGCAAGTTCAATAAGAAGACTGCCATGATTATAACCACCCGTGAAATATATCTTATTATCCTTATATACCGGAGTTACACAAAGTATCTGGCCATCATCTCCTTCACCTTCTTTTCCAAGAGCCTGATGGTGATTAATCTTCCAGACAATTGTGCCGTCGGTTACATCAACTCCATAGACATATATCGGTGAAACATTGACCAGAAGCTTATAATCATTGTAATCTATTAGAACCGGAGAACAATATGATGCCGGAACATTCAGGCTCTCTGTCCTCCAGATGAGCCCTCCGTCAGCCTTATTTAAGGCTATTGTCATAGTCTCCGGGCCGCCCGAAGTATAGTATATTTTCTCCCCGTCAATTATAAGTGATTCAGCTATACCCCAGGAGCCATAAGTTCCCTTATTGATCTCGCTGGCTTTAACTGACCACAGGATTTTTCCGGTGGTACCATCAATACAGGCAAGGTCGCCAAAGCCGCTTGAAACATAAACTCTGTCACCTTCCACTGTGGGCGAACACCGGCTTTCGGGATGAGAAGCTTTCCACATCCTTCCATATGGAGTCTGCCATTTTATTTTGCCATACGCATCAAGCGATATAAGAATATCATTCTCATCATCATTTCCGGTCAGGTATATGGAATTATTACCAAATGTAACAGACGAGTGACCTTTGGGCAGTTCATTGTTCATCCATATCAGACGAGGCCCTTCTGCCGGCCATGATTTAAGCAATCCTGTTTCTGCAGAAATACCTGTCCTGTTTTCTTCTCTCCACTCACTTACAGCCTGACCCCCGGTTGACAGATCCACTGCTTCCCCTGTTGTTGCAGAAGAACCTGAATTTTCCTGAAATACAATCAGGTATATAACATAACCGATTACTCCGACAATCACAAGCGACAGAATAATCATTAAAATCTTTTTCATATTATACTTATAATTAACCTTTTATTTCACTTAATTTAATGGAGGTCCCTTTTGTCAGGAACCTATCCGCTGTCTCAGACACGGCTGACAAAAATACTCCAAAAAATGCTTTTTAATGTAAAAATGCAAGATAAAAAATCCCGCTCATGTTAGCCTTTATTAGTGCCGGGTGTCATGTTTTTCAGTGATAATTTAAACATTTTTAACTATGTTGTTATACGGGCAACATTCCTTAGAATGATATTTGATCATCTCACTTTTACATACATTGAATTTCATTTTTGATGATTGTTTTCATAAATTATCCTAATTTTATTGCTTACGAAACAAAAAAAACATTTCAAATCCTGAGCAGATGGATATAGATGAATTTGATGACCTTAAGATCATACTCTGGCTGATACTTTTTCTGGTGTTTGGGATAATAATCATAACCTGCAAAAAGGACCCGGGAGATTATATTATGACTGTAAACGGACCTGTACCCTCTTCACAGACCGGTATAACTCTTGAACATGAACACATTCTGGTTGATTTCATAGGAGCAGACAGTACGGGATATTTCAGGTGGAACAGGAAAGAAGTTATTGATAAAGCTTTACCCTTTATAGATGATATAAAGAAGAAAGGCGTCTGTACATTTATCGAGTGTACTCCTGCTTATCTGGGCCGCGATCCATTATTGCTCAAGGAGCTGTCAGAACGAACAGGACTGAATTTTATTACAAATACAGGATATTACGGGGCAAGGAATAACCTGTATGTACCTCAAAGCTTTTATCGGGCAAAACCGGAAGAGGTTGCAGCTTTATGGATCAGGGAATTTGAAAGCGGAATCGAAAATACAGGTATTAAGCCCGGTTTCATAAAGATTGCAGTCGATCCGTCTGACTCTCTTTCATCTGAGCACAGGAAAATCATTCAGGCAGCTGCATTGGCTCACCTTAAAACAGGACTGACAATTGCATCTCATACCGGACCTGAAAAACCTGCAATTGAACAGATAAATATACTTAAGGAATATAACATCCATCCCTCAGCCTTTATCTGGGTCCATGCCCAGAGGGGAAGTATCGAAAGCAATATCAGGGCTGCTGAAGATGGTGCATGGATATCTCTTGATAATATCCGTGAAAGGCAGGAACTGGACCAGGACGCTCCGAACAGTATAAAATGGTATGCCGACAGGATATCAGAGATGAAGAAGAAAAACCTGCTTGACAGGATACTTATTTCTCATGACTCAGGCTGGTACGACCCTGCCAAACCCGGAGGAGGTACATTCAACGGATTTACTGATATATTTGATTATCTTCTTCCTGCATTGAAACTGGCAGGATTGAATGATAATGATATTGATCAGATCCTTGTCAAAAACCCTCAGAAAGCTTTCAGCATAAAAATCCGCACCCTTAACTTGAACCCTTAACCCTAAATCCTTAACTCTAAACTCCAAACTCCAAACTCCAAACTTTCAACCCGTATTACCATAATAACCACCAATAAATCTCCACAATCCATGACCCCAAAACTCCCGCTGACACTTCTGGTTTCCCTTGCTGCCGTATCATGCGCCCAGAAGGAAAAACCACTTCCCAACATCATCTTTATTCTGGCTGATGATCTCGGTTATGGCGACCTGGGCTGTTACGGACAACAAAAATTTTCCACCCCGAATATTGACAGACTTGCCCGGGATGGAATGATGTTCACACAACATTATACCGGTTGCACAGTTTCTGCACCTTCAAGGTCATCATTAATGACCGGTCAGCATACAGGCCATACACCCATAAGGGGAAACAGGGGATGGGAACCGGAAGGACAATGGCCTCTGCCGGCTGACTCATATACTATGGCAGAATTGCTCAAATCTAAAGGATATACAACAGGTGCTTTTGGAAAATGGGGACTGGGATATATTGATACGGAAGGAGATCCGAATAAACAGGGTATAGATGAGTTCTATGGTTATAACTGCCAGAGCCTTGCCCATAATTATTATCCCGGCCATCTATGGAACAATCATGAAAAAGTCATACTTCATGAAAATGACAGCGGAAAAACCGGAGCTTACAGTGCTGACGTTATTCATCAGGCAGCCATCAGGTTCATTGAAAAGAACAGCAACAAACCATTCTTTTTATTCTATCCGACAACGATCCCCCATGCCGAACTCTTTGCAAAAGAGGAATATATGAAAATGTTCAGAGGAAAATTCGAGCCCGAGAAATCCTTTAAGGGAACAGATTCCGGTCCTGATTTCAGGCTTGGACCATACGGTTCCCAGCCTGAAGGCCATGCAGCTTTTGCAGCCATGATAAAACAACTCGATGATAATGTCGGTGCGATCCTGGCAAAAATTGACGAACTTGAAATTGAAGATAATACTATAGTTTTCTTTGCATCTGATAACGGACCACATCTTGAAGGCGGAGCAGATCCTGACTACTTTAACAGCAACGGTGAACTAAGAGGCTACAAACGCGATATGTATGAGGGAGGCATACGCACTCCCATGCTTGTCAAATGGCCGGACAGAATAAAAGAAGGTTCCCGCACTGACCATATTTCGGCATTCTGGGACATAATGCCTACCCTTGCCGAAATTACTGGTGCAGACTATCCGGAAAACACAGACGGAATCTCTTTCCTGCCGACACTTCTTGGAAAAGGCAAACAAAAAGAACATGAATATCTCTTTTGGGAATTCCATGAACAGGGCGGGAAGATGGCAGTCAGAATGGGTAACTGGAAAGCTGTTAAACTCAATATAAACAAAACTCCACAGAGTGCAACTGAACTTTATGATCTGTCCTCCGATATTGGTGAAATTAAAAATGTAGCCTCATCAAATCCCGATATTGTCAGAAGGATGGAAGAAATTATGAAAGAAGCTCACCAGACATCAGAGAATTTTCAATTCACATACGAAAAATGAACAATTTCAAAGGTAACTTAAGATTTGCCCGGAATTCAATGGGGTTAATATCTCTCGCTGCTGCAGGCATCAGCTGTAACCCAACCCCCGAACGACCCAATATTATTATCATCAACGCAGATGATCTTGGCTATGGAGATATAAGTTGTTATGGTGCAACAAGTATCTCAACTCCAAATATTGACCGGCTTGCCGGAGAGGGATTACTATTTACGAATGCACATTGTACTTCAGCGACAAGCACCCCTTCGCGCTATTCATTGCTCACGGGTGAATATGCCTGGCGCAGAAAAGGTACCGGTATTGCCACAGGTGATGCTCCGGCTATAATAACACCGGGAAGAATAACTATTGCTTCAATTTTTAAGAATGCCGGATATGTTACCGGAGTTGTCGGGAAATGGCATCTCGGACTCGGACCTGCCGGTGGTGCAGACTGGAACGGAGAAATAATGTCGGGACCAATGGATATAGGTTTCGATTATAATTTTCTGATTCCTGCCACGGGCGACCGGGTGCCATGTGTTTTTGTCGAAAACAGAAGGGTGGTGGGACTGGATCCCAATGATCCGATAACAGTAAGTTTTTCCGAACCATTATTGTCTGAACCAACCGGGAAAGACCACCCCGAACTCCTTAAAATGCATCCGAGTCACGGCCATGATATGACAATAGTTAACGGAGTAAGCCGGATCGGTTATATGAGCGGAGGTAAATCCGCACTCTGGATCGATGAAGATATAGCTGACGTAATAACCGGTAAAGCTGTTGACTTTATTAAAAAGAACAGGAACAGCCCTTTCTTTCTTTATTTTGCAACTCACGACATCCACGTCCCTCGTTTACCTCATCCAAGATTTGCAGGAAAAAGCACAATGGGCCCCAGAGGTGATGCAATCCTTGAATTTGACTGGTCAGTCGGAGAGATCGTAAAAGCTGTTAATGACCTTGGCCTTTCTGATAAAACAATGATAATAGTCACCAGCGACAATGGCCCGGTTGTTGACGATGGCTATAAGGATGATGCTGTTGAAAAGCTTGGAGATCATAAACCCGCCGGTCCGCTGAGAGGTGGAAAGTACAGCGCTTTTGACGGCGGTACACGTGTTGCGTTCATTGTAAGATGGCCGGGAAAAATAAAACATGGTACTACTGACGCTCTTTTCAGCCAGATAGACCTGATGGCATCATTCGCAAAACTGACAGGCCAGGCTATGCCCCCCGATGCCGGCCCCGACAGCTTCGATGAACTAAATACATTAACCGGAAAATCCTTAACAGGACGTGAATGGCTTGTGGAACATTCATCAAACGGAAGACTTTCCCTGATCAGGGGCGACTGGAAGATCATCGAACCGGGACCGGGACCCAGACTTAATGTCAATACTAACATTGAAACAGGTAATGATACTGTCCCGCAGTTATATAATCTTAAAACCGATCTGGGAGAAAAGAATAATGTTGCCGCTGAAAATATTGAAAAATATAATGAATTAACGGATCTGCTGGAGAAGATTAAAACCGGAAATTATAGAAATTGAAGAAATTTACACAGAGGGACAGTAGAGTAGAGCGGGAAGGGGACAATATTCACCTTCCCGCTCTACTCTACTGTAACAAAAAAAACAAACTGATCATGATCGACTTCAAACCTTTGCTTGGTATTGGTGTTGCTTCACTCACTGCACTTCAAGGAACGGCACAGCAAACTGCAGCTCTTAAAACCAGTACTCCCAATATTATTTTTATCCTCATGGATGATATGGGATATGGCGATATCGGAAGAACAGGTGCAAACCAGTACGATACCCCGAATCTGAACAGACTGGCAAACCAGGGAATGCAATTTACATGGTATTATTGCCCCCAGGCCGTCAGCAGCGCTTCAAGGGCCGGACTTTTGACCGGTTGTTATCCGAACAGGGTTGGTTTCTCCGGAGCTCTTATGCCCTGGGCACAGAACGGAATAAATCCCGAAGAGACTACAATAGCAGAAATGCTCAAAGTAAAGGGATACAGGACCGGTGCAATAGGTAAATGGCATCTGGGACATCACCGGGAATTCCTGCCATTGCAACATGGATTCGATTATTACTTCGGCATCCCATATTCAAATGATATGTGGCCTGTCGATTTCGATGGCGTACCGATTCACCTTAAGGACACTACCCACAGGCTGATGAAATACCCTGTACTGCCGCTTATCGAGGGGAATGAAAAAGTCGCAGAAGTAAAAACACTTTCAGACCAGGATAAACTCACAACGACCTACACTGAGAAGGCTGTTGCATTTATCGAAGAGAACAGGAACAGGCATTTCTTTCTCTATATACCACATTCTATGGTTCATATACCGCTTGGCGTTTCGGAAAAATTCCGCGGCAAGAGCAGGCAGGGGATGTATGGTGATGTTATGATGGAAGTTGACTGGTCAGTCGGAGAGATATTAAACGCTCTCAGGAAGAACAATCTCGAGGATAATACTCTGGTTATTTTTACGAGTGACAACGGCCCCTGGCTTAATTTCGGGGATCATGCCGGTACGACAGGCGGTCTTCGGGAAGGAAAAGGTACAAGCTGGGAGGGAGGCCAGCGTGTTCCCTGTATTATGAGGTGGCCCGGAGTGATCCCTGAAGGAGTGATATGTAACAAACTTGCCTGTGCAATGGATATACTCCCAACCCTTGCTGAAATAACCGGAGCTCCGCTTCCCGATAAGAAAATTGATGGCATCAGTATCCTGCCTCTGATGAGGGGCGACAAGAATTCAACTCCCCGCAGGGAATTTTATTATTATTACCAGGTTAACAGCCTTGAAGCTGTACAGAAAGATTACTGGAAGCTGATATTACCACACAGCGGAAGGACATACAGGGGAAATAAACCGGGTAACGGAGGGTGGCCCGGAGCTACAGGAACTGAAAAAATTGAAGCTGTCCGGCTGTACGACCTCAGACGTGACCCGGGTGAATGGTACGATGTCGCTGAAGTTTATCCTGAAAAAGTCAATGAACTTGAAAAACTTGCAGAAAAAGCACGGCAGGATCTGGGAGATGACCTCACGGGAGCTCCCGGTACCAATCGCCGTAAAGCAGGATTCGTAAAATAAATAAAAATGTGTAAATGATTACCCTTAAACATTTTATAGGAATGAGTGCAGCTGCACTTTTATGTGCCAACGCTGCCGGCCAGAAACCTCAGAAGCAGCCAAACATTCTTTGGATCTCAACTGAGGACATGAGTCCCCATCTGGGCTGTTACGGCGACGAAACCGCACGAACCCCGAATATCGATAAACTGGCATCCCAGGGGATCCGGTTTACAAATGTTTTCACAACAGCTGCAATAAGCGCCCCATGCAGAGCCGGTATAATTACTGGGATGTACCAGACTTCAATAGGTTGTATGCATATGAGGACAACATCATACAGGCGTTCTGCTGATAATCCAATACAGTTCACGGCAGTCCCTCCTCATTATGTCAAAACATTTACCGAGTATATGCGTACCGCAGGCTATTATTGCACCAATAATGCTAAAACCGATTACCAGTTCGCCGGGAATAATGTACCTGCAAGCATCTGGGACGAATGTAACAATAAAGCGCACTATAAAAACCGGCCGGATAAAAGCCGGCCGTTCTTTGCCGTATTTAACTGGACAGGAACACATGAAAGTCAGAACTGGAATATTTCAAATGTAAAAACAGATCTGAAGAAAATAAAAGTCCCGCCATATTTCCCCGATAATGAGATCATAAGAAAGAATCTGGCCAAAATGTATGATAATATTGCCAGGCTCGATTCGGTGGTTGGAGCTTTGCTTACCGAACTTGAAAGAGAAGGGGAACTGAATAATACGATAATCTTCTTCTGGGGCGATCATGGTGATGGTTTGCCCAGAGGTAAAAGATGGCTTTATGATTCCGGTCTGAATATACCGCTTATAATTAAATGGCCGGACAAATCAAATGCCGGGAAAGTGGACGACCGGCTGATCAGTTCAATAGATTTCGGACCAACAGTACTTTCCCTTGCAGGGATTCCTGTTCCGGCACATATGCAGGGAGTTCCTTTTCTCGGAACACAGCAGGGAGAACAGCGTGATGCAGTCTTTGCGGCCCGCGACAGGGTTGATGAATCTTATGATATGATCAGATCAGTACGTACCAGAGATTATCTTTATATAAGGAATTACTATCCTAATGAACCATTTCCGATATGGGTCCCATACCTTAGCAATATGCCTATATTTCAGGAGATGCTCAGGCTCGATGCCGAAGATAAGCTAACCGGACCAGTTTAAGCATGGATGTCATATTCACGTCCTCCTGAAGAGCTGTATGACGTGAAGGCTGATCCCTTCCAGATAAATAACCTCGTAAATGACCCGAAACTTAAACCAATACTTGATGATCTGAGAAAACGCCATAACCAGTGGACCCTAGAGACGGGTGATCTGGGACACATGAATGAAAATGAAATGATAGAACAGATGTGGCCGGGGATGAAACAACCGGTGACGGATATGCCATATTTTATAATCAATGCACCTGAAGAACGACATTCAAAAAACCATCGCACAGGTGGTAATTATTCTTCACCTATGACGCTTGGCTTTTATTGCCCCACTCATGGTGCATCTATAGTTTATACCTTCGAAGAAAAAGAAAATCCGCGGTGGCTGCTCTATTCAGGTCCTTTACATCTGAAACCAGGAAATTACAATATCCGCACTAAAGCTGTACGCTACGGTTATAAAGACAGCGAAGAACTGAAAGGAAATTTTGTGATTAAGTAGGATTATCGCGGGAAGGATTTGGAGCATAATTAACCAATAGATATAATGATATAATGAAAAGAACCATTCTGTTTATCATCACTACCTTTTGTATATCAGCGGCTTACAGTCAGCCAGACAAATTCAGGACTATTCTCTATGGCGCTGCCTATTACCACGAATATATGCCTGTTGACAGGCTTGAAACCGACGTTAAAATGATGCAGGACGCCGGACTGAGTGTTGTTCGCGTCGGGGAATCGACCTGGAGCCTCTTTGAACCTCAGGAAGGAAGATTTGAATTTGAATGGATGGACAGGATCATAGACCGTTTGCATAAAGCCGGAATAAAAGTGATTCTTGGAACACCGACATATTCGATACCTGCATGGATGGCTCTCAAACACCCTGAACTTTTCGTGGAAAGACTTAACGGCACAAAGAGCAGTTACGGAATAAGGCAGAATTTCGATATAACCAATCCAACCTATCTGTTTTACAGTGAACGGATCATCAGAAAACTGATGGAACATTATGCAAAACACCCTGCAATCATCGGTTTCCAGGTCGACAACGAAACAGGCACTTACGGCGCTGCTAATTATGATTATTTCAGAGGATTTGTCGATTATCTTAAAAATAAATACAAGACAACCGATACTCTGAATAAACTTTGGGGATTGAATTACTGGGGGATGACTCTCAATGACTGGGATGAATTTCCTCCCAGGCAAAATATTACAAACCCATCTTATAAGCTTGAATGGGATATGTACGGGCAAAAGGTTGTTGCCGACTACCTCACCTGGCAGGCTGAAATTGTTTCAGAAAATAAAAGACCTGATCAATTCATAACCCATTGTTTTATGCCGTCGCTTACCACTCTCGATCAGCTGGCTGCCTCACGCAAGCTTGATATGCCATCACTAAACATATATCATGGGAGCCAGAATAATGCAAGGGGAGAAGATGTTATGTGGGCTGACGACTTCTACAGGAGTGTTAAAAAAAACAATCATCTCATTACTGAAACTAATGCACAGACGACAGGATGGGATCCCCGGGGTCAGTATCCTCCGTTTGACGGTCAGGCAAGGCTCTTCGTTTATTCACACCTGGCTGGTGGTGCAAATATGGTTGAATACTGGCACTGGCATTCAATACATTACGGACAGGAAACATACTGGAAAGGTGTGATCGGTCATGATATGGAGACCAACAGGTTTTATAATGAGTTCAGCAAGACTGCCCATGAATTACAGATAATAGGCCCAAAGCTGGTTAATCTCAAGATAAAAAACAGGGCTGCAATATTGTACAGCAGAACATCCGACTTCGGCCTCAGTTATATGCCAATAAAGGACGGAAATGCATATATGGAAGTCCTCCGGCAGATGCACAGGGCTGCTTTCAGACAGAACATAGGAGTTGATTTTGTTCTTGCAGAAAATGCTGATTTCACTGGATATGAGCTGTTACTCGTCCCACCTCTTTATGTAGCCAGCGACGAACTGCTGCAGAAGATCTCGGACTTTGTAAAAAATGGCGGACATGTAATAATGTCGGTAAAAAGCGGCTTCTGTGATGAAAACAATGTTGTCCGGCATGTAAGAGCGCCCGGCCCACTGCGTGAGGCATGCGGATTCTGGTATCAGGAATTTTCAAGCGCTTCAATAATCTCCCTGAAAGATGATCCGTTTAAAGCAGGACAGAATAATAATGTAAAAACCTGGATTGAGTTCATTGTACCTGAAACGGCTAAACCACTTGCGTTTTATGATGATCCTTTCTTTGGAAAATATCCAGCCATTACTGAAAACAGGTTTGGCAAAGGAAGCCTTACCTATGAGGGTTGCCTTGTGTCTGATGAAATTCAGTCTGCAATTATAACCCGTAAAGCTGTTGAAACCGGATTGACGGGCAAAGAGAATCGTATCGTTTACCCGATAGTCATCAGGTACGGAACAAACGACCAGGATAAGACCATACGGTATTACCTCAATTATTCCGGTAAAAATGCATCTGTTGTATATAATAGTTCAAAAGGGATCAACCTCTTTTCAAATGCCACCATAAAGAAAGGAGATAAAATTGTGATCGATCCCTGGGGTGTTGTAATTGTGGAGGAATAGACATCACCGGTTTCGATAAAAGTCCTATTCTGTTTTAATTGAATTTGCCGGATTCATAACGGACGCCTGATAAGCTTTATATCCTATAGTCAGAAATGTAATGACCAGGGTAAGAAGAGCTGCCAGTATTATGAGGATCAGACCGATGTTGGTCCTGTAAACATAATTTTCCAGCCAGTTGCTCATTATATAATATGCAAGCGGAACTGCAATTAAAATTGATATTGCTATCAGTATCAGGAAATCTTTCGAGATCAGCCTGACAATTATACCCTCATTGGCTCCGAAAACCTTTCTGATCCCTATTTCTCTGGTCCTTTGTTCGACCATATATGATGCAAGTCCGAATAACCCCAGACAAGCAATAAGAATTGCTAGAATTGTGAAAAGTGTAAATATAAAACCACGTTTTTCATCAGCCTCAAACTGCTCATTCAGGCTTTCTTTAAGAAAGGTATATGAAAAAGGCTGATCAGGAAGAACCTCCTTCCATTTAGTCTCAATAAAAGCAATCGTCTTTTCAACGTTCTTCCCGTCAAGCCTGATGTACATAATATTGTTCCTTTCACGGTAGGCAAGAAGAAGAGATTCAATCTCATTGTACATTCCCGTCTGGTGATAATCAGCCATTACTCCCACAACTCTTGCGCGGAGCTGTATGTACAGGTTCGAAAATAGTTTTCATATGGGCATCATACATTCCCTGCATCTTTGTTTCAAATACTTTAACATCAAGATCACGGGGCAGAAGGAGATATGTAAAAACTCCGAAATTTCCCCATGAACCAAGTTGCTTTGGCAGATTATTCCTTGCCGTTACACCCTCAAATCTGAAATGGGAATTGAAAGGCACATCTTCAATAACACCTGTAACTTCAAAAGTTGCCGTGCCGGAAGTAAGTGTTTTACCAACAGGATCATTTTCACCGAAATATCTCCCTGCTGCTGTTTCAGTAAGAACTATTTTGCCGGGATCTTTTACAGCTGACTGCACTTCACCTTTGATGATTTTATATGTAAAAATGTCAAACAGTGTCGAATCGACATAGTAAAAGTCCTCTTCGATATACTCTTTATCCTCAAATTTATAAAGCCCCCTGTTCATAGGTATGAACCTCACGAAAGACTGCACTTCCGGATAATCCTGAACAACCTGCGGCCCCATAGGGATCTGGGCGACAATCCATGTAAACTGGTCATCTGGTTCCGTAATTTTCGAAGACACACGATAAATTCTGTCAGCATTGGTATGGTACCTGTCATAGCTTAATTCATCTGATACATAAATAATTAGCAAAAGAGCACTCAGGATACCCAATGTCAGTCCGAGTATATTTAAAAGACTGTATCCAATGTGTTTGCGAATATGTCGCAAAGCAGTTTTAAGCAGATTTTTTATCATGATCTTCAGGTTAGGAGGATGAAAAGTTAAATATATGATTAATTCAAAAGTTAATCTACATATTTTCTGAATATTAACGGAATATTAACAATCACATGTTTATCTTATTCGGATTTTTTCTGATTTCTGTTCATTATAAAGACGAATAATTTTCAGAAATGCAACAATGGAAAGAATTATTCGTCCTTATAAAAACTCACAAACCGGTCCATGATTAAGAATTTTTTCAGAATTGCCTTCAGGAATTTATTGAAGAACAAGAGCTTTGCTTTTATCAACATCTTTGGACTGGCAATAGGGCTCGCAGCTTCATTACTGATCCTGCTCTGGGTTCAGGATGAGTTGAGTTATGACAAATTCAACACGAATTATGAAAACATTTACAGGATAGAGGAAGATCAGTTTTATTCGGGTGAGAGATATCATGTGACCGTAACACCGCAGCCAAGCGGGCCTGTATGGAAAGAAAAAATCCCTGAGATCCGTTTTCAGACGCGAATTAACAGAATGCCACGGCTTCTTTTCCGGCAGGAAGAAAAAGTATTTTTCGAATCATCAATTGTCGCTGCCGACTCCGGAATTTTTAAAATATTTACTCTGCCATTCATTTCCGGTGACCCGGAAACTGCACTCCGCCACCCTCAGTCAATGGTTCTGACTGAGAAACTGGCAAAAAAATATTTCGGAGATGACAATCCGATAGGCAGAACGCTTAATATTGAAAATAAACTTCAGTTCACGGTGACGGGAGTAATTAAGAATCTGCCACGGAACTCCATGTTCAACTTTGAGGGTATTTTCCCTTATCCTTTCCTCTATCAGATAGGGGCAGCCGATAATCAGTGGGGAAGTAATTCAATCCTTACCTTCGTCCTGCTTGAAAAAGGTTCAGATATTAATTCAATCAATAAAAAGCTGACTGATGTCGTTCTGGAATTTCTTCCTGAAACAACAACCAAATACCTTCTTTTCCCTCTTCCCGATATTCACCTGCATTCCCAGTTCGGCTTTGAAATAAGTAAAGGCCCTGTAATTGTTGTCTTTATTTTCACACTTATTGCTGTTTTTGTTCTTCTCATTGCCTGCATCAATTTTATCAACCTTTCTACAGCCAAAGCATCCGGAAGAACAACAGAGATCGGTATAAAAAAGGTCTCAGGTGCAGATCAGCAAACAATGATCACCCAGTTTATGCTTGAATCTGCTTTTCTTGTTGTATTTGCTCTGATACTGGCAATTATACTGGTTGGACTGGCCCTTCCTTTATTTAATAATATCTCAGGAAAGAACTTCATTCTGAAAGACTTGCTTAGCGCCAGGTTTATTATAAGCGTGATCGGGATCGGATTTATTGCCGGAATTATTTCAGGTATTTATCCGGCAATCTGGCTCTCTTCATTCAATCCGGTAGTAGTATTAAAAGGAGAACCGGTATCAGGAGGAAGAGGACATGGGCGATTAAGGCAGATTCTTGTGGTTGTTCAGTTTACACTTTCAATTTTAATAGCAATTGCAGCAGTTTTTATGTATATGCAGTTGAAGCATTTGCAGAACACAGATCTTGGATTTGATAAGGAAAACCTTATCTGCATCCCGATGATCAATGATATGAAGCCAAAATATTACACGCTCAAGAGTGAGCTTCAGCGAGAAGTGTTAATTGAAGGGATCACGGCTGCAAGAAGCAATCCTGTAAGGATAGGAAGTAATTCCGGTGGAGCCACCTGGCAGGGTAAAGACCCTGAGAAACGTGTTCTGATCGGAACAAACGCTATTGATTACGATTACCTCGAAACAATGAAAATGGAACTCAGATCAGGAAGAGGATTCTCACGGGAATATGTAGCCGATCTGGCAAAAGACACCACCGGCAATTTTCTGGTGAATGAAGAAGTGGCAAAGATAATCGGAGTGGATGATCCGGTGGGCATGAGTTTCAGTTTCATGGGACTGAATGGCAGAATAATAGGAGTGTTGAAAAATTTCAATTTCAAGGGCGCTGATCAACCTATAGAACCTATTGCATTTGCACTTACCGATCCCAACTATCTTAATTTTATACTCATAAGGCTATCGCCCGATAATTTAAAAACAGCGCTTAAAGCAGTGGAAATGGTATGGACAAGGATAATTCCCGAATATCCATTTAATTATTTCTTTATAGATGAGGACTATAATAATATTTTCAGAGCTCAGATCCGCCTCACCAGATTGTTAAAATATTTCACAATACTTGCTGTAATTATCGCCTGCCTGGGACTTTACGGACTGTCTGCATATTCTGCGGAAAGAAGAACCAACGAGATCGGGATAAGAAAAGTAATGGGTGCGGGTACGGTGACAATACAGTATCTAATGATTAAAGAGTTTCTGATACTTGTTGGAATCTCCCTTTTAATTGCAATTCCAGCCGGGTGGTTAATTGTCGGAAATCTCCTGAAGCAATTTGCCAGCAGGATAGATTTACTGATCATCGTATTCATAATAATTGCTGTATGTGCGCTGATCATTGCATTAATAACAGTCAGTTTTCAGGCATTCCTTGCATCAAGGATTAATCCTGCAGAAGCACTAAAAATAGAATAAAAGGCTCAGCGGCTCAGCGGCTCAACGGCGCAAAGGTTCAAGGGCAACAGATAAAAAGACTGAAAGACTATAAGACATTAATAAATCAAAATATGCTTGCCAATTTGCTCAAACACAGCTTAAGGTCGTTTAAAAGACAACGATCCTACATATTAATCAATATTTTCGGTCTGTCAATAGGTATCGCATGCAGTCTGCTGATCGCTTTATTCGTTTTAAATGAAGCAAGTTATGATAGATATAACGTAAAGAAAGACAGGATTTACCGTCTTGTCCTCAATGGCAAGATAGGCGGACAGGAAATTATCGGAGCTTATACCTGTGCAGCCATCGGGCCGACAATGCTCAGAGAGTATCCTGAAGTTGAAGATTATCTGAGGATGAACGGATGGGGTCCGACAATTGTGGAATACAAGGACCAGACTTTCACTGATGACCATGTAGTCGAAGCGGATTCCACATTCTTCAACTTCTTCTCAATTCCACTGATTAAAGGAGATGTAAAAAATGTTCTGAACCAGCCACGAAGAGCAGTTGTTTCGGAATCGACAGCAAAAAGGATTTTCGGAGATGAAGACCCAATTGATAAAGCTGTTAAAATCGGAAGTGATACTGCCAGATATTTTATTTCAGGAATTATGTCGGATATCCCCGGAAACTCACATTTTGAAGCAAATATTCTGCTGTCATTCATGACAAATCCGGGGTCTCAGAATCCGATCTGGATGAGCAACAGTTACTCCACTTATCTTCTATTTAAACCTAATACCTACTATAAAACTGTCGAAGACAAGATCCCTGCTCTTCTTGAGAAATATGTAGGCCCTGAAGTTCAGCGGTTCATGGGTATATCGATTGAAGATTTCCTGGCCCAGGGTAATAAATATTCGTTTTTCCTTCAGAATCTTAAAGACATTCACCTTGATCCTGCTATTCAGCAGCAATTTAAAGAGCCAAGCGATCCAAAATACCTGAAGATATTCGGAGTTATTTCTGTACTTATTGTATTGATAGCAGCCATCAATTTCATGAACCTGGCAACCGCCCAGGCTTCAAGAAGAGGCAAAGAGGTCGGTATTAAAAAAGTTGCCGGGTCAACGCGGGGAATGCTTATTACACAGTTTCTTTCCGAATCTTTTATGCTTTCGCTTATCTCTCTGATCATTGCATTGATAATTATAAAACTTCCCCTCCCGTATTTCAACAACCTGCTTGGAGTGGATCTTAAACTCAGCCTCCTTGAAAAATGGTACACTATCCCCGGACTGTTAGTATTTACATTGCTTGTAGGTTTTCTTTCGGGAAGTTATCCCGCACTCTTCCTGTCGTCGTTCAACCCCTACGAGGTCCTCAAGGGAAGTGTCCGCGGCAGTATGCAGAACGGAACTATAAGAAGGATCCTCGTGGTGCTCCAGTTCGCAGTATCAATAATCCTGATAATCGGAACACTAATAATGTACAGACAGATCTCTTTCATGCTCAATAAGGATGTCGGATTCAATAAGGAGAACATGATGGTCATAAACAGAGGAGGAGCTCTTGAATCGAGGGTTGAAGCATTTAAGGAAGCAGTGAAGAAGATCCCCGGGGTTGCCAATATTGCCAGTTCCACAGCTGTACCCGGAAGGAATAATAACACTAATGGTTATGGTTTGGAAGGCAGGAGGGATGAATCGTTCCTGATGACAACAAACTGGATAGACTATGATTACATTGATACTTATGGTATGTCGCTGACAAAAGGAAGGAGCTTTGACAGGTCATTCAGTACCGACAAAGATGCATGCATAATCAATGAAGCTGCAGCAAAGAACTTCAATATTACTGATATCGACAACGCCAGATTCCTCCAGCCCAGGGACTCCGGGAACTTCAAAATCATGCAGGTAATAGGCATTGTAAAGAACTTTAATTTCGAATCACTTCGCAATCCGATACAGCCCTATGTTTTCCAGTTCAAAGGCGATGATAACCGGTGGGGATATGTGACAGTTAAACTGACACCTCAATATAATCTTCAGACTATTACTGAGATAGAAAACACATGGAAACAATTCACCTCCAATGACCCTATACAGTATTACTTTGTGGATGAAGATTTTGAACAGATGTATCTGCAGGAAAAACAGAATGCCCAGCTGGCAGTAATATTTTCAATACTGGCAATAATTATTGCAGGTCTGGGATTGTTTGGCCTGACATCCTTCACAGTCCAACAGCGCACAAAAGAAATAGGAGTCAGGAAGGCCATGGGATCATCAGTCCCGGGAATATATTTTGTGATTTCAAGAGAGATTATCGTACTCGTCTCAATATCAGCACTTATTGCCTGGCCTCTCATTTATCTAGTTGCCAGCAGGTGGCTCGAAAATTTCTATTTCAGAATCAATCCGGGAGTTTTTACTTTTATTGCCGGGCTTGGAATTGCTCTGATAATAGCACTATCAACTATAAGTTTCAGAATTATTAAAGCCGCCAGGGTCAATCCGGCCCAATCACTTAAATATGAATAGTTTTTGATCAATGCTCAGAAATTATGTCCTTGTAACCCTCAGGAACATCTGGAAAAATAAGCTTTTTACACTTATCAACATCCTCGGACTGGGAATAGCTCTGTCAGTCTGCATTGTTGCTTTCTTTAACCATATGTTCAACTATGAGTTTGACAGAACCAACAGGAATTTTAATGAGATTTACAGGATTACCTGCTTCAGGGACATGGAAGGACGGGAGCAGGAATACGGAGCTGTACCGGCAACTCTCGGATTACAGATAAAAAATGATATTCCCGGTGTTCTGAGATCGGCGAGATTACAGAGAACAAGATCTACCGTGAAGATCGGAGACAATATATTACCCGCAATGGTTATATATGCTGATCCTGAATTTACAGAAATCTTTACAGTCTCCATGATTAATGGTGAATCAGGCTCACTTACCGGAACCGGGAATGTCCTTCTGAGCAGATCAATGGCAAAAAACCTGTTTGGAAATGTTTACCCGGACGGTAAAGCAGTTACAATTGTTAATGACAGGAACAAAGAGCTCACATTTACCGTATCGGGAACTTTCGAGGACTTTCCTGAAAATTCAAGCTTCAGAATTGATATCCTCACAAATTATAGTAATTATCTCCGGATGTGGGAAACAAGTGATTCTGACTGGAAAACCTTTACAACAGCAATTTTTCTTCAGGTCCCGGAAAAATCAATACTGCCCTCGGTAAATGCAAATCTCAGAAACTACCTTCCTGTTCAGAACAAGGCCCGTGAAGATTTCAGAATTAACAGGTTTTCGCTTATCCCCCTGGACGATGTGGGAGAAAACACCCGTAATGTGAGTTCCTCCGGCCTTTTTCCCGGGTTACACCCTGCTGCCCTGATTGCCCCGCCGATAATGGCAATCTTTATTCTTCTTATAGCCTGCTTCAATTTTGCAAATACGTCAATCGCAATATTCAGCAGGAGAACAAAAGAAATAGGATTGAGAAAGACTTTCGGCGGAGTAAGAAGTCAGCGGGTGTCTATCCTGCAATATATGTAAGCTCTTTCAGCCCGGTAATGATACTGAAAGGCTCTGCACCGTTTAAATCGTCAGGTATATTATCAGTTATCCTTCTTACTGTTCAATTCACCATTTCGGTCACAGCCCTGATCCTGGGGATTACTTTCTCGGAAAATGCTGAATACCAGAGGACGCTTGACCTTGGGTATGACAGAGACAGGACTTTAATGGTTCCACTGACTCCGGAACTGTTTGAAAATTATAAAAATGATGTGCTTTCCGACCCCAAAGTCCTGGCTGCAGACGGCACCGGCAATCAAATCGGCTGGGGAAATTACAGAAGACCCGTAAAGGAAAATCAGAAACAAGTCGAAGTCGACGTCCTGGATATTGGCCCGGAGTATGCCCGGACGATGGGACTGAGACTGAAAGCAGGCAGATTATTTGAGAAAGAAAGGGAATCAGCCGACAGAACAAATAATTCAATTATTATTAATCAGAAAATGGCAGGTGATTTCGGATGGACAGATCCTGTCGGGAAAAGGATTACACTCTATGATACGATATCCCTGAACGTCATAGGCATGGTCGATGATTTCTTCAATTCAGGCTTATGGGAGAAGATAGAACCGACAATGCTCAGATTAGCAAGACCGGATCAATATAATTATCTGGCGGTAAGAACAAATAAAAATGATGTCCCTGCTGTCCTTGAATCTCTGAGCAGAAAATGGAAAAACCTCTCAACAAATCTCATTTTTGAAGGGAGGACTCAGGAAGACCTGCTGCAGGAGGAAAAGGATATTAATGAAAGCATTCTTAAAGTGAATATGTTCCTCGCTGTTGTCGCAACTATTTTATCACTGATTGGAATGTTCAATATGATCTCACTTGATATAATCCGCAGAACAAAGGAAGTAGGGATAAGGAAGATACAGGGCGCTTCAATACCAATGATAATGTACCTTATCAGCAGGAAATTCATCGTTGTGCTGATTATAGCCTCAGTTGCAGGATGTGCAACAGGTTATTATATGTCACTTATGTTTATGGACAGTATCTGGGATTACTTTGTAAATATCGGTGCCGGCATTTTAATATCCGCTGTGATGATACTGGTGGTAGCGACGGTACTTACTTTAAGCGTCAGGATCGTAAGAGCCGCAATGAAGAATCCGGCAGAATCATTGAGATATGAATAACAGTACCGGTAACGGCTTCAGTACCTCTTTATTAAGAAGATATTTAATACATCCTGTTTATCAGTTGCCCGATCTCATCACGGTTCTTGAGAGGAAAACTATGACTCCTTCCATCCCTGGTGACAACATTTATTCCTTTTGGAGCAAATAATCCGTTTTTATAAAAGATAACCTCAAGAATATTATCGAAAAGTATTTCCAGATTGAACTTTTCAAGCTCATCTTTCAGTCTTGAAATAGATCCGTTGATTTGTAACTATAAGTTTTCCATCAACTGTATTATTCTCAATCACCTGATTTGTGTCTCCGGCTTTAAGAACAACTTCATTAGGATATAATTTGACTGTCATTTTTTTCTGATATATTTTGGATAAAAACCTCACTTATAACACAATTTCTGTATTAAAGACGGCAATATTTCCGGTAAGTTGCAGAAAATATTCAAAAAGTAAGAAATTATTAAACCGCCAAAGCGGCATTGATCAATAGTAAAACCAACCACAACATTCACCTTTAGTTCCCCCCCCTCTTTGCGCAGCAGAGAGGGGGCAGGGGGTGAGTTCGTGTCGTCCTGCAGATAGCAGGGAAAGGGGTGAGTTCATGTCGTCGTTTAGAAACAAGTGAAATTGGTGATATAGTACCATCTCCTGTCAAATATTTGGACAATTTTTATAAATTAGTACCACAAATTTCTCAGATGAGTAAGGAAATTCCCAGATTGATCCGTGGCATATCACCCACAATGATCAGGGTCATGAACATTGTTCAGAAAGTAGCTGCCACCGAAGCAAATGTCCTGATAACAGGAGAAAACGGGACCGGGAAAGAACTGATTGCCCGGGAAATCCATAACCTGTCGGATAGGGCAGGGGAGCTGATGATAAGCGTCGACATGGGATCTATACCGGAAACCTTGTTTGAGAGTGAACTGTTCGGACATGTCAGAGGTGCTTTTACGGATGCCAGGGAAGACCGGAAAGGTAAATTCGAGCTCGCAAACGGAGGGACACTTTTTCTGGATGAGATAAGTAATCTGTCGCTTCATTCCCAGTCGAGGCTTCTCAAGGTTCTGCAAAACAGAAAGATAGTCAGGGTAGGTTCAAATAATGAAATTCCGGTGGATATCAGGCTGATCTGTGCAACCAACAGCGATCTGATACAGATGGTAAACGAAGGCAGGTTCCGCGAAGATCTTCTTTACAGGATCAATACGATTATTATAGAAGTTCCCCCTCTGCGCGACCGTGTTGACGATATTCCTATCCTTGCAAACTACTTCCTGAGATTATATTGTGAAAAATATGAAAAGAAGCCAATGAAGATCAACTCCGGCGCTTTGTCAAAGCTTTCCAATTACATGTGGCCCGGTAATGTTAGAGAACTCCAGCACGCAATTGAGAAAGCCGTTATCATGACTGATTCCCCGGTTCTTATCCCGTCAGATTTTGAGTTTAAACACTCAGAAAAGAATCTTCCCGGCGAAGAGCTGACCCTTGAAGAGATGGAGAAGAAACATATTCTTGACAGCCTCAGGAGACATTCAAACAATATCAGTGTTGTAGCTGCAAAGCTTGGAATTACACGGCAGACACTCTACAACAAGATGAAAAAGTTCGGGAATGGATCCTTCTAGCTGACTATCTGACCATCAAAAAGATTAACGATCCTGTGGGCATATCCCGCATCCCTGTCGTTATGTGTCACCATTATAATGGTTGTTCCTTCCTTGTTCAGCTCGGTAAGCAAATTAATTACTTCGATCCCGTTCTTTGAATCAAGGTTACCTGTCGGCTCATCAGCAAGTATCAGCCTGGGATTTGCCACAACGGCACGGGCTATCGCAACTCTCTGCTGCTGGCCTCCCGATAACTGCTGGGGAAAATGTTTTGCACGATGGGTGATCTTCATCCTTGTAAGGGCCTCTTCAACTTTCTGTTTTCTCTCTCCTGATTTCATTTTCAGATAGATAAGAGGCAGCTCAACATTCTCGTAAACATTCAGCTCATCTATAAGGTTGAAGCTCTGAAAGACAAACCCGATATTTCCTTTCCTGAAAATGGTCCTGTCGCGCTCTTTCAGATTGGCAACTTCTGTACCATTGAAAATATAACTTCCTGATGTCGGATTGTCGAGCAAACCCAGGATGTTGAGAAGTGTAGATTTGCCGCAGCCCGATGGGCCCATAACAGCAACATATTCACCCTCTTTTACGTGCATGTTCACTTTGTTGAGCGCAGTTGTCTCAACTTCCTCTGTCCTGAAGATCTTGGTTAATTCATTCGTTTTGATCATGACTGATATTTTTAATTGTTAATGGAAATCTGAATGTCAATTGTTGCCGGATCTTTTAAATACCAGCTTTTCATTTTTACCGAAAGTCTCATAGCCTGAAATTATTACCTTTTCTCCCGGCTGAAGACCTTCAAGCACTTCATAATATTTCGGGTTCTTGCGCCCGATAGAGATATCTCTTTTAACAGCGAAGGTCTCATCACCGTCAAGAACAAAAATCCACTGACCCCCGGTTTCCTGGAAGAATCCTCCTATGGGAACAAGCACCGATTCTTTCGGTTGTCCCAGCTGAAGACTTATATAATATGTCTGTCCTGTTCTGATATTGTCTGGCACGGTATCCTGAAAAACCATGTCGATCTCAAAGGTTCCGTTCCTCACCTCGGGATAAACCCTTTTGACAACAAGGTCAAATTCACTACCCTGCCTGTCGAGTGTTGCTGTCAGCTGTGTTCTTACCCTGTCGATATAATGTTCATCAATCTGAGCTGTCACTTTGAAACTTGTGAGAACATTAATCTGTCCCATATTGGCACCCCTTTGTATCGACTGTCCGATCTCGGGAACAAGAAGCCCAAGCTGACCGTCAACCGTAGCCCTTACATTCAGGTTTTCCACCCTCTGTCTGACCAGGTCGAGATTCCGGCGCATATTCTGAAGATTGTTTTCAAGGATATCCACCTGGACGGACCGGAAAAGAGAATCCTGCCTTTCGCGCTCGACAAACAAATTTCTTGACTGGATAGCCATTTCAAGGTCTTCCTTAGACCTGAGATATTCTTCGGTAGAAATAAGTTTATCCTTTATAAGAATCTCATTTTGATTGAAATTCCGTTCTTTTCTTTCTATATCATATTTTAGATTGAGCAATTCCCGCTTGATCTGGATCCTGTCCTGCTCCATGGCTATCTGGGTATTCCTGAGGAAATTATCTTTCTCGGCAAGTTGGGCCTCACTGTCCAGAATGGCAAGATGCAGGTCGGGATTGGAGAGCTTAAGGATTATGTCACCTTTTTTTACCATTGATCCTTCTTCAATGAGTATCTCCTCAACCCGTCCGCCCTCCTGGGCATCAAGGAATATCGTGCTAATCGGCTCAACTGTACCTGTCACTGTAATATAATCATTGAACTGATCCCGGATAACGGTTTCAATAATGAGCTTATCCTTATCGACTTTATATGTAGATGTCCGGTCGGTAAAGAAAGCCATATAAATGAGAACGATCATAGCAAGACCAATGGCAATATATATATAGTGTTTCTTCTGAAGGCCTTTCTTTTTCGGCAATATCCGGTCCATTGTTTCTTTTGGAGTATCCATTTCTTTTATTGATTATTTCAGTTTCTTTAGTTTATTATTCAGTGTTTCAGGTTTCAGTGTTTCAGGGTTCAGTGTTTCAGGGTTTCAGGTTTTTAACCTTGAACATGTAACCTGGAACCTGGAATATAGTCAGATAAACGATATACTTTCATAGTTACCTGTCATATAAAACTGTATAATTATTTCCCTGATCCTCAGCTGCAGTTTTGTACGCAGCGCTTCGGTTTCAGCTCTCGACAAAGTTGTTTTTGCAGCAGAATAGTCTGTCACATCAACCAGTCCGGATTCAAATTTCTTTTCAACCACATTGAATGATTTTTTATTGAACTCGAAATTTGACTGGGCGGCAACAAATTCATCCATGCCTCTGCTGTAATTGAGACAGGCGTTCTCTATTTCAGTGTACAAAGCGTTCTTCTCAAGCTCCAGCCTGAGTGCGGCATCAGTCTTCCTTATCTTTGCCGTCTTTATATTCCTGCCGTAATTGTAATTATTGAACAAGGGTATATCGAGAGATACATAAATAGCCTGGCTGTTATTGTTTTTAAGCTGGCTTGTAAATGCTGCCTGTTCACCGCTGTCATCACTGAGTACCTTATAATAGCCGGTATAGACAGAGCCTCCAACTGTCAGGCTTGGAGCGACAAGCCCTCTTGCTGCAGATATTTGCTTCTCAGCAGCCTTTAGCTCATATTCGATAGTTCTTAGTCGAGGCAAAGTCTGGGCAGCAATTCTGTATACACTATCAGCTTTAAAATCATTTTCTGTCAGTAATATATTCGCGGGATCGGGCAGAGCTATCCTGAATGCTGTTCCGGGATCCAGCTGAAGCATCTGACGGAGAATTGTAATAGCCTGATTAGCAGTATTTCTGGCAATTGTATAATCTAACCTGTCGGCAGAGACCTGGCTCTCCATCTCCATCTGTCTCGACATTGCTTCTTTTCCTGTCTCAACCATTCTCGTTATTCTGAATTGCTGCCTTTCCGAAAGTTCGAGTTGTTGCCTTGCCACCTCCTCCAGACCCCTTGCATAAAGCACCTGGTAATATTGACCGAGCAGCTCTACTACAAGAGTATTCCTGGCGACTTTCTCCGCTTCAAGCCCGGCTTTAAGCATGAACTTGTTTGCAGCTATGGTATTGAGTGCATTAAATCCTGTAAATAACTGGAAATTTGAATTTAAAGCATAAGAATTACTTATATTCTGCTTAAAGGTTATCAGGTTCGTTACCGGGTCTATCGATCTTCCGAAACCAAGATTTGCATCAGAACCGAGATTCAACGAAGGTAATATGTCCATCTTCGATTTGAGAAAATTTACTTCCGCTGTTTCAGTCTGAAGTATCTGCCGTTTCAGATCCAGATTATTTGTTATGGCATAATTGATGCAATCCTCAATAGTCCATTCCTTCTCCTGACCACCCGCTTCATCCAGACAAAACAAAAATATCAATGCAAATACAGGAGCGATTCTCTTCATCTCATTACACTTTTTTATATTAATATGCTAAAAACATGCCATTATTTTAAATAATTATATATCAATCCTATACATAATCTACTCACAATGAATATGTCTAATATTCATACAGTAAAATGTATGATATTTTTACAGGAATTTTCTTTTCTCACTACAATTCTTCAGAAAATCTGCAGGGAAATAGTATATTTAAAAGATAAAAAACAGACGTTTGAAAAACATACTCACCCTTGCGCCATTGATCATATTACTGCTCATTTCGTGTAATACGAACATAAAGAATAGTACTGCTCCCCCGCTTAGGATTTCAGAAAACCACAGATTTCTTGAATCCGGAAATAATGATCCCTTTTTCTGGCTGGGAGATACCGGATGGCTTCTCTTTATGAAGCTAAACCGTGAAGAAACCGGGCATTACCTTGAGACCAGGCATCAGCAGGGATTCAATGTGATCCAGGTTATGGTTCTGCATAATGTCAGAAATGCTGTCAATGCCTATGGCGACTCTGCAATTATGAACCATCAGGTTAATAAGCCGCTGATTACAGAAGGGAACTCATTTGAAGATCCGCTGCAGTATGATTTCTGGGATCATGTCGACTGGATAATAGATCTGGCAGCATCCAAGGGCATATATATGGCACTGGTTCCGGTTTGGGGATCCAATGTCAGAGCCGGACATGTTACATCTGTACAGGCAACCGAATACGGGACCTGGATTGCCGGCAGATATAAAGACAAACCAAATGTTATCTGGCTCAACGGGGGTGATGTGAGGGGTGATGATTCTACGGATGTCTGGAATGCACTCGGTTCAGCTATCAGAAAGACAAGTCCCGGCCAGCTTATTACTTTTCACCCCTTTGGAAGGACACAATCTTCAACCTGGTTCCATCATGAATCCTGGCTCGACTTTAATATGTTCCAGTCGGGTCACAGGAGATACGACCAGGATACTTCCGGACTGGCCTATGGTGAGGATAACTGGAAATATGCTGTTGATGATTACTCAAAAGTGCCGGTTAAGCCCACACTTGACGGAGAACCTTCATATGAAGGTATTCCCCAGGGTCTTCATGATACAACTCAGCCTTACTGGACCGATAAGGATGTAAGGAGATATGCTTACTGGTCGGTTTTTGCGGGATGCTGCGGATTTACTTACGGACATAGCTCCATTATGCAGTTTTATAAAACCACTGACCTGAATCCCGGCTACGGTGCAAAACAATATTGGAATATCGCTCTTAATGCGCCGGGCAGTAATCAAATGAAACACCTGAAAAACCTGATGCTTTCAAAACCTTTTTTTGAAAGAATCCCTGCAAATGACATGCTCGCCGAACCTCAGGCTGAAAAATATGATTATATTGCGATCACACGGGGACATGATTATTTGTTTGCTTATACCTGGACAGGCCGGGAGTTTTCTCTTAATCTTGAAAAAATACCTGACGGAAAATATAACTCAACCTGGTATGACCCCCGAACAGGTAACTCTGTTCCCGGAGATATATATAATAAAGGTATGGTAACATTTAATCCTCCCGGAGAATATGAACCGGGAAACGATTGGGTGCTCATACTATCGAAAATCTGAATTTAGACCTTTTAAGAGATGCCTGATCTGACTATTGAAAAGATAATACTTGTTGCCTCTGTTTTACTCTTCATAAGCATTCTTGCCGGGAAAACATCATTCCGGCTTGGGATTCCCACACTTATACTCTTCCTCGCTGTTGGTATGTTTGCCGGCAGTGAAGGGATAGGAGGTATCCCCTTTGACAACCCCGGTATTGCACAGTTCATCGGAGTGGTTGCACTTAACTTCATCCTGTTTTCCGGAGGATTTGAGACTGACTGGACTTCAGTTAAACCTGTCTTCGGCCAGGCGCTTACTCTTTCTGTACTTGGTGTATTGATCACTGCAGGCATTCTCGGATTGTTTGTATGGTGGGTAACGGATTTCACGCTCTTAGAAGCGCTCCTTCTGGGTTCTATCGTATCTTCGACTGATGCTGCAGCCGTTTTCTCTATCCTGCGGTCAAAAAAACTTGCACTGAAAGGACATATACGTCCTACTCTCGAATTTGAAAGCGGTAGTAACGATCCAATGGCATATATTCTTACAATCGTCTTTTTAAGCCTCATTCAGGCCGGTGATCAGTCGTTCATTTCAGTTCTTCTGCTTTTTCTGAAACAGCTTATTATAGGTGGATTGTTCGGATTTCTGTTTGGTATAGCCGGTAAATACGTAAATAATTCAATTAAACTGGATTATGAGGGACTTCATCCGGTGCTTTTAATTGCAATAATGCTGCTGACTTATTCTGTTACAACGACGATCGGTGGCAACGGTTTCCTTGCAGTTTATCTTGCAGCATTATATCTTGGAAATCAGTATCTGCTTCATAAAAGAACTATAATGATGGTCTTTGACGGAATGGCATGGCTGATGCAGATAATTCTATTTGTTACACTCGGTCTCCTTGTTTTCCCCAGCAGGATTTTACCTGTAATTGGAATAGGACTGTTGATCTCAGCTTTCCTTATGTTTGTGGCACGTCCCCTGACTGTCTTTTTATGCCTGACACCTTTCAAACTTAAAGCAAGGGTCAAAGCATTTATCTCCTGGGTAGGACTCAGAGGTGCTGTTCCGATTGTGTTTGCTACTTTTCCTCTGATGGCAGGAATTGAAAAAGCCGATATGATCTTTAATATAGTATTTTTCATCTCCCTTACATCAGTTCTGATCCAGGGAACATCTATACCAAAAGTGGCGAAATGGCTTCACGTCTCATTACCTGCACGTGTAAAGTCAGTAACCCCGGCCGATATCCTGCTATCGGAATCTGTTAATTCCGAAATGGCCGAAATAATTATTTCACCGGAATCACGATCGGCCGGGAAAAAGATAATCGACCTCGGTTTTCCTCAGAATGCAAGGATCGCTTTACTGAAAAGGGATGAAAAATACCTGATACCTGACGGACAAACAATAATTAAACCAGGAGATAAGATAATCCTGCTTGCAGGAACTAAAGAAATCCTGTCGCAGGTTACCGGAGGGATAATTTAGTATTGAATAGTATTAAGCCATACATGTAAGATCAGTTCAGACCTGTCCAGGGCGGTTTGTTTGCGCAACAATTCTTGAATTTCTTGCCGCTTCCGCAAGGACAGGGATCATTTCTTTCCGGCCTGACCTGTCTTACAACCTGGTTCTCCTTGTTCCTGATCCAGTTCATAACGTTGGCAGGCGCACGTTTGGCCTTCAGTTCCTTTGCCATGAATTCCATGTAAGGCTCAACATGTTTAAAGAACAATTTGTATCCCTCACAAAGATAATTCAGGCCCGGCTGGTCATCCGGTGTCTGCAAAAATCTGTGCTTGGGACATTCCCCGTGACATGCATATCTTACATCACACTGAAGACAATACCGTGGCAGCTTATTCCTCTTATCAATCCCGAAATCGAACTGCTGCTGAGATTTGACCAGATCAATCAGCCTTTTCTTAAAGATGTTTCCAAGAAAATATTCCGGGTATACAAAATGATCACAGGCAAAGATATCTCCGTTATGCTCCATAGCCAGAGCATCTCCACAGGTCTCGTTGAAAACACATATTCCCGGGTTCTCACCGACATAATTTGCCAGAGTCGAGTCAAATATCTGGACATAATATTTGGCAACATCATTTCTTACCCATTCATTGAATATTGTGATAAGGAACTTTCCATAGTCTTTTGCACCTACTGTCCATGGAGCTAATCCGGCATCCCCATGGATAGGAGCAATAAGCTTCAACGAATTGTCATCCCTGCTTTCAGAAATCCTTTCGACAACCGGAAGAAATTGCATGAACCCGCTTCCTATCTGCTTCAGGAAACGGTAAGTTTCAGTGGCCATCGATACATTATAGTCATTTACAACGCTCAGGGTATTAAATTCGACTTTATGCTTGTGCAGCAACTCTATTCCCCTCATAACCCTTTTGAATGTTGGTGCACCTGATTTAGTCCGCCTGTAATGATCATGATTTTGTTCCGGTCCGTCAATGGATATCCCTACCAGCATATTGTTCTCCCTGAGGAAAATACACCATTCATCATTCAGCATTGTGCCATTTGTCTGAAAAGCATTGTCTATCCGCTTACCACCGGAATATTTCTTCTGAAAAGCAACAGCCTTCTTAAAAAAGTCGAGTCCCATCAATGTAGGTTCACCTCCCTGCCAGGTAAACATTACAACCGGGACTTCATGTGCTTCAATGAACTGCTTTGTGAATTCTTCAAGAAGTTCCTCTGACATTCTTGTACCTGCGCTTCCAAAAAGCTTGTTCTTCTCAAGGTAATAGCAATAGCTGCAATTGAGGTTACATGACGGTCCGGCCGGTTTCAGCATGACCTGGAACGCATTCGGGCGCTTCAGCTTAAGAGCATCCGCAAAAAGAAGAGTTGGTTTCTTTCCCTGCATAGCCCTGCAAAAATACGATTATTGGGAATATGGACAAGTATGAGTGGGGGATAGGGAGATTAGGAGATGAGGAGAAAGGGAGATGGGGAGATGGGGAGAATTAAACACCGTGCTGACTCCGCGCAACTCCGTGTAGTCCGTGGTTAATTAAATATTTAATAAAAAATCCTATTTTAGTAGAACAAAAACTTATGTAAACTAAATCAACTTTCTTAATATGAAACGACGGAACTTTATCAAAACCACCGCCATAGGCACCGCGGGTATTGCATCATCATTTTACATGCCGCCTGAACAAGACAAACGAAAACTTAAAATCGGCCTTATCGGCGCCGGCTGGTACGGAATGGTGATAACCACTGCTGCGCTCAAATCAGGAGGTGTTGAAGTTATTGGCATCTGCGACGTCGACAGCGAACATCTGAATACCAGTGCCGATCAGATAGAAAAGCTCCAGGGAACGCGCCCGAAGACATTTAAATATTATCATGATCTCCTGGATCTTAAAGGTCTTGAGGCGCTGTTCATCGGAACGATCCCTCACTGGCATGCTCTTCAGTTCATAGCCGGTTGTGAAAAGGGTCTGGATATTTATTGTGAAAAACCACTTTCATATGATGTAATGGAAGGTATTGCTATGGTGAATGCCTGGAAAAAAGCAGGTAATATAGTTCAAATAGGGTTTCAGCGCCGCCAGAGCCAGGCTTTCAAGAAAGCAAAAGGACTGATTGAGACCGGCAGAATAGGAGATATCCACCAAATAGTGGCTCAGATACATTATAATCCGGTTCCGCAGGATACGAAGATCCAGCCTCCTCCCGCATCCCTCGACTGGGAAGAATGGTGCGGCCCGGCTCCGAAACTCGATTACCGGCCAAGTATAGGGCATAAATCATGGAGACTCGAAAAGGAATATGGGAACGGTCATCTGACAGACTGGGGAATTCACCATATAGATATTATAAGAAAAATTATGAGTGAAAACATGCCGGTGAAATTCAATACATCCGGCGGACTTTTTATGCTCAAAGATCAGATGACTACTCCCGATACACTAACTGCAAACATGGCTTTCAGAAAAGCACCGGTACTCTGGCAACACCGGCTGTGGGGCAATGGAGATGTAACCAGGGAATTTAATAACGGCATTTTCTTTTACGGTGAAAAAGGAACTCTCTTTGCAGAAGACTCAAAAGTTGTGATCTTCCCCACCGGAAAAGATGCTAAAAGGGAAGATATGTCTATTCCCACTCCGTTAATGCAGGAAAACCATGTGGAGAATTTCCTTAATGCTGTAAGAAAGAAAGACAAAAGCCTTATTTCCTGTAATCCTGAAGATGCCTTCAGATCAACTGCAACAGTCCAGCTGGCAATGATATCCTACTATACCGGATCAGAAGTAAAATGGGACGAGGAGAAGAAAGAAATAATCGGAAATCCTGAAGCTTCGAAATTGCTCAGGAGAGAGTACCGGGGGAGATTTGTTCACCCTTAGTTGTGGAGGAATAGGGAGTGAAGAGGTGAAAGGAAGAGGGGGAGATGAGGAGAAAAGGCGAAGAGGTGAAAAGGAGATTAGGAGATGAGGACAAGACAATGATCAGTTATAAAATATTATTTATATGAAAAAGATTATTTTATTGATTTTAGTATTGGTTTTATTCACCGGAACGAAGATATGGAGCCAGGAGCCGGAGCGTTTGCGTCGGGGCCAGAGTTTTCTGGGAATTCATTTCGACTTTCATGCAGGCAGTGATTGCAATGAAGTCGGAAAAAATACAACTCCGGAAATGGTGCAAACAATTATAGACAGGGTACAACCCGACTATATTCAAACCGATTGCAAGGGACATGCCGGATATACAAGTTATCCTACGAAAGTAGGAAATCCTGCACCCGGGTTTGTGGGTGATCCGCTGCGTATCTGGCGCGAAGTGACCGCCAGGAACGGTGTAGCACTCTATATGCACTATTCGGGTGTGTGGGATACACGCGCTATCGAACTGCATCCCGAATGGGCAGCGTTACATGCTGACGGAACGCGCGACAAGGAAAAAACGTCTGTCTTCGGGACTTATGTTGATCAGCTGCTTGTTCCACAGCTGAAGGAACTGGCCGGCGATTACGATGTGGACGGTGTATGGGTGGACGGCGAATGTTGGATTTGCCCGTGCACGTCAGCCCTGGCGTCATCATTCGGTACAGATCCCGCAGGTCGCTCTTCTTTTGTCAACAAGCGACTATCATCACAATGCGGGTAGTTTGTTCCCACAATACAAGGGGCAATCGCAGGGCGTACTTCAGTGCCTTCTCGAAAGCCAGTTCAGCGTCGATCTGGTTAGCGAGGAAGTATTGGCGCCCGACATAAGCAGGTTTCCAGTCATTGTGATCCCGGAATGGAAAAACATTTCACCTGCATTTTGCACCGATCTGGTGGAATATGCCAGGGATGGCGGCAGTTTGCTGGTAATTGGTCAGGAAACATCGGCGCAATTTGGTACACTGGTCGGTATGCAAATACAGGATAGCGGATTTGTATCCAGATCCTTGGGTCAGGGAAAGATAGGTTTGCTGCCTTCAGCTATAGGAGAAGAATATGAGAAAAGCGGCAACGAAAAATTACGCGAACAGTTGAACACAGCCATGCATACGCTGTTTCCGGATCCGCTCGTGGAAATCACCGGATCGCCCTGGATTGATGTGTCCATTAGTCAGTTGAACGGAAAACAATTGGTACATCTCGTAAATTCCTCCGGTGACCACAAAGGTGCAGGGATAATCCAATCAATAGAACCGGTTGGTCCACTACAACTATCCATCCGTTGCGACAGCAAACCGGCGAAAATTATGCTGCAGCCGGAGGGTAAAATATCCGACTTTATATATAACGATGGAAAGGTACAAGTCAAAATCGACATGGTAGATATATATGAAATTCTGGTTATTGAATAAACTGGTAAAATACCTGACAGAATTATGAAAAATAAGAATCATTTGACCGGACGGAGAGAATTCATTTCGATGATCTCGACGGCAGCCGGAATAGGGCTTACAGGAATTCCGAAAATTGCAGGTACAATACCTGATCATGTAAAAGCTGACATTAATCAGCCTGAACTTCAGATGCCGATGATAAACCTTGGTCCTCACAGAATCAGCAGGCTTATTGCAGGTTCCAATCCCATCTCAGGATATTCATATCTGGGAAATCATACCGACAGGCAGATGAAGGATTATTTTACGACAGAAAATACAGTTGAATTTCTTCTTAAATGTGAAAAGGCCGGGATCAATACACACCAGGGATCGGCCAGAATGGAATACTTAAAGCCATTACACGAGCGGGGTTCAGGCATAAAATTTATAAGCCTCAGTTCCGACCGTCTGAAGATCAAAGATGTCGTAGACACTGCCAGCCCTATAGCTATCGTACATCATGGCGGTGTAACTGACCGCCTGTTCTCTGAAGGCAATTCAATGATCGTACGTGATTACGTAAAGGCGGTGAAGGATACGGGACTGCTTGCAGGGGTGTCAGCTCATAATCCTGATGTGATCAAAACAATAGCTGATCAGGACTGGGATGTCGATTTCTTCATGACCTGCTTCTATTACCTTACCCGCACTGTCAACATGGATGATAAATCTCCAACTCTTCCTACGGGAAGTTATGTATTTTATAAAAACGACCCGGAGGTCATGACCAGAGTTATCCGTCAGGTTAAACAACCCTGCCTGGCATTCAAGATCCTTGGAGCAGGCAGGTTATGCTCAAACCAGGAAACAGTCAAAAAAGCATTTCAATATGCCTTCGCAAATATCAAACCTTCCGACGGAGTTATTGTTGGAATGTTTCCCTGGTTTTTTGATGAAATTTCCTTTGATTCCACATATGCAAGAGAATTCGGTAAGGTATAAGTGTTTCTCAGAAGCAGCTCTTAAGCATTTTCTTCGGAAGAGAATCGAACAACTTGCTTAATGATCCCTTATTTTCAATGATCTTTACTGCTTCTGCAAAAAACGGAGCTACAGTTATCTGTGTGATCTTTTTAGAATTCTTTATCCGGGGGTTGTCAACAGTATCAGTGACTATCAATTCGCAGATATTACTTTTATCCAGAGCTTCAATTGCCTTGTCATCCAGCAATGCATGAGTAACCATTGCATATATTTTCTCAGCGCCTTTCAGTTTTACAACATTTGCAGTTTCAATCAGAGTGCCGCATGTGATAGTAAAATCGTCGACTATAAGGGCATTCTTTATCCTTACCGGGCCGAAAAGATCCCTTACCTCAGCCTGTTCGGAGTGATCTTTTCTTGTCTTTTCACAGATAAATACCGGGACCTTGAGATATGAAGCATATCTGCGGGCGTTCCTCGCGAATCCTGCATCGGGCGATACCACTACCAGATCCGGAATGTTCCTTGTCTTTATAAACTCACAAAGCAGGGGATGAGCATACAGGTTATCAACCGGCTTTTTAAAGAATCCCTGGATCTGTGGACTGTGAAGGTCTATTGTGATCACCCTGTCGGCTCCGGCAATCTCTATACAATCAGCACAGACCCGTGCCCGGATCGATACCCGGGGCTCATCTTTCTTGTCCGCCTTTGCATAACTGAAGTATGGCATTATAACTGTAACTGAATTTGCACTGGAGCGCTTGAAGGAATCAATCCAGAACAGAAGTTCCACAAAAGCATTATTGGTGTTAAGTCCTATAGTCTGAACCAGATAAACATCTTTGTTCCTGACATTTTCCTCTATCTTGACGTAGGTATTGCCTTCCCTGAAATGAGAGGTCTTTGATTTACCCGGTTCAATATTCAGGTATTCACACATCTTATTTACAAATTTCAGGCTTGATGATCCTGCAAAGATATTAATCTCGTCCCTTTTCATTTTTGCATTGATTTATTGACCTTTATAGAGAATAATAATCTGTTTATAATACTTTTGAAGTATGTACAAATTTATATTTTTTCTTATTCAACAGTCCAAAAACCGACGACAACATTGGTACTTGTTCAAATAAAAAACCTGCGTTTCCATAAAAGCACGCAAATGATAATTCAGGTCTGCTGGTGACCGGTCTTAGTAAGTTCAGGAATGCGTTTACTAAACTTCTTTAGCATCGTTTTTGCCCTGTTCATAATATGTACCTTATTTTCTGTAACTTATATAGATTATAATTTGTTTTTCTAAAAATTGTTATTATATTTACAACGCAATACAATTTGTCCCGTATAATGTAACTAACTACTTACTACCGATTTGGGTTTTATACTTCGTTTCCTGAATGATATAATACCCTGTAATGATGTGAAACTTAAAAGCAGAAATGCATGGATTCTAAAGAGTTAGCGGTCGAAAGACTGACAAATGAATGCAGAGATCTTGACAGGAAGTTTGAGCAGCTCAGGTCTGCATACGAGCAGATTAAGGTTGCTTATTCCGAAAGTCCGACGATCAGTAATTACAACAATCTGAGCACTGTTCATGGCAAGCTGATCCAATGTTCTGATGATTTATGTGATATTCAGACCAGATTAATTGAAGCATACTGGTCATATTTTGGAGTCAGGCACTGGCAGTTCAGATTGAACAAGGACAGGAAAAAGCTGAAGAGAGCCTGATCGCTTCGAGATAAATTAAGGTCTGATTGTTTCAGCAGAAATTTTAAAAATTCCGGTTCCGGAAGAAAAAGTTTTACATTTCTTTTACAGTCCTGCCAGGAGAGAATCGGCAGCCACTTCGAAATATGCTGCAGCCTTACCCAGGTCTCGCAATCGTTCATCCCTGTTCGGCAAATTTTCAAGCTCCATCAGCAAACCTTCAACATGGTAAGCCCCAAGCAATCTTTCTGAAAGGTCTTTTGCAGTCTGTTCACCAACATAATCACCGATAGCTTTAGGTAACTGTTCGGCATATTCACGCATTTTACTGCAGTCGCCATGGGGTGTCTGATTTGCCCTGAGTTCCTTTTCGGCATGGTTAAGAGTGGTTGATATTTTCTGATAGTATCGTGCAATCGCTTCTTTCCTTGCAGGCGGCGCTTTTTCAATCCGTGAATTGGCATTAAGCATATCCCGTGCAAGTGCCAGATATGCATCTATCAGATCCTGAGGTCGTTGTTCCTTTTGTACCAGCATTACCGAAGCAGGATCAACACCTGTCCTGGTCAACAGAACGGGAATATCATCTTCAGGAATGTTTTCCAGCATCAGTGCTACCTTGCCCTGCTCAAATGCATCCTTGACAGAGCGGCCATATCCCAGAGCACTGTAAAAATATTCTGAAAAAGTAATTGCTGCCTGATCACCAATATCACTTTTCATCCCGACAACACAATCTATCACTTCAACTATAGCTTTTGCCTGAACCTCTGAGTAACATGCGTTCAGTATAACCAGACGAATATGGTCGTTAACAACAGAAAACAGACTTTTCAGGGTATCACCCGAGACATATTTTTGTCCACCCTGATCATCAGACAGTATCAGGCCTTCTTCACCAGAGCCATGTCCGCTGAAATGTACAATAGTCGGCTTATTGATATTGAGCTCATCAAGCAGGTCTGTTGGACGGGATGCCAATGATGTAATAAATTCAAGCGAATCGCGGTAATCAGTTTCCCGTATTTTCCTGGAAATAGACCGGGCTTCTTCATCCAGGTTTAGTTTTTCGGTAGATCCCGGATTGCTGGCAAAGAAAAGAATTTTTGTTTTAGCCATTTATTGAACCTTTTATCTCCTAACGAAGATAGGAAATTAGGTTCATAAACAGGCTAAGCTCAGGATAAAAAATACTTAACTAATTAATTATTTATAAAAGTATTTAACTTAATTTGCGCACATTTAAATCAGAAAATCAATGGACAACAGGGAACTCGAACAGACACTCGTGCTGATCAAACCGGATGCGCTTAAAAATTCTTTGACAGGATATATACTTTCAATGCTTTCCGAGTTTCATACAGGATTGCATTATTGCGGAACGAAGATAGTACATGTCAGCAAAATGCTGGCTGAAGAACATTATGCTGAACACAGGGGAAAGGTATTTTTCCCGGCAGTTGTTGAATATCTTATGGGACAAAGTCATTACGTCGATAATCCATCGAAGCAAAGAGTGATTGCGATAGTATACCATGGATGTGATGCCATCAGAAAGGTACGGGAAATAGGTGGTCCGACTGATCCGCATAAAGCAAGGACTGAAAAACCGGGATGTGTCCGTTCTCTCGGAACCATGGTTCCTCTCAAGGATGCCGGCGGCAATGTAATAGGGCAACGGATTGATAATCTCATTCATGCATCTGATTCACCTGAATCTGCAGAACGGGAGATCAAGCTCTGGTTCAAGCCGAACGATATACCGCCTTTGATGCAAGCCTATCCTACAGAACAAAGCAGTGAATTTTACTACTTTAAGCAAAACAAACTTTACAAAAGACATGAACCGGACAGTGTTTGTATTCTGGCTCCCGCTGATGTTGCGTGGAAATCCGATTTAGAAACACTGCACAATCTGGGCAATGGCATTCCTGCATCTTGTTCTCTGAAATCAGTTGTAGCAAAATACCTCATAAATGAAAGACAGGCAGAAAACTGGTGATTGTATTATCCGGTAACCAGGTAAGTAATATTCTCATATATTCTAATGACTACTGTTTATTTGCCGTTAGGTAACATGGATTTGTGTATTTTCTAATATTTACTGTTTTCTACCACGGAAAAATAAAATACCGGATTTTCTTTTGGAAAATCGAACGTAAGGGTTTTGAATATAAGGTTCTCGTTAGGCATTTATTATATTATTCTCAGTTCTTTTATTTATAGGTTATTCCCATATTTATCCAACCAGTTAATAGCATCTTTATAATCGGGATAATACGATTTTAAAAGCGTCCAAAATCTTACCGTATGGTTCATAATTACAGCATGTAAAAGTTCATGAACTATGACGTAGTCAATAACAAACAGAGGAGCTTTAATAAGCCGCCAATTAAATGACAGGTTTTTATCCGTTGAGCAGTTTCCCCATTTTTTATGCTGATTTCTAATGTATAACCTATTATACTCGAAGTGTAATTTTTCAGCTAATTCTTCTGTTCTTTTTGTAATATGTGTTTTGGCGATATTTGTCAACCATTTTTTTTGAATTGCCGGGTCTAACAGATTGCGTTTAGCCCTTATTGTATTGTGTTCATGGTCAATAACTACTTTTTGTTCATAGGTTGTATCATAGAAGTAGTTGTACCGGTTGCCATAAAATAATATCTGGTTGCGTTGCAGGTTTATTTTTGACATTTTGTTAAAGAAGCCTTGTTGCTTTTCAATCCAGCGTTGTTTCTTCTTTAACAAAACATTTATATCGTCTTGTGTAAAAGTGAACGGAATAATGACCCGAATACTCCCATCTTCACTGACCCGTAAACGGGCGTGCTTAACTTCTTTCTGTACCAATATGTAATTATCGGGTAGCTGCATTAATTCAAGGTATAATTTTGTAAGATGGCTTTCATTATTCGTTCAATCAATTCGTCCTGTTCATCAATTTTTAAGGCTTCAAACTTTGGATTCACGGCTAATAGTTCAATATCGGATTGCAACCTTTCATATTCTCTCGGTACATCCTGCCAACCAATGTATATCTTCTTTCTAATAATGTTTTCAAGTGCTGTGATAGCAAAATCTCTTGCCATTTCATCTATGAACTCTGCTTTTGATATATTCTTTATTAGTGTGTAGATTTCAAAAGAACCCTTATCGGGGAAACCCATTCTTTGAGGCATTGAGGCAACATCGTCCAATTCGGTGTATAATGCGCTTAGCTGGTTGAGTATTTCTTCTATAGCGAGGCTTTGTTCCTGTTTTCTCTTGATTAAATCATCCAAACGGTTTTGGAACTCGATGTAAATTGCACTGTTTACCTCATTCTGACGAATAACGGTTTCAATATCCCGGATTATTTTTTCTGCTTTATCGGATGGACTTAATTTTGTCTCCTTTAATTTGTTCAAATAATCGGAATCGATATTGATAGAAGGCAGATGGCCTTTAAAGTTGATTAGTTTTGCCGATTCCTGAATAAGTCTTTGTGTTTTTGCAGCGTATATCTCAGCATCAAAATCTTGTCTTTTAAACTCTTCGAGATATATTTCATAAATTTCATTCAGCCAAAGGTATTTTTCACGATGCTCCCTGAGTTTTGGATGGGGTGATATAGATTCCCAAAGTTGGACAACTTCCCTGAAAGAGTTCTCAAACTTTCCGTGGTCTAATTCTGAAAGCTTACGGATAATATTCATGGCACATTCGTAGGTATCTTCCAGTTTAATATCTTCAAAAGGCTCAAAAGCTTCATTCAGCACTTTAGGGAATGTCAACACCAGGCTTTCAACATCTTCGAACTCTCCAATATCTTCCGGGTCGTAGTTCAAGGCTTCTTTATAATTTTGGAAAATACCCACATAATCGACTATACGGCCAAATTCTTTTGACAATTTGGTTACTTTGTCATCATAGGGGCGGTTTGTCCGGGCAACAGCCTGTAAAAGATTGTGGTCACGGATGGGGCTGTCGAGATACATGGTTTGCTCGATGGGAGCATCAAAACCGGTAAGCAACATATTACATACAATGAAGACTTTAAGATTATTACCTGATTTTTGCTCTTCCTCTGTAATCCTACGTTTGAATTGTTTAATTAGTTTTTTACGCTCTGCATCTTCTTTGTAATGGTCTTTGTAGAGTTCATATTTTTCTCCTTCATCGTAAGCCCCGGTTGAGAATATAATTGCTATTTCGGAGCGGTCGAAATATTTAAGAAGTTCGTTATAATATAAAACACAGGCTTCTTTGTCGCAAGTAACAATTTGAGCTTTATAGCCTTGCGGTTCAACAACATTTTTGTAATCTTCAGCAATATCTTTCGCAATGCACTCAATTCGTTCAGGATGTTTTAAGAATACTTTCCAGGGCTGAACTCTTTTTTCAACCAATCGTTTTTCTTCTTCATCAAGTTCTGCAGTAATTTCTTCGTAGCCTTGTTTTAGTTTGTCCTTATCAAGAAACCATTCCTGTGGACCAAAGGTATAGCGAATTGGTTTAGTTGCACCATCATCAATAGCATCCTGAATACTGTAGCGGTCTAAGTAATATTCATGGTCGCCTTTAGGACGAATGATTCCAAATTCCTGATGTGTTTTTGGGATTGGAGTACCTGTAAAGGCAAAGCGTTTTGCATTGGGTAAAACGGCCTGTAACTCCATTTGAAAATCGCCATATTGTGAACGGTGGGCTTCATCAATAAGGATGATAACATTATCCCTTAAATCCTGTCTGTTTCCCAACTCACGAAACTTCTGGATAGTTGTAATAAATACACCTGCCGGGGCTTTGTCGATAATATATTTAAGGTCACCAATGTTATGGACTGGCCTTGCATTAGGAAACTCACAATCATCGAATGTGCCGCCGATTTGCTCCCTTAAATCTTTTCGGTCGACAACTATATAAACAGTCGGGTCTTTAAGTTTTTTGCTCTGGCGTAGTTTAAAAGCCGTATAAAGCATTGTTAAACTCTTACCGGAACCTTGAGTGTGCCAAATAACCCCTTGCTTTAAATCGGAATTAACTACACGGTCAGTTATTTTGTTGGCAGCCCTTAATTGCTGGTAGCGGGCGACTTTCTTTATTATTTTCCCTTCGGTTCGCTCAAATACCATAAAATGCTTAACTATATCCAAAACCCTTGCAGGTTGGAGCAAACCTATTATTCCTAATTTCATGCGCTCCAGTACTTCGCCATTGGGTAAACGGTCAACATCGAAATTCCAAAGACCGTCTTTTTCATCCTGATAAGTCCGGCATAAATCGTTGGTGGATTCTAATATCGGGTTAGTTTGGCTAACATCCAGCAGTGTACTTTTCCATTCATTAAAATAGGAGGTTGAAGCACCGGGAATGCCATATTTTGCAATGCGTCCATTGCAGGCTACACCAAAGGCATGACACATAAACAATTTATCGGCTCGCTGGTCGTAGGTTGAAAATTGGGCAACCCCTTCGAGCCAGTTTGTTCCTTTACGGGCACGTTGTTTGGCTTCTATTGGCACTAATGGAATACCATTAACGAGTAACACTATATCGGTTTTTACCATTTTATAGCCCTGTACCCAATATTGGTTGGTAACAATAAAGTCGTTGTTCCAAATGCTTTCGTAATCAATAAAATGAACATCAATATCATCGCCTTCAACAGTAATAGTTACATGGGTAGCCAATTTATCCAGAAAAGCCTCGTTACCTAATATGGGAATGGGATTATTGAGGTTTTGGAGTAGCTGGTCAACAGCAATTTTCGCCACGCCGAGCGAAATATTGTTTATAGACGCTGTTTTTTCTATCAATATACTATCTAATACCGGATTAGAAAATGGACGGTTATAGCATTTCAACTCATCGTTGCTTTTGAATGTCCAGCCCATTTTGCTGAGCCACTCTGTTACAGGGCGTTCAACGCCTTTCAGTTCTGATAGTTTGCCCATTGTTTCACTATTTTTTTTTCAGGTCTTTCAGGTCTTGCTCAAGCTCTTTCAGGCTGTTTTCTTTTTCGGTATCCTGTAATTCTTTTTTGAATTTACCATATTCCAGGGCCGATTTTTCAATGGCCATCTGATGGCTGATTGAACCGGCATGGGTAAGGAGTTCGCGCCCGTTGAGCTGTAAAATCACATCAAGGCGTTCTATCCAGTCTTTCATGTACATGGGGGTTTGCTGTTGTGCCATGGTTTCGGCAAAAGCAAGATATTGTTCTACCAAAAGCCCCAAAAGCTTTATTTCGTCTTCGTTCAGGTAATTTTTGGCAATATTTACATCGGCTTTTTTAATGGCTGCTGCTGTTTTCTTGTCAAACGACTGCATACCGAGCAAAGGCAAGGTGGCGTCAACACGCCTGTACACCAGTTCTGCTGCCGTTTGCTGACTTATTGCCCAAAGCAATTTGTTTTGTACTACTTTAAAAAACAGGATGGTTTTTTCATCATTTGCATCGTAATCTATGCTTGTTTTATAAATGTCTTTGATTTTTTGGTAAAAGAAGCGTTCGGAAATCCGTATCTCCCGTATCCTTTCCTGAAGTTCAGTAAAATAATTCATTGAATTGCCAGACTTGAAACGCTCATCGTTCAATGCAAAGCCTTTTACAATATATTCTTTAAGCCTTTGAGTGGCCCAGATACGGAACTGTGTGCCCTGTTGCGATTTTACCCGGTACCCAACTGAAATAATGACATCGAGGTTGTAATGTTTTACCGAAATTTCTTGTGTTTTTCCTTCAATAGCGCCATGTTGAGTGGTTAGTCGGAAATTCCGGCATACCACTTCTTCGGTTAACTCACCTTCTTTAAAAACGTTTTGAATGTGTTCGGTAATAGTTGTACGTGCTTTTCCGAATAAAGAAGACATTTGCTCCTGTGTAAGCCACACGGTTTCGTCTTCGAGGCGCACATCGATTTTGATACTGCCTTCGGAGTTTTGATATATGAGTATTTCGCCGGTGTTCATATTATGCATTATCAATCCAGTTGAACAAATATTCGTCTTTAAAATCAATTTCAAAAGCTTTTAAAAAGGTCAGGTATTCGTCTTTGAATGTTCGTTTTTTATGATGTTCTTTTTGTTTTTCGATATATTGAATTACATCGGTGAGTTGGGAATGACTGTAAGAAAAAGCGCCGAAACCTTCCTGCCATTGAAAAGTATATGGAGTGAATTTTTTTTCTTTTATAAAAGTGTTAGATGATTTTTTTACTTCCCTGACCAAATCGGATAAACAGCACGATGGTTTCATGCCAATAAAAAAATGGATGTGGTTTGATGTGCCGTTGATGGCAAGCATTTTTTGCCCTTTGTTTCGCACAATGCCGGTAATGTATTTGTACAATTCTTCTTCCCACGATGGTAGAATAAGTGCGTTGCGGTTTTGAACGGCAAAAACGGTTTGGATATAGATTTGTGAATAAGTATCGGCCATGATATTAATCTTTAAGGATTTATGTTCTGTGTTTTCAATCCCGGAGGGATTGCATGTATACAGAATGGTGCCAGGCAGGGTAGATGTACGACCCCGGTCGGGGTCGAATTGTATTTGTGGAAATGTGTTTCTATAAACATATAACCCCTCTGGGGTTGTGCCGTGCCATGCCATGCGAATGGTTATATTCATATTACTTTAGAAATTTTGTTAGAAATCTGATTTGTCTTTTCTACCTCAACTCTAACTTTACCTGTTAAAAGGTTCTGCATTAGGGATTTTTTAAGACGTTGAAGCATCTGAATTCGACTTAACTTTTCAACTTTTACTTTTTCAGTGGAGAGTATGGCACTTGTTATTGAATTTCTTTCCTCGTCAGTACTTGGTATTGCTAATAAGAATCTTTTTATATCTCTATAACTTGCCCTTGGATGTTGAGTTCCTGCAGTAACTGAAGTAGTGAAATCAAGAAACCTTTTTGACTGAAAAATTAAGTACACCCAATTTGAAAATTCGCTGTTTTCAAACACCAAAAACTCAGTTGAACCAACTCCGTCAATATCAGAAACCCATACTTTATTTAAATAAGGTCTCAGTTTGCCAATCAAAACATCTCCTTTGGAGAATTTAACTTTCAAAGCCAGTGTTTCATTAGACTTACCCATGCCTTCTCTCCTAAATTCGTTAGGTAATATATGCTCTAATCCAATATAATCTAATATCTCAGAAGATTTAAGCGGGTCAAAAGAATCTGTTTTACGCATTACCAATTCATCAATTCTTTTCACTAACCAACCTTTTGGCACATTCCCAAACTTCTCATCTTTATAAAACTCGTCTTTGGTTCTCCATCTGCCGTCGGGTTTAAGTTTTCCGATAAGCAGGTTTTGCATCAGTCCTTTTTTAAGCTTTTCGGCTGCTTTTATGCTATTTTGGGTGGCTTGAATGGCAGAATCGACAAGAGATAGAATATTTGTTATTTGTATTTGTTCGTCCTCCGGCGGCTTGGGAAGGTAAATCTTTTTCAATTCGGTTTTTGAAACGCTATAAACTTTAATGCCGGTGGCAATGCGAAGGATGCTGTTTCGTACTTTCTCCTGGTTTAATATATAGCCTTTAAAACCAGTAATAAATTCATTGTTCTTTACCCTTAAATGCAAGGTGTGTAAGCCTGATATAATAACTTTTTGGCCTATATTAATCACTTCAACCGATTTGCCAACCCCTTCATAATCCTCGGAAGCATCGGAAATTATCAAATCGCCATCGGTAATTGGGGTGTATCTTTTTACCATTTCCTCGCTAATACATGGCAAAGTATCAGTTTTGGCATCAATAAAACGGTCAAAACGGGTGTGTATATCGCCATAATGAATATATCCACAATCGCCAGTTTCGCTTAATAATGCACGTGAATAGGATGCTGTAGGGAAAAAATCGAAATAATCGCCAAGTTTTACTACATCCCAACCAATGGGGACAAGTCCAAACTTTTCGTGCGTGTAAAAACCTTTTGTCGAGCTGTCCTTATTATTCATGAGAAATTACTTTTAGAAGTTCGACAATGGCATTATCAATCTTGTTTTCCTTTTTAATAAAATCGGAAAATTCAGTAATTGCAGTTTTTAAATCAATTTCTTCTTCCGGTTCAAAAGTATCTACATAACGGGGCAGATTGAGGTTAAACTCGTTTTCTTCAATTTCTTCCATATCAACCACCGAAAAATAGGTTTTACGTATTTCAGGGTCTTGCAGCATGGTTATAAGTTCCTGTTCCACATCGTTAATAGACTGGCGTTCTTTTTCGGCTTTTTCACGGGCAGCCTGTATTTTACCTTCTTTTTCGGCTATAAGCTTATCAAAGGCAGCCTGGGCAGTTTCAAGATTTTTAAATTCCGATTTTGAGGGCTTTTTATCTTCCGTTTCCTTATCGGCAATAACCTGTTTAACTTTTTCAAGCCTGTTTGTGAGTAAAGTCAGGTTGTCGTGATAATATTCTTCAATTTCAGAAAGTTTAAATTCCAAATCTTCCTGTATAAGCTTTTTTAACCTTGTTTTTTGGGTGGTAATCCAGGTTTTGCCAGTTTCAAAGTCACCCCAGCTTTCGAGAATGGTGGAGATTCGCAAAATATCGTGCGGCAACAGCACGTTCATATTCGGTTCTTCCTTATACCAGCCCGGTTTGGCAGCGTAAACCATCAAAACCTTGTTTTTACGTTCTTCTGCTTTGTTTTTATTGATAAAAAGAATAGAACCCGGAATGGAAGTGCCGTAAAACAGGTTGTTGGGCAAAAACACAATAGCGTCAATGATATTGTGCATTTGGGTAAACTCCCCGTTACTGTCCATAGGGCCTTGTAAGAAACCACGGCGGATAATATACTCATCATCGGCCTTGCGGTTCTGACCATCTTCTTCTTCAGTTTTTTCGGGCTGTCCCCTGAACATAATTCCTTGGGGACAAACTACGCCAGCTTTGCCATTCTCTTGTAGGGAAGCAACAATATGCTGGATAAATGCAAAATCGCCGTTTGAAAATGGCGGGATGCCATAAACAAAACGTTCGTGAGGGTCGGTAAAATCTTCCTTGCCCGGGTATTCCAATTGGGGCGAACCGTCTTTTTTGTTTACAGTCTTGCCTTTTGCATCCTTTTTAGGTTCGCCGTTTTTCCACCAGTTTTCCTGTGAGAATGGAAAATTGGCCATTACCAGGTCGAATTTCTTTATGGCAAGTTCATCCTCTTCATCCCTGAATTTTGGGTCGAGCAGCGTATCGCCTTTTTCAATTTTGGCATCGAGGCCGTGTAAAATCATGTTGATATTGGCAATTGCCCAGGTATTCCAAACATCTTCCTGCCCGAATAGCCGAATAGATTTCTGGTTACCCAGTTGATTTTGCAGTATTTCGCCGAATTAATTAAAAAGCCCCCTGAACCGCAGGTAGGGTCGTACACTATGTTACCCTTTTGAGGTTTCAGGTAACGGACAATAATATCCACAACCTCCTGCGGCGTATAGAACTGTCCGGCTGTTGTACCGCCTTTATTTTCATCGGCAAAGCGTTTAATCAGGTATTCGTAAGCATCGCCCAAAACATCAACCGAAGCATTTTTGTTGCTTAAATCAACAGCATCGAGGTAATTTATTAATAACGAAAGCACATCGGGGCTGAGTTTTTTACCACCAGAACCATCGGGTGCGGGTTCGTTCCATCGGACCGTATTAATAATCCCTTTCAGGAAAAATTTACCATCTTTATCAACGTTGGCTTCAGCAATACCATTTACCGCTTTATGTAAAGTTTCATTTTTCTTGTCTATAGAGGCATCCCGTACATCTTTCCAGAAACAACCTTCAGGTATTTTAAAGTCGTGTTTCTTTTTATAAATCACCGTTTCCTCACGTACTGTTGGCATTCTGCCTTCAGCTACAAAGAACTCATCAACTGCATTCTTGTTTTCCCATTCATAATTGTCGGAAAGCCGTTTAAAAAACAAAAGAGAAAGAATATAGGCTTTATAATCTTCAACCTTATCCCTTAAAATATCGGCCATACCAAATAGGGTGCTTCCCAATGCTTGCTTTGTAATCATTATAATACGTTTCTTTATAAAATTTCAAATCTTTCCTTTGTGTTAAATATTCTCAATCAATTTCGGTGTTTACAATTACTTTCCAACGATTGTCGGAAGAGAAACCTTTTGTTTGTGCTGATGCTTTCAACGGTATCCGGAACAACCTGGATTTGTTCTTCCCCATCGCTTTGTATAAGGCATTGGCCAATTCTATGTTGGAACAGGCAAACTCAAGCAGGTAACCCAATCGTTGAAGTGTGGTAACAGCTGAATGAGCCAGAATATCTTCATTAAAATCAGATGGTTTAAGCACTTCCATCAATTCAAATAATACTGTGGCCGCACGGTTTAAGCCCCCAATACGCCTTTCGAACTGTACAAGGTCGGTAGCTGTAAGCATCGGGTTGGAAATGGTAAGATACCCGGCTTCGGTTTTACGTCTTTCCAATAGTTTTTCAGGAATTTTATCTATACTTACATAGTTGATTTTTAACCCTTTTTTTTGAGTTGCACGCATGGTCGGGAAATTAGTCATTACATAATATTCCTGCGGTTGCTGGTGCAAAGCGCCATGATAAGCGGCAGCATTCAAAAGAGATACATAATAAGGTCTTTTAAGAAACTGAAAGAAAGCATCTAAAAACAGGGAAGGGGGTAAGATACCCTTTAAAGCATATTGTGGTGGCAGAATCAGATAATACCCTTTGTAAACAGAAATAATTTTCCCTTTCTCCGATAAACGACTTAACGCTCGTTTTAGGGCAATTTCACTGTAAGCAGGCAATTCTTTTTTAGCCGATTCAATAGAAAATGCGAAAGCTCCCCTTGATTGCAGCAGTTCAATCCATTTCAGCATCCGTATTTCTTTTTGTCCATCCATAAAAGAGTAAATATTTGCGAAAGATACCTTTTTTCGGTGGTTATCGCAAAAAATCTATTTATTTTTTTTAAAATACGGCTTATTTTCCTATACAAAAATTCTTAAAAATATTGCTAAGTATCTCATCTGTAGTGATTTGCCCTGTGATCTCTCCCAGGTAATGGATCGCGTGACGGATATCAATCGCTATAAGATCTTCCGGAAGAGAAGCGTCAAGTCCCGACCTGACTCTCCGAAGGCTTTCCGATACTTTAAGTAATGCATCGTAATGCCTTATATTTGTTATGATTACATTTTCGGAATTCAGTCTGTCACTTTCAACAATCCTGCTAAGGACACTCTTCAGTTCATTAATACCTTCACCGGTTTTTGCCGAAATGAAAAGTAGTATTTCCGAAGCCTGCTTTAAAAGAATCTTAAAGATGAATTTCCTGTTTCCATTCTCAACGGTATCTATCTTATTTACAACTACAACAATTTTCTTATCCTCAACCGGAAATTGTTTTCTGATTTTTTTGAGAACATCATCTAATGATACTATTCCTTCATTAATATCAGCTACAAGAAGGATGATCGAAGAGCTTTCTATCTTTTCATGTGTCTTCCTGATCCCCAGGTTTTCAATAATATCCGTGGTTTCTCTTAAACCGGCCGTATCGGTAAAACGAAACCTGATCCCGTCAATAACAACAGTATCTTCTATGGCATCTCTTGTTGTTCCGGGGATTTCGGAGACTATTGCCTTTTCTTCTTTCAGCAAAAGGTTCAGCAATGTGGACTTTCCTGTATTCGGATTTCCTGCAATAACAACCGGAACTCCTTCTTTCACAGCATTCCCAAGACTAAAAGATGATGCAAGCTTCTCCGAAATGTTAAGCACTTTATCAACTATTTCAACAAGCTTGCTTCTGTCGGCGAATTCGACATCCTCTTCCCCGAAGTCGAGTTCCAGTTCAATTAATGATGCAAAATGCAACAAATCAGCCCTCAGCATGCTTATTTCATCGGAAAATGAACCGCGTAGCTGATTTATTGCTATCCTGTGAGCCATCCGGGAATCTGAAGCCACAAGGTCTGCAACAGCTTCAGCCTGTGACAAATCCATCTTGCCATTAAAAAAAGCTCTTTGTGTAAATTCACCCGGTTTAGCCGCCCTTGCTCCACCTCTGATCAGTAACTCAATTATTCTTTGCTGAATATACGGTGAAGCGTGACATGATATCTCAACCGAATCCTCACCGGTGTAGGAGTGAGGTGCCCTGAAGACACTTATCAGAACCTCATCAATTATTTCTTCATCCGAGCGGATCTCACCAAACACAATTGTATATCCTTTTTGTTCACTGAACCTTATCTTACGGTCTGACGGAAAAAATATCCTGTCACAGACCGGAATGCTATCCGGACCGCTTATCCTTATAACCGCTATTGCCCCTCCGCCTGAAGTTGCCGGCGCGCATATTGTTTCCTCATTCCTGATCATCTGAACATACCTTTTAGTGGCAAATTTAGGAAACATTATCGCCTGTCAGATAAATTTTTGTATTAAC
>Ga0209606_1000494_pt1 | contig 58315 bp, 48 predicted proteins | sample AD_UKC057_MetaG_FD_184412 | JGI IMG/M metagenome (GOLD analysis project Ga0209606, IMG submission 184412) | Active sludge microbial communities of municipal wastewater-treating anaerobic digesters from USA - AD_UKC057_MetaG (SPAdes) (version 2) | ecosystem: Engineered > Bioreactor > Anaerobic >... | reverse complement strand
GCCGGGTCCACCGCCAGACCCGGTTGCTCCGTTACCGACAGGACAGGCTTACTGAGGAGCTTGAGCATTCGGTCAAGGGTGGATCCGTAGATCCACCGCTTCAACCCGCCGGTGCCCCGGCTGCCCGCGACCACGAGATCGACGCCCCACTCGCCGGCGCATCGGGCGACTTCCTGGGACGCCCGCCGGCCGAACACGACGTGGGTGCGGACATCCGTGATCGCCGCTTTGAGCGGGGCCAGGTACCCCGCCATCTGCCCCTCCGCATACGCCGAAAACTCCGCTTTCAGCCGGGTGCACGCCTCGCTGTCCTCTTCGCTCCAGTCGCCCTCGCAGCAGACGTGCAGGATATCCAGAGCGGCGCCCTGCGCCCGCGCCAGCGACAGCGCATACAGGTACGCGGTCTGGGCGTGCCGGCTGAAGTCGGTGGCAAAGAGAATCCGCCCGATGGCCATGATGACACCCCCGGGTTGAGATTGCGGTTGTTGATTTCATTTTACTATAATACCTGCATCGCCGTGGCGACAAGAGTTTGCTACCACCCGGCCGGACAGGAGCATCCATGAAGCATCCGTGGTTTGACGTCGGTGTCGGGGAAAACACACCCAAGGAATTCTTCGCGCTGATCGAAATTCCCAAGGGCTCCAAGAACAAGTACGAGATGGACAAGACCACCGGCCTGCTGCGGGTGGACCGGGTGCTGTACTCGGCGGTGCACTATCCGGCCAACTACGGCTTCATCCCGAAGTCTTACTGCCTCGGCGACGACGACCCCCTCGACGTGCTCGTGCTGGGCCAGGAGCCGGTGCACCCGCTCTCCCTCCTCTACGCCCGCGCCATCGGCGTGATGCAGATGGTGGACGACAAGGAGGAGGACGACAAAATCATCGCCATTCACGCCAACGATCCGGAGTACATGCACTACCGGGATATCGCCGAACTGCCCGACCACAAGCTGCAGGAGCTGCAGCGCTTTTTCGAGGACTACAAGGCGCTGGAGCACCGCAAGGTCACGGTGGAGCGGTTCATGGGCCGCTTCGACGCCTACCGGATCATCCAGGATAGCCTGCGGGTGTTCGAACAGAAGGAAGCGGAGCTGCGCGCGCGCTACGGCTGGCCGGCACGGTAGCCATTCCCGCCCGTCAACCACCCGGTCATCCGGCGGCGCAACCGGCGCCGCCGCGGACTCACGCGGGGGGTTCCGGCCCGTCGTCGGCTCGCGGCAAGGTGAAGGTGAAAGTGGAGCCGACGGTCCACTGGCTCTCCACGCCCAGCTGGCCGCCCATGATCTCCACGAACCGGCGCGCGATCGACAGGCCCAGTCCCGTCCCCGACTGCGTGTCGCCGGTCGGGTTTTCCAGTTGTACGAATTCGGTGAATATCTTGGGCAGATCCTCCGGCTTGATCCCGATGCCCGTGTCCCGAACCGAGATGCTGACGAACGCCGGATTGTGCTTGGCCGGGCCCGCCGCTACGGTGACCTGGCCCTTGCGGGTGAACTTGATCCCGTTGCTGACCAGGTTGAGCAGCACCTGCTGAATCCGCCCGGCGTCCCCCATGACGTCGGGCAGCGGCTCGTCGATAGTCAGGCCCAGCTCGATCTGCTTGTTCTTCAGCAGCCCCGCGCCGGTGTTGATGACCGCGTGCAGGATGGGCTTGAGGTTGACCCGTTCGACGATGAGTTCGTATTTCCCCGCCTCGATCTTGGAGATGTCGAGGATGTCGTTGATCAGCCCCAGAAGGTGGCGGGCGCTGTTGTAGATGGTGGTGATGTCGCGGCGCTCGTTTTCGTTGAGCGGGCCGTAGAGCTCCTGCAGCAGGACCCCGGAGAAGCCGATGATCGAGTTGAGCGGCGTCCGCAGCTCGTGGGACATGCTGGCGAGAAACGCACTCTTGGCCCGGTCGGCGGCCTGCGCCTCCCGCACGGCGCCCTGCAGCAGTTCGTTCTTCTCGGCCAGCTCGCGCGTGCGCTCGCGCACCTTCTCCTCCATGTCCAGGTAGAGGCGGTGCAGCTCGCCGGCGTACTCGTCCTTCTCCTTGATCGTGGTGCGCAAATTCTGGATCATGGAATCGAACGTGCTGGCCAGACCCGCCAGCTCGTCGCGGGTACGCACCTGCGGCACCCGCACGTCCAGGTTGCCGGCGCCCACCTGGCGGGCCGCCGCGGCCAGCTCTTTCACGGGACCGGTGATGCCCACGGCGAAGAAGAACGAGCCGAGGATGCCCAGGAGCACGAACAGCACGGCTGACTGGATCATGCGCGTGGTGACCTGGGCCAGGCTTCGCTCCATCTCCTGGTAGCCGAAGGTGTACCGCAGCGTGTAGCTGTGCTTCCCCCACTCTTCCACGAAGGGGTAGATCACCTCGATGGCGGCGCCGTCGGCGTGGACGACATGGTAATCGACGCTCTTCTCGATCCCGCGAATCCGGCTCAGGATGTCCGGGTCGGTGATGACACGGCCCGCCGGATTATCCGGGGCGACGGACGTCTGCTGGATCTCCGCCGAGTCGAACAGGATCACCCCGTTGACATCGATGAGCTCGATCTTGCGGACGTCCTGGCTCAGCACCAGGATGTCCAGCAACAGCTCCTTGAACTTGATGAAGCCGCTGTGGAAGTAGTTGTTGAACGCCTCGACGAGCGGCCGCGACGAGAGCATGGTATACGCGTCCACTTTTTCGCGGATCTGGTTCTCTAGAATCTGGCGCTGGATACGGTAAAACTGGTAGGCGTTGAACGAGAAGATCAGGGCGATGAGCAGGCTCGTGACCAGGATCAGTTTCCAGCGCAGCGAAATGGAGATCATGGCGCCGCCCCCGGTGGCGGCGGGGTGCCGCCGGCGCCCAGGTGGGCCCGCACGAACCGCGCCACCGCCTCGCGGTACGCGTCGCCGCCGACCAGGAAGATGTTGTTGTGGTCCGCCTCCGGCACCGGATAGAAATCCTTCGGCGGAGGCGCCAGGCGGAACAACGCCCGGCCCTGGTCGAGGGGCACGATCGTGTCCTGGGTGCCGTGGATGAACAGCTTGGGCAATTGACAGGCCCGGACATAGGCCGACGTGTCCAGTTCCAGCGACGAGAAGAAGAAGAGCGCCTGGAGCAGCGGATTTTCCGCCGCCATCGCCTGGGCGTTGAAGAAGGGCGCCTCCAACACCAGGCAACCGGCTTTTTCCCGGCTGGCCAGATAGGTGGCCGGCACGTTGCCGATGGAGAATCCCCACAGCACGAGCCGCTCCGGTTCCGGACAGAATTGTGCCCGCACAACCTCCAGCGCCGCCTCACCGTCCCGGTACAGGCCCGCCTCGGTGGGTCGGCCTTCGCTCCGGCCGTAGCCCCGGTAATCGGGCAGGAACCAACTCCAGCCCAGGGGCCGCATCCGCTGAACGAATTCCAGGCAATAGCCGATGTTGCCGCCGTTGCCGTGGAAAAACAGCACCACCGGCGCTCCGGGCTCGCCGGCGAAAAACCAGCCGTGCAGCCGCACGCCGTCACGGGTGGTGAAATTCACATCCTGCGCCGGCAAGCTCAATTGGGCCGGGGTCAGCGGATACTCCTTGTAGGGGAAGAAGACGAAGCGGTTCTGCAGCAGCAGCACGATCACCTTGACCAGCAGGAACAGCAGGGCCACGGTCATGCAGATGATGAGGATTTTTTTCATCGGACGAACTCTCGCATCCGGTTTCGATAGTGGGTGAGGATCACGGCGTGGTCAAATGCCAGCGGGTCGGGCAGGTCGTCGAGGGCGTACACCGCAGCCGCCGCGGCATCGTCGCCGCCCTGCGGCTGGCCGTCGGCGTCGCCGACGAACACGACGCTGACGGTGTGGCCCCGCGGATCGCGCTGCGGATCTGAGTAGACGCCCAGCAGCCCGGCCAGCCGGACGCGGAGCCCGGTCTCTTCCGCTGCCTCGCGCACCGCCGCGCTCTCAACGGTTTCGCCCACGTCCACGAATCCGCCGGGCAGCGCCCAGCCGGGCGGCGGGTTGCGGCGGCGGATGAGCACGATCCGCCGGGGATCGCCCACCCGAATGACCAGGTCCACGGTCAGCAAGGGAGTCCGGATCGGCACGGCGGCGCTCCTGTGAATTCCATCCGGCATTGCCCGGCCGGCGTCGACGCAACTATTGCCTGAGGCTTAATATAGCGGAACCACCGGAGTCATGCAACGGCTACTTTCCCGGCTCGCCGCTTTCTGTTACAATGCGTTCGCTCAACCTCAGACCCGGATGCCGACCCCATGACCACGGACCGTTCCACCGACAAGTCCACCGTCTCAGTGGTGCTCCCTCTACTCGAATGCGAGGACACGGTGCTGAACCTGGTGGAGGAAGTCCACCAGCGCATCACGGTCAAGATACCCGGCGCCGAGATCGTCGCCGTAGACGCCGGCAGCCGCGACCATACCTGGGGCATCCTGCGCGAGCTGACCACGGCGTATGACGAGCTGAAGATTTACCGCAGCAAGGACCCCATGCCGGTGGGCGGAGCCAGCCTGCGCGGTTTTCTGGAGGCGACGGGCAAGTTCGTCTTCCACCTGGAGCCCCATTGTCCCTGGCGGGTGGATCTGTTCTGGGACATGGCCCGCCTGCGCGCCAACGCGGGCCGCGGAGCGGTGTTCGCCGTGCGCGGACCGTCGCTGCGGGGCATGAAGGAAAAGGTGTCCGACCGGTTGTTCCGCGACGAAGCGCTGGACGGTCTGACCGTCGACATCCCGGACACCGGCTTCCCGGCCCAGCTCTTCTCCAAGGCCGATTTCGACAAGATCCAGATCCTGATGCCTCCCGACCTGCTCGCCCCCGGGCTGACGCTTTTCCTGCTGTTCCGTTCCTTCAACCGCGAGGTGCACCTGATGAAGCCGGACGGTCTTCACGAACTGAAGCGCTCCCGGCGGGAACCGCCGCCCTGCTTCACCTCGCTGGCCGCATTCCGCGACAGCATCCACCAGATCAAGGAAGTCCGGCGCAACCTGGAGCGCATCCAGGGCCTGCTGGATCTGCGCTGAGTCTCCCCGGCATTTCGCCGGCCGTCAGCTCGGCCGGGATAATGGCCGATCCCATTCCCGGCAGAAGGATGATACAATCCGCTCGAATGCCCCGGTGATTCGCCGGGATCTGGCGGGGCGGAGATGCGCACACCTTCCATTGTTTACCGACTCACTCAGCGGACGTTCAACCGGCTGCTGGTCCTCACGCTCGCCGGCGGCTTGGTGCTGGCGACACCGGCCGCATGGCTTCGGTCGCAGGATCCGGGCGCGCCCCGCGCCGTGGATGCGCGCGTGGCGGCCGCGGCTGGACCGCTGCTGATCGGGACGCCGTTTGTCGTGGAGATCCGGGTCCAGGCGCCGCCGGCCGGCCGGTGGGTGCTTCCCGAATGCCCGCGGCGTTACGGCGACTTCACGCTGCGGACCGTTCGCGTGGAATCATCCGGCCGGCCGGGTTATGACGTGATCCGACTGGAGCTGCAGGCGTTCAGAACCGGACGGATTCCGCTACCGGCCGTGCCGGTTGTCTGGCGCAGCCCATCCGGCGCCGAAATTCCGTTGACGTACCCACCCGGCGAGATCACCGTGGCCGGGCTGTTGCGGGGGGCGGGGCCCTTCGCCCCCCAGCCGCCCCGGGGCGGCCTGACGGCGCCCGCCGGCGGCTTCCCCGTCTGGTTGTGGATCCTGAGCGGAGCGGTCCTGATCGCTGCCGCCGCCGCGGGTTGGTGGCTCTGGCGACGAAGCCGGCTGCCGGCGCCGGATTTCGCCTCGCCGCGGGAAGTCAATCTGGCTTACTTCCGGGAGCGGCTGGACCGGGTGTGGGGCCAGCGCGCCGCCGCCCGTTCCCCCCAGGAGCTGTCGGGCCGGCTGGTGGATGTCTTTCGGGACTTCCTGGCGTGGCGGTTTCGCACCAACCTGCACGCCCTGACCACAACCGAGCTCTGCTTGCGGCTCGCCGGCCCGGAGGCGGCCGGACCGGAGGGCATCGAGCCGATCCGGACCGTCCTGGCTGCCGCCGACGAGTCACGTTTTTCCTTCACCGCCGCCGACGCCGACGCCCTCGTGGCCGCGTTCGTCGAGATCATGGAGCGACTGGGATCGCGTGATGCCCAACCTGCCGTCGACACTCAAATTCGCTCAGCCTGAGGGGTGGCTTTGGGCCCTTGCGGCGCTGGCCGTGCTGGTGGTGGTACGCCTGCTCGTCTTCCGCCGGCGCCGCCCCGGCATCTATTTCCCGGGCGCGGAATGGCTGGCGGCGCACACCGGCCCGGCCCGCCTGCTGCCCCAGCTGGCCAACGGCCTGATCGCGCTGGCCGCGCTGGCGCTGCTCCTGGCCCTGGGCCGGCCCTACACGGAGACGATCCGCGAGGAGACGGCCGCCGAAGGCGTGGATATCGTCCTCGTGCTGGACATCTCCACCTCCATGTCCGCGGAGGATTTCGAGCCCGACAACCGCCTGGCTTCGGCCAAGGCGGTCATCCGGGATTTCATCCGCCGCCGTCCCCACGACCGGCTGGCCCTCATCACGTTCGCCGCGGACGCCTATGTGGTCTGCCCCCTGACCGCCGATCACTATTCCCTGGAGACCCTGCTGGATTCGGTGGAGCTGATACCCTTCGATGCCGACGGCACCGCCATCGGCATGGCGCTGGCCTCGGCGGTCAACCGGCTGCGGGACTCCCCGGCGCGGAGCCGCCTGGCCGTCCTCCTCACCGACGGCGCCAACAACCGCGGCGAAGTGTCGCCGCTCCAGGCGGCGGAGTTCTGCAAGCGGTTCAACGTCCGCGTGTACACGGCCGGGATCGGCACGGGCGCCGAGACCCGCGTGATGGCGCGCGCCCCCGACGGTTCGCCCACCTGGATCCGGACGCGGGTGGACTTCGATCCCCAGGTGCTCACCGAGATCGCCCGCGCCACCGGCGGCCAGCCCTTCCTCGCATCCGACACGGCCGGTCTGGACCAGGTCTACCGCGAAATCGACCGGATGGAAAAGACCGTGCTCGAAAAACGGCGCCTTCCGGACCGTCGCGAATTGCTGCCGCTCTGCCTGTGGTTCGCCCTGGGCTGCGTGCTGGCGGCCGCGGCTATGTACAGCCTGGCGCCCGCCTGCATCTGATGTGCTGGCGTCGGCGACAGGGCGCAATTACCATAATAGTTAAATATTCTTCCAGGATCACACGACCTGCATTATAATTTCCTTTTGCCATCTCGCACGGAGGAGTGACCCATGGCCGATACACCCAAGCGGACGACATCCGGAATTGACATTCAGGAAACGTATCGCCCGGACGATCTGTCCGGCTTCGACTACGCGGCGCAGCTCAACGACTCGGGCAGCTACCCCTACACCCGCGGGATCTACCCCGGGATGTACCGGCAGCGCCTCTGGACCATGCGCCAGTATGCCGGCTACGCCACCGCCGAGGAGAGCAACAAACGGTATCGCTACCTCCTGGAGCAGGGCCAGACGGGTCTCAGCGTCGCGTTCGACCTGCCCACCCAGATCGGCCTGGATTCCGACCACGCGTTGGCCGAGGGCGAGGTGGGGAAGGTGGGCGTCGCCATCGACTCGGTGGAGGACATGGCCTCGCTGTTCCACGAGATCCCCCTGGACAAGGTGTCCACATCCATGACCATCAACGCCACGGCCGGGGTGCTCCTGGCCATGTACATGGCCGTGGGCGAGCGGCAGGGCGTCGGCGCCGACAAGCTGTCCGGCACCGTGCAGAACGACATCCTCAAGGAGTACATCGCCCGCGGCACCTATATCTACCCGCCGGGGCCGTCGCTGCGCCTCATCACCGACATCTTCGAGTTCTGCTCCCGGCACGTGCCGAAGTGGAACACCATTTCCATCAGCGGGTACCACATCCGTGAAGCCGGCTCCACCGCGGTCCAGGAAGTCGCCTTCACCCTGGCCGACGGGATCGCCTACGTCCAGGCGGCCATCGACAAGGGCTTGGACGTGGATGCGTTCGCACCGCGGCTGTCGTTCTTCTTCAACGCCCACAACGACCTGTTCGAGGAGGTAGCCAAGTTCCGCGCCGCCCGCCGCCTGTGGGCGCGGATCATGCGCGACCGCTTCAAGGCCAAGGATCCGAAATCGCTCCTGCTCCGTTTCCACACCCAGACCGCCGGCTCCACCCTTACCGCCCAGCAGCCCAACGTGAACGTGGTGCGGGTGACCATCCAGGCCCTGGCCGCCGTGCTCGGCGGCACCCAGTCGCTGCACACCAACTCCATGGACGAGGCGCTGGCGCTGCCTACCGAGGCGTCCGCCCGGCTGGCCCTGCGCTCCCAGCAGGTCATCGGCTACGAGAGCGGCGCCACCAGCACCGCCGATCCCCTCGGTGGATCCTACTACGTGGAACGGCTGACCAGCGAGATCGAGAACGGCGCCGCCGACTACATCCGCCGCATCGACGACATGGGCGGCGCGCTGCGGGCCATCGAAGCCGGCTTCATCCAGAAGGAGATCCAGGACGCTGCCTACGCCTATCAGAAGGCGGTGGAAGCCGGCCAGCAGGTCATCGTCGGCGTGAACCGCTTCCAGATGCAGGAGGAGGAACGTTTCGACATCCTGCGGATCGACCCGGCCATCGAGAAGAACCAGAAACAGCGGCTGGCGGAACTGCGCCGCGGCCGGGACAACAACACCGTCCGCCTGGCTCGCGAGGCGATCGCCCAGGCCGCCCGCGGTCGCGACAACCTCATGCCCCTGATCCTGGATGCCGTGCGCAAGCAGGCCACCATCGGGGAGATCTCCGACACCCTCCGCGACGTGTTCGGCCTCTACCAGGAAACGGTCATGCTGTGACGGACGGCCGCCCGCACCCCGGACCGCCCGCCAGCCCATGGATTGCGAACAGCCGGCCTTCGGGCCGGCTGTCCATTTTCAACCGACCTGATCCCGCTCCCGGACGCCGGTCCCACGGCGCGGCTTGCCCAAACATCCGGCCGACTCGCCCGTATGATTCATCATCATTCCAGTCATCGGGGGAGACCATGCATGCTGATCCAAGTTTCCGTCCGCACATCCGGCGACGGGCGCCGGCGGTCGCGCTGGTGCTGCTGATCGTCGGCCTGGGTGTTTTCTGCACCGGAATCCAGGCCGTCGAGCCCGGGGAGCCTCTGACCATCGGCCGTTACGTCAAGTACTGGTCGAAGGCACTTGGCGAGGAGCGCACCCTCCTCATCACCACCCCCGCCGGTTATGAACGCCTCGACCGGCGTCACCCCGTGGTCTACGTCCTTGATGGCGAGGGCAATCACATCCTGGCCGCCGCGGTGACCAATTTTCTGGCCCGCAACAACCAGATGCCTCCGGCCATCGTGGTGAGCATCACCAACACAAACCGGACCCGCGATTTCACGCCCACCACAGCAGCCGACCGTCCCGGCTCCGGTGGCGGCGCCAAATTCATGGAGTTTTTCAAGACCGAACTGGTCCCGTGGGTGGAGCAGAATTACCGGACGGAGCCGTACCGGATTCTCGTCGGCCACTCGCTGTGCGGCATGTATGCGATCTGGACGATGCTCACCGAACCCGACCTGTTCCAGGGCCTGGTCGCCGTCAGCCCCTATGTCATGTGGGACAATGACTATGTGGTGCGTCTGGCGGCGGAGCGGCTGTCCGCCATGCCGGACACGCGCCGCAGTCTCTTCATCACCCTCGGGAACGAACCCGACTACAAGCCCGCCCTGGGCCGGTTCCTGAAACTGATGAAGGAAAAGGCCCCGAAAAGTACGGCGTGCCGTTTTGTCCCGTTGGAAAACGAAACTCACGGCAGTGTCCTGCTGGAAAGCATCCACCGCGGGCTGGCGGCCATCTACTCCGGCTGGCAGCCTTCCGGCGACCTCCTCACTCTGGGTCTCAAGGGGCTGGAGGATCACTACCGCCAGCTCAGCCGGAAATACGGGTACACGATCGAGGTGCCCGAGGCCATGCTCAACCAGCTGGGGTATCTGTACCTGCAGCAGCGCAAGGACAGCGACGCGGCGATCACCGTGTTCCGGCGGAACGTGGAACTGTTCCCCAACTCGGCCAACGTGTACGATTCGCTGGGTGAAGCCCTGGAGCAGACGGGACAGCTGGAAGAGGCGGCAAGGGCCTACCGGGAGGCGGTGAGCCGGGCGGAGAAAAGTCCAGACGCCAACCTGAACATCTTCCGGCAGAACCTGGCCCGGGCCGAGGCGGCTTGTAAGGAAAAATCCAAAACACCCTGACGGATGCCGTGCGGCCGCCCGCAGCCGGCAGCCACGGCCTGAAGGCGGGTTGGGGATCCGTCAGTACGTGGTGCTGTGGGAGGTGTCTTCGTCCAGTCCGCCGGGCGTGACCAGGACGAAGGGATCAGCGGAGCCTTCCTTGTACAGCACGGTGCGGTTGCGACCGAGTTCCTTGGCCCGGTACATGCACTCGTCGCTCCGGGCGATGAGTTGCTCGGGCGTGGCCATGGCGGCGGACTTCTCGGCGATGCCGATGCTCACCGTGATGCGGATCTCATGACCATCCTTGCTGGTGAAGGTGTGCGATTCGATGAGCTTGCGCAGCTTCTCCGCCACGTAGATCGCCTGCATGCCCGAGGTCTCCGCCAGGATGATGATGAACTCCTCGCCGCCGTACCGGCAGGCGATGTCGGTGGCCCGCAGGTTGGACAGAAGCAGCCGCCCCAGTTCCGACAGCACCTCGCTGCCGGTCAGATGGTCGTACGTGTCGTTGACCAGTTTGAAATGATCGAGATCCAGAAAAAGCAGGGTCACCGGTTGCGTCGGCTGCCGGCCCCGGAACAGGAACTCCAGGTGGTTCATCAGGTACTTTCGATTGTAGAGGCTGGTCAGGTCGTCGAAGGTGATGAGGTGGTAGAGCTTTTCGTGGAACTCGCTCTCATCGGCGTCGGCGAGCTCGAACTTCAGCACGGTGCCGCCCACCCGGATTTTATCGCCGTTGACCAGCCGCCGCTTCTGGATCCGGTCGCCGTTGACCGACGTGCCGTTGGCGCTCTGCAGGTCGATCACCGTGACGTAGGCCGGGGTGGTCTCCAGCAGGCAATGCTTCCGGCTGACCGTCTTGTCGTTCACGCGGATGCTGGCGGTGGAACCGCGGCCCAGCGACATGGCCGCCGCGGTCAACTTGAAAATCTGGCCCGTATCGTTGCCGTCGATCACGATCAGGGCGGGGATCTTCTGACCTGCCCGGAGTTTGGCCTCCAGCTCCTCGGTCCGGAGGATCTGGGTGGTCTCATCCAGCGGTCCTGTGGCTTCCTTGCCCTTGTTCATAGCCCTCAGGTACAAGCAGCCACATTATATTGAATCCCGAGGACCGGTACAAGCTCCAAACCGATGGAACAGTTTCGAAAAAAAACAACAACTGTTCCGCTACAAGGAACAGTTTCGCTTTGACTGGGTGATGCGCCGGACCTATAATCGCCGCCGTCGCCGGAGAGCCGGCGACGCATTCTCACTTCAGCATGGAGCATCCGTCATGAAAACCAAGACCGCCAAAGAAAAAGCCGCGGCCGCCCGCCAGACCCTGTGCGGCGCCGAGATCGAGCCCTTCAATCGGGACCTGCCGTACCAGACCGTCTCGCTGTGTCCGGAGTGCAGCCGGAAGATCGACGCCCGGCTCTTCGAAGAGAACGGCAAGGTGTACATGGAAAAAACGTGCCCCGACCACGGCTACTGCCGCGACTTGATTTTTTCCGATGTGGATATCTACCGGCAGGCCTTGTCGTGGCACTACGATATCGGCGAGGGGGTTTCCAATCCGGCGGTGGCTAAAGCCGCCTCCTGTCCCGACGATTGCGGCATGTGCGACCTTCATATCAGCCACACCGTCCTGTCCAACGTGGACCTGACCAACCGCTGCAACCTGACCTGTCCCGTCTGCTTCGCCAACGCCAACGTCCAGGACTACATCTACGAGCCCTCGTTCGAGCAGGTCAAGCAGATGCTGCAGACGCTGCGCGATGAGCGCCCGGTGCACGGCCGGGTGGTGCAGTTCTCCGGCGGCGAACCCACCATGCACCCCGACTGGTTCCGGATCCTGACGCTGGCCAACGAGATGAACTTCGCCCATGTCCAGTGCGCCACCAACGGCATCAAGTTCGCCGACCTCGACTTCGCCATGAAGAGCAAGGAAGCCGGCCTGCACACCCTGTATCTCCAGTTCGACGGTCTCGATCCGAAGCTCTACAAGGAGATCCGCGGCTCCGAAAAGCTCCTGGACATCAAGCTCAAGGCCATCGAGAACGTCCGCAAGGCCGGCATGAAGATCGTCTACGTGCCCACCATCGTGGGCGGCGTCAACGACGACCAGGTGGTTCCCATCCTCCAGTTCGCCCTGGACAACATCGACGTCAGCTCCGGCATCAGCTTCCAGCCCGTGGCCCTGACCGGCCGCATCGACGACAAGGAGAGGGAAAAGCTGCGTTTCACCCTCTCCGACCTGGCGCTGCGCATCAATGAGACCGGCTTCACCACCAAGGCGGACTGGTTCCCACTCTCCTGCACCTCGCCCATCTCCCAGCTCATCTCCGCCATGCGCGGCGATCCGACCTGCCACATCACCTGCCACCCCACCTGCGGCATCGGCACCTACTTCTTCGTGGACCAGAACAAGAAACCCACGCCCATCACCCGCTTCGTCAACGTCAAGGGGCTCCTAGACGACATGCAGAAGCAGGCGAAGAGCATGGAGGCCACCACCTGGTTCCGCGGCGCCTACAAGTTCTTCACCGGCGCCAGCACCCTGGCCAACATGAAGAAGCACTTCATCGCCGACAAGGCGCCCGAGGGACTGTCCTTCACCCGCTTCCTGCAGACCCTCGAGGGGATGCTGGACAAGAAGGCCGGCCGCGGCGAGCTGGACGGCACCTACACCTACAAGACGCTGCTCGTGGCCGGGATGCACTTCATGGACAGCTACAACTACGACATCGACCGCGTCAAGCGGTGCGTCATCCACTACTCGGCACCCGACGGCAAGCTTTATCCCTTCTGCGCGTACAACTCCGGCCTCGTCTTCCGCGACAAGGTCGAGAAGGAGTTCTCCGTGCCGAAGAGCGAATACAAGAAGCAGCACGGCGGCTGTTCCGACTGCTGCTGATCCGACCATTGCCCGAAATCCAACGAGTCGCCGCCTGCAAGCGGCGACTCGTCGTTTTTTAGGTCCCGGTGTCTCGCCCGTCCTCTCCGACAGGGCGTTCCTCGGCTCCGAGTCCCCCGGCGGTGCCTGCGCGTGTATCCTCCCCGAGGAGGAACAACCGTTGACAACCCTTCACGTATATTCTACTCTGAGCACAGGAGAACAGCACCCACCTCCACCAGTTCCCGCCTGTGGCTTTGCCCGAGTTGCTGTCTCTCGGTATTGCCCCTATCCTCCTCAATCCAAGGAGACACCCGATGCACCCATCAACCTTTCGTCCCTGTTATCCATATCGTTTGGCCCGTTGCGCCCTGGCGATCGCCTGCGTGTTGCTGATCGTGGCCACGCCTGGGGAGGCTCTCGCCCAAAGCAGCCCGTCTTCATCCGCCCCAGCCGCAGAAGAGGCCCCGAAAATACCCACCGACCAGCTCGATTCCCTGGTGGCGCCGATCGCTTTGTATCCGGATGAAATCCTGGCCCAGGTTCTGGTGGCTTCGACATACCCGCTGGAAATCATCCAACTCCAGCAGTGGCTGGCGAGGAATCCCGACCTGAAGGACAAGGCGCTCACCGACGCGCTCATGAAGCAGCCGTGGGATCCCAGCATCCAGGCGCTGGCGGCGATGCCCGACGTGGTGAAGCGGTTGGCCGACGACATCCAGTGGACCACCGACCTTGGTAACGCGTTTCTGGCCCAGCAGGGCGATGTCATGGAAGCCGTCCAGCGCATGCGGAAGAAGGCGAAGGACAACGGGGCGCTCAAGTCGAACGAGCAGATGAAGGTGGAAACCCAGGTGGTCGAGCAAAAAACCGTCATCGTGGTGCAGTCCGCGAGCCCGGAAGTGATCTACGTCCCGACATACAGCCCGGTAGTCGTGTACGGCCCTCCTGTTTATCCGTATCCGCCGATCTATTACCCCCCACCCCCACCAGCTGGTTACTGGGCGACTGCCGCCATCTCGTTCGGGGTGGGCGTCGCCGTCGGGGCGGCCTGGGGCCACTGCGGCTGGGGGTGCGCCTGGGGCCACAATGACATCGACATCAACATCAACAACAACTTCAACCGCAACACCAACATCAACAATATCAGCGGCAACCGGGGCGGCGGCAACACCTGGCAGCACAACCCGCAACACCGGGGCGGGGCGCCCTATTCGAACAAGGCCACGGCGAACAAGTACGGCGGGTCGGCTCGCGGCGATTCCCTGTCCAGCCGGCAGTCCAGCGCCCGCCAGCAAGTCGGCCGGCAGGGTGGCAACATGCCGAGCGCCAGCAACCGGGCGTCCGGAAGCGGTGCCGGGGGCCGCGGCGGCAGCCCCGGCGTCAGCAATCGGGCCGGCGGCGGTTCGTCCGGGAGTTTCGGCGGCGCCGGCGCCAGTAACCGATCCAGCGGCAGTCGCGACAGCATCGGGAGCCGGGAAGCGTCCCGCGGCAGCAGTTCCAGAGGTTCCAGCGCATTCGGATCCGGCGGTTACAGCGGCAGCAGCGCCCGGGCCAGCAGCTCCCGCGGCGCCTCCAGCATGAGTTCCCGGGGCGGCGGCGGAAGAAGTGGCGGGGGCGGCGGAAGAGGACGGAGGTGATCATCATGTCACGACGAACGACCATACCATCCATGTCCACCGCTCAAGATGGAGCCGGCGCGCAGGCCGCCCTTGTCGGGATTGTTTGTGTCTGTGCACTGGCGCTGGCGTTTAGCCTTCCGCTGTTCGCCGCCGAACCAAGCCCGACCGCCGCAACGGTCAAGCAGAAGGTGTTCGATACGTCCAGGCAGGCCGCCGACGCCTTGATCCTGGCGGCGGAGACATTCGACGTGCCCGCCTTGCTGGAGATCCTCGGCGCGGACAGCCGGGAACTGGTGGTCACCGAAGATGAGGTGCAGGACAAGAACGCCCTCACCGCCTTCGCCGCAAAAGCGCGTGAAAAGAGCACGCTCACTCCGGATCCCAAAAACAAGAAGCAGGTGACTCTTGTGGTCGGGACCGATGACTGGCCCATGCCGATCCCCATCGTCAAGGAGAAGGGGAAGTGGCGTTTCGACACCAAGGCCGGACGGCAGGAGATCCTCTACCGCCGCATCGGCGGGAACGAGCTGGACGCGATCCAGATCTGCCGCGGTTATGTCGAGACGCAACATGAGTACGCGCTCGAGAAACACGGCGACGCCGAGGTCAATCAGTACGCCCAGCGCATCATCAGCACCCCCGGGAAGAAGGACGGCCTGGCCTGGCGCAACGACGACGGGACCTGGGGCGGCCCGATCGGGGAGAACGTCGCCCGAGCCATCGAGCAGGGGTATTCCGACCGGACCGCGCCGTATCACGGTTACTTTTTCAAAGTCCTGAAAGGACAAGGCCCGGCCGCACCGCTTGGCGAGATGAGCTTTCTCGTCGGGAAAGTGATGATCGGCGGCTTCGCCCTGCTGGCCGCGCCGGCCGAGTACGGCGTCACGGGCGTGATGAGTTTCATGGTGAGCCACGACGGCGTGGTCTATCAAAAGGACCTGGGGCCGGACACGCTGAAGGCCTTCCAGGCGATCGAGCTATTCAACCCGGACGAAACCTGGCACCCGGTGCTCGGAGATTGAGGGGGGTCCCTTCGCCATTCGCCGGCGGGCTCCCGGTCGGGAGCCCGCCTTCTGTTTCCGGGGTGAAACGCAAACCCCGCCGATTTTTCCTCCAGCCCGCATCTGCTATAATGGCGGACGGCATACGGATCTGTCCGGGAGCGCGGCATGAACCTCGGATTGCCTGAAATCCTGATTATCTTCCTGCTGGCGCTGCTGCTGTTCGGCCCGCGCAAGCTGCCCGAGATCGGCCGGACGGTGGGCAAGTTCATGCATGAGTTCCGCCGGGCCAGCGACGAGCTGAAGACCACCATCGAACGCGAGGTCAACCTGGAGGCGGGCGACCTGCGGCCCGACCTGGTCAAATTCAAGCAACAGATCGCCGAGGCCCGCAACGAACTGTCCGACATCCGCAGTGCGGTGGATCCGTACACGGCCGCGACACCTGCCGGCGGCGCCGCCGCTCAGACAACAACCGCCGAGCCGGCGGCCGCCGAATCTCCCGATGCCCACGACCACCTGCTGGAAAAAGCCGTCGCGGAGCATGCCACCGCCGAAATGCCGCCGCCCGGACCGGGCGACGACCTGAAGGGTTGACCATGCGCGAACCATCATCCGCAGCGGGCGCCGCCAGCGGCCCGGAAATCGGCGAATCGCTGAAACCCATGACCCTGCTGGAGCACCTCGACGAACTCCGGCGCCGCTTGATGCGCTGCCTGATGGCGGTCGCCGTCGGTTTCGCGGTCTCCTACGCCTATCATGAGGAGATCTTCCAGTGGCTGGCCCTGCCGCTGACCCGTTACCTGCCCGAGGGCGGGCGCCTGGTCTACCTGAAGCTTCAGGAACCGTTCATGCTGTTCCTCAAGGTGGCCCTGTTCGCGGGCATCTTTCTCGCCGCGCCTTACTTGCTCTACCAGCTCTGGCTGTTCATCTCACCCGGGCTCTACCGGCACGAAAAGCGCTACGCCCTGCCGTTCATCGTGTTCGCATCGGCCCTCTTCATCGCCGGCTGCGCCTTCGCCTACTTCGTCGCCCTGCCGTCGGCCTTCCAGTTCTTCATCGACATGGGCAAGGGTTACACCCCGAACATCGACATCGACTTCTTCTTCGACTTGGTGTTGTTCATCATCCTGGGAATGGGCGCGGTCTTCCAGCTCCCCATCGTGATCGCCTTCCTGTCCATGATGGGCATGGTCACCCCGCGTTTCCTCATCCAGAAATTCCGCCACGCCGTGGTGATCATCTTCATCGTGGCGGCGGTCATCTCGCCCACCACCGACGCCCTCAACCTGGTGATCTTTGCCGGACCGATGCTCGTGCTTTACGTCCTGAGCATCGGCGTGAGCTGGATCTTTATGCGCCGCCGCGCCAAAACCGGCGCTGTCGACGGCGCGCCCGCGGCGTGAGCCGGTCCATGGCCCGCCGACGCACCCGCCACTCCGCCAATTCCCGCCCGTCGGCCGACGGCCGGCCGGTGCCGACGATCCGTCTGCTCGCCACCGACCTGGACGGCACGCTCCTGGATCGACGGTACACCATCTCCCCCGCCAGTTTTCAGGCGATAGACGACCTGCGGGCTGCCGGTATCCAACTGGTGCCCGCCACGGGCCGCCAGTACCGCGTGGGCGCCGGCTACGCCTTCGCCCTGGGGCTGGACGGCCTGATGATCTTCCAGAACGGCGCGGTGATCAAGGAACTGGTCAGCCGCCTGCCCCTGCATTTTCAGGCACTGCCGCCGGCGCTCGTTCCCGTCGTCGCCGCAGCGGGCCGCGCCGCCGGCTGCTCGCCGGTCTTGTTCGGCGATCCGCATGGCCCGGGCCGGCTGTTTCTGGAGGAGCGTCCCGTGGGCCAGGAGCGCATGCTCCGGTTCCTGGAGTTGAGCCGGACCGCCGTGACCGTGGTGCGCGATCTCGGGCGGCTCGCCGGCCTGGATGTCCTCCAAGCGATGTTCAGCGGCTCGGTGGCGGACATGCGGCGCCTGGCCGCCTTTTTTCAGGACCGCTTCGGCGACGATATCCGGGTGCTGCTCACCGAATACCCCGACCGCGACCTGACGCTGCTGGACGTGATGCATCCCGACGTGAGCAAGGGCACCGCCCTGCGGCGGGTGGCCCGGGCGCTGGGCATCCCGATGGAGCAGGTGGCCGCGGCCGGGGACAACTTCAACGACCGGGAAATGCTCGAGGCCGCCGCCCTGCCCATGGTCATGGGCAACGCCGACCCCGACCTGCGCGCGGCCTTCCCGGCGGCGGTGCTCCCGGACTGCGAGGCCGACGGGCTGGCCTGGGGCATCTGGCGACACGTGCTGGACCGGCCCGACCGGATCGCCGATTGGTTCCCCGAGCGGACCGAGCCGGCCCCGTGAGCCGGGGCCGGATGCGGGATCCGCGGCGTTTTGCAACGATTTGGACCGGTGTCAACCGGTCCCGGAGCCGAAACGATGGGAAAGATTCGAGTGCTGTCGGACCAATTGATCAACCAGATCGCCGCGGGTGAAATCGTGGAACGGCCGGCGTCCGTCGTCAAGGAGCTCGTGGAGAATGCGCTCGACGCCGGCGCCGTCCGCATCGATATCGAGGTGGCGCGGGGCGGACGGGAGCGCATCACCATCCGGGACGACGGCGAGGGGATGAGCCACGAGGACGCCCTGCTCGCCTTCGAGCACCACGCCACGAGCAAGCTGCGCGCGGCCGAGGATCTCGAGCGGATCGCCTCGCTGGGCTTCCGCGGCGAAGCGCTGCCATCGGTCGCCGCGGTGTCCCGTCTGGCGCTGCGCACGGCGGAACGGAACGCCGGCGGCACCACGGGCGGCACGCTCGTGGAGATCCACGGCGGCGTGATCCGCGACGTCCGGCCCATCGCCTGGGCCGGCGGGACCGAACTCGTGGTGCGAGACCTGTTCTTCAACGTCCCGGCCCGCAAGAAATTCCTCCGCGCTGACACCACCGAGTCCGCCCACATCGCCCGCACCGTCACCCATTACGCCCTGGCGTGGCCGGCGGTCCATTTCACCCTGCTCAGCGGCACGCGGCGGGTGATTGACGTCCCGCCGGTCCGGTCGCTGGACGAGCGGATTCACCAGCTGTTCGGCGACGAGTTCCTCGCGGACATGATTCCGGTGGATGCGCAGGAGGGAGACGTGCGGCTTTCCGGATTCATCTCCGGCCCGCACCAGCGCCGGGCATCCACCGAGGCGCAGTATTTCTTCGTCAACGGCCGGATGGTCCGCGACCGCCTGCTGGCCACGGCGTTGTCGCAGGTCTACCGCGGGATCATCCCCGGCGGCACCTACCCGGCGGCGATTCTGTTCGTGGCGATTTCCGCCACCGAAATCGACGTCAACGTCCATCCGGCCAAGACGGAGATCCGCTTCCGCCAGTCGTGGCAGGTGCAGACGTTCATCCGCCGAACACTGGAGACGGCCATCCGAGCCCACCGGCCCTTCGCCAGCCTGGCGGACTGGACGGCGCCGGCGGAGCCGACCGACACTCCGGCCGGCGACGCCCCGACCCGTGATTCGGACTCGGCCGCCGATGCCGTCCGGCAACGGGTCCACGAAGCGCTGGCGGATTTTTCAACCCGGCCGACGCCGCCGATGGAGCGTCGTTTCGCATTCAGCTCCGGCCGGACCGGCGCGCCGGACGCCTCCATGCCGTCGACTGATCGCCGCCCCGAAACCGCGGCGCCGCCGCCGGTGCCCGGCGCCGCGGTGACGGACACCGGCAGGTGGCGGGTGCTGGGCCAGTGGCGCGAGAGCTTCATCGTGGCGGTCAGTCCCGATGAACTGCTGGTGGTGGACCAGCATGTGGCCCACGAGCGCGTGCTGTACGAGGCGTTCCGGCGTCAGCTCGCTGAGCGGGCGGTGCCCCGGCAGCGCCTGCTGGTGCCGGAGACGCTGGAACTGTCCCCGGCTCATCGCGAGGAGATGGATCGCGTCGCCGACCAGTTCGCGGCGGCGGGATTCGAGATCGAACCGTTTGGCAGCGGCGGCACCGTGGTGATCAAAGCGGTACCGGCCATGGCCAGCCGGGTTGAGGTGGAGCTGCTCGTGCGCGACATTCTCGATCGGCTCGGGGATGTTGGCGCGTCGTTTTCCATCGACGAGGTCCAGCGGCGGGTGGCCGCGGCACTGGCGTGCCACGCGGCGGTCAAGATCCACACCCCCCTCGAGCCGGAGGCGATGCAGAACCTCGTGGATCGCCTGCTGGCTGCCGAGGAGCCCACCACCTGCCCCCACGGCCGACCGGTGGTGCTGCGGCTGCACATCCGGGACGTGGAGAAGGGATTCAAACGGGCCTAGTCGGCCCGCCCCGGTTTCAGTCGCTGTTCAGGATGAGCGGCAGGCCGTTCTTGCCGGAGCCGATCACCACCACCTTGCTGTTGGCCGACTGGGCCAGCTTCTCGGTGGCCTCGATCCCCTTCCACTGGAGCAGCTGCTCGCTGATCCCCTTGGAGACGATGTTCTGGAAGTCGGAGATGCCCTGCGCCTCGATGCGCTTGCGCTCCGCTTCGAGTTTCTCTTTTTCCAGGACGAACTTCATCCGCTGACTCTCCTGCTCGGCGCGTAGCTTCTCCTCGATGGCCTGGGTGAGCCCGGGCGGCAGACCCACCCGGCGCAGCGGCGCCGACTCGATGACGACGCCGCGGGGCCCCACGCTGTGGCTGATTTCTTCAGCGATGAGCCGCGACAGGGTTTCGCGCTCGGACGTGTACAGCGCCCGCGCCTCGTACCCGGCGGTCACGCCGCGCGCCACGGAACGCACCTGCGGTTCCAGCAGCACCCGGACATAATCGGGTCCGACCGTCCGGTACACTTCGGGAGCCTTTTCCATATTCAGATGATACAGCACGCTCACCTCCAGCTGGACGGTAAGCCCTTCCTGGGAGGGAACGTCCAGGACCTCTTTCATCTCCTGCGTCTTGACGCTGAAGACCAGCACGTTGGCCAGCGGATTGACCAGGTTGATGCCGGCGCGTAGCGGCGTCGGCGACACCGAGCCGAAGAAGTCCACCACGCCCACGTGGCCGGCGGGCACCACGGTCACGGCCTGGAACAACATGAGCAGCACGCCGAGCACCAGTGCCCCGATGGCGGCGAGGCGGGGCACGCCGCCCTGGCGGCCCACCACGCGGAGCGCCACGACAGCCACGATTGCGATCAAAAGGCCCAGAAAAAACATGGAGCTATCCTCCTCGGTGATGTGTCGATTCCTGTCGGCACCGGGTCATTGTCCCGTCGACGAACGCTGGTCAATTTGACGGATCAATTCGGCATTTTCCCGATCGTATGGCGGCGGCCGCAAACCGAGACAACCGCGCATCCGGTCAGGCCACGATGGAATAGCCGCCGTCCACCACGAGGGTTTGGCCGTGAATCATGTCCGCCAGCGGGGTGCACAGGAAATACACCACGTTGGCGACGTCCTCGGGCGTCGTGAGACGACCGGCCGGCGTGCGCCGGCGGGAGTTGTCCAGGATCTCCTCCCGGCGGGGGAAGTGTTTCAGCGCGTCGGTTTCCACCACGCCCGCGGAGACGGCGTTCACATTGATCCCGCGCGGCGCCAGTTCCACGGCCAGGTGGCGGACCAGCGATTCCAGGGCCGCCTTCGAAGCCCCCACCGCCGCGTAATCGGGGATGGCGCGCACCGCTCCCAGGCTGCTCACGGCGATCACCCGCCCGCCGCGATCGCCCATGAGCGGCATGGCGTGCTGGATCAGGCCAAGCAGGGCCCCGGCGTTGATGTCCATGGTCCAATGCCAGTGCCGTTCCGTGAGCTCCACCGCCGGTTTGAGGACGCCCGACGCGGCATTGCTCACCACGATATCCAGGCGCCCGAACTCCGCGCGGATCTTCTCGAAGATGCACTCCAGCTGACCACGATCCGCCACATTGCCCTTGATGGGCACCGCCCGGACGCCGAACTGTTCGATGGCCTGAGCCGTCTCCAGCGCCGGGGTCTGGCTGCGCAGATAGTTGATGGCCACATGGACGCCTTCCGAGGCCAGCTTCATGGCGATGGCGCGGCCGATGCCCCGGGAAGCTCCTGTAATCAGAGCGCATTTGTCTGTCAGGTTCATGACTGCTCCTATTGTCCGCAAGATCCGGCCGTTCCGCCGTCGCTCACGCCCGGTTTCAGCCGGCCACCGCCGGCAGGCGGCCGCAGGCCGCCTCGTATTCCGCCAGGAACCGGCGGACGATTTCGCCGGCGGGCAGGATCTCCCGCACCAGTCCGGCCACCTGTCCGATTTCCAGTTCCCCCTCTTCCAGGTCGCCTTCGGCCATGCCCTGCCGCGCCCGGCCCGTGCCCAACAGGGTGGCCAGTTCATCCCGGCCGGCCCCGGCCGCTTCGCGCGCCTGCGCCGTCCGGGCAAACGCGTTCTTCAGCAGCCGGACCGGGGTCACCCGCTTCAGGGTGAGCACCGTGTCGGTATCGGCAGCACCCACCACCGCCGCCTTAAAGGCCGGGTGGGCGGATGATTCCAGGCTGGCGACGAACCGGGTGCCCACCTGTACCCCATCGGCTCCGAGCGCCAAGGCGGCGGCCATGGCGCGGCCGTCGCCGATGCCGCCGGCTGCGATCACGGGCACGCGGACCGCGTCCACCACCTGGGGCACCAGCACCAGCGTGGTCAGCTCATCGACTCCGTTGTGGCCTCCCGCCTCGAATCCCTCCGCCACCACCGCATCCACGCCCGCCGTCTCGCACTTGCATGCCAGAGCCACGTTGGGAGCCACGTGGGCCACCACGGCTCCGCCCGCTTTCAGGTCGCCGGTGTACTTTTTCGGGCTGCCGGCCGACGTGATTACAATTCCCACGCGCTCGTCCAGGCAGACGGCGACAGACTCCGACGCATACTTGTAGAGCAGCGGGATGTTCACGCCGAACGGACGGGTCGTGGCCCGCCGCGCGTTCCGTATGTGCTCACGCAACAGGTCCGGGCGCAGAGAACCGGCGCCGATCACGCCGAGACCGCCGGCTTCCGAGACGGCCGACGCCAGCTGCCAGCCCGCACACCAGACCATCCCCCCCTGGATGATGGGGTGACGGATACCGAACAATTGGGTAATTCGCGTGTCCATGAGCTTGAGTGGTTCCATTGTAAACGGCACGTCTCAATCCGGCAATCTTAGATTCCGCCGATCCCACAGCGGTGCAGTTAAAGTGATTCAGAAGTGTCAGATAATTTTACACAACACTGATAAATGATGCCAGTATTTTTTACACTTAAATCCCAAATGAAGGACTTTAAAATGCAAAATCTTTTTATTCAATAACATAAAAGGACTTGTTTTCAGGTTTTCAATTGGCAAGCAACATGCTGCTAGAGAGGTGAGCGCAGTGAGAGGAGAAATTCCATGAGCCAAACCGATGCATTCACCGTCCACGGATCGAATGGCAAACAGCGTGTCCCGGCACCCGTCCGGCCCGCGGAGGCCAGCGGCCAGATCCTCATCTTCGATCCAGAAGATTTCTACCGGCAGCACTATTCCCGGCTCTTCCACGCGGCGCTGCGGATCCTGCGCGACCGCCACCTGGCCGAAGACGCCGTCCAGGAAGCATTCAAGAACATATTCATGCACCTGAAAGAATTCCGCGGGGAAAGCCGGATGGAGACCTGGATGACCCGCATCGTCGTCAATGTCTCGCTGGGTTACATCCGCAAGCACAAGGTCCGCCTGAAGGGAGAAGTGGCTCTCGATGCCGGGGAAACACCCCTCACGGCCCAGCTGCCTGATGCCGGCGCCGATCCCTTCACCACCACCCGGCGCCGGGAGCTTCGCCAGATTCTGAACCAAGCCATGGGCCAACTTCGGGCGATTCACCGCCAGGTCATCTACCTTCACGACATCCAGCAGCACACCCTGGAGGACATCGCCCGGCTGCTGCGAACGCCCATCGGCACCGTCAAGAGCCGTCTCTTTTACGGCCGCCGCGAATTGCAGCGCATTCTGGAACATTTGACCGCCCGCCAGGCATATCACCTCTTGTGAGGACGTGACGGCACGGCCCACCAGGATCCGGATCCCCTCGGGGATCCGGTCTTTTTTATGCGCCCATGCGAGTGGCGCATCGAACGGTCAATACCGGTAAAGTATCTTGACGATTTCGTCGATGACGGCTTTGGGCGCGTCGTTCCCCGGCGGGACGTTGTTGACGATGATGCAAAAAGCCACCAGCCGGTGGGACGCGGTGTGGACATAACCGGCCATGGAGACCACCGTGGACAGCCGTCCGGTCTTCGCCAGCACGTTGCCGGCGGTGCGGCCGTCCAGCCGGTACTTGAGCGTACCTTCCCGACCGGCTTCAGGAAGCAGCGTGGCGAAGCGCTCGAAATCGGGCGCCTTGGCGATCAGGCAGAGCCAGTCGGTCATCAACCGCGGCGTCACGAGGTTGCGCCGGCTCAGGCCGGAGCCGTCCGCCATGGCGATGTTCTGCCGCGGCTCCATAAGCTGCGGCCACAAGCCGTAAACCGCCTGGATGCCGGCCTCGCGATCGTTGCTTTCGGGCGGCACCTGGCCGCGAGCCAGGTCGCGCAGCAGGACTTCCGCATAATTGTTGATGCTGCGCTCCATCACCGGCAGCAGGATCTGCTCCAGGGGCCGGCCCTCGATCACGGCCAGCCGCGTTCCCGGCTCCGGCGGCGGAGCATCGGGGAGGTAGGGCCGGCGGTACCGCGCTCCGGCTCCGCCGCTCACCGGCACACCCAGCCGCAGCAGTTCATCCCGGATCCAGCGGGCGGCGGTCAGCGCGGGATCGCTGACGGCCACGCGGAGCACCCGTCTGGACGCTCCGCTCGGAAACCGGCCGCTCACGATGAATTCATCGGTGTCGAATGGCTTGTAGACGATGAGATCGTCTGCTCCGGCGCCCCGGGCGGTCACGGCGAGGTTTCGCACTTGGGGCTGGAGAAAGGCGGGCACCGCCTCGATCTGGGGCGGTTGGCCAGGCTCTCCGGGTGTGATCCGCAACTCCATGATGCCGTCGTTCAGGGCCAGCGCGCTGACCTTGGCGCCGTACGCCCACTGGAATTCCTCCCAGCTCCAGTCGGGGCCGTACGGCTCGTCGAGCTGGGCGGTGGCGTCACCGATGACGTCGCCCTCGACCTTGCGGATCCCCGTCTGCCGGAGCAGTTCCAGGACGAACGACTGCACCGGAAGCGCCGGATCGTCTTCGAAGAAACGGAATGACCACGACGGGTCGCCGCCACCCCGGATGATCAGCGGGCCGCGCAGGGTGCCGTCCTTGTCCAGACGCCCGGTGGTGGCAATCTCGGTCCGAAAGCGGTGGTCGGGGCCGAACGTCCTCCACGCCGCGTAGCCGGTGAGGAGCTTTTGGATGGATGCCGGCACGAACAGGCGGCGCTCGTTCCACGCGTAGAGCGAGGTGCCTTTCTGGACATCCATGATCGACACGCCCCAGAATCCGGGCGGATGGCCGGGCCGGTCGAGCACTTTCTTGATCTGTTTGGCGACCTGGGCCCCCGACAGGTGGTCGGCGGCGGAAGCCCCGGCGGCAACCGGCACCAGGCCCGCCAGCAGCAGCACCAGGAGCAGGCGGGGTCTCCGGCAAGCCACAGTCGGACGCGTCCCGGCCCCCATCTCAATCCTGCTGAGCATGGAAGATGAAATTGTCCGTGAAACGGAACCGGCCCACGTGGGCCACCACATAGACCAGGGCGTCCCGGGTCACCCGCTCCAGCGGTTCCAGGTTGCCCGGGTCCAGGATGCCGACAAACCGGACGTGCAGCAGGGGCTCGCGGCCCAGCAGCTCATGCATCCGCTGGATTATCTTGGCTGCTGATTTCTCGCCGGCCATGAGCTCCTCCCGAGCGGCGCCCAGAGCCTGGCAGACTTTCAGGGCGACGCCCTTTTCGGCGTCGCCGAACAGCCCATGGAACGACGAATATGGCAGGCCGTTCTCGTCGCGCACGGTGGGACTCAGCACCGGTTCGGTCCGCAGGTCGAGGTCCCGGATCAGCCGTTTCAGAATGAGGAAGTCGAGGTAGTTTTTCTGCGCCACGAACACAAAATTGGGTCGGAACAGGTTCATGGCCTGAAGATAGACGGTTGCCAGACCGGTCAGGTACTGGTCGGTCTCGATGCCCCGGAAGCGCTGATCCAGTTTATCGAGGCGCACATGGGTGCGGTGGTCCTGCGGGCGCAGTTCCCCGCGGCCGGGGAAACAGGCATAGTCCACGCCTTCCGCCGCGAGCAGTTCGATATCTGCCGGGCGTTGTTCCTTGAGGCGGAGCAGCGTCTCGTCGTCCTGGACGAGAGCGGGATTGGCGTAGACCATCACCAGCACGGAATCGGTCATTTCGCGCGCCTTCCGGATCAGGGCCAGGTGCCCCTCATGCAACAGACCCATGGCAGAGACGAAGCCCAGCTTGGTTTCGCCGGACTGGAAACGCGCGGCCATCTCCCGAATCTGATTGGGTGATTCCAGGATTTTCATGGATCATCCCCGCGCGGGCGGCGCGTAGTACTGCAGACCCGTCACGTTCTTGAACCGCAGAAACTTGATGAAATCGTCGGTCTTGGCGCCGGTCACGGTGAAATCGATCTGCTCGGTTTCCAGCACCAGGACCGGGACGCGCGTCCGCTGCTGGTACTGGAAAAAGAAGTGCTCATAGGCCTGAATGAGGTCCTTCAGGTAGGACGGCGGAATCCGCCCCTCCATCGGGACGTTGCGCCGCTCGATCCGTTCCAGCAGAGTGTCGACATCCGCCTTGAGGTAGATGACCAGGTCGGGCTGGATGAGGTAGTCCGACATGGCCTCATACAACTTGTTGTAGATGACCAATTCCTGATCGTTGAGGTTCAGACAGGCGAAGAGCTTGTCCTTCTCCAACAAGAAATCCGAGATGACCGGGGCGGGACTGGGGGACTGCCTCGTCAGCTCCCGCATCAGCGTCCAGCGCTGAGCCAGAAAGAAGAGCTGGGCCTTGAACGCGGCGCCCGGCTGCCCCTCATAGAAGGCGGTGATGTGGGGATTCTCCCACGGCTGGTCCAACACCGCCCGGCCCTGAAATTCTTCCGCCAATCGCTTGGCCAGGGTGGTTTTCCCCACGCCGATGGGCCCTTCGATGACGAGGTACTTGAAATTCATAACATTAGGAAATATTAGGGTTTAGCCACAGGCCGGATTATAGAGGAAGGCCGGGCCATTTGCAATACCATTCCACGGCATGCCGGTCGTCGCATGCGGCCAGCAGCTGGGTGACGGTCCGACCGAGCACGGGATGCCGCACGGCGGAAGCGATTTCCGCCAGCGGCACCAGCACGAACCGTCGCCGCGCCATGACGGGGTGAGGGATGATCAGATCGGGCTCGGCGATCACATCCCGGCCGAACAGGAGGATGTCGATATCGAGCGGCCGGGGCGCGTTGCGTTCGGCCGGCCGCCTTCCCGCGGCGGCTTCCGCCGACTGGATCAGCGCCAGCAGCTCCCGCGGCTTCAAGCGGGTCAGCAGGCCGGCTGCGGCATTGAGATAGTGGGGCTGGGGCGGTCCGCCCACGGGTTCGGTCCGGTAGAGCGAGGAGACGGCGGTCACCTTCACCCCGCCGGCGGCCAGGCGAGCCAGTCCCGCCGCCAGACCGGCTGCGCGATCGCCCAAATTGGCGCCCAGCCCCACCCAGACCGTCCTCAAAAGAATCTCCGGCCCAGTTTCTGGAGTGTCCCGAAATCGCCGATACCGCGCAGATACATGGCGAAACGAATGTCGCCCGAGTCCCGGCGGTTGGCGATGTCGAACTTGGTGTACTCCACCGAAAATCCGATGCAATCAAAGTAGTAGTTGGTGCGGATGTAGAAATTGTCCAGGTTGCTGTTTTCCAGGTTGTACGAGACATTGGCTTCGATGCTGAAACCCTGGTAAGGCCTGCCCAATCCCACCGAGGCTTGCAGGTAGTCGTTGTCCACCAGCTGGTCGCCCTCGGTATAGAGGCGCAGGAAGGCCAGCGAAGCGAACAGCCAGTCATGGTTGTACGTCCCGGCGGCGGACCAATCGCGCAATTCCCCGCGAACCGGATCGTACTCCAGGCGAAGCTGCCCGCTGATGGTCGGCGCCGGATGGACCTGGACGAGCGCCTGGATGGGTGAAAAATCCCGGGGTTCCCGCGCCGCCGCATAAGGGCTGAATGTATAGTACGGCGCGATCTGGTTGTTGAAGCCCGTCTCAAAGCTGCCATAAAAATCGGGATCAAAAAAATACTTCTGGCGAAGGCCCATAGTGACCCATTCCCACGGCCGGTCCCCCCGACGGCTGAAGAACCGCTGTACCACCCAGTATTCCAGTTCATTGGTCCCCACGACCGCATCCTGCCAATCAAACTGGATGATGCGGGCAAAATCCTCGACCTCCGAAACCCACCGCCAGGTCACCCCCGTTTCAATGACGTGCTTGACCGGCACGCCGAAGGGATGGAAGACGCGGAACAGGCGGGGCGCGTCCAGGCGGGCTTCCATGGCCGCGAGGTAGCGCCCGACTCCCGACCGGTCCGCGTCAACGGCCGTCGCGTCCTCCGGCGGGTCGGACGGGTAACTGCGCGAGTAGTACGTCGCCCGGAGCGCGGGTTCCAGCGACAAGCGGAACGCGCCGAACCGCAGGGGCACCAGGAGCCGCGGGTACACATCCAGTCGGCTCACCCCCTGCGGCGTGTTGAACTGCATGTCCACGGTGCCGCCGCCGGCGGGATCGGCCTCCTTCCAGTTGACCTTCTTGAACATGTACGCCGCCGAACTGTCCAAAAACAGATAGGCGGGCCAGGAGCCCAGGGAGCGGCCGATCACGCGGAACGAGGCTTCCGGCAGGGCGCGCTCCAGCACCTGGAAGTCGTCGAAGTAGTACTGGGTCCGGTTGAATTCCAGATTGACGGAGTAATCCGACCAACTGCGGCTGATAAACCCGCGCAGCGCCTCGTCCGGACGGACGGCGCCCACAAAATCCGATTCGTATACCTGGCGGAAGACGATATTGGAGACCACGTTGGCGGAGATGGCCCCGTGGAAACCCCGGGCGAACAGAAAATAGCCGTCCACGTTGACGGCGTTTCCCCCCTGGTCTTTACGATCGTCGACGGAGTAGCTGGAAAAATTGACATAGGAGAGTTCCGAAAACCGCCCCCGGAAGGTCGTGCCCAGGCCGAATCCGCGCTCAGTGTAGTAATCCCCCTGCAGGATCAGATCCATGCTCCGACCCAGCGTGAGGTATAAGGCGTCGGATAGTTTGTGGCCCTTGTCGTCGGAATAGCCGTATGAGGGGATCATGAAGCCCGACTTGCGCTCCTTCTTCGGCAGGGGAAGCCGGATCCAGGGCACGTAGAACGTCGGCACGCCGAACAGCCGGAACACGCCGTGCGTCACCGTGGCTGATTTGTCCTTGACCACCTGGGTCTCCCGGCTGCCCAGGCTCCAGTGGGGGTGGTCGAACTGACAGGTGGTCACGTTGCCCTGGTGGAAGACGTATTCATCGGGCCCGGTCTGCTCGGCCTCGGCGCAGACCAGACGCACAAAATTGTCCGCCACGCCGCGCGTCTTGACGAAGCGACCCTTCCGCTCCGCTACGTTATACTCAAACGACTCGCAGGTCAGCTCCTGCAGTCCGCGCCGGAAGACGATGCCGCCGTGCGCCGAAATAGTGCGGGTGTTGCTGTCATAGGCGATTTCTTCGCCCCGCACCTCGATATCCCGGTACCGAACAGACACGTCGCCGCTGGCCCGGAAAACACCACGCTCAGATGTTTGCGCCCGCGAGCGGATGACGACGGGCTCGCCCTCCACCGGAATGACGGTTTCAACGAACGTCGGCTCATCCGCGGGTGCCGGGGGCTGGGGCGCCGGCGCCGGCTCCTGGGCGCCCAGCGGCGTGCCCGGCAGACACCCGGCCACGATCAGAATCACCAGGAGCAGCCCTCGGGCGGCCAGCCGATCGCGGATTAACGTTACGGTTGCACTCATGGATTGACTGTCGGGCCGGGGGATGGCGTTGACCTTCGGCAGCGCATTGTGCCACTATAAAAGTGGGCCCGGTCTTTGTCAAATCGGTTTTCTGCCGAAAAAAGGTGACAACTTTTCCTACCGGAGCCCGATAATAGTGTCAGATTCGCACAAGGAGGCGACGCCATGACGGTCCAGAATATCAACAATGTCAGCCAGACCTTCTCCATGCAGGACATTGCCAACATCACCCAGCCCAAGCCCAGCGGCTGGAGCAAATTCACGTCCATCCTGGGCGGGATTGCCGGCGCGGCATCCTCGTTCATCCCCGGCGCCGGCATCGTCAGCGGCCTGCTCGGGGGTCTCGGCGGCGGGTCCAGCTCGATCACGGGCGAAGGCAACCAGATGCAGCTCCTTCAGATGCAGTACCAGATCCAGCAGGAAACGCAGATGTTCAACCTCATGACCAACATTTCCAAGGACCGGCACGAAGCGTCCATGGCGGCAATCCGGAACATGAAGTCGTAACCGGCGTCGCGATGGATCCGGCCGATGGAAATCAATCCCAAGCAGAACCTTGAACACCCGTCTTTCGATACGGAGAGCGTGGATTTCGGAAACGGGTGCGATCCCACGGGGCCGGGGATGGCGGCGTCCCCGGCCGTGGACGCCGAATCTCTCAGGGCCACGCTGTCGGTGACCGATCCCCTGGAGGCGGCGCTTTCCGAGCTGGTCCGCGGAAAGGATCTATCCGACCCGTTGGTTTACAAAGAGACCGGTCGCCAGGTTTTGCATGAGATCCTGACCAATCTGTTCGGTGACACCCTGATCCAGAGCCTGGATGCCGACGATCTGCTGAACACGTTTCAGGGCTTTATCCAGGATGATCCGATTCTCAAGGACGTATTCCAGAACTTCCTCAACGATCTGGCCCGGACGGACCCCGCCTAGTCAATTTATTTGGAAAATTCCAACCACATGCTAAAATAACTCCTCATTCGATCATCTTCGTCCGCAGGAGTTTTTTATGGATATCGCCATCGCCCCGCTGACGGATGGGGACCTGAAACCCCTGTTCACCGACGTGCAGAACCTGGGATTCGGCCGGGTGTTCACGGACCGCATGTTTCTCCTGAATTACGCCGCCGACAAAGGCTGGCACAACCCCCGGATCCTGAAATACGGCCCGCTGGCACTGGACCCGGCGACGCTGGTGCTCCACTACGGCCAGGAGATCTTCGAAGGCATGAAGGCGTTCGCCGGCCCGGACGATCAGATCATCTTCTTCCGGCCCGAGGAGAATGTCCGGCGCTTCAACCGGTCCGCCCGGCGGCTGTCCATGCCCGAGCTCAACGAACAGGATGCGCTCGACGCCATCGTGAAACTGGTGACGCTGGAATCCCGCTGGATCCCCCGCCAGCGCGAAGCCGCCCTGTACATCCGCCCCGCCATGATCGCCACGGAAGTGGGTTTGGGCGTGCGGTCCGCGAAGGAATATCTGTTCTTCATCATCCTGTCGCCCGTGGGCCCCTATTTCAAACAGGGCTTCCGCCCCGTGAATCTGTACGTGTCGCATAATTACGTTAGAGCCGTCGAGGGTGGGGTGGGCGAGGCCAAGACCGGCGGCAATTATGCCGCCAGCCTGCTGGCCCGTCAGGAGGCCCAGGAGAAAGGCTACAGTGAAGTGCTCTGGCTCGACGCCAAGGAGCACCGCTATATCGAGGAAGTGGGCGCGATGAACATCTGCTTCGTCATCGACGGCGTGATCACCACGCCGCTTTTGAGCGGGGCGATTCTCCACGGCATCACCCGCAAGTCGGTGCTGCAGCTGTCCAGCCACCTGGGTTACACCGTATCGGAGCGCAAGATCGCGATTGAAGAAATCGTCGACGGTATCCAGAGCGGGCGGGTGTCCGAAGCCTTCGGCGTCGGCACGGCCGCCAGCATCTCGCCGGTCGGCGGCATCTACTATCGCGACACCCTCCACGCCATCGGCAAGAACGAAGTGGGTCCTGTGGCCCGAAAGCTCTACGGCGAGCTGCAGGCGATCCAGTATGGCGAGAAAGAAGACGTGTTCGGCTGGACGCTGCGCGTCCCGATGAAAGCGTCCAAGGGAAAGGCCTGAGCCCTACTGTCCGTCCGATTTGCCGTTCGTTACCGAAACTCGCCGGTTCACCGGCGAGTTTTCATTCTCAGCCTATCGGGCGCGATGTGACGGAGACCTGGACACCCCGGGTCGGCTAGCCTTCCGCCCCGTTGAGAGGCGCCGTTCCTGGCCCGTGATCCAGGCGGCTGACAAAGGTGGCGGTGACGATATCGCCGGTCACGTTGAGGACGGTACGGCCCATGTCCAGCACCCGGTCCACGCCCAGGATGATGGCGATGGCGTCAGGCCGGAGATTGACCGTCGCCAACACGATCATGATCATGGGAATGGATCCCCCGGGGATGCCCGCGGTGCCGATGGCCATCAGCACCGCCAGCAGCACCACCAGCACCTGCTGAGCCAGGGTCAGCTCCACGCCGAACACTTGGGCCAAGAACAACACCGTCACCCCTTCAAACAGAGCGGTGCCGTTCATGTTCATGGTGGCGCCGAGCGGCAGGACGAAACCGGCGATATCGCTGGGGATCCCCAGGTCCTCGATGCTCACCTTGATCGTCGTGGGGAGGGTGGCGTTGCTGGAGCTGGTGGAGAAGCCGGTGATCATCACCGGCAGCACCTTCCGCATGAAATCCACCGGATTGCGCCGGGCGACGAGCCAGAGCAGCAGCGGATATACTCCGAACAGGAAAATCAGATAGCCGCCCAGGACCACCAGGACATACAGGAGGAGTTTCATCAACAGGTCCATGCCGAAACGGGCGGTGACGTTGAAGATGAGCGCCAGGACGGCATACGGGGCGATCTGCATGGCGAAACCGACGATCACCATCATGACGTCGGCCACCCCCTCCAGCAGGCTGATGAGGCCCTGTGCCCGCGGGGCCTGGATGCGGGTCAGCGCCATGCCGACAATGAGGGCGAAGAAGATCACCGCCAGCATGTCCATGTTGACCATGGCCAGCAGGGGATTCCGGGGCACGACCGCGATCAGGTTCTCGATGCCGAACGCGGGTCCGGCTCCGGTTTTCTGCTGGACCTCGCCCTGGTAGGTTTCTAATAGACGGGCCTGGACGGCCGGATCGAATCCGGACCCGGGCCGGACGATCTGCACGAGGGTCAGTCCCACAGTGGCCGCGAGCATCATCAACACACAGAAACAGAGAAATGTCCAGCCACCCAGCCGGCTCAGCCGCTTCAGATCGCCCAGATGGGCGACGCCGGTTGTCAGCGTGCTGAACACGATGGGCACCACCGTCATGAAGAGCATGTTCAGGAAGATCCGTCCCAGTGGACCGGTGATGTAGCGAATCACCCATTCCACCCGTTCCTGGACGACCGGATGTTGGGCGCCCAGCAGATTGCAAGCCACGCCGGCCGCTGCCCCGATCACCAGACCCAGGAAGATCCGGGTGTGCAGCGAGCGGCGGCGGCTGGACTTTTTCTTCATGCCGGCAATCCCTTAAATCCAAGATCTGACGGCCGTTTGGATTGACATTCAATCCGCTCCATTGTACATTGAACCCCCGTGGACGTCCACCGGGAACAGGAGCCCGCATGCCCCCCCCCCGAAATGCTCGGTTCTTCATCCCAATCTGGCTGTTCGCGCTGACGGGTGCGGCCCATGCCTCAACCGCCGACACCGCTGCCCACGCCCGGCATTTTCCGCTGTGGGTCGTGGCACCGTTCCTCGGGATCCTGATCTCCATCGCCGTGTTCCCGCTGATCAACGCGCACTGGTGGGAGCACAACTACGGCAAGGTCAGCGTCTTCTGGATCTGCATCACGCTGGTGACCATGCTGCTGGCGCGGCCCGGAGACGTTTCGTTCGCCCACCTGTTCGGCGGCGCCATCATTCACACCAGCGCCGAGTATGTGTTTTTCATCATCCTGCTGGGCTCGCTGTTCGTGGTCACGGGCGGCATCGTCATCCGCGGCTCGCTCAGCGGGCGGCCGGTCACCAACCTGGCCATCCTGGGCGCCGGCACCCTGATGGCCAGCTTCATCGGCACCACCGGCGCCGCCATGCTGCTCATCCGGCCGCTCATCAAGTCGATCCGGTGGCGTCAGCACCGGATGCACGTCATCATCTTTTTCATCTTCCTGGTCTGCAACATCGGCGGCAGCCTGACCCCCATCGGCGATCCGCCCCTGTTCATCGGATTCCTGCGGGGGGTGCCGTTCCTCTGGACGTTCGCCCTGACGCCCATGTGGGCGATGGCCAGCGGGTTGCTGTTGGGGCTCTTCTATCTGCTGGACACCTTTCTCATGAAGCGGGAGACGGGCATCCCGCCGGACATGGAGCAGAAAGGCATCCGCATCGAGGGGCTGGCCAACATCGCCTTGCTGTTGGGTATCGTCGGCACGGTCCTGTTCAGCGGCCTGGTTAAAATGGGTGAGATCGACTTCGGCCTGGCCACCCTGCAAGGCCAGAATTTCGTCAGCGCCGGCATCATGGTGGGCCTGGCGCTGGCTTCCCTCGCCTTCACCCCCCGCGCGCTCCGGGAGGAGAACAACTTCAACTTCGCCCCCATCATCGAGGTCGCCCTGCTATTCGTCGGCATTTTCGCCACGATGATTCCCGCACTGATGGTTTTGAATGCCCGGGGTGCCGAACTCGGCGTGGACTCGGCCTCGAAGTTCTTCTGGGCCACCGGCGCCCTCTCCAGCTTCCTGGACAACACGCCCACCTACATGAGCTTCCTCGAAACCGCCTGCGGCATGCTGGGCATGACCGTCGCCCAGCTGCTGCAATCGCCCCAGGGCACGCTCTTCCTGAAGGCCATCTCGGTGGGGGCCGTCTTCATGGGCGCCAACACGTACATCGGCAACGGGCCCAATTTCATGGTCAAGGCCATCGCCGAGCAGGAAAAGATCAAGATGCCGAGCTTCTTCGGCTACATGGCCTGGTCCGTCTGCATCCTCATCCCCGTCTTCATCCTGGTCGACGTCGTGTTCTTCCTCTGAGCCCTCCGGGGGCGCACGGCAACAAAAAGGCCGGCCCCAGCGGCCGGCCTGACTGGCTTTCCGTCTCCCGCCCGCTCATTCCAGGAACCGGTAGGACAGCGCCTCCTTGAGGTTGTAGAAATCGCTCCCCTTGGGGACGCAGCGCAGGCGAGTCACCAGCGTCTGATCGTCCACCAGATCCTCGAACGCGATGGCCTTGACGTCGAAATTGTCGGTGACGCTCACCATGTGGCCGAACTGTCTGCGGTCGAACAAAATGTAGGTGCCGAATCCCAGCATGCTGCCCATCACCACGTCGAAGCTCACCGGCGGCGCCGAGCGGATTTCGTAGCCGATCTGCTTGCCGATCACCTTTTTCATCTTACCGGTTCGCTTTTTGTAAAGCTGGCCGATCTTGTCAGCCAGAACCTTGGCGATTTCGGCCTTACCGAAGATCACGTTGCCGTGCTTGTCCGTCTCGTGGGGGCGATACCGGTCGGACAGCTTGTCCACAAGGCCTTCGGCCACACAGATCACTCCCGCAGCCTTGCCCTCACGCTCGCGCAGGATGATCAGGTCCACACATTCCTCCGCGATGGCTTCGACGTCGAATTCGAGTTCGATGTCCTCACTGGCGATCATCTTCACCGCCTCGCCGGCAATGCCGGCGGCGTAGGTGAGCCAGCCCGATTTCCGGCCCATCAACTCCACCACAAAATAGCTATCGGTGGATTCGGCGTCCGCCTTCAGGTTCAGAATCGCGTTCTTCGTCACCTCGACACCGGTCCAGTACCCGAACGTCCAGGGAATGCCGTAGTAATCGTTGTCGATCGTCTTGGGGACATGGATCACGGGCATGCCCAGCCGATGGAGATAATTGGCCACCTTCAGGGTGTCGTCGCCGCCGATGGTGATCAGGTAGCCGATGCCCAGGTGCTCGAAAGCGTCCAGGATGTTCTGCAGACTGCGGGTTTTCTTGGGATCTTTGAGATCCTCCACCGACTGAATCTCCCGGCCCGGATTGGCCCGGGAGGTGCGCAGAAAGACGCCGCGGATGTTTCGAATTCTGGTTACCGACGTGTCAAAATGGAAATAGTGGACCTTCTCCACTAGCGAGTAGGGATTGTACTTTTCAAATTTTTCCAGGTATTCGAAGCCGTTGTAGACGCCGATGACCTGGATGTTCTTGTTCAGGAACGCCAGCACAGCGGACGAGATGACGGTGTTGGCCGCCGAAGCGGGTCCGCCGGAGAACAGGACGCCCACCTTTTTTCCGTTCTTGTAACCGAGGGACATGGGCTCCTCCCGCATTCAAAATGGTGGCATTTTACTCAAAGCCCCGGACGATGACAAGGCTCACCTGCCCCGTCAAGAAAATAGTTTCAATTTGCCGGACCCGACATTACAATGAACACAATCCGTTGTCTGTGGAGGGATTCATGAAACTGAACCCCAGGGGTGAATCCAAACTCGGCTGCCTGGTGGCCGTGCTGCTGCTGGTGCTCACCGTGTATTGCGCCATCCGGTTTGTGCCGCCATATTACAACTCCGTCCAGTTCATCGACGAGACCGAGGCCATGACCACCCGGGCCGCCGTGTACGGTTGGTCGGAAAAAAAGATACACGAGTCCTATCTTGAAGTTGCCGCCAAGTACGACCAACCGGTCACCAAGGATAACATCAAGATTATGAGAACCCGCAACGAACTGTTCGTCGAGATCGATTACGTCTTGCCGATCGATCTCGGCTTCTACGTGTACAATCTGGAGCGCAAGGCAAAATACTCGGGGCTCAGCGGCTCGCTCCGCTAGGTGCATGCTCAACAAGCTGGGCAAATATGAGATTCAAGCTGTACTCGGCCAGGGCGCAATGGGGATCGTCTACCGCGCGTACGACCCCATCCTCAAACGCCCGGTCGCGCTGAAGACCCTCTCGGGCGATTTCGGCCAAAATCCCGATCTGCTCAAGCGCTTCTACCGCGAGGCGGAAGCGGCGGGCGGCCTCCGGCATTTCAACATTGTCACCATCTACGATCTCGGCGAGGAAAACCATACCCCGTTCATCGCCATGGAATTCCTGGAGGGCTCCGATCTCCAGAACGCGATCCAGAAGCAGCAGATTCAGAGCATCAACCAGGTGCTGCGCATCGCCCGCCAGAGTTGCGAAGCACTGCACTATGCCCACGGGCGCGGCATCGTCCACCGTGACGTGAAGCCGGCCAACATTTTCCTGCTCGAGGACGGCACCGTCAAGATCGTCGATTTCGGCATCGCCCAAATGGCTTCTTCCACCATGACCCGAACCGGCATGGTCATGGGGACGGTGAGCTACATGTCTCCCGAGCAGGTGCAGGGCCGCAACCTGGACGGGCGTTCCGACCAGTTTTCCATGGGCATCATCGTGTATGAAATGCTCACCGGCGCCAAGCCGTTCCACGGCAGTAGCATCCCGGAGATATTCTTCAAGATCATGAACGAGGCGCCGGCACCCATCCGCCAGAAATATCCGCATTGTCCACCGGCGCTCGAAGCGATTCTCCAGCGTTGCCTCATGAAAGACCGGGATCAGCGGTATGCCGATCTGGGCCAGATGGCCCGGGACTTGGAGCGTCTGTTGACCAGCCTCGGCCGGGAGTTCTCCCTGCAGGAAGCGGTCATGTCCACCGCCGAGCGTTCCGGCCTTCTGTGGCAGGACTCCGTGAACGACATCCAGCGGCTCCTGCAGGAAGGCCGGATCGATCAGGCCCAGCTCCGGCTCGACGACCTCCGCCGCCAGTGGGGCGACACCGATCCGCTCCTCAACACCCGCCTGGACAGTCTCCAGGGCGGCATCCGCCTCGCGCAGAACCGGACCGCGGTCCAAAAACAGCTCGACAACATCCAGTCGCTGGCCCGGGACGGGCAGGTCACGCAGGCGGAGCTGATGCTGAACCAACTGGAGCAGGAATTCAGCGGACAGGACGAGCTCCTCCAGACCCGCAGCATCATCATCGACGCCAAACGCCGCGGCGAGAAGATCCAGTTCATTCGTGGCGCCATCTCCAAAGCCAAGGTGTTTCTGGAAGCCGAAAATTTCGATCAGGCCCTCAAGACATTGGAACAGGCCATGCGCGTCTACCCGGAGGAGAAGGCGCTCCTTAAATTCTACCAGCACACACTGGAGCGGAAAGAACAGTCCGCCCGGAAAACCTTCATCCGTGACACCTGCGCCAAGGTGTCGGCCCTGCTTAAGGACGGCCAGCTCGAACCCGCGATTCGGACCGTGGAGGCGGCTCTGGAAAATTTCGCGGACGAAGAAGTCTTCCAGAACTTGTACAAAACCCTCATCGCCCGCAAGCGCGGCGCCCGCTGAGCTTGCCGCCCGCACCCCGATCAGGACAGGATGCCATGATCGAGTCCTCGACCACCGCATGCCACCGGCACGATGCGGCCGTCACGCCCACCTTGTCCCGGCCCGCCGCCGCCGGCGTTCGGCTGCTCATTTACAATCCCGCCGCCGGTAACAGCATCCGCCTGAACCAACTGTCCGCAATCTGCCGGCTGTTCGACGACCGGGGCTGGGCGGTCATCCCACACCCTACCCGCGGTCCGCGCACGGCGGCCGACGTGGTCCGGGAATACAGTGCGGATATAGATGGTGTCATCGTCCTCGGAGGTGATGGCACCCTGAACGAGGTATTGCCGGCGGTGGTGGGCACCCCGCTGTTTGTGGCCCTCATGCCCGGCGGTACGGCCAACGCTTTGGCGCACGAGCTGCAACTGCCCCTCCGGCTTGACCGGGCGGTGGATTGCCTGACGGGCGGTTACCTCCGCACAGTCAACGTCGGGCGCGCCAACGACCGTCCCTTCCTAGCCATGGCCGGCGCGGGTTTCGATGCCCGGATCGTTGAAAGCGTCTCCTCCCGCCTCAAGGGCCGGCTGGGCCGGCTGGCCTATGTCCTGGAGACGGTCAGACAGCTGCGCCGCTACGACTTTGCACCGATCCGCTTCAGCACGGACGCAGGGGAGTGGGACGCCCCGTTCGGCGTTGTGTCCAACAGCCGTTGTTACGGTGGCGGCTACATCATGGCCCCCGACGCCTCGCTGGATGAGCCGACGCTCGACCTTTGCCTGTTCTGCTCCCGCGGCTTCCGTTCCTACCTGCGCTACTTCTACCGCCTGGGGCGAGGCACCCACACCGCCCTGCCGGACGTGATCTACCGCAAAGTCCACCGGGTCCGGCTCACCGCGGCCGGTTCCGCCCCGCTTCAGCTTGACGGTGAGACGGCGGGTTCCCTGCCGGCGTCGATCGACTGCCTGCCCGGCGCCCTTCGCCTGGTCTTCCCCGCGCCGCCCGACGCCGTCATTTAAACCTTTGACAACCCTGCCGGCATCGAATAAGATCGAACCATATTGGATCAGAGGTTGCAGCCATGCGCGCCACCGTGAGTATCGATGAATCCCTTCTGCAGGAATTGCTGGCGGTCTGCCAGGGGGACGATTATTCCGAAGCCATCAAGAAAGCTCTCAAGGAATACGTCACCTGGAAAAAGTGGGAGCGGATTCTGACATTCGGCCATCGGGTCGAGTGGGACTTCGACGTTCTGCCACGGTTGGACCGTTTCAATTTGCGGAATTGCGGCGCGATCTGCAAACGCACGTTCAGCAAGAAAACCAAATAGACTATCCGGTCTAAACATCACCCAAGCGACATAACAGCCGTTCCAGTTCGCCCGGCAGATCCCGGGTGAAGATTGGGCCTGCAGCCGGCCCGTCGGTGGCGGGCCTCTCACCCGGCGGGAACGCGGTCAGCAGGCTGGCCCAGGTGCTGTCGGCCAGGATCAACTTGGGAGCCATTCCCTTGTTCTGCAGCTCCCACACCAGGCTGAATTCCAGCAGCGTGCCCGTGCCGCCGGGCAGGACCACGTATAGATCACCCAGGGTCGCCAGGTGGGCCAGGCGTTCAAACAGGTCCGCCGTCTCAATCCGGCGACTCAGAAATTGATTGGGTGGCGCGTAGTCGAAGGTCCGGACGGTGATGCCGACCACCTCCCCGCCCGCCTCGCGGGCGCCACGGGCGGCCGCCTCCATGGTGCCGCCGTACCCCCCGTTGACCAGTTCGCATCCGTGGCGCGCGACACAGGCGCCCACGGCGTGAGCGGTCTCGTAAGCCGCCGAGCCGGGCCGGACCCGCGAGCTGCCGAACACCGTCACCCGCCGGATCGCCATGGCTTAACCGATGAGTTTCAGCAGGGTCGCCACCGCCCCGTCGATGCCGTCCGCCACTTCGGAGATCCGCTGGGCCAGCATGTAAGCCGGCGTGGACACCACCTTGTGCTCGCGGTCCACCACGCATTCCCGCACCGGGCATTCGACGTGGACGCCACCCATGGCGACGATCGCGCCGGCGGTGCCCGCATCCGTGCCGATGGTCAGCCGGGCGGCGATCCGCTCCTGCCCAAGCACGCGGGCCAGCACGGCCGGTGCGATGCAGATGGCGCCGATGGGCTTGCCGGCGGCGCGCACCTCCCGGATCAGCCGGACCACCTCGGGATGCACCGCGCAGTCCGGCCCCTTGAACGCGAAGTCACTCAGGTTCTTGGCCGCGCCGTATCCACCGGGCAGTACCAGCGCGTCGAGGTCGGCCGCGCGGACTCCGCTGATGTCGCGGATGGCGCCGCGGGCGATCCGGGCCGATTCCACCAGCACATTCCGCCGCTCCCCGGCGCTCACATCGCCCCGCACGTGATCGACGACGTGCGCCTGGTCGGACGCCGGTGCCATGCAGACCACCTCGGCGCCCCGCCGGTCCAGGGCCAGCAGCGTGAGCACCGCTTCGTGAATTTCCGAGCCGTCGAACACGCCGCAACCGGACAACACCACTCCCACTTTCGGCATACTCACCTCCTCGGATCTTGACCGCCGCCGGGCCGGTCCGCACGCCGACGGTTCGCTATCCCATCCATCGGTTCACGGGTGGACCGCGGGGGACCGCCAACTGAACCGGCTGAACTCCAGCCGGCTGTCACGGCGCGGCTCCCACCTCAGCGCGGCGTCATATCCGTAGATGTTGGGATTGATCGTCAGCGGAATCACGGGACACTCCTCCAGAGCCAGGCGCTGGATGGCGGTGAGCATCTCCAGCCGGGCGGCCGGATCCATGAGAGTCCGGCTTTCACTGATCCATCCGTCGAGCCGGGCATGACTGAAGCGGCTGGTGTTGAAGGCGCCCGGTTTCTCCCGTCCCCGGGCGTCACGTGTGTACAGGCACGATTCAAAGAAGTCGCTCAGATCCCCGCTCGTGCATGACCAGCCAAAAATCACCGCTTGGGGCGGATTGGATGAAAACATGCGCTGATAGAGATCCTCCCAGGCCAGGTACCGGAAACGAACCCGGATGCCTGCCTCGGCCAGGTTGTCCCGGATCCCTTCGCCCAGATTCTGGATCGAGGAATACACGTACAGTTCCATGGCGAAGCCGTCGGGATAGCCCGCCGTCTGCAGCAGGCGGCGGGCGGCAGCCACATCGCGTGACGGGACCGCCATCCGCTCGTCATAGCCGAACACCTCGGGCGGCGCATACTGGTAGGCTGGCTGGGCCCGGCCGTCCTCAAACCGGGCAGCGATCGCCGGGCGATCCAGTGCGAGCTGGACGGCCTGCCGGACCTCCCGCAGAAACAGGGGATTGCGCGTCGGCCAGCGGGAGTCAGGCATGAATTCGCCCGTGTACAGACTGAGCATCATGACGGTCAGGCTGTTCTCGGCCAGAACCACGGTGTCGGGTCGACCCGCCAGGGCGCCGGCATCCGACCAGTTCAGCGTGCGCGCCAGGTCCACGTCCCGGGCACTCAGGGCTTCGGCGCGTTTTTTCTCGTCGGGGATTCCCACCATCTCGATTTCCCCAACCTCCGGCGCGGGCCCCCAGTAATCGGCAAACCGCCGGAGCACGAACCGGTTGTCGGCAGTCCAGCCGTCCAGCCGGTAGGGACCGGTGCCCACCGGCCGGGTGGCCAGAGACGGCTGCGCCATGGACTCGGCCTTCGGGACGATGAAGGCAAATGCCAGCTTGTTGAGCAGGATGGGATCCGGTTCGGCCGTCTCCACCACCACCGACTCCGACCCGGCGGTGGCGACCGATTTCACGCTGGCGAAATAACCGCTGACCAGTGAATCCTCGTGGAAGACCGCCCGCTGGAGTGAGTAGGCAACATCGGCCGCTCGGAGCGGACGGCCGTCGTGGAAGCGCACCCCGCGGCGGATTCGGAAGATCCAGTGCAGCGGGTCGGGATTGGACCAGGATTCCGCCAAACCAGGCTGGAGCCGCAGCAGGCGGTCGAAACGGACCAACCCTTCATAAATGTTGCAGAGTACCGCCCAGGTGGCACTCTCATCATGCGCGTGCGGATCGAATGTCATCAGCCGTCCTTCGACGGCCACCCGCACGGGGCGATCGGCTGGCGATTCGGCCGGCGTGTGGCGCGACTGCCAGAACAACCAGGCCGCAACGGCCAATCCGGCAACGGCGGCAAATCCGACGATGATCCGTCTTCGGGTCATTCGATATCCGCTCCTCAGGCCCGTCACATCCGGTCTGAAATCCGGCTGCCGGGTCCGACCGATGGGTGCTGGACTGTTTCATCATACTGCATCGCCTCTTGGATGACAATGCGCTCCCGACGGATGCCATTCGGCTGCCCACGGTTCGTTTGACCACCGGCGGGGAGCCGGATACAATCAGCTGCCGCGCCTTTCAAGCCGGCGACCGCAATCCGGCGCCGGCGGATCGACAAGCGGATGCGCGGCGGAGGTTCCAAGTGACTGCATCGACCCGCCCAGCAGGACACGCCTCGGGCTCGGCGTGGACACGCCGAACCTTGGTGCTCCTTGCCGCCGGGATCGGCGCGCTGGCCGCCCTGGGTCAGGAGGAGGGGTTTCGCACCCGCCAACTCCGCTACCCCCGAGTACGGGCGGCCGCAGCGGCCCGGGCGGCCGTCCTCGAACAGCGCTTTGACAGCCGCGGTGTCGCCTATCCGCCGCGCGCGGTATACCTCCGGGTCTTTAAGGAAGAGCAACTGCTGGAGCTGTGGGCCGGCGCCGGCGCCCGCGGCCCGTTCGCGCACGTGGCGGACTACCCGTTTTGCGCCACGTCCGGCGGGCCGGGTCCAAAACGGCGGCAAGGAGATGGCCAGATACCCGAGGGATTCTACGTCATCGATCGATTCAATCCTGCCAGCCGGTTCCATCTATCGCTGGGCTTGGACTATCCCAACCTGAGCGACCGCCGTCTCGGCGTGCCCGGTAATCTGGGAGGTGACATCTTCATCCACGGCGGCTGTGCCACCATCGGCTGCATCCCGCTGACCGACAGCGGCATCGAAGAAGTCTATCTTGCCGCTGTTGAAGCCATCGCAGCGGGGCAGCGGGCCATTCCGGTGCACATCTACCCTGCCCGGCTGGACGCGGAAGGGTTCGACCGGCTGGCGGCACGGTTCGCCCATCGTTCCGACCTGCTGGAGTTTTGGCGGGAGATCCGGCCCGCCTTTGCATACTTCGAGGCCCACCAGCGTATACCCGTCATCCGGGTGGATGAGTCGGGGCACTACCGGATCCAGCCGTAGTTTCGGGGAACAATCGGTTGAGTTAGGGGCCCCCGGCGCCTATAATCGCACGTTTCACGTCTCGGATACCGGAGCCAGATGCCCGAATCCAGCCGGAACACTCGTACGATCGTCCTTGTCGGCAACCCCAATGTCGGCAAATCGGTGATCTTCAGCCAGATCACCGGCAAGTACGCGGTCGTCTCCAACTACCCCGGCACCACGGTGGAAGTCTCGCGCTGCCATCTGCGGATCGACGGTCAACCCTATGAGATCATCGATACACCGGGCGTGAACAGCCTGGTGCCCCAGTCCGAGGACGAGAAAGTCACCCGGGACGTGATTCTGGCCTCTCGGCCGGACGCGATCGTCCAGATCGGTGATGCCAAGAACCTGCGGCGCACCCTGTTCCTGACCCTGCAGCTGGCCGAGTTCGGCATCCCCATGGTCCTCAACCTGAACATGATCGACGATTGCCAGGCCCGCGGCATTGAGATCGACACAGCCGGTCTCGCGGCGTGGCTCGGCATTCCCGTCAACACGTCCATTGCCACCATGGGCGTGGGCATCCACCAGTTGCTCCGGCTCATTCCGAAGGCCACCCCACCCCGGCACCCCGGCGGATTCGATCCCCGTCTCACTGATCCGGCCCTGGCGCTGCTTCCCGCGACGGTCCCGCCCGCGCTGGGCGTGGAGTGGCTGGTCAACGCCGAGGCGGCCGACCCCAGCGCCCTGCGCGCCCTGGTCACCCCGGACCAGATGGCCCGTTTGAAGGCGTTCGCCGACGATCTGAATCAACACGCGACGATCAATCCGCGCACCCATTTCGACATCGTGCGGAACCGGCTGCTGGACGCCTGGATCCCCCGGCTCAAGACGCAGCACGCCGCAGCCGCCGGCGGCCGGCCGGCGACGCTGGGTTATCGGACCAGCCTGATGCTCCTGGGCATTGGGGCGGCCGTGCACCTGGCCCACTGGTTCCTGCCGCTCTTCGGGCTGGCGTCGCCGATCCAGCGGATCGGCCGGATCCTGGCGACCCTCGGCCCGGCCGACGCCGCATCCACCGGCTGGGCCAACCGGCTGTTCACGTCGACCGACGGCCCGGGCCTCCTCGTCGGCGAATTCGGTCTGTTGCACCCGCTGCTGACCGTCACCCTGTTCCAACTGCTGCCGGTCGTTCTACCGCTGTTTTATCTGCTGAAGCGGCATCCTCAATTCGCCATGGATCTGGACCGGCAGTCACGCCGTCCGGTCGTTGGTCTGGGCGTTCTGGCCGTCTGCCTGAGCGTGGTCTATCTGTTTGTGGGTGTGATCGGCGCCCAGATTCTGGTGGGCTTCATGGAAGACCGCCTGTTCGGCGACGTGCTCAATCCGGTGATGGCCCGCATGATCGGCTGGCTCCCGTCCGCCTTTGTGCAGGATCTGATCTCCGGATCCTATGGGCTCTGGTCCATGGGATTGACCTACGCGATCGCCATCGTGCTGCCCATCGTCGGCGCATTCTTTGTGGCGTTCGGCTTCCTGGAAGACAGCGGCTACCTGCCCCGACTGGCCATCCTCGTCAACCAGGTCTTCCGGCGCATCGGGCTCAACGGCAAGGCGGTCCTGCCCATGGTGCTCGGCCTCGGCTGCGGCACTATGGCCACCATGACCGCTCGCATCCTCAATTCACCCAAGGAGCGACTGATCGCCACCCTCTTGCTGGCCCTGGGCATACCCTGCTCGGCCCAGCTCGGCGTGATCCTGGGCGTTGTCGCCGGCGTCTCCCCGCTGGTGCCGCTGGTGCTGGCCGCCGTTGTCACCGGCCAGATGCTGCTGGTGGGCTTTCTGGCCAGCCGGATTCTGCCCGGGGAGCGCAGCGACTTCGTGCTGGAATTGCCGTCCATCCGCTATCCGGTCTGGAAAAACATTCTCACCAAGACCCGACTGCGCGTCGTCTGGTTCCTGCTGGAGGCGGTCCCCCTGTTCCTGTTGGGCACGCTGCTCCTTTTCGTCATGGATCGCCTGGGTTGGCTGCAGGGACTGATCGTCGCCGTCCGGCCGGTCGTGCAGCATTTTCTCGGCCTGCCTCCCGACGCGGCCCAGGTTTTCGTCATGGGGCTGATCCGGCGCGATTACGGCGCCGTCGGTTTGTTCGACATGGTGCAGCACGGCGCGCTGACCGCCAACCAGCTGGCCGTCGCGCTGGTCGTGCTCACGCTCTTCGTCCCCTGCGTGGCGAATATCTTTGTCATCTTCAAGGAACAGGGCTGGAAGCGGGCGGCGGCCATCGTCACCTTTGTGATCGCATTTGCGATCGTGTCGGGGGGTCTGGTGCACGGGCTCCTGCGCCTGCTGCACATCACGCTGTGAGGTTCACGCCATGCGTCAGGAACTGATCGACGAATGCCTCGAACGCATCTGGGTGCTGGCGGAAGCGGGCACGGTGAGCCCCGGCGCCTTGCTGGCCCGTCATCCGCATTTCTTGACCGAAGAGAACCTGCAGGAATTGCGGGATCTGGAGCTCGTGGATCTGTCGCCCGGCCAGGTGAGCCTGACGGCGATTGGCCGGACCAAGGCGCGTGAAATTGTCCGCAGCCACCGCCTGGCTGAGCGCCTGCTGGTGGACGTCCTCGGCATGGATGACCGTCGGATCGAGGAGGAGGCCTGCACCTTCGAGCACAATCTCACTCCCGGCATCGTGGATTCGATCTGCACCCTGCTGGGCCACCCCCGCTACTGCCCCCATCAGAAACCGATTCCCGACGGCGAGTGCTGCCGGCGGGAACTCGACTCAGTGGCCGCGCTGGTCACCGCCCTGTCGGCGCTGCGCGTCGGCGAGACGGCCACCGTCGCCTACTTGAATTCCACGAATTATCCCCGGATCAAGAAACTCTACGCCTTCGGCATCGTGCCGGGAGTGGCGGTGGAACTGCTCCAGCGGTCCCCGGCCTATGTGCTCAAGGTAGAGGAAACCCAGGTGGCAATGGAATCGTGTCTGGCAGCGGATATCTTCGTCCGTCGCTGCCCGAACGGCCGCTAGTCGATCTGGGCCTTATCCAGAATCCTGAAGAACGCATCCACCAGCTCGGCATCGAACAAACGGCCGCGCCCGGCCTGGATCTCGGCCCGCGCCTGCTCCGCCGCCAGTCGAGGCCGGAACGGCCTGTCGGTGGCCAGCGCGCGGAAGACATCGAGGATTCCCAGGATCATGGCTTCGACAGGAATCTCGTCTTTCTTCAGGTGCCAGGGATAGCCGCTGCCGTCCCACCGTTCGTGGTGGAACTTGACGAACGAGAGGACGGGCACAAAGATCTTGTGGGCTCGGAGGATATCCTGGACCGCCGTGTTGACGTGGCCCATGACGACCTGTTTTTCCGCGGGGGTCAGCTCGCGGGGCGCGTGCAGGACGGACTGAGGTATCGCGAACTTTCCGAGGTCGTAAACTTTCGCCGCCAGCAGCAGCGCCCGCTGCTTCTGGCCGTTCATCTCGAGCGCCTCGCCCATCTGCCGCGCCAGGTCGGGCACGGCCACAGCCAGGGCGGGCGGATCGCCGGGGTAGTCCAGGCGCAGCAGCAGCCGAGCCAGCACATTCCCCAGGGCCAGGTCGTTGCAACCCATTTCCGTCAGCCGGCTGATGACGGTGTTCAGAGCCGCCACCGCGTGCGGTCCCGACTCGCCGGAGGCGCCGGTGATCTCACGGTATAACGCGGTGAGATCGACTTCCACCGTCTTGCCGGAGACATTCAGGGTTTCTTCGGCCGGCATCTGGATGGCCGAGCCGCTGTCCCGGGACTGCACCAGCGTTTGCTGGCAGGCCGCCACCAACTGCCGCGCCGATTGCCCATGCTGCGGAAAGGCGGTGACAGCCACATTGAGTGACAGGCCGTACTCCTGTAGCTTGGGGTGCCGCCGGAACGCTTCGCTGAGGCGCCGGCCGGCGGCCAGCGCGTCGGTCAGCGGCGTGCGCGGCATGAGCAGGGCAAAGGTGTCGCCCACCCAGCGCGCCGGGGTGTCGCTGGTCCGCGCCAGAGTCCGGATCAATTCCGCCACAATCTTGACGGCATGGTCGCCGGTGGCGAAGCCCTGGGTGTCGTTGAGACGGGCGAGGCCGTTCATGTCGGCGAGCAGAAACGCCATGGGTTCCCGGGTACGGATGTGTCCGGCCAGCTCCTGTTCCAGCCGCTCCACCAGCAGCCGGCGGCTGAAGAGCCGTGTCTCCGGATCCGTCACGGCCGACTGGTCGATCCGGTCCCGCAGGCGCAGGTTGGTCAGCGCCAGACCGATGAGGGGTGCCAGATTGGACAGAAACTGGAGGTCCTGGCTGGACAGCGAGTTTTCGCCTGTTTTCTCAACTTCGACAGCACCCAGCAGTTCGTCGTTCACCACCACCGGCACCGCGAGCCGGCTGGCGGGCAGGGATCCGGTTTCGGTGCAGTACGGGTCCCGCATGGTGTTGGTCGCCAGATAACCGGACTTGATCTCGCACGCGTGCGCCACCACCGTCTGGGTGTCCAGCGAGATCCGCACCACCGACCGCTGGCCGGTGTCCGAGTCACGTTCAAACGCAACCAGCTCCTGTGTTTCGGGATCGTGCAGGTAGATCCGGCAGAGGTCGTAATAGAACTTCTCCACCAATCCCTGGCCGATGTCGATGAGCATGTCCTCGCGGCCGGCGGCTTGTCCGCTGACCTCGCCGATGCCGGCGAAGGCTTCCCATTCGGCGAGCTTGCGCACAGCCGCCGTCTGCACGGCACACCGGTGGACGGTGAATCCGAGGGCGGCCTGCACCGCGTTCAGGCTGGCCATTTGCTCGGCGCCGAAATGGCCCGGCTTCTTGCTGCCCAGCACCAGTGCGCCGAACGGCGGCATGTTGTCGGCTTCCGCCAGCGGCAGCACCAGCAGGGACCGCAGATTGTTCTGAATGTAATACGGCGTGTCGGCCAAGGTTTCGCCGGAATCCTCCTGTTCCTTGAGCGTGCTCTTCATGATGATGCTGCGCCGGCCCATCGCCCGGCCCAGCAGCGTGTTCGCGCTGGGGATCATCAGGCCACGGTTGATGGTCATGGAATCCAGGGCGCGGAGGTCAGCCAGCTCGAGCAAGGAGCCGGCGGTTGACGTGCGGAACAGCAGCAGACAGTCGTTGCCCACCACCTGGCGCACCGCCGCCTGGATGGCGTTCATGGCCGCGTCCAGATCCATGGCCGTGTTGAGTCGGGCCAGCAGGTCCACCGTGGTGCGCCCTACCTGGCCGTCCCGCTGCTGATTCTGGATGCGGGCGGCGAGTTCCTTCTTCTCCGATTGGGCTTCCTCCAACTTCAGGACGCTCCAGATGGCGCCGGCCGCCGCCTGGCGCAGCGTCTGGATGAATTCCCGCTCATCCTCCAGGAGTTCCCGCTGGAGAAACACCCAGGCGCAGTACGACGTGTCGAAACCGTCCTCGTGGAAGAGGGGTGCATACACCTCGTGGGGATTACCCGAAACCGGCACGGACAACTCGCCGGTCACGCTCCGATACGAATGCGCGGACACGGCGGCCACCTGCAGGTCCCGGCCGGTCAGGCATTGTTTCAGCCCGTAGAGGCTGTCGGTGGCGAACTCCTCCTTGACCTGTTCGGGTGCGCCCGGACTGCAGAAGCCGGCCCGATCGCCCTGCACCCGGATCACCTCCACTTGCGCCCCCGGCAGGCCTTCCAGCAGGCCAGTGCGCGTTTCCATGAGGATGCCCCGCAACGTCCGCGCCGTCGCCAGCCGCTCGATGGCATCCTGGAGCCGACGCCGGTTGTGCAGAATGGCCTTGGTCTTATCATGCAGGGTGATGAACGGATTGACCGGGATGCCGAGCATCCCCAGATAGACCGCCATGGACAGGAAGAACACGACGGTGAGCCCGAGGAGCACGGGATTATCGCGGGGCAGCCAGGGTTCGAGGGGCATCAGCCGCTGCACCGCCAGACCGATCATGAGCACCAGGAAGAACAGGGTCGTGCCAGCCAGCAACTTGAAACTCCGGGCGAAGAAACAACCCACATAGAACACCGTGCCGAACAGAATGACCAAATCGAGGTCGTGGCGAACCGTGGCCAGCGACAGCCCGAGTATGAAAAATATATAGTCGCCCACCGCCATGACCACCAGGCGGATGTTGGCCTTGGCATAGCTGTCGGGCAGCAGGAGGATCACGCCGAGCACCAGCTGGAAGAATCCCACCAGGATGATGTCGCCGACGGACACCCCGGCGTGGAGCCGGAGAAACAGCATGAAGCTCACGAACCAGACCAACCGGCTGGCCCAGAGCCACCCCCGGTGGTGGATGCTCTCGCGAAAAACACTTTCCAGTCTGGGAAAGTCAACCATCGGCGCTCCCTTTCACCCCTGAGATGCGGCGGTCGTGTGGTTGAAAAGTATCACAAATTTTTGTCAGGCACAAGCCATTGCAGGAAGTGATTCCGCCTTTGACGCGGCCGCGGACAGATGGCACAATAGTCCGAATTCAACCGGAGGACACCGGATGCAGAAAACCGTGCTGTGGGTGACCGCCTTCATCGTCACGCTCTCGCTGGCCGTGTACCAGCGGATGACCGGGCCGACTTATCCGTTGAAAGGTTCCCAGAATGCGGGCGGCGCAGCGATCACCTATCGGTTCGACCGGACGTGCGACGACCCGGGTGACCAGGAGGTCACGATCCACGTGAGCGGAGCCCGCGAGGTGTCCGGCCGCGTCCTCTGGCGCCGGGCAAGCACCGGCGAGGGGTGGTCGGCCGCTCCCATGTCCCGGATCCAGGACAACCTGACCGGCTTCCTGCCTCACCAACCGCCCGCAGGCAAATTGAGCTATTATGTGGAACTCCGGCTCGACGGCCAGACGGTCAAGCTGCCCGCCCAGCCCGTGACCACGCGGTTCAAGGGCGCCGTGCCCGTGTACTGGCTGTATCCGCACGTGATCTGCATGTTCACCGCTCTGCTGCTGGCGGTCCGGATCGGCCTGGCCCTGATCTTCCGGGAGCCTGTCGCCAAGATGGTGGGCGTGTCGTTCTGGTTCATGCTGATCGGCGGCCTGATCCTGGGTCCCATCGTCCAGCAGTACGCGTTCGGAGCCTTCTGGACCGGCATCCCCTTCGGCTGGGACCTGACCGACAACAAGACGCTCTTCGCGTTCATCGCCTGGGCAGCCGCCTACGCGCTGACCCGCCGCGAGGGCCGCGGCGTCCTGGCCACCGCCCTGGCGGTGGCGATCACGCTGGCCGTTTACCTCATCCCCCACAGCGTGTGGGGCACCCAGTACGACTACAGTCGCGGCCGGATCACTGCCGGGCCTTCCAATCCGTGACCGCCACGGACGGGTGCCGCCCTCAGCGCGCGTCCGTGGTGCAGAGCACATCCTCGAAACCGCACAGCAGCACCCGTTTCGGCTTCTTGGGCAGCATCACATCGATCTCCGGGCTGGTGCTGTTGCCGTTGAGCACCACCGTGCCCAGGCGCCGCAAATTGCCGTCAAAATCGATGTAGATGGGCACGCGCATCACAAAATCGCCGTCGACCTGGCTCTGCGTCACCTTGCAGAGCAGCCGGGTTTTGCCCCCGTCGGCCGGCTCCAGGCGATAATCCAGCTTGTAGTCGGGCAGGGCGGTGCCGTAGACCCACTGGTCGAAGAACCAGTCCATCCGTCCGTTGCCCGCCAGGTTCAGTTCCGGGATCATGTGCTTCTCCACCGCCCGCTTGAAGTCATCGGTGGAGACGTTCTGGTGGAAGTGGGTCTGGACGAAGTCGCGCATCATCGCCGAGAAGCGCTGGTCGCCGGTCTTGGGATCCCACATCATCATGCGCAGCATGTGCAGGATGGCCGCTCCCTTGGAGTAGATGATCTGGTAGGTGGCCGAGCCGGTCCTGGCCGTGTTGAGCCGGTAGCCCATGGTCACGCTGCCCAGTTCCAGCGGGCGGCGGCCCTTGTCGTTTTTCTGGGTGACATCCCTGCGGATCTCCTCCCAGTACTCGACGAATTTCTCGTTCTTGTAGGCAACCTGGGCGAAGAGCGAGGCGGACAACACCGCGATCCCCTCGCTCAGCCACTGGTCGCGGTAGGAGTCCCAACCGATGGCATGGCCCCACCACTGGTGCGACACCTCGTGGGCCGCCACGTATTTGAAGAAGGAGGACGCTCCGGCCATGCCGAGCTGGGCCCGGTAGGTGCTGTCGAGAAACGCGGTGATGGGCATGTACACCAGCATGGGCCAGGCCTGTCCGAAGGAGGGATACGGCTGCTGGGTCATGGCCAGGCGGCCATAGGGGAGAGGTCCGAACATATCGGTGTACAGCTGCATGGAGAGCTGGGCTTCCGCCCGCGCCTTGTCCATGAGCTTGGTGGTGTCCATGTTGCCCAGGGTGGTCCCGGTGGACTCGCCGGTCTGCCGCTCGTACTCCTGGATGCTCTTGATCATGCCCTGGATGTCGTCGGGGAGGAATTTGTTGGCGTACGTCTCGATGCAGTAATGGATCTTGTCGTCGTTCACCACGGTCTTCTTGAACCGGCCGTAGTTGAAACCGGCCACCGCCAGCGGGATGTCCGATTTCCAGCGGGTGACCAGTTCGTTCCCCTCCCGGGCCTCCCCCAGCGGTTGGCCGGTGGCGACCATGACGAGTTCCTTCGGATTCCGCAGGGTCAGCTCAAAAGTGGCCCGGTCGCCGAAGCCGTTGCCGGGGTACCAGTTCTCCCGCGCCACCAGCGTGAAGTTGCCGCCGCCCAGGTCCTGCACGGCGTCGTCGCCGGCGTACTCGAACGTGAGGTGATAGGCATCGCCCTGCTTGAGACCTTCCGGCAGGATCACGCCGAAATTGGCGTCCTCGTCCTTGTCCTCCTGTACGAACTGAAGCTCACGGCCCTGGGCGTCGGTCACGCGGGTCACCCGCAGCTTGGGAAAGAGGTCCAGCGGCAGGACGCGCACCCCGCCGGCGAGCGCCCGGAAGCGGGCGGTGACTTTCGCCCGGAGGTTCTTGTCCCGGGCCGTGGCGTCGATCTGGTAGTGCTCCATGTCCACGAGCCGCAGATCCACTTTCACCGGTGCCTGACCCGTGTAGCGGTCCCGACGCTGCTCGGACACCCAGATGCCGAGGTTCCCCTCCGACAGCGCGGCGAGCACCACTTCTTCCGGCGCCACGTACGGTGCGCCGAGGGGGTCGACGAGGAAGAGCAGGTCGCCGTACTGCTTCCCCTCACAGAAGGCGTGGAAATAGCCGCCGTGGCCGGGCCAGAGGAGATCGGTCAGCAGCCGCAGCTCGAGGTTGTACTCGAGAAAGGCCGCGGCCAGGTTGGGATTGATATACTGGCGGCCCTCGCGGAAGAGTTTCCGGGCCGATTTCCAGGCGTCGGCAGCCCGACTGTCCACGGAGCCGGGCTGGGGTTTGTCGAAACGGCTGAGGTCGTCGAGCGTGCCGTCGGTGAACCGGATCACCATCCGGGTGAACGTGTCGCTGAAGGTGCGGGAGTTCGCGAGCCAGCCCAGGTGCCGCTGTTCCACCGCCAGGTGCGGTTTCACCTCGATCCGACCGTCGCCGAGGAAGACGATGCCGGTGATCCGCCCGTCCACGCTCTGGGCCAGGTGGCAGCGGCCGTTGTCGAACGTGATCGTGGCGACATCCCGCTGCAGGGTCAGGTTCTCCACCTGGATCGATTCACCGGACAGCTCCAGCGCGCGCAGTTGCGCATAGACCGGCTCGGAGTTGGCGTTGGCTGGTTTCGGCTCCTCGGCCCGGACCGGTGACACCGCCGCCAGGACGGCGGCCATCAGGAGGCCGATAAAGAAAACGGTCTGACGACTCATCCGCATGACCCTCCCCAGGGTTGGAATGGGTCAAGGATAAACCAGTGTCGCGATGAAATAAACAGGAATGTCCGACCGGGCCGGCGGCCCGCTCAGTACGTGAAGCGGTGCACGATGGGCAGCCGGCGCCCGAGCCCGAAGGCCTTGCCGGTGACTTTCAGGCCGGGAGGCGCCTGGCGCCGCTTGTACTCGTTCCGGTCCACCATGCCCACGATCCGATCCACCAGCGCGGTGTCGAATCCCCGCTCGATGATCTCGCGGCGGGATTGTTGCTCCTCGATGTACAGCCGGAGCACCGCGTCTAGGACGTCGTACGGCGGCAGTTCGTCCTGGTCGGTCTGGTTCGGCCGCAGCTCGGCCGACGGCGCCTTGGTGAGCGTGGATTCGGGGATGACGGGACGGGCCCGGTTGATCCAGCGGCAGACCTCGTACACCTGCGTCTTCAGCAGGTCGGAGATGACGGCCAGCCCGCCGCACATGTCGCCGTACAGGGTGGAATAACCCACCGCCAGCTCCGACTTGTTGCCGGTGCTCAACACCATCGACCCGAACTTGTTGGAAAACGCCATCAGCAGGTTGCCGCGGATGCGGGCCTGCAGGTTTTCCTCGGTGGTGTCGAAGCGGCGGCCGGCGAACAGTGTCCGGAGCTGCTGCAGGTAGCTGTCGTACACGGCGGCAATGGGGATGGTCTCCAGCCGGATGCCCAGGTTGCACGCCAGCGCCTCGGCGTCGGCCAGCGACGCGGGCGCGCTGTACATCGACGGCATGGCAATGCCGGTGACGTTTTCCGGCCCCAGCGCTTCCGCCGCGATGCAGGCCACCAGCGCCGAGTCCACGCCGCCGCTGAGGCCGATCACCACCTGGTGAAATCCGCACTTGCGCGTGTAGTCCCGGGTTCCCAGCACCAGCGCCCGGTAGATCTGCTCGGCCGGTTCCATCACCGCTTCGGGCGGGGCCGCCGGCGGCAGCGTCAGGTCCGCCACCACGAGGTCTTCCTCGAAGGCGCGCCCCTGGGCCACCAGCTCACCCCCGGCCGCGGCGATCAAGGAGCCGCCGTCGAAGACGATTTCATCATACCCGCCCACCTGGTTGACCAGGAGGACGGGAACGCCGTACTTGCCCGCCGCATGGGTGACGATCCGGCGGCGCAGCCCGGGCTTGCCCAGGGTGAACGGGGAAGCGTTGATGTTGATGAAGAGATCGGTCCCCTGGCCGGCCATGTCCTCCACGGGGTCGTACCGGTACATACGCTGCGGAAAAAGTTGCGCGTCGTTCCAGAAATCCTCGCAGATGGTGAGCGCGATCCGCCGGTCCCGATACGCCACCAGGCCGAGCGCCCGGCTGCTCGGCTCGAAGTGGCGGGCCTCATCGAACACGTCATAAGTGGGGAGCAGGCACTTGTGCGTGGTGTGCAGGATCTGGCCGTCGGCCACGAGCGCAGCCGAGTTGAACAGCGGCTTCCCGGAGCCGCTCTCGTTCCGGCTGACGTACCCCACCACGGCGGCGATGCCACGGACGTCGCGCTTGAACCGCTGGAGAATCTCGAGGTTCTTGTCCACGAAGCTGCGCTTCTCCAGCAGATCCTTGGGCGGATAGCCCGCGAAGGTCAGCTCGGGGAACACGACCAGGTCGGCGCCGGCGGCCCGCGCCCGCCCCAGCCAGTCCTGGACGATGCGCAGGTTCTGCTCGAAGTCACCCACCACGGTGTTGATCTGGGCCAGCGCGACTTTCATGCGTTTTCTCCGTCCGAGTTCAGTCCGTCCCGAACTGCCGCATCACCTCGGCGGCCGAACGCAACACTGCCCCGCGGGCCTGCATTTCGGCCAGGGCGGCGGCTCCGGCTGCTGGGTCCAGGGGCCGGATGGCATCGGTCACCAGGGTCACCGCGTAGTTACGGGCCAGCAGGTCCAGCACGTCGGCGCGCACGCAGCACTCGGTGGCCACGCCGTACACGACACAACGCCGGATCCCCAGGCGGCGCACCACGTCCTCGGCGTGCACGTTGTCGAACATGCTGAACGCCTGCTTCTCCAGGATGATCTGGTCGGCATCCTCCCAGTGGGCGCCCCCCGGCTCGTTCGGCAGGACAATGTGCCGCGGCAGCAGGGTCTGGGGAATTTTCTGGCCGCCCCGGGTTCCGCGGACGCAGTGCGCCGGGTAGCGCGCGAATTCCGGATCGTCCGGCGCGTGAGCGTCCAGGGTGGCTACGACGGGGATGCCCCGCGCCACCGCGAAACGGGTGAGTGTCTCCAGCGTCTCCACGATCTCCGTCGCGCCCGGCACGTACAGGGCGCCGTCCGCGTCCATGAAGTCGCGTTGGGTATCCACATCCACGAAAAAGGCGGGAGCGATCATGGCAGGTCACCTCCTGCCTCTTTGGATGATCCGGCTGCGTGTTCGGATCGCACCACCTGTCGCAGGCGCTCCAGGGCGGGACTGAGCGTGACCGGGAAGCGGGCCGCCTGGCGCAGCTCCCGGCACGGCTCAGGCAGCTTCGCCAGGCTGGTCCGGGCGCGGTCCTGAATCGTCGGGAGGGGCTCCGGCGCCGATAACCGGCGGCCGTCCGCCATGACCGGAGCCAGCAGCCGCTCGCTCCCCGGGAAGATGGCGTCGTCAACATCCCGCAGGCCGATGACGTCGTGGGTCCAGCTCCCGTCCGCCCCGTGCCGGTAGACCTGCTTCCGGCCGGGCAGGGTCTCCTTGTGGGCGCTGTACTTGGCTTTGGGCAGGAACCGGCCGTCGACGCCGGTCATCGCCACCAGCTTGTACACGCCGCCGATGGATGGCGCGTCCGGGGACAGCACCAGCTCGGTGCCTACGCCGAACGCGTCAATGGGTGCGCCGCGGCGGAGCAGGTCGTCGATGATGTACTCGTTGAGATCGGAGCTGGCCAGGATCTTCGTTTCCGCCAGCCCCCGCTCGTCCAGGATCCGGCGGACCCGGACGCTCTCGGCATGCAGATCGCCGCTGTCGATGCGCACCCCGCGGACAGCTGGTCCCAGTTCGGCCGCGCGGGCCGCACCGACCGCTACGTCGTAAGTGTCGATCAGCAGCACCGCCGAGTCGGGGAACACCTCGGCATAGCGGCGGAAGCTCTCGGCCTCGTCCGCGAACGCCATGATCCAGGAGTGCGCCTGCGTGCCGTAGGTGGGAATGTCCGCATGGAGCCCGGCGGCCGTGTTCGACGTGCCGACGCAGCCGCCGATGAAGGCAGCCCGCGCCGCCAGCACGCCCGCCTCGGGCCCGTGCGCGCGCCGGGTGCCGAAGTCGATCACCGCGCGGCCGCGGGCGGCCTGCGCGACCCGCGACGCCTTGGTGGCGATCAGGGTCTGGAAATTGATCATGGCCAGCAGGTAGGTCTCCACGAGCTGGGCCTCGACGAGCGGGGCGGTCACCTGGAGGATGGGCTCGTCGGCGAAGATTGGGGTCCCTTCCGGCGCGGCCCACACGTCGCCAGTGAAGCGGAGCTCACGGAGAAACTCAAAGAACGCCGCCGGCACGTGGGCGAACGACGGGTGGCGCCGCAGGTAGTCGATCTCCGCACCCGCGAAGCGCAGCGTCTCGAGATACGCCAGCGCCTGGGCGGCGCCGGCACACAGCAGGTACGACCGGCACGGCGCCAGCCGCCGGGCGAAGAGTTCGAAGCTGGCCGGCCGGTTGAGGTCGTGGACAAAGTAGCCGGCGGCCATGGTGAGCTGGTACAGGTCGGTCATCAACGCCTGATGGTGGCGGGGCACATAGTCGCGGGGCTGACAATCGGCGGTGCCCATGCGTTCACTCGTCGGACTGGCGGGAGGATGGCCCTCGGGCGGGCTTGGGGTTGAGTATACCCGAACGCCTGCGGTTGTCAACGCTCCCCGCCCCGTGGACCGCCTGACACACCTGCCGCCGCCGCCCCGGCGGTGATACAATAGCGCGGATCCGCCCCGGCGCCGACGCCCCGGCGGACCGGCCGCCGCGAGGAATTCGACCCATGCAGCCGCTCGAGTCCTACTTCACCCCCGACAGCGCCGCCGCGCTCCGCCGGATGATCCAGGAGAACGGGGGCCATGAGATTTTCTGCGTCGCCACGCTCGACGGTGCCAACCGGGTGGCCACGCTGCGCGTGGTGGCCCGGGGCAACGCCAACAGCGTACCGGCGGTCCTTGAGGCGGCGGCGCCCGGCATGGTGGCCATCCACAACCATCCATCCGGCGACCTGACGCCTTCGGCCAACGACATCAACCTGGCCGGCGACCTGGGCGCCGCGGGCGTCGCCTCCTACATCGTCGACAACGCCGTCGGTCGCCTCCACGTGCTCGTGGAGCCCATGGCCGCCCGCGAGGTCCACGCCATCGAGGCCGATCCGTTGCTGGACCAGTTCGGAGCGGCGGGACGGCTGGCCGGACGGCTCCCCGGCTTCGAGGTGCGGCCGCAGCAGGTGCGGATGGTGCGCGAGGTGATCCGCATCCTCAATGAGGCCAAGATCGGACTCATCGAGGCGGGGACGGGCGTGGGCAAGTCGCTCGCCTATCTCATACCGGCGGTCCACTGGGCCCTGGCCAACCACCAGCGGATCGTGGTGTCCACCAACACGATCAACCTTCAGGAGCAACTCATCCACAAGGACATCCCGTTCCTCCAGACCGGGCTGGGCCTGGAGTTCGCCGCGGTGCTCATGAAGGGACGGGGCAACTATTTGTGCCGGCGGCGGGCCGAGGACGCCCGACGCGAGCCGGCCCTGCTGGCCGGCGAGGACACCGCCGCCGAACTCCGACTCCTCCTCGAGTGGATGGAGCGGACGGCCGACGGTTCGCTCAGCGACCTGGCGTTCGAACCCTCGGAGGAGGTCTGGGAGAGCGTCCAGTGCGAGGCGGACAGCTGCAACCGCGCCCGCTGCCCGTTCTTTTCGCACTGCTTCTTCTACCAGGCCCGTCGCGACGCTGCCCGGGCCCAGCTCATCGTCACCAACCACCACTTGCTCATGGCCGACCTGGCCATCAAAGGCACCGGCGGCCGGAACGGCGTGCTGCCCGTGTTTCACAAGCTCATCGTGGACGAAGCACACCACCTGGAGAACGTGGCCACCGCCTACCTCGGCGCCACCGTGACGCCGTTCTCGTTCTACCGCAGCCTCGGCCGGCTGCAGAGCCACCGGGCCGATGATCGGGGTCTGGTCCCGTCCATCGGCCGCCGGCTCTACGCGCACATGAACCCGGAGAACCAGAAGCCGGTGGCGCGCGTCCATGCCCAGATCACGGGGCCGTTCACCGACGCCCGGCGCACGT
>Ga0209606_1000493_pt1 | contig 58431 bp, 57 predicted proteins | sample AD_UKC057_MetaG_FD_184412 | JGI IMG/M metagenome (GOLD analysis project Ga0209606, IMG submission 184412) | Active sludge microbial communities of municipal wastewater-treating anaerobic digesters from USA - AD_UKC057_MetaG (SPAdes) (version 2) | ecosystem: Engineered > Bioreactor > Anaerobic >... | reverse complement strand
ATGAGGAGACGCTCTGCCCGCTGTATTTTCTGATGGTGAAGCTCAAGCCGGCTGACATTTTCATCTTGGTCGAGTCCGAATCGGCCAGGATGACGCCAGCCCCGGCAGTCCCCAGAGCCCGCCCTTCGACGCCAGCGAATTTATTTCGATCCCAGGTAAAACCCACATTGGTCAGGAGTCTTCCGGTTGGCCGGTGGTCATACTGAGCCTGAATAAGATAATTTTCAGCTGTTAGTTTTCTAGTCTTATCTTCAATCAGGCTGAAACTATCTTCGCTCCCCACAGCTTTCTGATTAATCGTAGTGGAGTGGGTTCTGAGGAAGAAGGTTTTAAGAAGGTAGGAGTCGCGTTCATTAGGAGTCTTAAGCAGCGTGCTGCCCAGGCTGAAGGAAGAAGTAACCGTGTTCCCACCGGTAACCACATAGCTTAATTCCAGAGTTTTTTTCCAGGGCTCCAACCAGTCCTTAATCGTTTTGTTTTTATTCTGGTTAGAGCCCTCCTGGGTTTGATTGTCCGAGTCTTGTCTGGATTGGTTATTTTCCTGGCTGCTTAAAGTTTTTTCCTGCGCCTCTGGTTGTTTCACTACTTTGCTCTGAGTCTGGCTGTCGATTTCAAAAGAGAGTTCCGACTGAATATCAACGGCCAGCTGTTTTTCCTTTTCTTCCTGTGCGGTTTCAGCCGTCGCTGACCAGCTATAGCCGCTGACCGGAGAAAGCCAGATAAAAGAAAGAAATACGAGGCAGATAAGCAGCCAGTCTTTCCTGTTGGCTGAGCGGTCCGGATAATGGAAGGTAATTTGGTTTTTCATTGAGCAACTTCCTTTCCAGCTTTAGTGCCTGATCCAGCAGGAGAAAGTCCTGCCTGTTTTCAAGGTGGGCCAGTCGCCAATTTCTGGCTATAGATGAAACTAAAAGATTGCCTGTAAGGTTTCAGAATAATAAAAACCTGGCCGCTGTCAATAGCAGTTGATTTTTAGGGGCAGAAAAGGTCGAAAATGCCAGGGAAAAGTTATTGTGATTGAATTTTGATTTATTTTAAGAGTCGAAAGTAGGGATGCCGGTCGAAAGGCGATTTTGCCAAAGCCTGTGATTTCCCTTATAATAAAAATTAATTTTGCCTCTAATCTTCGGGGCTCAGTCTTTAATGGAAAAAATGGCCAGAAACCAGACTTGTGCTTATCTAAAATTCATCGGGTTAGCTGCGGTAGTTTTTATTTTGATCTGGCCTGTCTTATCCTGCGGCCAGAAGCTGCCTCTCCCTGGCCTGGAGATTAGTGTCTGTTTTTCTGATAAAAATCTGAGCGATAACCTGCTGACCTCTTTAAACGTCAAGTTCATTACCACCTCCGATTTTAAGTCGCCTGGCCAGGACTATGAGCTGGTAGCCGAGGCCTCCGCCGGCCAGAAAATTTTATTTCAGAAGAAGCTTCCTTTACTGCCGCCTGTTTCCAGGTGGGAGGCCAACCGGGTTTATGAGTCTTCTGGTTTTATTTATTTCCCACCTTTTATTGATTTTTTTAGCCGCCGGGCTGGCCAGGGCTTGCCGGTCAATTTCAGGCTTTATTTAGTGTCACCCCCAAATCAGAAAAACATTATCGTCGTTTACCAACGGCAATTAAAACTTTCTCCCTGCCCACCTGATGTCCCCGATATTGTTTTTCTTGATGGTTGGGTAGTGGTTAGAAGGCCAGAGGTGAGTTCGGACAAATTGCGGGTTGAACGCTGGACAGGATCAGAGGCTTCTTGCTGGCTTAAAAATCCACAGCGACCGGCCCTGTTGATGTTGAGAGGAAGCCTGCCAGCTAACCGACCGGAGGGACAAAAAGTCATTATCGCTCTGGAAGGTAAAATTCTGGAAGAGTTCGAAACTTCATTGCCGGGTTTTGAGAAGATATATCAACTGGCTGCCTCAGACCTTGGTCAGAAAGATGGTCTGACTCTTACCATCAAGGTTAATAAGACTTTAAAGGTCAAAGATATTTATCCTGGCCTTGAAGATGACAGGCCAGTTGGCTTTCGGCTCGAGACAATTTACTTCCGCTGATTACCTGGTCTTTATCGAATCCAGAGAGGAGGAGCTTCGGCGCTTTTTTTCTGGTTAATCTGCTCTTCATAAGCCTGTCTTAATCTGGTTTCTTCTTCCTGAGCTTTAAGCAATTTTTCATAAGTATCGCTTATTTCTCGCTGAATACTATCTTTGGTTTGCATGTCAGTCAGTGCATAGAATTGCTGCCAGAGAGCATTCATTTTTAAGGTCAAAAGCTCAACATATTCCTTTGCTTTTTTCCAGGCTTCTTCCAATGAATTACCGGTGACATCAACACCGGGGGCGGGAGAACCAGCTGAGCGGCTCGGGGCGGGATTCTCGACAGTTACCCTGTGGACAACAGGCGGGGTATAATTGCCGGGTTGAGACGGAGGCTGTTGGTTTTCCTGGGTTTCTGTGTTAGCCAGAGTTTCATTGGGAATAATGATAGCCGGAGTTTTGGTCAGCTTTTGTAAATCATCATTGGTAATTACCTTAATTTCCTTAACTTTGAGGCTTTCTCGCCGGGCTTTTTCCTTTTTGGCCAGCTCGACCACATTCTCTTCCTGGGCCAGCAGCCAGAGTGGAGCACAGAAACTCAAAAAAAGAAAAACAGTCATAATTTTTTTGGCCATTTCTTCCCTCTTAATTAAAGAATAAACCCAATTGGCTCATTCTGTCAATCAGGGCGGGCTGACGTTCCGGCCTAAAATCCCAGGTTTGTCTTTGACCGGGCGGTTTTCCAGCTGAGTTTCTGACCATCAGTTTTAAACTCCACCGCTCCATCCAGGTCGGTACGGTAGAGCTGAATATATTGCTCCTTATATCTGGAAACCACTTCTGTGGCAGGGAAGCCATAAATATTCCGCCGGCCGCAGCTCACCACAGCCAGGGCAGGGTTGACGGTTTTCAGAAAATCGGCCGTCGAGGACGATCGACTGCCATGGTGGGGAACTTTCATAATAGTAGCTTTTAGCTGCTGCCTGGTTTTTTGTTGATTGATTAGATATTCTTCTACCCCCGCCGTAATATCGCCCGTGAAGAGAAAGGAGACATTTTTGAAGTTGAGCCTGAGGACAGCTGACAGGTCATTACCGGATTTAAAGACAGCCCTGGCCGGCTCATCCGGATAGAGAAATTTTACCCTAACTCCAGCGGCTGGATTTAATTCCAGGCCGGAAACTATTCTGGTCCTTTTGGCCCCTTTCCCCAGGGCCTGGTTTATTTCCTGATGGAGGGTATTGTCCTCATAATTTTCAGTAAAGAGATATTCTTTGACTTTGAAATTCCGGGCGATGGCGGACAGTCCAGTAGCATGGTCTGGATGAAGATGGCTGGAAACCAAATAATCAACTTTTTTATAACCACGAGACCAGAGAAAAGGGGAAACGATATTCTCACCGGGATCAAAAGCACTGGCTAGAAATCCACCAGCGTCAATAACCATCACCCTGCCGCCTGGAAACTCAATGACCTGTGATTCACCCTGACCAACGTCCATGACAGTCACGGTCAGGCTATTGGTCCCGGCTTTAAAAGGATAAGTAATGAGTATGGTGAAGAAAAGACAGAACACCAACCAGGTGACTGCTTTCTGTCCCTTAAATTTTGGCTTTAACAGCAGGAGCAAAAGAAAAAGGTAAAATCCAATGATAACTACCAGCGGCGGCGAGGGGAGCCGGTAAGAAAGAGAAGACAGCGGCTCCAGACAGCCGGTCAGCCAGATAAAAAGCCTGATGGGTAACTTCATAAAGACAGATATTAAATGGCTGAGACCGGGTGAAATTAAGCCGACAAATAAATAAAGGTAGCCGGCAGCCATCAGGAAGCCAACCAGTGGGGTGGCAGGAATGGTCAGAAGGGCAGAAGCAAAAGTTACCCGGTTGAAACTGCTGACAATAATTGGCATAGTAGCAACCACGGCTGCCGCTGACATGGCTGCCACCCCGGTCAGCTTTAGAGGAAGAGGTGGTAGAAAACGATAAATGGGTTGATAAAAAAGGATAAGTCCGGAAGTGGCCAGAAAGGTCAATTGAAAACCGGCCTCGTTTAGACTGAAGGGATTAAGAAAGAGGAGAATCAAGGCAGAAAGCGAAATGGTATTCAAAAGATTAACCCTGGCAAAAATAATTTTGCTGATAAAAAAGAGCGAAGCCATAATGACTGCTCTGAAGACTGAAGGCTGTGCTTCGACCAGGCAACCATAAAAGGCCAGAGAGACCAGAAGGATAGTATAAATTAACTTTCTTGACCTGAATAAAAATCTAAGAAAGAAAAACAAGAAACCAGAAACCACTCCGACATGAGCCCCGGAAATAGCCAGCAAGTGATAAAGTCCGGTTTTCTGGAACTGGAGATCTGTTTTCTGATCGAGCCGGCCATCCTCGCCCAGAAGAAGGGCCTCGAGGATAGCTCCTTCTCGGCTTAGATTGAATTTTTTCTCACCGGGATAATCAGCTTCGATCTCCTTCTGGAGTCTTCGTCTTAAGCCGGAGAAAAATCCCGGTAAAGTATGATGGCCGTCGTTGAGCTTTTTTATAAGTAACGGGCTTTTAGTATAGGCTCGAGCCTGGATCTTCTGGCTTTTAAGATAGCGGGGCATAAAGTCGGGAAAAAAATTACTAAAAGAGCTGAACTCATTGAGGCTGGCGGAAAATTCAAGGACGTCACCGGCCTGCATTTCTAAAGGTTGGTCACTGGTAGTTGAATGGGGAACAGTCAACTGTAACCTGACTTCAATTTTTTTTACATCACCTCTGTCCTCTATCTGGCTCACCGCCAGCAGAAGGCGGTCACGGTCAGTTCCCCTTTCCGGTGATCGTAGAACTTTCCCGCGGAAGTTAAGATAGGTTTCGCCCGGTAAATCTTGAAGAGAATGGTCATCATAGACTTTATTGCTAAAAGCCTCAAGAACCAGGCCTGAAAGGAAAAAAGTTAAAATAAGAAAGGCAAAGGATAGCCAATCTTTTTTAAGAAAATAGACCAGCCAGGTAATAAACCAGGAGGTTAAAAGGAACGACAGCAGGCCGGCCTGGTAATGAAGTTCTAGAGTTCCGGCCAGAGTAAGGCCAGAGATAAAACTGATAACTGGAAGAAGAAGTGGATAGGCCATCAATTAAATAGACGGCCGGCTATCCACTAATTAACGGAGTCTGCCTCGCTGGCTGTTTTTAGAGAAGCCTGCTGTTCAAGAGCATTAAGAACCAGATGGCACATAGCCTTGATGCCGACCGGAATAGCCCTTTCGTCAGGATTGAAATTTGGGCTATGAAGGGGCGCAGCGGTCATTTGAGCGGGCCCTTTTACTCCCAGGAAAAAATAAAAAGCAGGGATTCTTTCCGCATAAAAAGCGAAATCTTCAGCCACCAGTTGAGGTCTGACCTCAACCACATTGGCTTCTCCCATGGATTTAAACAACCAGGGAAGAACCAGCCTGACAAATTCCGGATGATTGTAAACCGGGGGCAGCTGGCGTTCATAATCGAGGTTATAGCTGGCACCATAACTCTGGCAGATTCCAGCTGCTATCTTTTCGATCATTTCAGGTATCTGGTCGCGGAGCTCAGCACTTAGAGTGCGGACAGTTCCTTCCATGACCACTTTATCGGCAATTATATTGGACCTTACTCCGCCCTGAATTTTTCCGATCGAAATGACCAGAGGCTCGGTTGGATCCACCAGCCGACTGCTTATATTCTGGAGATTGCTAATGACTTCGGCGGCAATAACTATGGCGTCTATTCCTTCCTGTGGTCTGGCTCCATGGGCACTCTTGCCCTTAATGGTAAGAGTCAGGCTATCAGAGCTGGCCATAGTATAACCCTCAGCATAGCCAACCTGACCAACCTTAAGATCTGGCCAGACATGAAGACCAAAAATGGCTCGGACAGGCGGGTCAGCTAAAACGCCCTCTTTGATCATGAGATCAGCCCCACCTTCTTCTTCGGCGGGAGCGCCTTCCTCTGCCGGCTGGAAAATAAATTTTATCTTGCCCCGAATTTTATCTTTAAAGTTGCTGAGAACCATAGCTGTTCCCAGAGCAATGGAGGTATGGACATCATGACCGCAGGCATGCATGACCCCGGGATTGAGTGATTTATAGGGAAAGGTATTCTGCTCCTCAACCGGCAGGGCATCCATGTCGGCTCTGATGGCCACGGTAGGGCCGGGCAGGGCGCCGGTTAAAAGACCGACCACGCCGGTGCTGGCCACACCTGTTTTTACTTCCATTCCAAGAGCGGTCAGCTTATTCGCCACCAGTTTGCTGGTCTCATACTCGCGATTGCTAAGCTCTGGATTCATATGCAGAAAACGGCGTATTTTTATTATCTCAGCCCGGTTTTTTTCGATTTCCTGGTCAATAGCAGCTGCAGTTTTAAGATCGATAGCTTTCAGCTGAACCGGACCGGTCAGAAGTCCCACCAGTATTGCTGATATAAAGATAGAGTTAGATAGATGCTTGCCCATGCCCATCCTCATTTTAGTCAAAGTCTATAAAGATCCCCTTTATTATAGCCGGCTTGACCAGAAGTAAAAAATTTGACTCGTTATTTTTCTGTTTCCAGGTCCTCTGGAAATTCTGGATTCTCTTCTGTTACTTCGCTTTTTTTCTTTTCCAGAAATTCTTTTATGGCTTCGATTCCTTCCTCAGCTTTTTCCTTGACTACTTTGGCTCCTTTTTCTGCTTCTTTAGCTACCTTGGTATAACCCTGAACAGCCAATTCCTGACCTTTTTTCGCCTGTTCCTTAATTTTCTTTCTGGTTTCCTTTCCGCTGGAAGGAGCAAATAATATGCCGACAATAAAACCCGCGGCTGCGCCCGCCAGAAATGTGAATAGATAATCAGTGAAATGGGAACCTTCGTTATCTGCCATTTTTTTTCTCCTTTCTTTTTTTTATCATTTGCCAGCCAAAACGTACCAGAGGAAAAAGGACTGGCCAGTATCTGGAGGCCGGCCTGATAACCCTGGTCGTTAAGAAAAGGGAAAGCTCCGATAGACCCGAGACTGTCTTCTTGGCCGATTCAATTACTTTTCCGGTTTCATCGAGACGATGGTCGAGTTTATCCTCAATTTTTTTGAGCTTATCAAGTGTGACCTGCAATTCCTGAAAAGATTTTTCAGCCTCTCTGGCTGTCCGTCGGAGCTGAATCAGGAAGAGAACCAGAAAAACAGCTATAACGACGGCGGCCACAGTCAAAATCAGAAAAAGGGTCTGGTTAAAGGTTAGCAGCATGATAAGATTACATTAAGCCAAAAGAGGGCCGGTTGTCAATCATATTACTCAATCTGGTTAAGAGATAGTATCCAGGGTGAATGGAGGAATAAACAGGTTTGGTTTCGATGAGCTGTGCGGGCCGACGGTGAGCGGTGGCATGAGAGGTCAGGGTGAACGGCAAGCAGAGTTAATCTTGAGGGAGGAAACTGTCTGACCAGGGCCAGTTTCACCAGGCAAAAGAGAGCGGCTCTCAGGAGTGTTTCTTTCCCGGCCAGTTTAAAAGATAAATGAAAAAAGGTGCTCCGAGCGCGGCAGTGATGACTCCGATGGGAATTTCAGATGGCGAAAAGGCTGTTCTGGCTACCAGATCACACCAAACCAGCATCGCTCCGCCGGTTAAAGCCGAATAGAAGAAAAGAGGGCGATGATCCGGTCCAACGATCAACCTTACTGAATGAGGAACAATCAACCCGACAAAACCAATGATGCCAGCGACTGCTACCGAAAACGAAGCCAGGAGAGTAGCCAGGAAAAGAAAAAGTCTTCTCGTCGCCCTGACCGGACAGCCCAGGGACTGGGCAACCTCATCGCCGAGAGCCAGTAGATTCATCTCGGTGGCAAAATATTCAGAGACAATTAAAGCCAGAAGAAAATAGGGAAAGATGAGCCAGACTTCCTTCCAGCCCGAGAGAGAGAAACTCCCCAATAGCCAGAAGACCGCCTGCTCATAGGCATCTGCTCGTCGGAAAAGTAAAAAAGAAGTTAAAGCTGAGGCCATCGCTCCGGCAGCAATGCCGGTGAGCAGCAGGCTTTCGCCCTGGCGAAGGCGGCGTCTCTCGGAGATTAGATAGACGGTAGCAACCAGCAGCAGGCTGGTCAGGAAAGCCAGCCAGCTCTGACTGGAAAAGCCAAAGACTGTCCAGGTCAGGCCAATCTCAAGGCTTAGTACCGCACCGAGAGAGGCCCCGGAGGATACACCCAGAATAAAAGGATCGGCTAAAGAATTGCGAAAGTAACCCTGAAGAATCGCCCCAGAGAGAGCCAGAGAGGCTCCTACCAGATAAGCTAAAATGGCTCTCGGCAGCCGAAGATGAAGGATTATGTCCCTGTACTGACCGCCAAAGAAAAGTCCAGCCCGGACTTCCTGCCAGCTCATCCTGACTGCACCAATTTTAACTGACAGAAGAAGGGCGGCCACAGTCAGAAGAGCCAGGATAGCTGGAAAGAGCCAGGGTTTCCTCTGGCTACTCATTTTGCCTCCGAATCAGAAGCGGAATAGACAGCCTTAATCAGCCATTCGTAGGCCTCAACCAGTCTTGGGCCGAAGCGGCTGAACAGATTTTCATCAAGGAAAATGAAATTCTTATTTTTGATGGCCGTGATAGCTCGAAGAGCAGTCAGACTTTCCAGCCAATTGGTAGCCTGGCTGAAAGCCTGCCGGTTACGAGCCATAATCAGGATAAAATCAGGATTATCGGCAATGAGTTTTTCGGGATTGTAAGCCAGCCAGTGACCTTTAAAGTCAGCTGCCACATTCTGCAGACCAGCCCGACCGAGTAGATAATTAAGATAACTGTTTTGCCCGCAGGTCCACAGCTCCTGTCCCTGGCCATAAAGGGTCAGAAAAACTTTTGCCCCCACCCCGGGTCGTGGTATCCTGGCCTCGATGAATTTGATTCTTTCTCTTAAGCTGGAGATTAATTCCCGCCCCCTGGCCTCGGTGCAGGTTAAACCTGAAATCCGGTCGATAAGTGAGAAAAGATCCTCAAAGGTTGTCCCGATTTCAAATGCCTGGAGCGGCAGTTTTTCTTCATACAGTTTGTCCAGAAAGCGGCGTGGATTGCCTCTGAAACCTAAGATCAAATCAGGCTGGAGAACTTTGATCTTTTCCAGGTTGGGATCAACGAGGCCACCAATAATCTCTTTTTGCCTGGCCTCCTCGGGGTAGTCGCAAAAGCTGGTTACTCCAACCAGCTGCTGACTGAGGCCCAGAGCAAAAATGATCTCGGTCAGATTAGGGGCCAGGGAAATTATCCTCCGGGGACAAGCCTCAAGTTCCAGCCGGTAGCCGAAATCGTCACTGAAAATTCTGGACTGCGACCAGGCACTGGAGACAGTGAGGAAAAGAGCAATTATAAAAATCAGACTGAAGTCTGATCGCCGTTTTCTTTTGTCTGACGGTTGATTATTAAATCGATGGCTGACCGTCGGGCAGCCTGAGACTGGTGGCTCAGCTGAAGTAAGAAGTCTCTTATTTGTAATTTTTTTATCTCCTGTCTGTTATTTCAGGTTCAGACTGGACTGTTCTCTGGCCAAGAGAATGGATAAAGGATATCTCAAGAAGGCCGGAGGAGGTATTTTCTCGCAGCTCCACTTCGAGGTCAAAAACCTGTCGGATTATTTCCTTGTTAATTATTTCCAGGGGAGAGCCGGCTGCTACTATCCTGCCTTCTTTTAAAAAAATCAGGTGCTGACAGTAAGGCAGACAAAGATTGAGGTTATGCTCGGCGACCAGAATAGTTTTATTTTTTTCCAGCTGAAGTTTTCGAAGAAGATGATAGATTTGAAGCTGAAAATTTATGTCCAGGTGGGAACTGGGCTCGTCCAGAAGGAGAACAGGCGTTTCCTGAGCTAAAGCTCTGGCCAGCAGCACCCGCTGCCTTTCTCCGCCGCTTAACTGGCTGAGGCTCTTATTTCTCAGGCCAGTCACCCCGGTTAATTTCATGGCTTCCTCAATTGCCAGCCGGTCTTTGACAGATTCGCCGGCCAGTCTATTTTTCTGATGGACATAGCGGCCCATAGCCACGGTTTCTTCAACAGTGAAATCAAAAACGGCTTCTGATACCTGAGGAACATAGGCCAGAGAGGAGGCTATCTCTCTGGGTTTAAGCTGGAAAAGGCTTTTTCCATCGAGCCTGACTGTACCGCGAAGCAAAGGAGTTAACCTCTGGAGGGCTTTAATCAGAGTACTCTTGCCCGAGCCATTGGGGCCGCAGACAGCCAGAAATTCTCCACGGTCAAGTTCAAAGGAAAGCCCGTGCAGAACGGGCTGACGGTTATAGCCTGCTTCCAGATTTTCTACTTCAATAATTTTCATTAGAATCGATTCATTCTTTATAAACTAAACACCGGCTGAAAATTTTATTATAAATTTAATTGGCCGAATAAGCTATAACTGGCTGCCGGGTCGGTTGACTTTTAGCCACCAGAAACTTATCATTTTAAGCTGATTGAGCTGATTGGATATCTGGCTCGCATTATCGGGACTTGATTCCCTGATCAGAGGTAGCAACCATGAAGGAAGCCTATAATTTTGAAGAAATTGAAACCAGGTGGCAGAAGGTCTGGGAAGAACGCCAGGTCTTTGAGGTAGTTGAGGATCCAGCTAAGCCCAAGTTTTACTGCCTGGAAATGTATCCTTATCCTTCTGGCCGGATTCACATGGGGCATGTCCGCAATTATTCCATAGGTGATGTCATAGCTCGCTTTAAAAAGATGAGGGGCTTTAATGTGCTCCATCCGATAGGCTGGGATGCCCTGGGCTTGCCGGCTGAAAATGCAGCTATTAAACACGGCATTCATCCTCAGAAATGGACACTCGATAATATTAATTATATGCGGTCTCAGCTGAAAAGACTGGGCTTCAGCTATGCCTGGTCGAGAGAGGTTAACTCGTGCCTACCAGAATATTACCGCTGGAATCAATGGATTTTTCTCAAGATGCTGGAACAGGGACTGGCCTATCGCCGGTTGAGCTGGGTTAACTGGTGTCCTCAGTGCCGGACAGTTCTGGCCAATGAACAGGTGGTGGCCGGGCGCTGCTGGCGCTGTGACAGCGAGGTCAGTCAGAAGAAGATGGAACAGTGGTCCCTGAGAATCACGGCTTATGCCGAGGAACTGCTGAGCGGCCACGAAAAACTTGCCAACTGGCCTGAGCATGTTCTACAGATGCAAAAGAACTGGATAGGTAAGAGCGAAGGGGCGCTGGTTAATTTTAAAGTCCCGGCCATAAATAAAGATATTGAGGTCTTTACTACCAGAATCGACACCATCTATGGAGCAACTTTTCTTGTTCTATCGGTTGAACATCCACTGACGGCTGAACTTATTGCTGGCCATCCGGAAAAAGAACAACTTCAGACCTGGATTAAAAAGACCATCGCCGAGACTAGAGCCAGAAAAGAAATAAAGGAAGAAGAAAAGGTTGGTTATGATACCGGTCTTAAGGCGATTAATCCCTTTACCGGCCAGCCCGTTCCAATTTTTCTGGCAAATTACGTCCTGATGGATTATGGCACAGGGGCGGTGATGGGGGTTCCTGCTCATGATCAGAGAGATTATGAATTTGCTACCAAATACAATCTGCCCATTGTACCGGTGATAAAGCCGGCTTCACCTGAATTTGAGCCGGAGTCAGGTCGTGCCTTCGAGGAGTATGGAATCCTTATTAATTCGGGGGAATTCAGCGGTCTGAGCTCAGTCGAAGCCATGGAGAAAATGGCCGCCCTGGCCCAGGCTAAAGGCTTCGGCCGTAAAAGCGTTACCTACCGCCTCCGTGATTGGGGTATTTCCCGTCAGCGCTACTGGGGAACACCGATTCCGGTTATTTATTGTGAAAAATGTGGACTGCAGCCTGTCCCCTATGAACAGCTGCCTGTGGAGATCCCATATAAAGCCGAGTTTACCGGTGAGGAGGGCTCGCCGCTGGAGAAGATTCCTGAGTTTGTCAATACGACCTGTCCTCGGTGTGGCGGTCCGGCCCGGCGCGAGACTGATACCATGGATACTTTTGTTGATTCTTCCTGGTATTTTTTCCGCTATTGTTCACCCCGGGAAACCAGGCTACCTTTTGATCCGGAAAAGGCTGCTTACTGGTTGCCAGTTGATCTTTATATTGGCGGTGTTGAACACGCTATACTCCATTTGATCTATTCCCGGTTTTTCACCAAATATCTCCGGGATCTTGGTCTGACCAGCATTGATGAGCCTTTCCCTCATTACCTGGCTCAGGGCATGGTCACCAAGGATGGCTCAGCCATGTCTAAATCCAGAGGCAATGTGGTTGATCCGGACGAAATGATTAAAACCTATGGGGCTGATGCACTTCGTATATTTATTCTCTTTGCCTCGCCGCCGGAAAAAGAATTTGCCTGGTCAGAGGAAGGGCTGGAAGGCTGCTATCGCTTCATCCTTAGAATCTGGAATCTGGCGGAAGAAAATCTGGACCTCTTCCAGGAGAAAGAAGCGACTGTCGGCGGGCAATTTGACCCGGCCAGCTACCAACGGCTCAATAAGAAGCTGCACCAGACCATAAAAAAAGTCACTGATGATATAGAACAGCGTTTTCATTTGAATACAGCTATTTCTGCTCTGATGGAACTTACCAACAGCCTGAAAAAGGAAAAGGACGCTTTGAGAGCAAGCCAGAAAGGAAGGGAGCTTCTCAAGGAAGCTCTGAGTGATTTGATTCTTCTCCTGGGACCTTTTGCTCCTCATCTAGCAGAAGAACTGTGGCAGAAGACGGGCAGAACGACACTGGTGGCGGAGAGCAGCTGGCCTGCTTATGATCCAGAACTGGCCAGAGAGGAGCTGGTTACGATCGTCGTTCAGGTTAATGGCAAACTTCGCGATAAATTTGAAGCTGAAATTGATACAGACGAGGAGATCCTGAAAGAAAAGGCCCTGAGTCTGCCGCGAATTCAAGAACTGCTGGGAGGCCGGCCGCCCAGAAAAATCATCTGTGTTAAAAATAAGCTGGTCAGCCTGGTGGTCTGACCTCTGAAGTTAGATGCGGTTTTTCAAGAAATATATTGCCAGTTGCCTGTGCACAGTGCTGGCTATAATTTCTCTCGCCAGCTGTGGTTATCAGCTGCGTGGCCGGGGCAGTGTCTGGCCGCCTGACATGAAACGTGTCTGTGTCCCGGTCTTTAGAAACACTTCTGGCAGATTTGAGCTGGATGTCAAATTGACCAGAAGTGTCATCAATGAACTGATTACCAGGGCTCGGGTCAGCATTGAGCCGGATCAGGATAAAGCCCAGGGGCTGCTGGTCGGGGAGATTACCTCTTTTAAGGTTCAGCCCATTGCCTTTAGTTCGGAAGGGGCTGCCAGCCGATATAAAATAACAGTAGTGACCAGTGTCGTTTTTACCGATCTTTTGACTGATCAGATACTTTTTGCTGATGATAATTTTACCTATGTGGACGAATACGAGGTGCCGGCTGGCCTTGATTATGAAACGATGGAAAATCAGGCTCTTGACCGCCTGGTCGAGAAATATGCCAGACAGCTGGTGGTCAGCCTGCTCGAAGGGTTTTAAATGGCTTCAAAAGAGATCTTTTACCGGACACTGGAGAGAGTTTTCAGCCCTCAAAATTTGAAAGCAGGCACTTTTATTTATGGCGAACAGGCCCTGGCTACCAGGCTTTATCTTGACCGCTGGAAAAAAGCCAGTCAGGGGACAGGGAATGGGCCTGAGTTCCGGACTTATTTTCTCTTTGACACTGACTGGTCTGAGATCCTCGATGAGGCTTCGAGCCTTGATATTTTTTCTTCAGGACGTGACAGAATCTTTATAATTTATTTTCCGGAAGACGACCACGATGACTGGCAGGCTGGCGATAAAGCTTACCGGCAGCTTCTGGCCCCGGCCGAGGATCGGCTGATTCGTTATTTTCAGCAACCACCAGACCGGGTGTTCTTGATCATTATCTTTGATGGCAAACTTAAGCGCGGACAGAAGCTTCTGAATTTTTTCGAGCGGCTCGAAAACCAGCATAAGAATATATTTCAGACAATTGAGATCAAGACTCCCAGGGATAACGAACTTCTGGCCTGGATAAATGATGAAATGAAATCAAAGGGTAAAAAGATAGAGGTGGCTGCTGCCCGAAGATTGCTGGAGATCTGCGGTCCGGATCTTGTCCTTTTGAGTCAGGAGATGGAAAAGCTCAGCCTCTATCCTCAGGAGAAAGACGAAATAACTGAAGCCGATGTGCTGGAAACGGGAACAGTTCGCCAGGGCTATGACCGTTTTGCTCTGGAAGAGGCTCTGGAGTCGGGGAGCCTCCAGCAGGCCTTAATGATTAATCGTAGCTTTTTCGTCGGTGAGCCAGCTGTCATTGATATACTCAATTATTTTTCTGCTATCAGTCGGTACATAATTTCCTTAAATCAGGCTAAGGTTCAGGTAGGAAGGTGGAAAAAACCGATCAGGGAAATATTTAAAAAATCGCATCCGCAACTGGTCGAAGGCTGGAGTCTTTTTGACCGCAAGCTTCAGGCTTTTACCGCCTGCCTGGAGGCTTTTAGCCAGGAAGAGCTGGACAATTTAGTTCATGAACTGGCCCGGCTCGATTTAGACTTGAAAAGCAGCGACCTTAAACCCGAAATTCTGATAGAGACTTTCCTTATTAAATATTTTGCTTTAAGGGATAAAAAACTCGGTTAAGATCAGCTGGCTTTCGGTTTGAGAGCCAGAACCTGTTTTGAAAGGCGTGATTTATAGCGGGAACCGGTGTTCTGGTGAATAGCTCCCTTGGCCACTGTTTTATCGATGGCTTTGATAGCTTTTGGCAGGAGTTCCAGGGCTGCTTCCCGGTCGCCTCTGGCCACGGCTTCTCTTACTTTTTTGATGTGGGTTTTCATCATAGATTTATTTCTCTGGTTTGTTGCCCGTCGCTTGAGGCTTTGGCGATGCTGCTTAATAGCTGATTTGTGTCTCAGTGCCATCTGTATCTCCTTTGAAGGGCATTATGATAGAATATTCGAAGTTTAAAGTCAACTGGAGGCGGTTTGATTGGAAGGAGTCGGCGTGAAGATAGTTTTACAGAGAGTAAAAAAAGCTAAAGTCCTGGTCGAAGGGAAAACTGCAGGGGAAATCGGGACCGGGGTTTGTCTTCTGGTCGGGATAGAAAAAGGCGACCGGGAAGTTGAGGCCGACTACCTGGCCGACAAGGTTATCGGGCTGCGGATTTTCCCGGACGAACAGGGCAAGATGAATCTGTCTTTAATGGAAACAGGTGGGAGCATTCTGGCTGTATCCCAGTTTACATTAGCTGCTTCGATTAAGAAGGGTCGCCGACCGAGTTTTGACCAGGCTGAATCGCCAGAGCAGGCCGCCCGTCTTTTTAATTATTTTGTCGAGCGGCTGAAAACCAGTGGGCTCAAAGTGGAAACAGGTGTCTTTCAGGCTATGATGGATGTTTATCTCATTAATGACGGGCCGGTTACTTTTATTCTGGATTCAAAAATGAAACATCTTTGATCTGGATAGGCAGAAGAAGATTCTGTTTTAGCCCCTGGGCTCTCAGGTAATGTCCAGCAGATGGCCCATCTTTTCTTTTTTGGTTTTTAAGTAATCCATGTTTTCTTCATTGGGTGGGATCTGGATGGGTACTCGTTCGACAATCTCCAGCCCATAGCCGCTCAGGCCGCGAAACTTGCGGGGGTTATTGGTCAGCAACCTGATTTTCCTTATACCCAGGGCGGCCATAATCTGAGCGCCAATACCATAATCGCGCTGATCGGGTTTAAAACCAAGCCGGCAGTTGGCTTCAACTGTGTCCGCTCCTTCATCCTGAAGAGCATAGGCTTTGATTTTATTAGCCAGACCGATGCCCCGGCCTTCATGGTTGAGCATATAGAGAACCAGGCCCCGGCCTTCTTTCTCGATCATTTCCATCGACAGGTGAAGCTGATCACCGCAGTCGCAGCGCAAAGAGCCAAAGGCGTCGCCGGTCAGACATTGAGAGTGAGCCCTGACCAGCACCGGTTCGTCCCGGGCTATGTCACCCTTGATGAGAGCCACATGGTGATCGCCGTGAATAATGTCTTCAAAAACAGCCAGACGAAAATGGCCATAGCGAGTGGGGAGATCAGCCTCAGCAATTTTTTTGACCAGTGTTTCAGTGCGCATCCGATAGCGGATAAGATCAGCAATGGTCAAAATCGGCACAGCGTGTTCTTCGGCAAACTTTTCGAGGTCTGGCATTCTGGCCATGGTGCCGTCTTCCTTCATCACCTCGCAAATGACCCCGGCCGGATAAAGCCCGGCCATTCTGGTCAGATCAACTGCCGCCTCTGTCTGGCCAGCCCTGGCCAGGACTCCACCCTCTCGGGCGATGAGCGGAAAAACATGTCCAGGGCGAGCCAGATCTTCCGGTCTGGCAGCTGGGTTGATGGCGGTCAGGATGGTTTTAGCCCGATCATAGGCAGATATGCCAGTCGTGACACCTTCTCGGGCATCAATCGAAACAGTAAAAGCTGTGCCAAATCTGGCGGTATTTTCGCTCACCATCGGGGGTAACTTTAGCTCCTCCGCTCTTTCTTTCGTCAGAGAGAGACAGATGAGCCCTCGCCCGTATTTGGACATGAAGTTTATTATTTCCGGGGTGACCTTTTCGGCCGCCACCATCAGGTCCCCTTCATTCTCGCGATCTTCATCATCAACAATGATGATCATCCGGCCAGCTCGGATATAGTCCAGAGCCTGGTCAACGCTTATAACTTTTGATTGGTTTTCCATTGTTGTTTTAAAGATGCGGTTAAAATTTTTTTGATAAGAAATTATACACGTATTTGCCGATGATGTCACCTTCGAGGTTAACCCGGTCTCCCGGCCGCAGGTCATTTAGATTGGTGGCCTGAAGGGTGGCCGGTATCAACTCAACTTCCAGCCAGTCAGGCCCAAGGGCGGCGACGGTCAGACTGACTCCATTTACTGCCACTGATCCCTTGTCCACCAGATATTTTCTGCTCTCCGCCGGCACTTTTATTTTAAGTCTTTTTCCTGGTGGCCTGCTCTTAACCTCAATCACCTGACCGGTACTATCAACGTGGCCGGTGACCAGATGACCTCCTAAAAAATCAGCCAGCCGGAGTGGCAGCTCGAGATTGACAGTTTTCCCGGGCCGGTAGTCTTTCAGATTAGTTCGGTCGAGGGTTTCCCTGGATAGAGTAAAAAGCAATTGATTTTTTTCCTGGCGACTTAAGGTCAGGCAGACGCCATCGACAGCCAGGCTCTGACCTGGCTCCAGCTGGCCAGCCAGTTCCTCCGGCACTTCCAGCAGCAGTTCGGTTCGGTTTTTTCTCCAGCCCCCGAATTTTCCCTGATAACGCACAAGCCCGGTAAACACTTAAAAATATCCTTCCATGATAAGGTCATCATTTAGTCTGAAAGTTCTGATGTTCTTCAATCTCGCTGCTCTCGGCAGACGACTGACTCCCTGTCCCTCAAACACGGTCGGAGCCTTTTCTCCACCAATAAGCAAGGGCGAAATGAAAATGATGGCCTTGTCGGCCAGCTTTTCCTCCAGAAATGAGGTCAGCAGGCTGGCTCCGCCTTCTACCAGAACTGAGGTTATTTCTCTTTTACCAAGTTGTTTAAGGACAGCCGCCAGCGACAGGTAGCCTTTTCGGTCAGGAACGCGAATCACTTCGGCTCCTCTATCCTCCAGCCTTTTAGCTTTTTCATCAGAACTATTATAGCTGGTAAAAATCAGAACCTGTCCCTTGTCCGGGCTTTTTAGAAGGCGGGCGGTAAGAGGGAGACGGAGGCTTGAATCAAGTAGAATCCGAAACCATCTTTTCTTGACAAAGTTTTCTACCCTGACAGACAGTTCGGGATCATCAGCCAGAGCAGTCTTGATACCGACCATAATTCCATCCTGCTCGGCCCTCAGTCTCTGGGTGAACTGTCTGGATTCTTCTGAGGTTATCCAGTGGGACTGGCCGGTTGAGGTGGCCATTTTACCGTCAAGGCTGACGGCCGCTTTAAGGGTAATGTAAGGAATCCTGCTGACAATATATTTATGATAGGCTTCATTCAATCTGGTCTGTTTTTCAGCCAGTATCCCGGTTACCACTTCCACTCCGGCCGCTTTCAACCTGGCCACTCCCTGGCGGTAAACAATCGGATTCGGATCGTAAGTCGAAATAACTGCCCTCTTTAAGCCGGCCACAGCCAGCCGATCCACACAGGGAGGGGTTTTGCCCCAGTGCACACACGGCTCAAGTGTCAGATAAAGGGTTGAACCCTGAGCTTCTTTCCCGGCTCTCTCCAGAGCGATAATCTCGGCATGGGGTGACCCGGCCGCCTGATGATAGCCCCAGCCCACAATTTTTCCCTGTTTGACAATCAGTGCGCCGACACAGGGATTGGGACTCGTCTGGCCTCTGGCTTTTTCCGCTAAGGAATAAGCCATCTCCATGAGACTGATATCCAGGGCTGACTTCATCATGAAAGAAGAGCCTCAACAAAAGCTTCTGGCTCAAACTCCATTATATCTTTTTCTGTCTCGCCCAGGCCAACAAATTTTATGGGAAGCTGCAATTCCTCCACCACCGCCAGGACGCTTCCACCCCGGGCAGTTCCGTCCAGTTTGGTCAGGAAGACACCCGTCAGACCGGAAAAGCGGTTAAACTCTCTGGCCTGAACGATAGCGTTTTGTCCTATGGTCGAGTCCAGGACGAGAAGAATTTCCTGTGGAGCTCCAGGGATTTCGCGGCTGATTACCTTTTTTATTTTTTCCAGCTCGACCATCAGGTTAGCATAAGTGTGCAGGCGGCCAGCCGTATCAATAATTAACAGATCATAGTTTTTAGCCTTAAAAGACTGGAGAGCATCATAGACAACCGAAGCCGGGTCGGCGCCTGGCTGTCCCTGAACGACGGACAGATTAAGTTTCTTGCCCCACAGAGCTAATTGTTCCTGGGCAGCGGCCCGGAAAGTATCGGCTGCGGCCAGCATAACTTTTCGTCCCTGGCTTTGATATTTGTAAGCCAGCTTGGCTGCCGAGGTGGTCTTACCTCCGCCGTTTACCCCGACCAGCAGCCAGACTGCGGGGAAAGTTTCTTTGACGGCAGCTGGCCTGGCCGCTAGAATTTCAATTAGTTCCTGTTTTAGTAAAAGTTTAAGATCTGCCTGATTAGATTTTCTGGCCTTTTCTTTCAGATCGTTGATAATTTTCTGACTGGTAGCTACTCCGACATCAGCCAGAATGAGCAGCTCAAAAAGTTCATCCAGAATTTCTTCCTGTGACTGGCCACGGGAGAAGAGTTGTCCAATGGGTGTAAAGAGCTTTCTGGTCTTTGATAATGTTTCTTTAAGTTTTTCCAGCACAGCCTCAAAATTATATTTTTGCCTCTGCCTGATGTCAACCAGGCTAGCGGACTGGCCGGTTGTCGAAGGAAGCCAGTTGTGTTAAATTTAAAAAGATGAAAGCTAATTATCTCTGGCAGATCAGACCCGAAAATCCAGAGGCCTGGCTTCTGGCTCAGGAGCTTAATCTGCCTGATGAGATAGCGGCTATTCTGGTCAACCGGGGGATAAAAGGTAGTGAGGAAGCTTCTTTTTTTCTTTATGGCCAGCTAACTGATCTTCATAATCCATTTTTAATGCGGGGCATGAAAGAGGCTGTCAATCGCCTCGAGCAAGCCCTGGCCAGAAAAGAGAAGATTGTAGTCTTTGGCGACTATGATGTTGATGGCATACTGTCGGTGGTCATGCTGGTTAAGGCCCTGCGTTCACTGGGTGGTGATGTTGCTTATTTTATTCCAGATAGAATGAAAGATGGCTATGGTTTAAAGGTTCATCATCTGCCCCATATTCTGGAGATGAAAGCTAATCTCCTCATCAGTGTTGACTGCGGAATAAAAGCGGTTGATTTTGTGGAAGAAGCTAAGAGAAACGGACTGGAGGTCATCATTACTGATCACCATCATCCGGGAGAAGAATTGCCCCGAGCGGTGGCGGTCCTCAATCCAGTGATAGAATCATCTGGTTACCCTGATAAAAATCTGGCCGGGGTGGGGGTGGTTTTTAAACTCATTCAGGCCCTTTTCCTTGATCGTGGGGTCAATCAGGACATGACTCTTTTTCTGAAGCTGGCCAGTATTGGAACGGTAGCCGATGTGGCCAGTCTGCAGGGGGAAAACCGTATTCTGGTCAGGCAGGGTCTGGGCAGATTAAAAGAGGTTAAGACACCCGGACTGAAAAGTTTGCTGGAAATATCGGGCATTGGCAGTCGGGAGATTAATGAAGTTGATCTGGGCTTCAGGGTCGGGCCAAGAATCAATGCGGCTGGCCGGCTGGGTGAAACCGAACTGGCTCTGAAGCTTTTCTTTTCTGATTCTGAAGAGGAATGCGCCGAACTGGTTAAGAAGTTAAATGAATTAAACAATACCAGGCAGAGAATTGAAGAAAAAATTTTAAAAGAAGCAGTCCAGAAGATAAAAAATAGAAAGCTCGACGAGAGATATCGTCTGCTAGTTCTGGGCAGCGAAAACTGGCACCGGGGAGTGATCGGTATTGTGGCCTCTAAAATCAAAGAGTTGTTTTACCGGCCGGTAATTCTCTTTGCCTATGAAAATGGCCAGGCCTTTGGCTCTGGCCGCAGTCTGCCGGACCTGTCCCTTATTGATCTTATAGACCAGTGCAGCTCATTACTGATAAATTTTGGCGGACATGAACAGGCTATTGGTTGCACACTCAACCAATCAGAGCTTCAGGCTTTTAAAGAAAAAATAAACAGCCTGGCCGCTGAAAAAATAACCGACGACATTTTGCAGAAAAAACTGCTGATTGATAGCCGGCTTAGCTTCTCGGCGATTACCCCCTCCTTTCTGGAATTTTACACGCGTCTTTTACCTTTTGGAGTCGGCAATAAGCGCCCGGTTTTTGTGGCGGAAGAAGTAGACGTTCTGGGAGAGCCAGTTATTCTAAAAAACCGACACCTTAAGTTCTGGGCCAGGCAGGGTGGTCGGGTTTTTGAAGTCCTGGCCTGGGACAGGGCAGGAAGCCGAGCTGAATTAAAGCGAGGCGAAAAACTGGACCTGGCCTATTCGCTCCAGGTCTCAGACTACCGGGGGAAAAAGCAAGTTCATCTTAACCTGGAGGATGCCAGGACTCACCTGATGTGATGTCAAATAAATCAGAGTCATACACCTGGCCGCTTCTTCTGAGAAAAATCAGCCTGGTGGCCTTGATCATCTTTCTGCTCGTTCTGACTCTCGTTATTTTTTTTGCCGCTAAAGAAAAGAAGATTCCTCTGGCGGGAACCGAACCAGCGGCAGCCGACAATGTCCGCAGCCTCGAGGAAAACTTGACTGCGGTGGAGTTCAGAGCGGAGGGCGGGAAAATAAAAATCAGAGCAGATCTGGCCTCCATAGATCAGAAAGGCAATCAACTCCTTAGCGGGAATGTTGAGTTTGTCCAGGATAGGTCGGATTTCAATTTAAGGCTGAAAGCCAGGGAGGCAACCATCGGGTCGGATAAAGAAGAGTTATCGGCCAGGGGAACGGTTGAGGTGGAAAGCGGAGAGGTAAGGCTTTCCGCCACCAATCTGACATATCAAATGAAATCTGGTCTCCTTCAAGTAGAGAATTTAAAACTGACCATTGGTCCTCTGGAAATATCAGCTCCTCAAGCGGATTATTACTCTGTGGGCAGAAAAGGCAGCTGCCCGCAGGGAGCAGTTCTGACCCTGGTCGGATTGAAGCCTCCTCTTGTGGTGAAAGGTGAAAGGCTGAGGTTTGATCTCGACTCCGGGCAGGTTGAGGCTGACGGGTTTATGTTCGAAAATGGCTCGTGGTCAGGCCTGGCTTCAGTCGGAACCTTGCTTCTTGCTCAAGCCAATTTTGAGCCGATGAAAATTGAACTGGCGGGGAAAGCTTTCTTCAAGCTGAGACAGGAGGAGGATAGCTCGACTTTTAATCATCTTGACCTTAAGTCAGACCGGATAATTTTAACCCGGCAACAGGTTGACTGGACTCTCCTGGTGCCTGACGGCTGGGAAATGAGGGCTGAAGATAGTCAGCAGAAGGTCGAAGGCAACGGAGAAAAGATCGAGCTGACTTTCAAACCTGGAGGACAGGCTACTTACTTTCTAGCTCAAGCAGCTACCCTGATTGTCTTTAAAGATGGGAAAAAGGAAGTAGAACTTCAGGCTGACCGCTTAAAGGAAGACCTGTTAAGCGGGCTGATCAGTCTTGACGCTTCAGCCCGATTAATCTCTAACGAGTTCAGGCTTGAGGCCAGCTGGCTGCAATTTGACCTGGCCAGCTCTGGCTTCAGGGCCGAGCAGGCCCAACTTGAAATAAGTCCAATATTTTTTAAATCAGCCGGGCCTTTTTTTAAAACAGACCGACCGCTCCTGGCCTACGGACAGGAAGCCAGGAGCAGCAGCCAGAGAATTGAGCTCAGCGGCCAGGTAACTATCTGGCAGGAAGAGAATGTTTTTGGCTGCGACCAGGCTTTTTTTGATAAAGAAACGGGGGAAATAAATCTGGCGGGTGGGATTAAAGCCAATCTGGCTTATGGTAGCCCGGCGGGTTCGAGGGTAAAAGGAGCTGAAATAAGAGCTGGCCAGTTAAGCCTTCAACCGGTTGACCGGACCATTCGGGCCTGGGAGAAAGCTGCTTTTTCCGGAGGTGGGGTTAAAATTCAGGCCCAACAGTTGACATTCTATTTTGAAGGAGAAAAGTCGGATGAACTAACCAGCCTGAAAATGAGCGGTGTGGTAAGACTGGTCTGGAAGGATTATGAATTTCAAGCAACAGAGGGTCTTTATTTTCCGGCCGAAGAAATTTTTGTTTTTAGCGGTCAGGCTACTTTTAAAGATACAGAAGGGAACCTGGTCGAGGCTGATAAATTGACTTTGTTTACCCTCGATGATAGAATCACGGTAGAAAATAAGGGAAAAAAGAGAGCAATGACCGTCCTTCGCAGGGCAAAATGAACCTGTTAGAGGTCAAAAACCTGGTCAAAAGGTATGGTCAGCGAGTCATTCTAGACGACGTTTCTTTTCGTGTCACCCCAGCTGAAATTGTCGGGCTGCTTGGTCCAAATGGGGCTGGTAAGACGACAGCCTTTTCGACCATTATCGGGCTCGTCCGCCAGGATAGCGGTGAGATCTGGCTGGACGGCGAAGAATTGACACCTTATCCGGTTTATATGAGAGCCAGGAAAGGGCTTGGCTTTCTGCCTCAGGAAAATTCAATCTTCCGTCGTCTGACAGTGGAAGAAAATCTCTGGCTGGCGGCGGAAGCCAGAAATGGAAGGGAAAAAACCAGAGACAGTTGCGAAATGATCCACCAGCAGCTCCAGGAATTCGGACTGCTGCCGCTAGCCGGCCAGCCAGCCGGACAGCTGTCGGGAGGTGAGCGTCGTAAGCTGGAAATAGTCAGGGCGATGATTCTCGGACCTGAGTTTCTCCTGCTGGATGAACCGTTTTCCGAGCTGGATCCCAGATCAGTAGCTGAACTGCAACAGGTTATTCTCAGGTTAAAAGAAAAAGGAGTCGGGCTGCTTCTCACCGATCACCGGGCCAGAGAAGCGCTGAAAATTTTGGATAAAACCTATATAATAAATGAAGGGAAGATTTTGTTTGAAGGAAGTCCGGAGGAAGTTTTAAAAGAAAGTGAGATTAAAAAGATATATTTTGGTCTTGACTTCCGTCTTTAATATAAAGTCATGAATTCAGGCTCATGTTAAAGCAAAAGTTAAACCAGAAACAAACCCAGAAATTGATTCTGGCCCCGGCCCTCCAGCAGGCGATTAAACTTCTCCAGTTGACCAATCTGGAATTGCAACAGGTGGTTTACGATGAGCTGGCTGAAAATCCGCTGCTGGAAATAGAGGGTGAATCGGGACAAGCTCTGGCCGGAGAATCTGCTGCTGCGGAGGGCGGGACAGAGCCAGAAAATGCTCAGCCAGATAGCAGCGGGCAGGATTACGACGAGGTCATCTTTTCCAGCGGGTTTGAGGACTATCTGGATGAATCTATTCCGACTCTGGCCGAGCCCGATCAGGATGAGACCGGCTTCGAAAATCAGGTTTCAGAAAGCCCTTCTCTGTGGGATCATCTGAACTGGCAGGCCGGTCTGGCTTTTTCTGAGCCCCGAGAATTAGAAATAGCAGAATATATTATCGGCAACATTAACGAAGATGGCTATTTAACGGTCAGTCCAGAAGAAATAGCCGCCAGATTAGAAGAAGACCTGCCGAAGGTAGAAGAAGTTCGGTCGAAGATTAAAATGTTTGATCCGCCTGGCTGTGGGAGCCTGACTTTAAAGGAATCATTGCTGGCCCAGATGGATTCGCTTAATCTGCAGGATGAAGTGGCCAGGAAGATAATCAATGACTACCTGCCCTGGCTGGAAAAGGCAGCCCATCAAGAGCTGGCCAGCGTGCTGAACATCTCGCTCTCTGAATTGCGCCTTCATCTTGATGTAATTAAGAATCTAGATCCAGCTCCTGGACGGAAATACAGTGGAGATAAAACGATTTATGTAGTTCCCGACATTTATGTGGTGAAGGAACATGGCCAGTGGAAGGTTTATCTTAATGAAGAAGAGCTGCCCAGGTTAAGGCTGAATCGTTATTACCGCCAGCTGGCTCAGGCCGGGATGGCAACCGATGAGGCAACAGCCAGGTTTATAAAGGACAGAATGAAAAGAGCTCTGTGGTTTATTAAAAGTATCAATCAGAGGAACAGAACAATTTACAGGGTAGCAGAATATATCGTCAAAAAACAGAAAGATTTTCTGGAGAGTGGACTGGAGGCTTTAAAGCCAATGACTTTGATGGAGATCGGGCAGGAACTGGGGCTGCACGAATCAACCGTTGGTCGGGTAGTCGCCAATAAATATATGATGACTCCGCTAGGCCTATTTCCTTTAAAATTTTTCTTTCATAAGTCCCTCAATGGGGTTTATGGAGAAGAAGTTTCATCCTTGAAAATAAAAGACAGAATAAGGAAGCTCGTCCAGAACGAGGACAAAGCCAATCCCTTGAGTGATGAAGAAATAGTTGATATATTAAGGCGGGAAAATGTTCAGATTGCTCGCCGGACGGTGGCTAAATACCGTGGCCAGCTGGGCATTCCCCCAGCTAACATTAGAAAAAAGAAATTTTTACTGGAGGAGGTCGAATGATCGTTAATTTTACGGCCAGACGTACGGAGTTGACTGAGGATATCAGAGATTATTGCGAAAAAAGACTCAAAAGAATGGGTAAAATTCTCGACGAAGTACAGCAAATTGAAGTCATCCTGACCGAAGAGAAGAGCCGGAAGAGAGCAGATCTGCTGGTTAAAAGGCGGGGAGAAGATTTTGCTCTGTCAGAAGAAACGACAGATATGTTCAATTCGCTGAACAAGGTTTTTGACAGTCTCGAAAGAAAGATAGTTAAAGAAAGAAGAAAGCTGATTCAGAAACGTCGACGGGCAGCTGCTCGGCAGCCTGCCGTTGTTTCCATAGCTGGAGCAGAAGTTGAGCCCGGTTTAGCCAGGTTTCCCTATTATTCTGATCAGCCCCTTACTCTGGAGGAGGCTATCATCCGGTTAGAAGATGGCCAGAAAGAGGCTTTTATGTTTAGAAAAAAAGGCAGCGACGGCTGGGCTGTAGTTTTTCGCCGCCAGAATGGTAGCATCGGGCTGGTTGACCCGGAAGGCTGAAAAGGGTAACCTAGCTGGAGATTGGCTGGAAGTCGGTGTTACCGGTAAGGAGCAGTTAAACTTGAGGTTATCCAATATTATTAGCGATAAAACTATTCTTCTCGGTATTAAGGCTCAGAGCAAGTCAGAGGCTTTGCAGGAGATGGTTAGTTTTCTGGAAAAAAACAAACTGATCAATCGAGCTGATGAGGTAATAGAAAAGCTGGAACAACGTGAATCACTGGGGACAACTGCTCTGGGTGAAGGTGTGGCTATCCCTCACTGCAAAGTCAAATGGGTGACAAATCCTATTGTTTTAGTAGGAATTGCCAGGCAGGGCGTCCCTTTTGGGGCTCCTGATGGGCACCTGGTTAATATCTTTTTCCTGCTTATCACCTCGCTGGAGGATCCGACTCTAAATCTTCAGATTCTGGCTATGATTGCCCAGTTGATTAAGAAGTCACCCGAGTTAAAAGAAAAGCTGCTGCAGGCCAAAAGCCCGGCCGAAGTCAGAGAAATTATAAAAAGGCAGGAAGAGAAACAAAGTGAATAAAACTAAAAAGAGGCAGGCTGTCCGGCGGGCCAGCAGTCAGAAAAAGTTGGTATCTTCTTCTGAGCCATCCTGTCAGATTGTCATCTCAGCCGGACTGCTGAAAATATTTGGAGTGGGAACGCTGATCATTGGTGACAGCGGTATCGGGAAAAGCGAGAGTTCTCTGGAATTAATTGCTCGCGGGCATAAATTTGTTTCGGATGATGTGGTTGAGATTTTTGAAGACAAGCATGGTCAGCTTCAGGGTCGCTCGCCTCAGCTGACCAGGAATTTTATGGAGATCAGAGGACTGGGGATTATCAATATTAAAGAAATTTTCGGGCCGCGGTCCCTGCAGGAAAAAGCGCCGATCAATCTGGTCATCAGGCTGAAAAAATGGAGCAAAAAAATGGAAGTGGATCGCCTGGGCCTTAAATTTCCGGAAGATTACCTGCTGGCCGGGAGAAGGGTTCCGCAGCTACATATTCCGGTGGCTCCCGGTCGCAATATTGCCACTTTGATTGAAGTTGCCTGTCGCGTTTTTCTGCTGAGGCAAAGAGGCTATGAGGCTGCTCAGGATGTTATCCGGCAGCTGGAAAAGAGGCTTTCTGCCAAGAGGGATTAATGGCCAGAGACAGAGGAAACGGTGATTTCGTTATCATCACCGGTTTATCTGGCTCCGGCAAGACGGTGGTCAGCCATTTCCTGGAGGACCTGGGCTATTATTGCGTTGATAACCTCCCGGCCAAACTGATTCCAGGGCTGGTTGATCTCTGGCAGAAAGGCAAAGTTGAAATTGACCGCATGGCACTGGTCATAGATATTCGCGAGCCCAATTTTTTAAGTGATTTTCCTGAGATTCTCAAACAGCTCAAGGCTAAACCCAGGCTGATCTTTCTGGAAGCTTCGGATGAAGCTCTGGTTAAAAGGTTTAGTGAAAGCCGACGACCTCATCCCTTAATGAAGAAGGGTTCCATACTGGACGGAGTCAGGCTGGAAAGAAAAAAACTGGCGCCAATTAAAGCTATGGCTGACGAAGTCATAGATACTACCGGACTCAGCATTTCCCAGCTGAAGGACCTGGTCGCTGGACGGGTCCTGAAAGAAAAGAAGAAGCATCTACTGATAAACATAATTAGCTTCGGCTATAAATATGGTCTGCCTCTTGACTCTGATCTGGTTTTTGATACCAGATTTTTGCCCAACCCTTTTTATGTTGATAAGCTGAGAAATCTCAATGGCAAATCAAAAAAAGTTCGCGAGTTTGTGCTGAAATCGGCGGAGACGATTGAATATCTTCGCCATCTCGAGGATTTTATCGACAGCCAGCTGCCCGGCTTCTTAAAAGAGGGGAAGAGTACTCTAACCATTTCGATTGGCTGTACCGGCGGCAAACATCGGTCAGTGGTTATCGCTGACGCTTTGAGGAATCATCTTCGACAGAAGAAGCAGGAAGTAAAAATTATTCATCGTGATATTTATAAATAGGAAAAAATTGGTTACAATATCAGCGATTTAGCTACTGGCGGTTTTTTCATGATAGGTGGAGTGATAGTTTCACACGGCAAGCTGGCTGAAGAACTGCTTAATGCCGTCATGATTATCCTGGGTGAAGCTCCAAATATTGAGGCTATTTCCATTGGCTGGTACGATGATGTGGAGGAGTCAAAGAAAAAAATCAGCCAGAGTATAAAAAAAGTTGACCAGAAAAACGGTGTGATCATTTTTACTGATATGTTTGGCGGTACCCCTTCTAATCTAAGCTTCAGTTTTCTGGCTGAGAATAAGGTGGAAATTATTACCGGAGTCAATATGCCGATGCTGATCAAGTTTGTCTCTTTACAGAGGAATAACAACCTGAAAGAGGTGGCCAAAAAGGTAGTTGATCAGGGGAAAAAGAACATTCATCTGGTCAGCAGCCTCCTTAATACCAGGTCGAAATAATATAATCTTATGCTCGAAAAAAAAGTAATCATCAAAAACAAACTCGGTTTACACGCCAGAGCGGCGGTTAAATTTGTTAACCTGGCCAATCGTTTCGCTTCTTCCGTGCGTCTGGTCAAAGACAGCAGTGAAGTTGATGGCAAAAGCATTCTTGGTATTTTAACCCTGGCTGCCGGCCAGGGCACTCAGCTCAAACTGGTTGTCTCTGGCCGTGACGAGGAGCAGGCGATGAGGGCCTTGACGGAATTAATCAACAACCGCTTTGGCGAGGACGAGTAAGCATGGAAGTTGTCCGATTACGCGGTCTGGCCGTCTCTCCCGGCATAGGTCTGGGAGAAGCTCGGCTATCGGAAAGTGTCGTTTTTACTTCCCGGCGGGAAACTATTTCTGATAACCAGGTGCCAGATGAGTTAAAACGATTACATCGGGCTTTTGAGCGAACCAAAGAAGAACTGCAGAAGCTTAAGGCCTATATAGAAAAGCAGATGGGGAAAGATCAGGCTTTTATCTTTGATGCTCATCTGATGATTCTTGATGACCCGATGCTCATATCGAATCTGGAAAAGGTTATAACTGATGAAAAGGTCAAAGCTGAATGGGCCATTACCACGGTTAACAACCAGTTTGTCAGTCTGTTTGAATCACTTTCTGATGAATATTTCCAGGAGAGAAAAACTGACATTTCTGACGTTCTGGCCAGGGTTTATCGCCATTTAGAAAGAAAAAGGGAAAAAAAGGAAGACCTGGACAAGCCGGTTATTCTCGTTGCCCGCGAGCTTCTTCCTTCAGAAGCAGCTGTCTATCTCAGCCAGAAAAATGTCATGGGTGTAGTTCTTGATATGGGAGGGATGACCTCGCACACGGCTATTCTGGCCAGATCTCTGGGGATTCCGGCCGTGGTCGGCCTGCATGATGCCAGTCTCAAGGTCAAGACAGGTGATTTCATTATTGTTGATGGCACCGACGGAGAAGTAATTATTAATCCTTCTCGAGCAATTAAAAGAGAGTTCAACAGCAAAAAAGAGAGATATCAGAATTACAAGAAAGAGCTGAAAAAAATTGCCAGGTTGAAGTCTCTAACTATGGATGGAGTCGATTTTGTTCCGCTGGCCAATATTGAACTGCCGGAAGAACTGGAGACAGCTTTTTCTTTTGGAGCCGAAGGAGTGGGACTGTTTCGTTCAGAATTTATTTATCTCCGACGGCCGACTCTGCCTTCTGAAGAAGATCATCTGTCAATTTACCGTCAGATGGCCAGAAAGACCTATCCCCGGCCAGTTTATATCAGAACAATTGATATAGGCGGGGAAAAAAGTTTGCCCTGGCTCAATATCGAAAAGGAACCAAATCCCGCTCTGGGCTTAAGAGCTATCCGCTTTTCTTTGAGAAACCGAGAGCTTTTCCGGACACAAATCAGGGCCATACTCAAAGCCAGTGATCACCACAACGTTCGACTGATGGTACCAATGATTACTGAATTAGAAGAAGTGGTTGAACTGAAGACGATCGTGGAAGAGGTTAAGGATGAGCTGAGGCAGAACAAGATTCCTTTTGATGAAGAAATTCCAATTGGAGTGATGATTGAGGTGCCAGGAGCAGCTGTGTTGATCGATAGTATCATCCAGGAAGTTGATTATGTCAGCATTGGCACCAATGATTTGATTCAATATTATCTGGCAGTTGATCGGGGCAATGAGGCTGTCTCCTACCTTTTCAAGCCTCACCATCCGGCTGTTCTCCAGCTGCTGGCTCATGTAATCAAAACAGTCAATAAAGCCGGGAAGGAGGTTACGGTCTGCGGCGAAATGGCTGCAGACCCGCTCTCGGCCATTATCCTGCTGGGAATGGGCTTAAGGCATTTCAGCATGAACCCGATTTTTATTCCCCGGGTTAAAAAGGCCTTGCAAGAGGTGGAAACCAGGACAGTTCAGGAAGCGGTCAAACAGGCCCTCAAATTAAAAACAGCCACTGCGGTTGAAGAATTTATGATAGAGGCCATTATCAGAAAATATCCACAGGCCTTTTTCTTGAGTCGTTTTGGCTCCTGATAACCAGATAACCAGCGCAGGTCGGAAAATCAATCCCGGCCGTAAATATCCTCGAGTCGGACGATATCATTTTCATCAGAGGAACCGAGCCAGAGTTCCAGGACGCGGGCAGGCTGTAAGCCAGTGCCTTTCAGGCGATGAGGTGTTTCGGCCGGAATGAAAATTTCTTCACCCGGCTGCGGTTGCCAGCACTGAGTGCCCAGGGTAACCTCCAGACCCTCATCCAGCACCACCCAGTATTCGCTCCGGTGGCGATGATACTGGAGAGAGAGTAAACCTCCTGGATTAACCGTGATAATTTTAAGGCTGGAAGCCAGCTGATGGGGATAACTGCGAAATTTACCCCAGGGCCTGACTTCTTCGTAAATCAGTTTTTTGATAGTTTCCAGGGTAACAGGCTCACTCATTGACCTTGCCTTCTTGCCTCATAAATTTCGGTTGTCGGGTGCGTTTTACCCGGAGGTTCATTAGAAAGGAATATCGTCTTCCCCCCCGCCTTCAGGCCCACCTTCCCCCGGGAATTCATCACCTGCTGGTTCTGAAATATCCGGGAAATCAGTCGGTGAATAATCGGCGGCTTCCACACCAGCCGGCATTTCTTCAGCAGCTGCTGGCCGGCGGCCAAGAAGAACAACATTTTGAGCTTCAACCTCAGTCGTATATCTTTTGTTACCATCCCGACCTGCCCAGCTCCGGTTGCGCAGCTTGCCCTCGATGAGCACCTGACGACCCTGCTCCAGATATCTCTCGCAGAATTCAGCCAGTTTACCCCAGGCCACCACGCGGTGAAACTCTGTTTTCTGGGAAGTTTGTTTGGTATCTGGATAATAGACACTTTCGTTGGTCGCTACCTGAAAAGAGGCCACTGCCCGGTTGTTTTTAGGTAGATATCTCAGCTCTGGCTTTTTTACCAGATTGCCGACCAGAATCACCCGATTTAAACTGTTTAAATCTCTCATTTTCCCACCAGTTCGTTAATTTTTTGCTGGGCCAGTCTGGCTTCTTCCTGCTGTGGATATTTGCTGACCAGAAGCTTGAAGGTGGCCAGGGCTTCATCTTTCTTTCCCTGCTGGATAAAGCTCATACCTTTCTTTAGATAGGCAGCCGGGACCTTATCGCCGTTGGGGTAATTGAGCAGCAGGTCATTAAAGCTTTCGATAGCTTCTGTATATTTTCCCTGACTGTAATAGCATTCTCCTATCCAGTAAAGAGCATTATCGGCCAGTGGAGTGGCCGGGTACTGCTGGAGGAAAAGCTTGAAGCTCTCTATAGCCAGATCATAATTTCCCTTGAGATAATCACTGTAAGCATTGTTATACATTTCCTGGGCCGGAATAGTCACTACCGCTGTCTGGGGAGGCTGGCTGGCCGCTGGCTCTGGCTTTTTCGTCGCCGGCTGCTTGCTGCTTTTTTGCCCTGCTTTAAGTTCTTCACTTAGAGACTGTACAGCCTGGAGGATGTCCTGCAGGGTGGAGAGCTGAAACTGCAGCTCTTCCAGACTGGAGTTAACTTTCTGATATTGAAGGGGCAGATTATTTATTTCAGTGCGAAGAGATTCATCCGCGGCCTGACTTTTCCGCAACAGGTCATTGAGAATCTTGACCTGATCCTTGACTTCTTTGAGTTCAGCCGTATTCTGCTTGACCATTGAGGCCAGCTCAGCGACCTGCAGTTTTAAGGCCTGAATGTCCTGGTACATCAGTTCATAGGTCTTCTTGCTCTGATCGTCAGATCCTGTTCCAGCTGATAAAAAAGCCAGGCTGAACAATAATAAAGAAAAAAAAGCAATGACTGGATGACGGTTTTTCACCTGCTTATTTCTCAATTATCAAGAATTGAGCCCTCCTGTTTTTGGCCCAGGCAGTTTCATCATGACCTGGATCAAGCGGCTGGCTTTTACCATAAGAAATAATCTTTATTCTGTCAGGCGAAATGCCCAGGCTGATCAGATAATCCATGGTGCTTTTGGCTCTCTTTTCTCCCAGAGCCAGGTTATATTCCTCGGTACCACGCTCATCGCAATGGCCCTCAATGAGGATTTTTACAGTCGGATGGTTTTTAAGCCATTGGGCATTGGCTTCCAGCACTGGCACCGCATCACTTCTTATTTCATAGCGGTCATAATCAAAGAAAATCATACCCAGAGGCTTTTCCTGATTAATTTCTTCCAGTGTTTTTTTCTGGAATATTTCTTCTTCAGAAAGGACTGGCTCTTTGAGCACTGGCTCCTCAACTTTCTCGACTCTGGGTTGTTCCTGGGCCTGAGGTGCGGGCGGTGGGGGCGGGACTTCCTTGACTTTTTTCTTGCAGGAGGTAGATACGGATAAGATCAGGACGAGAGACAATGAAATGACTAACAGCTTTTTCATTACTCCTCCTAAAACATTTTAATCTTTATTCACTTTATACAATGAAGGTTTAAAACTGTCAACCTAAATAGCTGAGAGCTAACTTAGTTAATCCAGTTTGGCAACTTGTTTTCTCCCTGAGAGGTCAGGACCCGCAAGTTAGAACCATCGTAGTCAATCGAGTAAAGTTGAATTGAGCCGGACAGATTGGAAGAAAACACCAGATGCCGTCCATCAGGTGACCAGGAGGGGGATTCATTTCTGGACTTTGTTTCAGTCAGCTTGGTGATCTGATTGGTTTTCAGGTTTAACAGATAGAGGTCGAAAAAGTTATTAACTCTGGAAACAAAGACGATCCGCTCTCCATCTGGCGACCAGGCCGGGGAGTCAAGATAATCACCACCGAAGCTGACCTTGCGCACATTTCCCCCTTCGGCGTCCATGAGATAAATTTGCGGAAATCCAGTCCGGTCAGAAGTAAAAGCAATCTCCCGGCTGGTTGGTGACCAGGAGGGAGCGGTGTCAATAGCTGAATTATAGGTGATGCGCTGAATATTTGATCCGTCTGCCCGGCTAACATAAATTTCAGCATTGCCATCGCGGGTAGAGCAAAAAGCTAATTTTTTTCCGTCCGGAGAAAAGGCTCCTGAGAAGTTAGTCCCTTTGGTGGAAACCGGAACCATTTTGCCCTCATATGGATATAGAATGACGAGATCTGGATTTCCTGCCCGGTAGGAGGTATAAACAATGGCCCGCTGGTCGGGTGACCAGGCCGGCATGTAATCTCTCCATTTGTTAAAGGTCAGTCTGGTCTGATTAGCCCCATCGTAGTCCATCATATAAAGCTCATCATTTCCATCGCGGTTGGAAACAAAAACGATTTTAGTTGTGAAATAGGGTTTTTCCCCATAAATTTTCATCAACTCATCAGCCAGACGGTGGGCGACCAGCCTGAAAGCTTCCGGCTCGGCCTGGTATCTTTTGCCGAGGATCATTCGTTCGCTTTTAACATCATAAATTTTGGCTTCAAAAACGATTTTCTCCTGAGCCTGAGTTATTTCGCCCACCACCAGTATCCTGGTTTGAATGGATTCCCAGTCCTTAAAAAATATTTCTTTTGGATTGAGGGGGCGGATGTAGCTTAGATGCTCTCTGGGCACAAGTGAAAAAACCCGGCTGTAATTGAGGTCAGCCTGCAACACTTGATGTATAGTTTCAGCTGCTTCTTTTGCCCGGGGAATAGAACCGTCATAAATAAAAGGAGGAACAGCTAGCGATATGGCCGGAACTCCTTCTCTGATGGTCAGCACCACTTCTTGCTGACTGCCAGCCGGGATTAACAGGGCTATAACCAGCAATAAAGCCAGAAATAAGCCGGAAAGGATGTGTTTTTTTCTCATTGGCTTCGCTCAAAAATAAGATGTATGACCAGATAGTCATGTTCAAAATCACGGGGCAAAGGAGGAAAAGGTGAGGCCAGCTCAACTGCCCGCCTGGCGGCTAAATCAAGGGCGGGCACATTAGAAGGCTGTTCAATCCTGAGATCAGCTATTTGCCCATTTCTTAAGATTTTAAAATAGATGACTGATTGATATTCTCCACTGAAATTAAGATTGTTGGTGGCAGTAAACCAGTTGCTGGAAACTCGATCGATAATTATTTGAAGATAATAGGTATAAGGAAAAGAGCTGGTAGCCAGGGGATCTCCATAGCCGAAACCGAAGCCACCCCCGGATCCCTCTCCAACTCCAATTCTCAGCCCGGAACCGCCCCCACCACCGCTACTGCCACTACCTGTGCCGCCAACCTGGCCTTCGGTCCCTGCCCCGGTTTCTACCCCAGGCTGGGGAGCGTGAATAGCTGTTTTTTTGGGTGGGGTTTTTTCTCTGGCTTTGGTTTTATCTGTCTTTTCCTCAGGATAACGAAGCGAGCTCTGGCTGCTGGCTTGAGCTTTCTCCGGGACAGTTAACTCCTTCATCGTTTCTTTCCTGGCAGCCGGCTTAACACCAGAACCAGGCTGGTCACCGGAGCCAGAGCCAGCCGACCCCAGGCCACTGCCGCTGCCCCCACCTGCACCACCAGGTCCACCCGGTACACCGACAAAATTCAGATTGACGTAGTGTATCAGGCCTTTGTTTTTCGACCCGTTCAGATAACCGGAAAAGCCCACCAGAGAAAATATAATTAAATGTAAAAAAATTGATATGATCAGGGCTCTTTTGAACTGATTGCTGGCGAGTGGAGAAGATTTCATCATTCTGTCCGCTTCTTAGTCGTCGTCTTTTCCAGCGGTTCAGTGACCAGACCGACGACCTCGATGCCGGCTTTTTTGATTATATCCAGGACCTGAATCAACTGACCATAACTGAGATTCCGGTCTGCTCTTAGATAGACGATTATTTTGGTTTTATTGAAAAAATATTCTTGAAGTCTTCTTTCCAGGAGATTAACATTGATGACCGATTCACCCAGATGGATGTAGCCATCAGCTGTAATGGTTAAGGTCAGACCCTCTTCGGCTGGGGCCGATTCGGTTTCGGCCTGGGGCAGGTTGAGACCGATGCCTGATTGCATCATAGGGGCGGTCACCATAAAAATAATCAGCAGGACCAGCATGACGTCAACCAGGGGGGTGACGTTGATTTCGGACATAGAAGTCCCGATTCTTCTCCGGCCGTTGATGGTCGAACCTGAGTTAAGATTAAGAGCCATAAGCTTTTTCTATTATATTTAAAAATTCAAGATTAAAATCATCCATGGTGGTTATAATTTCTTTGATCCGGCCCAGAAAATGATTGTAGGCAATAACCGCCGGTATAGCTGCAAACAGACCAATAGCGGTGGCGATCAAAGCTTCGGCTATTCCGGGGGCAACTGTCACCAGGCTGGCCGATCTGACCACCCCGATTTTGTGAAAAGCATCCATAATTCCCCAGACTGTGCCGAACAAGCCAATAAAGGGAGTAACACTCCCGCAGGTGGCCAGAAAACTCATCATCTTCTCCAGCCGGTTGATCTCTTCATTGGCTGCCCGGAGAAGGGAGCGGTTGATCAGTTCCAGTTTTTCGCCATTAATTGGATTCTGAGGCTGAGGATTGGATCTGGTCAGGTGAACCAGTTCCTTGAAGCCGGCTTGAAAGATAGTCGACAATGGACTATTCTTATATCTCCTGGCAGCTTCGTTTACCTCATTGAGGGATTTGCTGCGTCGGAAGGTCTCCAGGAACTGACGGGAAGTAACTTCCGCCCGTTTCAGGCTGCGAGCTTTGTAGATGATGATCGCCCAGGAAAAAACGGAAAAAAGAATTAAAACCAGAAGGATGAACTTAACGACTATTGTAGCCTGTGATATTAAACTGAAAATATTCATAACTTTTTCAACTTAACATAGCCTTCTGCTGGTGTCAATTAATCAGCCCAAAGCCGGGGTGGACCTGGCTTGACCGGCAAGCCAATTAGAGTTTAAATAATGAGACATTGTTAACTGGAAATTAGAGGCAACGTGAACACCCTGAAAAAAACCATCATCCATCCCCCCCGACTGCTGGCCATCAGTTTCCTTCTGGCCATTTTGATTGGAGCAGGGCTGCTTTGTCTGCCTGCGGCCAGTCGTTCCGGCCATATTTCTTTCATCAATGCCCTGTTTACCTCTACTTCAGCTATTTGTGTTACCGGCCTGACCGTGGTTGATATAGCCACTTATTTCAGCCTGTTCGGTCAGGTTGTTATTATGTGCCTGATTCAACTTGGTGGTCTGGGTATCATGACTTTTTCCAGTTTTATTCTTCTGACCGCGGGCCGATCGGTAACGCTTACCGGAAAAATGGTGGTAGAAGGCTCTTTCCGGCCTGCGGTGATTTCAGACTTCCGTTCATTGCTCAGAGATGTCTTTGCCTTTACCTTTGGTCTGGAGGCGCTGGGGGCCATTCTCCTGCTGGTCAGGTTCAAAGGCGATTTAGCCCCCGGTCAGGCCATCTTTTCATCTGTTTTCCATGCGATTTCGGCTTTCTGTAATGCCGGTTTCTCGCTCTTTTCTGATAACCTGATGTCATATCGCTCTGACCTGGCCATCAATCTGATCATCATGATTCTGATCATTGCCGGTGGTCTTGGTTTTTTTGTTTTGCAGGAACTGAAGATGGCTGTTAAAAATCTCATAAAAAAGGACAGAACCAAATTTTCTCTTCATACGAAACTGGTTGGCTTGATCACCGCCTCGATTATCATTTTTGGAGCAGTTCTGGTATTTTTAATAGAAAACGGCCAGGGATTTTCCAGTCTACCCCTTAAGGATCGCTGGCTGGCCTCATTTTTCCAGGTAGTTTCGGCCAGGACGGCTGGCTTTAATACTATTGATTTAAATATCTTATCTGTGGCCTCGATTCTGCTGTTGATGCTGATCATGTTTATCGGCGCCTCTCCAGGTTCGACCGGTGGTGGTGTCAAAACGACCACTTTTGGCTTGATATTTGCCTTTTTAAAATCAAAGATTCAAGGCTATGAAATTCCTAGAATCTTCTCCAGAGGCATTAAGGATGAAGATCTGATCAAAGCCTTTACCCTGGTTCTTCTGGCTATGGCCTTGATTTTCACCGCCACTTTTATGGTTTTGCTGCTCGAACCGGAATTGAGCCTGAAAGCCGTGCTATTTGAGGTGATCTCGGCTTTTGGGACGGTCGGCCTGTCTCTGGGAATTACTCCTTCTCTCCTGCCATGGAGCAAATTGATTCTAATCGTTGTTATGTACATTGGCCGGATTGGGCCACTGGTTATTCTGGCTGCTTTCAGCCGGGTCAAGCCAGCCGGTCACTTTCAGTTTGTTGAAGAAAATATCATGGTGGGCTAAAATATAGTAAGCTTTTGACCAATCATTTATGGAGAACAAAATGAAGTTTGCTATCATCGGACTGGGCAGTTTTGGTAGCTATCTGGCCCGGACCCTTTATGACAAGGGCCATGAGGTCATGGTCATAGATAAGGATAAAGATAAAATTGAAGAGGCCAAGGATTTTTCTACTCAGGCTGTCTGGATGGATTCGGCTGATAAGGAAAGCCTGAAGGCCCTCGGTGTTCAGGATATGGACGTGGTAGTGGTCAGCCTTGGCCCGGAAATGGAGCCTTCCATTCTAACTGTCCTTTACCTTCATGAACTCGGTGTTAGCCGCATTATGGCCAAGGCCCTAAGCGGTGACCATGGGAAGATTCTGGAAGCGATCGGAGCCACCGATGTCATCTACCCTGAGAGGGACATGGCCATCAGACTGGCTCAGAAGCTCAGTTCCAGAAATGTCCTCGAGTATTTGCCTCTGGCTGAAAATATCAGTATCCAGGAAATTGTACCACCGGAGAGCTTCATCGGGAAGAAACTGAAAGACCTGAATCTTACCAACAGGTATCATGTGCAGGTCATTGCCATCAAGGAGCTGGTCCCGGAAAAGCTCATTTTCATTCCCGGGGCCGATTTTGTAATTAAAGACAGTGATGTACTGGTCGTTATGGGTGAAGAAGACAACATCGCTGAATTATGTGCCTGTAAGAAGTAAATTTCTTAAAAGTTCTCTGGCCACCTGTTTGGCTTTTTCGCCAGTTTCTCTAACCGGACCGACACAGGATGGACAACCAGCTTCACAGGGGCAGTTATCAATCGTCTGGAGACAGGCCAGCAGTAAATCCTGCCTCATCTCAAATAAAGCAGAAGCCAGCCCGATCCCACCTGGAAAATTATCATAAAGGAAAACGTTGGGTGAGAAATCTGGCGATAAAATGTTTTCCAGCCGTTCATTGTAGGCCACTCTCCGGTTAGGTAAATCTCTGGGTGGGATTGATTCACCAGTAAAATTATCGCCGATAGCCACTCCCAGGTCATGACGGTCGCACATGACGAAAAAGGGGGCTACCTGATGAAGGACATAGGCCAGGCCGAACAGCCCGTTTATCCTCTGTTCGGATGTAAAGGGTAGCTTTTGATAAATCTCAGCTGGAACGGTTAGCCAGAAACCAGCGGTACTCATCTCGTTCTGGGGTAACTGCAGTTCACCTGAGCCAACATTTTCCATCGTGTGAAATTTAATTTTCTTAAAGCCCACCACCTGGGTGGCTACATGGACTTCTCCTCGCGTGGCCGAACCCTGAGGTAGTTCCTCTCGATCAAAAACATCCAGAATTTTCACATTGGTGTAATCTATAGCATCAGTAAAATAATTGACATCGGTTTTTTTCACATAAGCTTTTCTTTCCTCGAAGTCAAATTTTTCCACAAAATATTGCTCGCCCTCACAGATATATATAGCTTTGGGATGAAGCGTGGTCAGGGCTGAAGAAAAATCAACCTCGGCAATGACCCGTGGCTTGTCGGTAGTATCAACCACTACAAAATTATCAGAGCTGATACTGCGCAGGGAAATGGCATCAGCCGGGTAAGCTTCTGATGTCCAGAACCATTTATTCTGGCTGTGGAGGAGCATTTGCTCTTCTTCCAGCAGCTTGAGCAGGTCAGTCACCTCGGCTGTACCAAATTGTTCACCGTCTTCAAATGGCAGTTCAAAAGAGGCGCACTGAACATGACTGAGCAATATGGATGGATTATCCGGGTTGATCAGGGCCATCTCAGGTGAACTGGAGAAAAAATAATCGGGGTGGGCAATGATAAATTGATCAAGCGGAGAGGAAGAGGCAACCAGGACGGCGGCCGATTTTCCTGTTTTGCGGCCGGCTCGCCCTGCTCGCTGCCAGGTGCTGGCAATCGTCCCCGGATAGCCAGCCAGCACGGCTGCGTCCAGAGTGCCGATATCTATGCCCAGTTCGAGAGCGTTGGTAGAAACAACTCCCAGGATTTTGCCCTCACGCAAGCCTTTTTCAATTTCTCTCCTTCTGGCCGGCAAATAGCCGCCGCGATAACCTCGGATCAGTCCTTCGTCTTTGAGGCTTTTTTCGAGTTCTTCCTTCAGGTAGGTGACCAGAACTTCAGTCAGCAACCGACTCTGGGCAAAGACTATCGTCTGCAAGCCCTCTTTGAGAAAGATGGAAGCCAGACGCCTGGCTTCATTGATATAAGAGCGTCTGATGCCAAGTAATGGATTGATGACCGGTGGATTGTAAAAGATAAAATATTTTTCACCGCGCGGAGCGCCATTGTCAGCAATTAGCTCAACGTCTTCTTCGATCATCTTGCTGGCCATCTCCAGGGGGTTGGCAATAGTGGCGGTAGAAAGAATGAATTGTGGCTTCGAGCCATAAAAATTGGCGACCCGTTTAAGCCGTCTGATCACATTGGCCACATGGCTGCCAAAAACACCGCGGTAATTATGAAGTTCGTCAATGATAACGTATTTAAGATTCTCAAAAAGCTTGATCCACTTGGTATGGTGAGGGAGAATACCGGAGTGCAGCATGTCGGGATTGGTAATAATGATATGCCCCTGGCCGCGTATGGCCCGCCTGGCATCCTGAGGTGTATCTCCGTCATAAGTAAAAATTTTGACCCCAGCCCCGGCCAGCTCAATGGTTTCATCCAGTTCGGCTAGCTGATCTTGGGAAAGAGCCTTAGTCGGAAAGAGATAAATAGCTCGTGAGGAAGGTTCTTTGATTATTCTGTCCAGAACGGGCAGGTTATAACAGAGAGTCTTGCCGGAAGCGGTCGGAGTTACAATGACCACGTTCTTACCAGCCTGGACTTTATCCCAGGCTTTTTTCTGATGGGAATAGAGATAAGGAAAGCCTTTCTTCTTCAGGCCAGCGACCAGCCCAGGCGAAACTTCAGGAGGATAATCTTCAAGGACTGGGCCTTGAGCCGGAAGATACTTGAGGGTAGTAATTGAATTAGAGGAGGCAGCCAGCCTCTTGATTTTATCAATAGCCACTAATAATTTCTGTTCTTTATCGATGTTATCCATGATATTTTTTCGCTTTATTATAGACCAGAAGCGAACGATTATTAATCAAAACCTCTTCTGGAGCTGATTCTGACCTCCCTGTCCCGTTGTTCTTGCCCACCAAAAAGAAAAAATAAAGGCTACTCCAAAAAATCCTATCATGCCCTGTTTCCTTTATCAATGGTCATCTGGGGCTCTCGCCTTTGCTTATTTTTAATTATGAGCCGGATAAATTAACCAGAAGGAGATGGAAAAGTTCTCTTCAGTGCTAAAATATACCTATGCTTCAGGAAATTAAAGTCAGAAAAGCAGCCCAGCACAATTTAAAGAACATTGATCTGGAGCTGCCCAGAAACCGGCTGGTACTTATCACCGGGCCAAGTGGTTCGGGTAAGTCATCGCTGGCTTTTGATACTCTTTTTGCCGAGGGCCAGAGGCGTTATCTTGAGTGCCTTTCGGCTTATGCCCGGCAATTTATCGAACAGCTGGAAAAGCCAGAAGTTGAATCAATCGAAGGGCTGTCACCGGCTGTTTCCGTTGATCAAAAAACCATCGCCTTTAATCCGAGATCAACGGTGGGAACAATTACTGAGATTTATGATTTCTTACGTTTGCTCTATGCCCGGCTGGGAACCATTTACTGCCCGGACTGCGGGGTTAAAGTTACCTCCAGTTCGGAAGAACAGATAATTAAACTTATTACTGACGAGCTTTCCGGCCAGAGGGTAAAAATACTGGCCCCGGTGGTCAGGGGTCGTAAGGGAGAGTACCATCAATTACTGGAGCGTTTCAGGCGCCGGGGTTATCTCAGGGCCAGGGTTGATGGCCGGCTGGTTGACCTCGAAAAGAAAATCAGCCTGAATAAGAATCAGAAGCATAATCTTGAAATTTTGATTGATGAGCTCAGTTTGAAGCCTGAGAATGATCGTCGGCTCAGGGAAGCTTTAGGCCGCAGCCTGGAGCTGGCTGAGGGGGGCGTGGTTGTGGTTAATGAGGGTGGACAGGAATTTTATTTCTCCAGCCGGCTGTCCTGCCCGAACTGCGGTCGAAGCTTTCAGCCGCTTGAACCCCGTGATTTTTCTTTTAACAGCCCTTATGGAGCCTGCAGCCACTGTCATGGTCTGGGATTTATGACCACTAACAACGAGTGGGGGGAAGTTGAGCTCACCGATAAGGTTTGTCCTGTCTGTCAGGGGCAGAGGCTAAAAAGAGATAGCCTGTCGGTAAAGATAGGTCAGCTCAATATCCATGAGCTTTCCTCTGTGGCAGTAAGTCGACTGCTTGGGATTCTGGAAAAGCTGGAATTCGGACCACAGGAAAAGCCGATCGCTGATAAGATTTTAAAGGAGATAAGAGCCCGCTTAAAAACCATGGAAGAACTTGGTCTGGCCTATCTCGATCTCAGCCGGGCGGGGGCGACGCTGTCGGGAGGTGAAGCTCAGAGAATCCGATTGGCTGCTCAGGTGGGTTCAAGGCTGAGAGGTGTGATGTATGTTCTGGACGAGCCGACTATTGGACTTCACCAGCGGGATAATGGACGGCTGATAAGACTTCTACGCGAGCTGCGTGATGCCGGCAATTCGATCATCGTGGTAGAACATGACGAACAAACCATCCGCTCGGCTGATTATCTGGTAGATCTGGGACCTGGAGCAGGAGAAAGAGGTGGCTATGTCGTGGCCTGCGGCCCGTTAAGTGAAGTCCTCAGATCCAATGATTCCCTGACAGCTCAGTATTTAAGAGGGGAAAAGTCCATCAAGATTCCACAAAAAAGACGGGAGCCCAGAGACTGGCTGACCCTGGTCGGAGCCAGAGAGCATAATTTGAAAAATCTTGAGGTGAGATTTCCTCTCGGAGTGATGACCGCGGTCACCGGTGTTTCAGGTTCAGGGAAAAGCAGCCTGGTCTATGACATTCTTTATAAAGCTCTGATCAAAAAATATTACCGGGCGAAAGTTCAGCCTGGCCAGCATGACCGGTTAGAAGGCCTGGAAAATATTGACAAAGTCGTTCTGGTTGACCAGAAGCCCATTGGGCGAACGCCGCGCTCTAATCCGGCCACCTATACCCAGATTTTCGGCCCGCTGAGAGAGCTTCTGGCTATGACGCCGGAAGCCCGACGAAGGGGCTACACTCCTGGCCGCTTTAGCTTTAATGTCCATGGAGGGCGCTGTGAGGAGTGCCAGGGAGCAGGAGTAAAAAAAATTGAGATGCATTTTTTGCCCGACGTTTATGTTACCTGTGACCGCTGCGGGGGGCGCCGTTATAACCGCGAGACTCTGGCTGTAACTTATAAGGGGAAAAACATTTCTGACTATCTGGAAATGACGGTGGATGAGGCTTTCGAGCTCCTTAAGGCTCACCCTGCACTCCGTCGGAAGCTTGGTCTTTTGCAGAAAGTGGGTCTGGGTTATTTGCGGCTGGGCCAGCCCGCTACCCGGCTCTCGGGAGGAGAAGCCCAGAGAATTAAGTTGACCAGGGAACTCGGCCGCCGCCAGACTGGTCGAACTCTCTATCTTCTGGATGAGCCAACGACTGGCCTTCACTTTGATGATGTCTCCAAGCTCCTGGCTGTTCTGTCTGAGCTTGTTTCGCTCGGCAATACGGTGATTGTGATCGAGCATAATCTTGAAGTAATCAAGTTTTGCGATTATGTCATTGATCTCGGCCCGGAGGGCGGGGAGGAAGGTGGTTACCTGGTTGCTCAGGGTACTCCAGAGGAAGTGGCAGCAGTTGATAAGTCTCATACCGGGCGCTACCTTAAACAGGTCTTGTCGGGGAGCTTGGAAGCAGGTATAAAGGGATAGATGGCAATGAGTTTTAAAGATATTGTTGGTAACGAGCAAATAAAAAAGATCTTAAAACTATCTCTGCGAGAAAACCGCCTGCCCGGTTCACTGCTTTTCGCCGGACCACCTGGAGTGGGGAAAACTGCCACTGCCTTGACTGTGGCCAAAGCTCTCAACTGCCAGCAGCTCAAGGATGAGGCCTGCGATCGCTGCCATTCCTGTCGGCTGGTAGATCGAGGTCAGCATCCCAATGTCAGGTTCATTACCAGGGAGAAAAACAGGGAACAAATTGTCAAGGATCAGGTAGATGAAATTAAATATCTGGCCCGTTTGCGACCCTGGCAGGGAGGTCGTTTGGTCTTTATTATTGATCAGGCCGAACGAATGAATGAAACAGCAGCGAATTCCTTGCTGAAAACCCTGGAAGAGCCAGGTGCGTCAGTCTATTTCATTCTTATTACTGAGGATCTTTCGGCCATTCTCCCCACCATCAGGTCTCGCTGCCAGGTGTTGAAGTTCAAAAGAATAAGTCAGGAGGACCTGGAGCGGGCTCTGGAAGCCAGGGGGCTGCCACCTGACCGGGCGGCGCTGGTAGCCAGTACGACTGACGGGAACCTGGAGCTGGCTTTGAATCTTTCCTGGGAGGAGTTCATAGCCGGCCGGAACAGGGCCTGGATGCTTTTTACCAATCTCCTGGAGAAAGGTGAAGCCGAGGATTTTCTTAATCTGGTTTCAGGCGGGGCCAGAAAAGATTCTCTGGATAGTTTTAAGGAAACCTTATCATTCTTTTCTGTATTCTTCCGCGATCTGCTGGCTGCCAGAAAGGGCGGGGTCGCCTCTGTGCTCAACTCGGATCTGCAATCGGAGCTGGAAGGTCTGGCCAGAAAAGTTCCCGAAGACAGAGTAGCAGAAGGGGTTAAGCAGATGGAAGGTTATCTGGGGAGCTTAAAGAAAAATCCTAATTTGGGTATAATAGGTAATGAAATAGTCATTTTTTTCAGGAATATAAACTATGACTGATGTGGTTTTATTATTGTCAGAATCCACTGGTAAAATCATCAGGGGTAGATTGACCCAGGAACCGGTGGAAATCGGCGACTATTGCCTGGTCGAGTCCGAATATGGCGGGGATCTGGCTATGGTTATAGATACCGGTAGCGAACTGGTTCAATGCCCGAAAGCAGCTAAAGAAGCGGTCAAAATTATCAGACGGGCCACACAGGAAGATATTGATAAATTCAAGTGGCTGCGAGAAAAGGAAAAACAGGCTTTTGAATTCTGCTTGCAGAGAATTAAATATCACAATTTACCGATGAAACTGGTAGCTGTTCGCTATTTCTTTAATGAAAAGAAGGGAATTTTTTATTACACTGCCGATGGCCGAATTGACTTTCGTCAACTGGTCAAAGATCTGGCCAAAGAACTCAAGATGAGAATCGAAATGCGTCAGATTGGGGTCAGAGATGAAGCCCGGCTGATTGGTGGGCTGGGTGTCTGCGGTCGTCCTTTGTGCTGTTTTTCTTTTATCAGAAATTTCGAACCAATTACCATTCAGAAGGCGCGACGCCAGCAAATTGTCATTAATCCAATGAAGATCTCCGGCGTCTGCGGTCGCTTGATGTGTTGTCTGGCTTTCGAGGAAGAATCTAAAGGAAGGCTATATATAGACGATTTCGATAACGGGCTGATTGAAGACTGAAAGTGGAAACCGGTTCCCTTATTTTGTTGATACCAGAAACTGGACCCGGCTGGAGACGGCGATCAAACTACCATCGGGGCCAAAAGCTTTAACCTGCCATGAATATCTTTCACCCGGTACCATTTTAGCTTTGACTTCATCCGGTAAAACAACGCGGTTTTCTTTAGTTGTTGTCTTCCACAAGAGCTCGTGGTTGGAAATTGATATCTGATATTCCACATTCTCGCCAAGTTTCTTCCATTCAAAGAAAGAAGGAACTTGATTCATGTCAATGACAGGGGAAATCAAGGTGATTGAAGAACCACGCACCGTTTCGGTATCAGTCAGGGTAAAGTCGGGAAGAAGTGCCTGGCGTTTGGGGACAACAGCTATAATAACGGCCAAAAATATCAGTGAAATAACTCCGGCCATGGCCAGTTGACGAACATTGAAAAAGGCAGCCAGCTCCCGCTTTAATCTGGTTGCCAGCGGAACCTTTAGGCTGGCTTCTTCGCTAACCAGAACTTCAGGATGGTTTTTAATGGTGTTGATAATGAGAGAACGAGCCTGGAGTTCCTCAAAGCAAGCAGGACAGTTGAAATAATGCTCCTCGAAAAGCTCTTTATCCCTTTCGCTCAGCTTGTTAAGCAGGTACCCATCAATCATGTCTTCAAACTTACATTTCCTCATAACTTTCCACCTTCCCTTATTTTCCAATTGTTTAGTCGGGGCACACTGCCAAAAATGGAAAAAATTTTCATATTTTCATCTCTTTTCGGAGAAGCTTCAGGGCATAGTTGACCAGCTCGCTGACCTTCCGGGGGGAAATCCCGAGCCTGGCTGCCGCTTCTTCCCTGCTAAGCTCTTGATAATAATAGAGATAGAGAGCATTGCGGTATTTCGGTTTCAACTTTTCCAGAGCTGCCTGGACTTTTTCGGACATTTCCTTCTGCTCCAGTGTTTCCTGGGGGTCAGGGAATGGCTCAGGTTCTGGCGCAAATTTCATTACCCTGGTTTTTTCTCTTATATAATCAATTATGCGTCTTGAGGTAATGGTGTAGACAAATGTACCTAAAGAGGATTCCCCCCTGAATTCACCTGAGCTAATTTTTTCCACAACCTGGGAAAGGATCTCAGAAACGAGATCGTCGCAATCAGTGTTCTGGGCGCCTATGGCCTTTCTTACCCGAAAAGTAATAATAGGTCGATAGCGGACCATCAATTCTTTGATGTCCTCTTCAACGCGTAGTTTATCCGGTGGTCTATCCCGCACGTCTGACCTCGGCTTTTATTAGCAGAAAATATCACAGGTTAAGGGTATTTTCAATTTTTTATATTTTAAAGCGACTAATATTTTGCCTGAGTAGGAAGCGGAGGCTAAAGTGATTCCGGCTGAAGAAAAAGCAGCTAATATCAAGATTTTCAAGAAAGAGGATGCTTTTTATCAATATATGGACCGCTATCTGACCAGAAATGGTTATGTTTTGCTGATCACCACCCCGCTCAAGAAAAAAGATGAGGACACCCCGACGGTCTTGTCCGGTCGGGTCGACAGGAAAGATTGAAAATGAAAGACGACAGGCTAAAAAAACTTTTAGTGACCGAAAGCAGAAAGAGCCTGAATAACTCTAATCAGGTTGTTAGCCGCCTGTCCAAAATCAAAATCTTCGATTTCGACTGGCTCAAAGCCAACTGGAATCTTCAAGGCTCGGATCGCCTGGCGGCTGTTGCTCTGCCTAATATCAGTATAGGTTCGTTAATCATGCCTAAGGTCGAGTCTTTCCTGCAGGCGAGCCAGATTCTGGAGAAGCTCGACGAAGAAGTTCGGAAAGAAAAATCACTCAAGCTCCCAACCTGGAAGAAGCTTTTCCAGGAAAACCGCTTCTTTAATTCCGAACTAATTTACTTCCTGGCCTCGGCTGATCCCAGCGAGGATAGCCTCGGCCATTCGAGCTATGTAGCTGCTTATACCGTTCTTCTGGCCCGCCATTATGGTCTTCAAGACAGGAAAACACTGATTGATATTGAACGTGGAGCATTACTCCACGATATAGGGAAAATTGGTATTCCCGAGACGATCCTGCAGAAAAAAGAAGCCCTGACTGAAGAAGAAATGGAAATAATTCGTTATCATCCCCTGATTGGCTTCGCTATGGTCGAAGAGTTCAGTTTTCTGCAAGGGGCGGCTGAAATCATTCTTTTCCATCATGAAAGATATGATGGCACCGGCTATCCCTTTGGATTGGTCGGAGAAGAAATTCCCCTGAGTGCCAGATTATTTTCGCTGGCTGATACTCTTGATGCTATCACTTCTGATCGCCCCTATCGGCGGGGCCGGAGCCTGGAAGAAGCTCTGGAAGAAATAGAAAAATGCCGTGGTTCTCAATTCGACCCGCAGCTGGTGGATATCATGCTGAACATCCCGGTTAATCAATGGGAAAAAGCCAGAGAACGGGCCAGGAAAGCTCTCAAAATACCAGCAGTAAACTGATTTTTTCAGCTATCTTCTTTTTGTTTGGCCTTCTGTTTTTCTCTAAAATAGCTTCTGGCATCAACCAGGATTTCTCTTGGTTTGGCTCCCTCAGGCGGGCCGATCAGTCCCTCCTGTTCCATCTGGTCAATTATCCGCGAAGCACGAGCATAGCCGAGCTTTAATTTTCTCTGGAGGTAAGAGGCGGAAGCCTGTCCGGTGGCCAGAACCAGTTCGACTGCTTTATCAAAAAGTTCGTCTTTTTCGCCGGCATCTTCCTCGGCGGGCAGATCTCCGGTTCTCTTCAAGATTTGCAGGATCCGCTCATCATATTCAGGAGAGCCCTGTTCCTTGACATACTTAACGAGGCGCTGAACTTCAGGAATGGAGACGTAAGCACAATGCAGGCGGATCAGGCGGGGAAAATTGGGCGGCATGAAGAGCATATCCCCCAGACCGAGCAACTTCTCAGCTCCAACGGTATCAATTATAACTCTGGAATCAATCTTGGAGGGCACCCTGAAAGCAATCCGGCTGTTAAAATTATTCTTAATCGTGCCGGTAATGACATCAATCGAAGGACGTTGCGTCGCCATGACCAGGTGGATGCCTACAGCTCTGGCCAATTGGGCCAGGCGGCCAAGACAATATTCAACATCCTGAGGACTGGTCATCATCAATTCGGCCAGCTCATCAATAATAATGACAATGTAGGGGAGCGGTTTTAGCTTCTGTTTTTCTTCTTCGGTCAATTTGTCTTTTTTCTCAGCCAGAAGGGTTTTAACCTGCTGGTTATATTGTTCGATATTTCTGACTTTCATCTGGCTGAGTAACCTCAGCCTTTCTTCCATTTTTTTAACCGCATCCATCAGGATAATCCCGGCTTTTTTAGGATCATTAACAACCGGAGCAAAAAGATGAGGGATCCCCTCATAGAGGGTAAACTCGAGCCGCTTGGGATCAATCAGGATGAGCTTGACTTCATCGGGGGTTGCTTTGTAAAGGATGCTGGCTATCAAAGCATTAAGAGCCACACTTTTTCCGGTCCCTGTTGCCCCGGCTATTAGCAGATGAGGCATAATGGCCAGGTCGGTGATATAGACTTCACCATGGACAGTTTTACCGAGAGCAAAAGTCAATTTGGAAGGAGAGTTCTGGAATTTTTCGGATTGAATGATATCTCGCAGTTTAATTATTTCCCGCTTGTTATTCGGGATTTCTATTCCCAGTGAGGACTTACCAGGTATGCGCTGAATTCGGACTGATTCAGCCTCCAGAGCCAGTGATAGTTCCTCGCTGAGACCGGCCACCTGGCTGACTTTAATGCCGGCATCCGGGAAAAACTCATAGGTAGTAATAATGGGGCCAGGATGATATTCCCGGACTTCGCCTGAAACTTTGAATTCCCTGAGTTTTTCTTCGATCCGGCGTTTTTTTTCAAACAGCTCATTGCGATCTATCTTTTCGCTCGGTTTCCCTGGATCAAGCAAACTGAAGGGAGGAAAGTGATAATCTCCAGCCTTTCTAAGATCGGGTAGCAGAAACCGCTGTTCATCAGATTTAGCCAGTGGCGCTGATTGCTCGGCTGGCGGTAGCTTTTCTCCCTTTTTATAGGCACCCCTTTCTGGCCTGGTTACTTTTTTTTCTTCAACCGTTTGAGGTTGAAGTTCCGGAGCTCCGACAGCCGTTGGCGATTTTTCAGCGGCAACCGGCTTAACTTCATTTTCCCTGGCTTTTCTGTATTTTTCCTCGATTTTCTTTTTCATTTTCCCTTTTTTTCTGGTTTGTCCGTACTGTGTTACCCTTATTTTTACTGTTCGGGCGGTTGAATGAAACAGCCTGGAAAAAAAACTGGCTGTGCCGGAAAGTGTCCAGCGGGTGGTAAAAAGAAGAACAAGAGCCAGAAGGCAGAGTAGAACGAAGAACGAGCCAGTGTGATTAAGATAAGTGACAAGAAAGCCAAGTAACAGGTCACCAACCAATCCACCTGCCAGAAATTCTTTCCCCTGCCAGGGAATATATTCGAAAATCAAAATCAACAATGGCGAGAGCACTAACAGGTATAAAACACCGGTGACCAGCCTTCTAACTAACTTCTGGCTCTGGCCAGGGAAAAGTGTCTTGATGCCAATGTAGCCGAATCCGACCGGCAACAGAAAGGCCAGCAAGCCAAAGATCTGAAGCAGGCTTTCTGCCAGATAAGCCCCCAGGCTGCCACCGAAATTATGGGTCTTATGTCCCGGCGAAGGTGTATTGGCCCAGGAGGGGTCAGCCGGGTTATAGCTGATCAGGCTGATTAAAGAAAAAATAGCCAGGAAAATAAAAACAAGAGAAATAATCTCTACGACCGGACTGGTCTTCTGCCCGTTCTTCTTGTTCTTAGCCATTTTTCCTGATTATATCATAGTGGCTGGCGACTTTTCAGCCTATCTCCGGTCCTTCTTTTGGACTTCTTTTAGCGCCCGGAAAACCTGATAAAGAGTCTGTGGTGCAAGTTCTTCGGCTCTGGTTTGTGATTTGAGCTGGAGTTTCTCCAGTACCTGCGAGATTTTTTCCGGGCTATAGCCGGCTTTCTCCAGGTTCTTTTTCAGGGTTTGCCGCCGTCGGGCAAAAGAGGCTTTGAGAAATTCAGTAAAGTCCTGGTCTTGCTCTTCCGGGAAAAATGCTGGCTGGTGGCGCCTGGTGAATTTGACGCAGGCTGAGTCAACCGCCGGTGGCGGGCTAAAAGCTCCGGGTTTGATGTAGAAAAGCAGCTCTGTCTCAAAATAGTTTTGAAGCAGGATTGATAGAGGCGAATATTTTTTTGTTCCTGCCTGAGCTACGAGACGCTGAGCGACCTCTTTCTGGAAGAGGAAGACCGCCTGGGTGAGGCTATTTTTCAGCTCAAGCAGGACAAAAAGTATCTGAGTAGAGATATGATAGGGCAAGTTTCCAGCCATTTTAACTGAGGATAATCCTGACCGCTTTCTCTGTATGGACGGAGCCAGATCAAGTTTGAGAATATCACCGGTTATAATCTCAACATTCGACGCCGCTTTAGCTTCGAGGGCAGGTATCAGAGACGGGTCTTTCTCAACGGCCAGAACAAACCCGGCCTTTTCGGCCAGGGGAAAAGTCAGAGCCCCCGTGCCCGGGCCAATTTCTATGAACAGATCTGATTTTTCTGGTTGATTGGCTTCAACTATTTTTTTAACGATATTCTTATCATGTAGAAAATGCTGCCCGAGAATCTGTCTTCTGGTCTTTTTAGCCATAGAAGAATATCACCTGCTTGACTTCAATTTCACCCGCTTTAATTTTAAAGCAGAGACGGAGAGATGGGAAGCTATGATTGTTGGATAAAATCAGCCTTTTCCTCTGAGCTGTGGATAAAAATAGAAGCAGCCATGTTGCCAATCATATTAACCGTTGTCCTGCACATGTCTATGATTCGATCAACTCCAAGAATCAGAGCCACTCCCTCCAGAGGAATATTCACCTGCTTTAAAACCATGGCCAGCATAATCATGCCAGCCCCAGGTACACCAGCTGTTCCGATTGAAGCCAGCAAAGCCATCAGAATAATGGTGACCTGAGCACCCAGGGTAAGATTGATCCCGTAAATCTGGGCAATGAAGACTGCTGCCACGCCCTGATAAAGAGCAGTTCCATCCATATTAATCGTGGCGCCGAGAGGAATAACGAAACTTGAATATTCTCTTTTGACTTTGAGCTTATCCATACACTCCAGGGCAACCGGAATAGTGGCGTTGGAACTTGAAGTGGAGAAAGCAATCAGCATAGCATCGGCCGTATGTTTAAAGAATTTGGCCGGTTTCATCTTGCCCAGATACCTGACCAGCAGCCCATCCACCACGATGGCATGGACAGACAGGCCTAGAATTACCACCAGTATATATTTGAGCAGAGTAAGGAGAATACCGGCACCAAACTGGCCGATGATGGAAGCGAGTAAGGCCAGAACTCCATATGGAGCAAATTTCATGACGAGATTGATGGCCTGAAGTATGGTATCATTAGCTGCGTCGAAAAGTTGCAGCAGCGGGCGGGATTTTTCTGAATTGATGAAGGTCAGGCAAACGCCAAAAAGCAAAGCTATAAATATGACCTGAAGCATTTCGCCCTCGGCCATAGCCTTGATCGGATTGGTCGGCACAATATTGACCAGAACTGAAATCAATGACGGTTTTTGCTCGATAATTGAGGTTTTACTCCCGGCTGATTGCTGATAATTTTTGAGTAAGTCCTGTTTGACCTGCTCATTAAGTCCGGTGCCAGGTTTCAATAGATTAGCAGCTGCCAGGCCAATGACGATGGCAATGGCAGTGGTCAGAGTAAAATAAATAATTGTTTTCAACCCGATCCGGCCCAGCTTCTTGATATCGCCCAGGCTAGCTGTTCCCAGCGACAGCGAGAAAAAAATCAGAGGAACAACGAGCATGGTAATTAATCTGATAAAAATAGTCCCGATGAATTCAATACTCTTGGCTTTAGGGCCAATAATTAATCCAAGCACTATCCCCAGGAAAAGTCCGATGAAGATTTTCGTATGAAGTGGAACTTTTTTCATAGGTTAATATCTCCGCCGTCTCGATTTCAGCCTAATAATAAAATTAATTTATATGATAAAAGATGGCAGTTTGTAAACCAGTATCTTGTTGACAATCCATAGGAGGTTAAACTACAATTTTTGTGGTTATGCCAGAAAAAAAGATTCTAGTAGTCGATTATGATCAGTCTTCCCTTGAAAGCCTGACCCGCATTTTAAAGGACCTGAAAGTTCAGGTCATACAGGCGACAGATGGAGCCCAGGCCTATGATCTTTTCAAAGAAGAAAAGCCAGACCTGGTTATCCTGGAAGCGATTTTGCCTAAGCTCCACGGTTTTGACCTGACCAAAAAGATTTCTCAGGAATCAAAGGGCACGGTACCCGTTATAATTATCACTGGCTTATATAAAGGTCCGCAGTACAAACACGAGGCTATGACCAACCTGGGAGCGTCCGAATACCTGGAAAAACCGGTCAATCCGGAAGTTTTACTGGAAGCTGTCAATAGACTACTGGCTGCTGAAGAGGACATCGAGGATGTCCTGCCCGATCTGGAGACAGTGATAGCGCTGGTTAGCACCAGGGGAAAATAAAAGGAAGCACGCCCCCAGAATATCAAAGGAGGATGTAATGAATGAAGGCTTATGGTCACGTTGCAATAACTGCCGGAAAATTGTTTATAAGCAGGATATTATAGATAATCTCTATGTCTGTCCTCTGTGTAACTATCATTTCCGCTTGGGAGCGCTGGAACGTCTGAGGCAGTTATTTGATAAAGGACAATTTGAGACTTTTGACGACAATATTTATCCGGTTGATTTCCTTGGCTTTGAGGACCAGTTACCTTACAGCCAACGCCTTGAGGACAGCCAGAAAAAAACCGGTCTGCCTGAAGCTATCGTTTCCGCCCGTGGAACTCTGGACGATCTGCCGGTTATCATCCTGGCCATGGAATTTGGTTTTATGGGGGGAAGCATGGGCTCGGTGGTTGGGGAGAAAGTTGCCCGGGCTGCTGAGCGTGCCCGAGAAGAAAAACTTCCTTTGATCATAGTATCCTGTTCTGGCGGGGCGAGAATGCAGGAAGGCATGATGTCCTTGATGCAGATGATTAAAACCTCGGCTGCTCTGGCCAGGCTGGCTGAGGCCGGTTTGCCTTATATTTCAGTTCTGGCTGATCCGACGACTGGTGGCACAACAGCCAGCTTTGCCATGCTGGGCGACATTAATATCGGTGAACCAAATGCTCTAATTGGCTTTGCCGGACCACGGGTCATCGAGCAAACTATAAAAGAGAAATTGCCCAAGGGTTTTCAGCGGGCCGAATTCCTGCTAGCCCATGGTATGCTGGATGACGTGGTAGAAAGAAAATTTCTGAGAAATTATCTGAGCAAAGCGCTGAGACTTTTCCTGAATAAACCCCGATGATCTCTCCGGCCTGCCAACGCTATCTTGACCAGGCTCAGCTTTTCGGCATCAAACTGGGTCTCGACAATATGAGGGCTATGCTGACCTCTCTGAGCCAGCCTGAAAAAAATTTCCCATCAATCCACGTGGCAGGAACTAACGGCAAGGGTTCGGTCAGTGCCATGCTCGAGCGTATTTTTAGACTTAATGGCTTTAAGACTGGATTATACACTTCGCCACATCTGGTTGATGTCAGGGAAAGAATCAGGCTTAACGGCCGGATGATTCCTGAAAAAACCTTCTGCCATTTACTTCTGGATATAAAGAAAAGAGAAAAGAAACTTAAAAAGACTGGAGAAGTCAGTGGTTCATTGACTTTTTTTGAGATTCTGACTCTTTGTGCTTTTAACTATTTCAGTCAGGAGGCAGTCGACCTGGCCGTTTTGGAAGTAGGTATGGGGGGAAGATTTGATGCGACTAATGTGGTCAGGCCCGAAGTTTCGGTTATCACTTCCATTTCTTACGATCATCAACAATATCTTGGTAAAACTATAGCTGAAATTGCGACGGAAAAAGCCGGGGTTATCAAAAGAGGAGTTCCCTGCCTGGCCGGAGTTAGAAATCAGACGGTCCTTAGAGTCATAAAGAAAAAATGCCTGGAAGTTGGGTCTCCTGTGATTGAGGTTTTTGGCAAGGGTAGGAAATTAACTTATAAGCAAATAAAAGACGGTTATATTTTTACCTATGAAACTCCTGGGGCCAGCTATCATTTTAAACCTTCTCTTCCCGGTCTTCATCAAGGAGAAAATGCGGCTATCGCCCTGGCTACGGCCGAGGTCATGCAAGAACTTGGTTATCAGATAAAAAAGGACAGGATGCTGGAGGCCCTGGAGACGGTCATCTGGCCAGGGCGGCTGGAAATTATCAGCAGAACGCCTCTCGTCATTCTGGACGGAGGGCATAACGAAGATGGAGCCAGAGTCATCAGTGATTATATCAAAAAAAGTGTTGCTCAGCCGGTCATCCTGGTTTTTGCAATTATGAAAGACAAGGATGTGAAAAAAGTCGGCTCCAGGTTATTCCCATTAGCCAGTCGAATCATTTTGACCAGACCTTCTCTGGATAGGGCGGCTTGCCCCGAGGATATTGCCAGACAGTTGCCGGAATTCAGCCCAAGATTTTTCCTGGAGGAAGACGTGGCTTCAGCCTTACGGTTGGCTTTGACTTTATCTGAAGGAAAAGTGCCGGTCATTGTGGTTGGTTCGCTCTATCTAGTTGGCGAAGCCAAGAGGTTCTTCTTCGGGCCAGAAGTCGAAGAGAGTCTGGCTGGTCTTTGACTGATTGATTTTTATGGCCTGTAGTGCTAAATTTTTAATTTATGGGCGAGGTTTAGCCTATGCTCGAAATTGATTGGAATTTTATTGTAGTCTTCGCGCTGGTCTGGATTTTAGTCCTGGTACTGTCCAGGGTTTTTTTTAAGCCAATCCTCGGAGTTAGAGAAAAGAGGAAAAAAATAATTAATGAAAACGAAAAGATTTATGAGCAGTCTTTGAAAGAATATGAAAATCACCTTACTCTGGTCGAAAACAAACTGAGAGAGGCCCGGCAAGAGTCTCAGTCTATTCGTCAGAAGATGGTCTCTGAGGCTCTGGCCGAGAAAACAAAATTGACTCAGGATGTTCAGATTGAGGTTCAGGGTCAGGTCGAAAAAGTCAAAAAGGAGCTTCAAGACGAAGTGGAAAGACTCAAAGCTCAGCTTGGACAACGGGTTGAGTCAATTGCCAAGAAATTAGAGGAAAAGTTACTGCAGTGAAATACCGGCCAACTCGCTCTCCAGGTATTCTGGTTCTTTTTATCTTGATTATTTTGTCTGTCCCAGGCCAACTGCTGGCAGCTGAGGCGGGTGAAGGCTTTGATCTCTCGCTCTTCCTTGGACAGGTGGTAAATTTTGTATTACTTTTTGGTGGTCTGGCATATCTTTTATACAAGCCTTTGATTAAGTACCTCCAGCATAAATCAGATCGGGTGGCAGAAAATTTGAAAAAATCTGAAGAGCAGCGGGTAATTTCTCTACGCCAGCTGGAGGAGTCAAAAGAAAGATTGAGCAAGCTGGATGAGGAAATAGACAGGCTCAAAAAAGAGGCCGAAATAGAGGCGTCAAAAGAAAGAGAAAGGATAGCTCTGGAGGCCAGGGCGGAAGCTGACAGATTGAAGAAACTGGCCAGGGAAGAAATTAACTCTCTGGTCAAAATCAGCCAGCGGGAACTGGAAGTTTATACTCTGGATTTGAGTATCTCACTGGCCGAACAGAGAATCAGAGAAAAGCTTGGTCCTGAACTCCATCGGAAAATTATTAATAAAGCTATTGACGAGCTGGGAACATTAGATGAACCAACTATCAGTAATTAGGAAATACGGGCAGGGATTGGCCTCTACGGTCAAGACTGAAGAAGAACTCACTCTCTGCCTGAAGCAACTCGAATCTTTTTTAAGTCTCCTGGAGTCTGACAACAAAATTTTTTTTGCCCTGACCTCTCCTTTTGTCATCAAGAGTGAGCAGCTGTCTCTTCTGGAAAAAGTGCTCGACAAACTGAATTTTGATACACGGGTAAGTAAGCTCATCTGGCTCTTAGGTAAAAATGGAAGGCTGGCCTGGTTGAAAACACTACTGGCTGAATTGCCAGAAATCTGGGCTAGAGGACAGGGAATAGAGAGTCTGGAAGTCAGTTCGGCGATAGAGCTAACTGAAGAGGAGAAAAAAAAGATTGAGGAAACTCTTAAAAAAGTGGAGAAAAAGCCAGTCAGGTTGACTTTTTCGCTTATGCCTGAAATTCTTGGGGGACTGGTGATCAGGAAGGGAAGTATTTATTATGATGTTTCCCTGAAGGGGAGTCTCTTAAAACTAAAGGAGATTATCGGCCAGAGGTAGAAGCATGGAAATTAAAGCAGAAGAGATTACCAGAATTATCGAGCAGCAAATCAAAGAGTTTTCTGGTGGTGTTGATATCAAAGAAACAGGTACAGTCATTTCTGTCGGCGATGGGATTGCCCGGGTCTATGGCCTGGAAAATGCCATGTACAATGAACTGCTGATTTTTGAAAACAATGTTTATGGCCTGGCTTTGAATCTGGAAGAAGATCTGGTGGGGGTGATGCTTCTGGGAGAAACCAAGCTGGTCAAGGAAGGGGACCTTGTCAGAAGAAGCAAAAAAATCCTGGAAGTGCCAGCCGGTCCGGCTTTGATTGGCCGGGTTGTGGACCCACTGGGCCAGCCACTTGATAACAAGGGACCGATTAAAACTGATATAAGCATGCTGGTAGAGAGGCTGGCTCCGGGAGTGGTGGAAAGAATGCCGGTCCGGGAGCCTCTTCAGACCGGAATCAAAGCTATAGATTCGATGATTCCAATTGGTCGTGGTCAAAGAGAATTGATCATCGGAGACCGGCAAACCGGCAAGACAGCTATTGTGGTTGATACTATTCTCAACCAGAAAAATTCTGGTGTGATCTGTATCTATGTGGCTATCGGTCAGAAAAATTCGACTGTCGCCCAGGTAGTTAAAAGCCTGGAAGATTTTGGAGCTATGTCTTATACGACAGTGGTCTCAGCTACTGCCTCTGATCCCTCAGCCTTGCAATATCTGGCACCTTATGCTGGCTGTGCCATGGGTGAATATTATCGCGATCGTGGAGAGCATGCTCTGGTCATTTATGATGATCTCTCCAAGCATGCAGCTGCTTATCGTGAAATCTCGCTTCTGCTGCGGCGGCCGCCTGGCCGGGAAGCCTATCCAGGAGATGTTTTTTACCTTCATTCGAGATTGCTGGAAAGAGCAGCTAAAATGAGCCAGGATCTGGGCGGTGGGTCATTGACTGCCATGCCAATTGTTGAGACTCAAGCTGGTGATGTTTCCGGTTATATCCCGACTAACGTGATTTCTATTACTGATGGTCAGATTTATCTTGAGCCTGCCCTGTTTAATGCTGGTATTCGTCCCGCCATCAATGTCGGAATTTCTGTCTCTCGTGTTGGTGGTAATGCTCAGATAAAAGCGATGAAGCAGGTGGCTGGAAAATTGCGGCTGGATCTGGCTCAGTACCGTGAACTGCAGGCCTTTGCTCAGTTTGGAACCGAGCTGGACAAGGCCAGCTCGGCCCAGCTGGATCGTGGTCTGAGGTTAACAGAAATTCTGAAACAGGAACCATATTTGCCTCTGCCGGTCGAAAAACAGGTCTTGATTATTTATGCCGGTAACCGTGGTTTCCTGGACGAAATACCGCTGGAAGCGATCAGGGATTATGAGAAGAGGCTTTATGACTATTTTGAAACCCATTATGCTCATCTACTGCGGGCCATTGTCGCCAGCAAACAGATTGATCTTCACCTTGACCAGGAAATAAATCAAGCTCTACAGGAATTTAATCAAGTTTTCAGAGAGGAATTAAAAGTTGAGCACCATAATTGATTTGAGACGGCGGATTCAGAGCGTCCGCAACAGTCAGCAAATTACACAAGCGATGAAAACAGTGGCTACCTCTCGCTATAGACGAGCTCAAAAGCAGGTGGTGGCCAGGAGACCATTCTGGCATACTTTTCCTGAGCTGGTTGTTTCCCTTACCAGAGAATTAAATCTGGCCGAGCACCCCTATCTTCAGGTCAGGCCGGAAAAGAAACTACTGGTCGTGGTCATAACCTCAGATAAAGGATTATGTGGAGCTTTCAATTCCAATTTATTGAACCTGGCTGCCAGTTTTATCAATGAAAAAGGTAAAGACAGCCAGCTAGCCCTTATTCCAATTGGCAAAAAAGCGGTCAATTTTGCGAGGAATTTTTCCTGGCCGGTAGCGATTTCATATTCTGATGGTGTTGAAAAAAAGATAACAGCCATCAGTCAGAGTTTAAGCCGGTATTTTGATTATGAGTTTACTCGCCAGAATGTTGATGCCATCTACCTTATTTATAATGAATTCCGTTCGGTTTTAGCCCCCAGGCTAACTGCGACCAGGTTATTGCCTCTGGCCGCTGACTTATCTGGCCGCTCGGCAGAACATCTGGAACCAATCTGGGAGCAAGAAGCCTCGACTATAGTTAACTATTTGCTAAAATTTTATCTTAAAGCCC